>Ga0209802_1000070_pt1 | contig 67575 bp, 57 predicted proteins | sample GraSoiAngelo_129_FD_185886 | JGI IMG/M metagenome (GOLD analysis project Ga0209802, IMG submission 185886) | Grasslands soil microbial communities from the Angelo Coastal Reserve, California, USA - 14_0927_12_40cm (SPAdes) (version 2) | ecosystem: Environmental > Terrestrial > Soil > Grasslands ...
GCTGTCCAGTTCCGTCAACTACTCGGTCGGCGACTACGGGACGGGCAAGGACACGACGTTCATCTACGTGCCGTTCACGCTGGGGGTGAAGCCGATCGACCGCTTCACCATCGGTCTCACCATCCCGTACATCTATCAGACGGGTGAGACCGTCGTGATCACTGGCGGCGGCGTGGCCGTACGCAAGAACAAGCAGAGCCAGCTCGGAACGGCCACGCAGAATCAGGTGACCTCCACCGAACAAGGCCTCGGTGACGTGCTCCTCAAGGGACAGTACGTGCTGCTCGAGGAGACGTCGGTCTTGCCCGAGATCGCCCCGTACCTCAAGATCAAGTTCCCGACGGCCGACTCGAACCGTGGGCTCGGCACCGGCGAGTTCGACGAGACGGTCGGTGTGGATCTGAGCAAGACGCTGTTCCCCCGATTCGTCAGCTACGTCACGCTCGCCTACACGTTCATTGGCTCGCCAGCGGGTTCGAGCTTCGACAACTCCTTCGGCTGGAGCGTCGGTGCGGCCTATCTAGTAGCCCAACCGTTCTCCGTGTTCGCGTTCCTCGACGGCTCCACCGCCATTTCGTCGGGGCAGGCGAATCCCCTCGAGGTGCGTGTGGGCGCGGACTATCGCCTGACCCAGGCCCTGAAGATCTTCGGGTCGGTGAGTCGCGGCTTGAGTGACGGCTCGGCCGACTGGGGTGCTTCGGTCGGCCTGGCCCTCCGCTTCTGAGCTGGTGATCGCCTGAGGGCGGCCGCCCAGATTTCGGGCGGCCAATTTCGGGCGCCCTCGATAGCAATCCCTCGACCTCTGAGAAACCGCGACGTCGTTATGGCAATCTATAGTTCCCTTTCTATCGACAGCCGACGATGACTGACCTCCTTCGGCAGCTCAGATGCCGGAGTGTCAGACGCGCGGCTCCTAACGCATTGATTGTGCGTGCAATCGCCGTGGCACACCGCTTGCGCTAGATCCTCGCAGCGACCTGGTGGCGGACTGAAGCAAACGCACCAGATCGCGGGGGAGGATCGGCAATGAACCTGCTCGCGAAAGTCGGGTGGACGGCGCTGACGCTGCTCCTGGGCGCGGTGCTGGTGGGCGCGGCTTCGAGCCCCGCCCTCGCCGAGGGCCGCGGTAATTCCGGCGTGCCGTCCGGGCCGGGGAACCCGATGGCGAAGCTCCAACAAGAGATCAATGGGCTGACGCAGCGACTGACCGAGTTGGCCCAGCTCGGCCAGAGCGTCGTGGGATTGCAGCAAAAGATCGACGCGCTCCAGAAGCAGATGACCACGCTCCAGCAGCAGACGGCCGCGTATGCGGGCCTTCAGCAGCAGGTCAACACCCTGAACGGTCAAGTGAACACCCTCCAGCAGCAGACGGCTGCGTATGCGGGCCTCCAGCAGCAGATCAACGCCTTGAACAGTCAGGTGGCCACGCTCCAGCAGCAGGCCGCCGCATCCGCGGGCCTGCAGCAGCAGGTCGGTACATTGAACGGCCAGGTTGCCAACCTCAACACGCAGCTCGCCACCGTCAACTCGCGGCTGGGATCTCTCGGCTCGTCAAATGCACTCGCCGTGTACGACGCCCACGGGAACAAGATCGGCGATGTGGTCGGTGTTCAGGACAACATTCCGTGGGTGACCTTGACGGCGGGTGGGCAGGTGCTTGCGCTTCGCGTCTTTGCCGAGCAGCTGCTAGGGGGATTCGTGTGGTTCAGCGGGGCGAGCTGCGGGGGTACAGCCTACATATCGGACACGCCGATCTTCAATGGCGCCGACGCCTTCGCTCTGGCGGCCGTGCGGGAGCCGGGTGGGGTGATCTATGCCGCCGATGCCAAGACCCCGGTGCAGAGTGTGCGGCTTCAGTCCATCGCCCAGCACGATGGGACGTGCTTTAGCTTCTCCTCGCCAGTGACCAACAACGTAGTGCCGGCGACAGCGGTGACGACGTTGGATCTGCGGTTCAGCCGGCCTTATTCCGTGCACTAGCTCCGCTGGTATGGTCCTGGGACGGCGCGGCAGAAACGCGCGCCGTCCCGGTCTGGCATCGGCGCCCACATCGTGGCCAGGTCGTATCGCTCGTCTCGCGCGCGCCGTCCTGTCGAGACGTATAATTCCGGGCCATGGCGGATACGCTCGAGATCACGGTCAACGGGCGGCGTCATCGGGTGACCGCCGCCGCTGACACGCCGCTCCTGTACGTGCTCCGCGAAGAGCTGGCTCTCAATGGCCCGAAGTTCGGGTGTGGCCTGGCCCAGTGCGGCGCCTGCACCGTTCACCTCGGTGATCGCGCCGTGCGCTCGTGCGTCACGCCGGTGTCCGCGGTCCGCGGGCCCGTGACGACGCTGGAGGGCCTGGGCACCCGCGAGCATCCCCATCCACTCCAGCAAGCGTTCATCGCCGAGCAAGCCGCCCAGTGCGGGTACTGCATCAACGGCATGATCATGACGGCGGCGGCGCTGCTCAAGCAGAACCCGAGGCCGAGCGACTCCGAGCTCCGCTCGGCGCTCGACGGAAACCTCTGCCGCTGCGGGACCCACATGCGGATCTTGCGCGCGATCCGCCGGGTCGCCCGGGCATGACGCCGACGACCGCGCTGGGATGGTCACGCCGCGAGTTCTTGAAATCGGCGGGCGCCGTGATCGTGGCGTTCGCCTGGCCGACGCCGCTGAGCGCTCAGGCGCCGCGCGACGTGACCCCCGGGGGTCTGGATGCGTGGCTCGCCATCGCCGCCGACGGCGCCGTCACCCTGTTCACCGGCAAGGTGGAGATCGGTACCGGCGTCTCCACAGCGCTCGCCCAGATCGTCGCGGAAGAGCTCGACGTGCGCGTCGAGCGCGTGGGCGTGATCCAGGGCGACACCGAGCGCACGCCCAACCAGGGCTACACGGCCGGCAGCAAGACGATCCAGCAGGGCGGCCCACCGATCCGCCAGGCGGCGGCCGAGGCTCGGCGCACACTACTCGGTCTCGCAGCTGCGCGGCTCGGTGTGACGCCCGAGCAGCTCACCGTCGACGATGGCGTCGTCGCGCTCCGAGGCGACGCGGCTCGGCGCGTGACGTACGCCGAGCTGATCGGCGGGCGGCGCTTCGAACGTGCCGTGAGCGCACCGGCAACCACCAAGCGGCCCAGCGAGTACCGCGTCGTGGGCACCTCCGTCGCGCGCGTCGACATCCCGGGGAAGGTGACGGGCGCTCCCAGCTACGTCCATGATCTTCGGCTGCCCGGGATGCTGCACGCCCGTGTCGTCCGCCCGCCGGCGGTCGGGGCCACGGTCGAGAGCATCGACGAGTCCTCCGTCCGCGACGTGCCGGGCCACGTCCGCGTCGTGCGGGAGGGAAATTTCATCGGCGTCGTCGCCGAGCGCGAAGAGCAGGCGATCCGCGCCGCCCAAGCCCTCAAGGTGACCTGGCACGAGTCGGCCACGCTGCCCGACATCGCCGACCTCCATCGTGAGATCCGTGCGGCCCGCACGACGGACAAGACGGTGAGCTCACGCGGTGACATCACGGCCGGATTCGCTGGCGCCGCCCGGACTGTTGCCGCGACGTACGAATGGCCGTTCCAGATGCACGCCTCCATGGGACCGTCCTGCTCCGTCGCCGATGTCATCGACGAGCGGGCCACCATCTGGTGCTCGAGCCAGGGCGTGTTCGGGCTTCGTGGATCGCTGGCGAAGTTGCTGAACCGTCCTGCCGAGCGGATTCACCTCGTCTTCGCCGAGGGTGCCGGCTGCTATGGCCACAACGGCGCCGACGACGTGGCCGCAGACGCCGCACTCCTCTCGCGCGCCGTGGGCCGGCCGGTGCGCGTGCAGTGGATGCGGCACGACGAGCACGCCTGGGAACCGAAGGGGCCGGCGATGGTCATGCAGGCGCGGGGCGCCGTCGACGGCAACGGCCGCGCCGTGGCGTGGGAGTACGAGGTGTGGAGCCCCACGCACTCCACGAGACCACGGGGAGACGCCGGCGAGACCCTGGCCGGGCAGCTTCAGGGTCTGCCCATCAAGGTTCCCTTCATCGGCGGTGACCGGAATGCTCGCCACGGTTATGAAATCGACAACGAGCGTGTCGTGATCCACTGGCTCGCCGACATGCCCCTTCGGGTCTCGGCCCTCCGCGGGCTGGGAGCACCTCAGAACACGTTCGCCAACGAGTCGTTCATCGACGAGCTGGCCGCGGTCGCCGGGGCCGATCCGGTGGATTTCCGCCTGCGCCACCTGCGCGATCAGCGTGCCATCGACGTCGTGCGAGCGGCGGCCAGCCTCGCGTCCTGGCAGCCTCGTATTGGGGCGGCGGCGCTCGCCGAGAATCCCATTGCCCGCGGCCGCGGCTTCGCCTACGCGCAGTACGAGAACGAGAACGCCTACGCGGCCATGGTCGCCGACGTGGAGGTCGACCGGCGCACGGGCGCGATCCGCGTGCGGCGTGTGTTCGTCGCCCACGACTGCGGGCTCATCGTCAACCCCGACGGCGTGCGGAACCAGATCGAGGGCAACGTGGTCCAGACGATCAGCCGCACCTTGAAGGAGGAGGTGCGCTTCGATCGGCGGCGCGTCACCAGCCTGGACTGGCAGTCGTATCCGCTGCTGCGCTTCAGCGAGGTGCCCGACGCCATCGAGATCACGCTCATCGACCGCCGTGACCAACCGTCGGTGGGTGCCGGCGAGCCGGCCGCCTGTCCCGTCCCGGCCGCCATCGCCAATGCCGTGTTCGCCGCCACCGGTGTCCGTCTCCGTCGCGTGCCGTTCACGCCCGAGCGTGTGAAGGAGGCTCTGCACACATGAGCAGTGACAAGGTCGATACGATCCGGTCGTCGAGCATGGGAGTGGTCGGTCGCGCGGAAAGCCACGTTCGTGGCCAGCATCTCACGCTCGACTCGTCGGCGCGCCCGCAACCGGACGCGTTCACCAACAGCGAGGCGTTCCTGGCCGGCATCTCCTCGTGCGGCGTGACGCTGATCGAAGGCCACGCGCGCGAGACGGGAATTCCTATCCGCGGCCTGGACGTCACCATCGAGGGCGTCCGCGCGGCCAGCGATTCGACGCGCTTCGCCAGCATCGCGATGACGTTCGAGATCCGCGGCGTCAGCCAGGAGCAGGCCGAGTCGCTCGTCGAGACCTATCGGGGCCGCTGACCGCTCTACCGCACGGTCGCGGCTGCGACCGCAGTGAAGGTCGAGGTGAGGGGAACGCGCGGCTGACGCGCATTGGGCTGGGGCTCGTCGTACTCGCGAGTGCCGGCTTGCTGTCCGCGGGCCAGCGTCCCGGCGTCTCGCCCGACACCCCGTGGAGTTGCCCGGAGAGCCATCCCATCAAGGGCTACGTCTCCTACGAGTCCGGGCGTCGCGTGTACTACGTGCCGGGCGGCCCCTTCTACGAGGAGGCGAGCCCGGAACGGTGCTACGCGACCGAGGACGAAGCACGCCGGGACGGCAGCCTGCCCGCGCGCGAGCCTCGGATACCGCACCCGTCCGACGATCACGCCCAGGACGCCGGCCGGCTCTCAGCCGGCGCGACTTCGTGATGCGGTCGCCGCCAGGATGCGACGCTCGATCGAGGGATGCGAGTACAGCAGCAGTTCCTTGAGACGGTGCGGTTTCCGCTCGGCGAGGTTCAGATCGGCCAACCGCTCCATCGCGGCGATGAACGCCGTCGCGTCGCCGGTGAGCTCCAGCGCGAAGTCGTCCGCCTGGCGCTCGACCCGGCGCGACACCGCGTTGACGAATGGAGCCGTCACGAGGCCCAGCGCACCGACGACGATCGCCAGCCAGGGCAGGCCGGCCGGATCCCACGGCGCCCGCCATCCCCACCAGTTGGCGCCAGCGCGGAGCAGCACGTCCCCCAGCCACAGCGCCAGCACCGTGAGCCCGGCCTGGAGCACGAGCATCCGCCAGACGTCATGGTGCACGTGGTGACCGAGCTCGTGCGCGAGCACCGCCCGGACCTCGTCGGGGGCGAAGCGCGCGACCAGCGTGTCGAAGAGGATGACCCGACGGGTCCGGCCGATTCCGGCCAGCGCCGCATTCGCAGTACGGCCCTTGCGTGACTGGTCCGCCACCCACACCCCGACGACGGGAATGCCCGCCTTCGAGACGAGATCGACGACGCTCTTGCACAGGTGCTCGTCGGCGAGTGGCGTCAGGCGATAGAAGAGCGGCAACAGCCACACGGGAAACACGAAGGCGACGACGACCTGGAGTGCGACGAGCACGCCGGCGGCCGCCAGCCACCAGAGCGGCGTCGTCGCCATCAGGGCGTAGACGATCTCGACCGTGAGAAGGCCGAGAGCGCCGCCGATCAGAGCGGCCTTCAGCCGGTCGCGGAGCCAGGCGCCGAGCGTCTGGTGAAGAAGGCCGTGGCGCCTGGGCAGCCAGTAACCACGCAGCCACGCGAGGGGAAACGTCACCAGAGCCTGACCGATCGCGATGGCGGCGGCCACAGCGGCGACGCGCCACGCGAGGGCGTCCGACAGGCCGCCGGCCCATCGTGCGACCCTGGGCCCGAGGCCGGCGAAGAGAATGACGACGAAGTACGCGCCGGTCACGGCCAGGCCGAGCATGCCGAGGATGAGCTGGAGGCGGTGGTAGCGCTTCGCGTCCTCGGCCATGCCTGCTAGCCTACCGCCGATGCGCGAGGTCGCCTGGCTCTTCCTCAAGCTCGGCACGATCGCCTTCGGCGGCCCCGCCGCGCACATCGCCATGATGCGTGAGGAGGTCGTACGGCGCCGCCGCTGGCTCAGCGACGAGCAGTTCGTGGATCTCCTCGGCGCAACGAATCTGATCCCGGGGCCGAACTCCACCGAGATGGCGATCCACCTGGGCTTTCTTCGGGCCGGGTGGCCGGGACTCATCGCCGGCGGCATCTGCTTCATCGTCCCCGCCATGCTGATCGTTCTCGGGTGCGCGTGGCTCTACGTGCGCTACGGCGCGCGGCCCGAAGCGGGCTGGTTCCTTTACGGCGTGAAGCCCGTGATCATCGCCATCGTCGTGCAGGCGATGTGGGGCCTGCTCCGGTCGGCCGTGAAGGGCTACCTCCTGGGCGCGATCGGCGTCGTCACGCTCATGCTCTCACTCCTGGGAGCCAACGAGATCGCGCTGCTGCTGGGGGGCGGGGTCGTCGCGGTGCTGCTGACGACGGTGGGCAACCGTGGCGTGGCGGCGCCGCCCGGACTCGGCGCCGGCGTGGGCCTCACGACACTGTTTCTCGTATTCCTGAAGATCGGCTCGGTGCTCTACGGAAGCGGCTACGTGCTCCTGGCCTTCCTTCGCCACGATTTCGTCGATCGTCTCGGGTGGCTGACCGACCGGCAACTCCTCGACGCCATCGCCATTGGCCAGGTCACCCCCGGTCCGGTCTTCACGACGGCGACGTTCATCGGCTACGTGCTGGGTGGCGTCCCGGGCGCAGCCCTCGCCACGCTCGGGATCTTCCTGCCTTCCTTCGTCTTCGTGGCGCTGAGCCATCCGCTCGTCCCGAAGATCCGCGCCTCACGTCGGGCGGGAGCGTTTCTCGACGGCGTGAACGTTGCGGCCCTCGGACTGATGGCGGCCGTCACCTGGCAACTGGGGCGCGCAGCGATCGTGGATCTCACGACGGCGGCGCTCGCGCTGGTCGCGCTCGCCCTGCTCCTGCGCTTCAAGCTGAACTCGGCGTGGCTGGTCCTCGGCGGCAGCGCCGTCGGCGCCGCGCTTCGTCTGCGCGGCTGATCACTCGCCAACGAGTGACGACGCCGAGGCAGGTGCCTCCGGGCGACGGCTAGTGAGCGCTCAGCGCCGCCCGGAGCACGGCCGTGAACGACGCGACGAGCATGAGGATCAGGATGACCGAGCCGATGCCGAGCCAGATGTCGTACCGTGTGTCGTTCATCGGAACCCCCTCGGGGGACGGTGTGTGCGCGGCGCGGGCATTCTACCGCCAACGGACGTCAGGCGGTCACCACGGTCGAGCCCGTTCCGGCGCGTGGCGGCCCGTCGCGCACCCTGACGCCGCTCCGCTTCGGGTGCCCGCAAAGGGGAAGGAAGCGGCAAAAACCTCCCCAGCCGGACCGGCCATGCGCTCATCTCCATCGTACCGGGCGCCGCAATCCACGTCGACTGGCCCCGTCCCTTGACGCGCCCCGGATAATTATTCTCCGAGGAGAATGATGATCGGCGGGAGCATGCGGGACCGTGTCCAGGGCTTCGTGGCCCAGTGCCGGGCGGCGGGCCTGGCGGTGACACCGCAGCGTCTGGCGATCTTCCGACACCTCGCCGCCACCGACAGCCACCCGAGCGCCGAAGAGCTGCACGCCACGGTGCGGCGCGAATTGCCGACGCTCTCGCTGGCGACGGTGTACAAGACCCTCGACACGCTGGCGACCGTCGGCGCGGTGCGCCCGGTGTCACGGCTCGGTGCGCGTGGCCGGTGGGACGCAAACGTGACGTCGCATCACCACCTCGTGTGCACGGTCTGCGGCCGCGTGACCGATGTGGCCGAGCCGCGACTCGACGCGGCCGCGCGGCCGGCCGCCGCGCTGGCGGCCCGACACGGGTTCACCGTGGCTGGCCACGCGATCGAGATCTTCGGGCGCTGCGCCGCCTGCCGTGGGCGGCAAGCGCGGGGCAGATCAACCACAGCACAAGGAGAGAGAGGGCCATGACTGCGGTGTACTGGCAGCCCTGGTGCGAGTGTTGGATGACGTCGGCGAGGCGACGCTGCGCCAGGGCCAAGTCCAGGGCGGCGCCCAGGACGAACTCGGTCCGCAGATGCGGTTCTATGGCCTCGTCGATCACGCGCGGCTCCAACGCGTCGAGCACGATGCGAGCTACAGGAACCCGGCCCACGTCGGCACGTAGGTGATGTCGGCGACCCACAGACCAGAGGAGAGAACAGATGTCAACCGAAGCAAAGTGCCCCTTCACGCACACCGCTAGCGGCGTCAGGTCGAACCGCGACTGGTGGCCCAATCAGCTGAACCTCACGATGCTGCAGCCGGCGGATCCCCTGGGGAAGGACTTCAACTACGCCAAGGAGTTCAAGAGCCTGGACTTGGCGGCGGTGAAGAAGGATCTCGTGGCGCTGATGACCGATTCGCAGGACTGGTGGCCGGCGGACTTCGGCCACTACGGACCGTTGTTCATTCGCATGGCGTGGCACGCCGCCGGCACGTACCGCATCCGCGACGGCCGGGGCGGCGCCGGGGCCGGCCAGCAGCGGTTCGCGCCCCTGAACAGCTGGCCCGACAACGTGAGCCTCGACAAGGCGCGCCGGCTGCTGTGGCCGATCAAGCAGAAGTACGGCCGGAAGATTTCGTGGGCCGACCTCATTATCCTGGCGGGCAACGTGGCGCTGGAGTCGATGGGGTTCAAGACCTTCGGGTTCGCCGGCGGGCGTCCGGACGTCTGGGAACCGGAGGAGGTCTACTGGGGCTCGGAGGACAAGTGGCTGGGGGACAAGCGGTACTCCGGCGTCCGGGATCTCGAGAATCCGCTCGGCGCCGTTCAGATGGGTCTGATCTACGTCAACCCGCAGGGCCCGAACGGCAATCCGGACCCGATCGCGGCGGCCGTGGATATCCGCGAGACGTTCTCTCGCATGGCCATGAACGACGAAGAGACGGTGGCGCTCATCGCGGGAGGTCACACGTTCGGCAAGACCCACGGCGCCGGCCCGGAGTCCCATGTGGGACCTGACCCCGAGGCGGCCGGCATCGAGGAGCAGGGCTTCGGCTGGCGAAGTACATTCGGCACGGGCAAGGGCGGTGACACGATCACCAGCGGCCTGGAAGTCACGTGGACCACCACGCCCACGAAGTGGAGCAACGACTACTTCAAGAACCTGTTCAGCTACGAGTGGGAGCTGACGAAGAGCCCGGCCGGCGCGCATCAGTGGAAACCGAAGGGTGGCGCAGGCGCCGGCACGATTCCGGATGCGCACAACCCGGCGAAGCGTCACGCGCCAGCCATGCTGACCACGGACCTCTCCCTGCGGCTCGACCCTGCTTACGAAAGAATCTCGAGGCGCTTCTACGAACATCCGGATCAGTTCGCAGACGCATTCGCCCGGGCGTGGTTCAAGCTGACGCACCGCGACATGGGCCCGCGCCCACGCTACCTCGGCCCGGAGGTTCCGTCTGAAGATCTCATCTGGCAAGACCCCATCCCTGCGGTCAATCACAAGCTGATCGATCAGCAGGACATTGCCTCCCTCAAGAGCACGATCCTGAGTTCGGGGCTGTCCGTCTCGCAACTGGTTTCGACCGCCTGGGCGGCGGCGTCCACCTTCCGTGGCTCCGACAAGCGCGGCGGTGCGAACGGCGCGCGCATTCGCCTCGCGCCGCAGAAGGCATGGGAAGTCAACCAGCCGGATCAACTGGCGAAAGTGCTGACGACTCTGGAGGGCATCCAGAGCAAATTCAACAGCGCGCAGTCTGGCGGCAAGAAGGTCTCGCTCGCCGACCTGATCGTCTTGGCGGGTTGCGCAGGCGTCGAGCAAGCCGCGAAGAAGGCCGGCCACGACGTGAAGGTCCCCTTCACGCCGGGACGCATGGACGCCTCGCCGCAGCAAACCGATGCGGACTCCTTCGCCGTGCTCGAACCGATCGCGGATGGCTTCCGCAACTACCTCAAGGGCAAGTACCCGGTATCGGCCGAGGAGTTGCTGATCGATCGGGCGCAATTGCTGACGCTGACCGCGCCCGAGATGACGGTTCTCGTTGGCGGCATGCGCGTCTTGAACACCAACTTCGGACAGACGAAACACGGCGTCTTTACCAAGCGGCCGGAAGCGCTGACCAACGACTTCTTCGTGAACCTGCTCGACATGGGCACGGAGTGGAAGGGGGCAGCGCACGGTGAGGACGTGTTCGAAGGGCGCGATCGCAAGACGGGCCAAGTCAAGTGGACCGCCACGCGTGTCGATCTCGTCTTCGGTTCGAACTCCCAGCTCCGGGCCCTGGCGGAGGTCTATGGAAGCTCGGATGCGCAAGCGCAGTTCGTCCAGGACTTCGTCGCCGCCTGGACCAAGGTGATGAACCTCGATCGCTACGACCTCGCATGATCTCGGAGAATAGGCCTTAAGGGTTTTCTGCCGGACAGCCTCGACGTGGCCTCGGGTCATCCCGGACCACGTCGAGGTTGAGCGAACCCTACAGGGCCGTATGCTCGGCCACCTGGCCAAGGCCGACCCGGCCTGCGCCGAGCGCGTGAAGAAGTCGATCACCGCGCTCGATATGGAGTGCCTGGGGCTCGTGATGCGGCGAATCGGCCGTCCGCCGACTACAACATCCTCAAGGATCCCTCGAAACGCACGAGGCAGGAGAAGGAACAGGTATCACCCGGGGCGGTCTTTATCCCCCCACTACTTTCATCCCACGGCGATTCAACGGACCTCTCGAGAGGATTGAGTCCGAGGAGAGGATGTTCGCTCGCCGCGGAGTGTTGAGCCTCGATGGGTTTTCCAGGTCGGGCGCCGACTGGCTCGAGCGTTTCAAGCCCTACATCGAGGATGGGAAGACCATCGTTGTTAGTCCTCACCGGGTGTTTGGGCCTCAGACCAATGACCTGGTGCTGCAACTGCGCAAGCGTCGCATGAGCAAGGTCATCCTCGCCGGGATGTTGGCGAACATGTGTCGGACGCTTCGGCCGCTGCGTTACCTTCGACGTGCCCTCTGGCCTGACCATAGGCCGAGCAAGAGCAACGAGGTCTGCCCCTCGAAGTGGAAGGACGAAGGCGACAAGATGCTGCTCAACCCCGGCGCCAAGATGATCGGCAAAGTCCACGAAGCCCAGCAGAAGTAGATTCGAGGAGCACCGCCGACGGGCGCGGTCACCGTACCGCGCCCGTCACGACTCAGGCGTAGCTGAATCCCATCGTCCGGCAGTGGTAGTAGAGCCCACCGTCCTGCACGATCAAGAACAGTGCGAGCTCGTCGCCTTCGTTGTGATGCGAGTGCATCGCGGCCGGCGGCGTGATCATGACGGCGTGCTGCATCCACTCGACGCGCTCGCCGTCGATCATCGAATGGCAGCGGGCGCCCTGCACGACCAGCGTCACCGCGATGGCGTTGTGGCGGTGGGGCCGCTGCGACTCCCCCGGCAGGAGCGAGTTCATGGCCAGCGTGAGCGACGGCAGACACGTGCGCTGGCTGTCCAGCGCGGCGCTCGACAGCGTCACCGCTTTCCCCGTCATCGTCTTGTCGGCGGGCAGGCGATGGATCAGCTCGAGCTGGTGGCGAATCTCCCCACCCGGATAGTGGACGGCTTCCACGGGAGCCTGTCCTGGCCGGGGCGCCTGCGCGCGCTCGAACGCGAGCTCGGGCTCGTTGGTGACGATCCACAGCACGGCGTCGCGCGTACTGGCCCGGTGAGTGGCCGTGACGCCGCCGGGCAGGCAGAAGACGTCGCCCGCGTCCCAGCCGATGGCCTCGCTGCCCCACGTCGTCTCACCGCTCCCCGCGATCACGTAGTAGATCTCACCGGAGGCCTCGAAGCGCGTGGCCAGCGACTCGCCGGCGCGGAGTCGCGCGTAGCGCGCGAGGATCAGCGGCGTCGTGGCGGCGCCGTCGGTGCCGAGCGCCGTACCGAGGTCGAGCGGCAGGAGACCGGTGGGCGTGGCCGGATCGAGCGCGCGATCACGCTCGCGGGCGAAGACGTGGGCGGGGATCCGAGGGCGCTTGATGTTGAAGCCGTCGGCCGAGGAATAGTAGCGGGCCCGACGCGCGTACGCGGTCTCGACGGTGGTCGCCATGGGTGGTCTCCTCGGAGCGCAGCGTCAGCGGGTGACGGGGGAGCCGGCCTTCAGCCACGCGGTCATGCCACCGGTGACGTTGAACCAGCGCTCGATGCCGTGGCGCTTGAGCGCGCTGATCACGGTGCTCGAGCGGAGGCCGCCGGCACAGAGGACGGCCTTGGGGCGATCGACGGGAACCTCGCCAACACGCCGGAGCGCTTCCAGCATCGGCAGGTGGACCGCCCCCTCGATGTGGCCGTCGCGCCACTCGACCGGCTCACGCACGTCGATCACCGCGACGTCGCGTCCCTCGTCGAGCCACTCGGCGAGATCCCACACGGTGATCTGCGGCACCGTCTCCACGGGCAGGCCCTCGCTCTTCCACTCGATCATCCCGCGCTCGATCACGCCGATCACCTGATCGACGCCCACGCGGGAGAGCGCGCGCAGCGCCCGATCGACGTCGGACGGCGTGTGCGTGAGCAGGATCAGCGGCGTGCCGTCGGGGGCGAACCAGCCGACGCGATCGCCGAACTGAGGGCTCTCGATCCACACGTTGAGCGCGCCCGGCACGTGGCTCTCGCCGTACGTCCCGGGCTCGCGCAGATCGAGGACGCAGGCGCCGCCGGCCCTGACGGCGTCCCACGCCTCGCGCGCGGTGAAGGGCCGTGGCTTGGGCAGCTCGAGGGGGAGCGTGCCGAGGTTCTTGCCGACGATCGTCTGGAACGACGGCGGCTTCGGGGGAAGCCCGGCCATCAGGAGATCGACGAACTCGGCCTGGCTCCGGGCGCGCAGCGCGGGATTGAAGCGCCGCTCGAACCCGATAGTCGACGCCGTCTTCGAGGACATCGCCCGGCCGCACAACGAGCCGGCGCCGTGGGCGGGATAGATCTCGACGGTGTCGTCGAGGCGCAGGAGTGACGCGTGCAGACTCTCCCAGAGCTGTCCGGCGGCCGCGGCGCCGCCCAGATCGGGCCGGCCGACGTCGCCGATGAACAGCGTGTCGCCGGTGAGGACGAACCACGGCTCCCTCGCGCGCGAGCCGTCGGTCACCAGCAGGCAGAGGCTGTCGGGCGTGTGGCCGGGCGTGTGCAGCGCCTTGAGGACGACGTTGCCGATCACGATCTCGTCGCCGTCCTGCACCGCCGCGTGCTCGAACACGGCCTTCGTCGAGCGATGGAGCACGATCGACGCCTTGGTCACGGCGGCGAGGTCGCGATTGCCCGAGATGTGATCGGCGTGCGTGTGCGTCTCGAGGATCCGGGTGATGCGCAGGCCTTTCTTTCGGGCCAGGCGCACGTACTCGTCGACGCGATCACGGCCCGGGTCGACGACGGCGGCTTCACCGGCCTCGCCGCATCCGATCAGGTAGGACAGGCACCCCGAATCCTCGTTGATGAGCTGATGGAAGATCATCCGCCGTCTCCGGCGCTATTATAAGGCCCTTCGAACGACCGGCTTTTTGCGATATTTTCGCGGCGAGGAGGGGCATCGAACGTGGCGCGAATGAGAGTGGCGGCGGTCGGCGACGTGCCGGCCGGTGAGGGGCGAGTGATGGAAGTCGGCGGTCACACGCTGGCGGTCTTCAACATCGACGGAACGTTCTACTGCATCGACAACGCGTGCACGCACCGCGGCGGGCCGCTCGGCGAGGGCGATCTCGACGGCCGCGTCGTCATGTGCCCGTGGCACGCGTGGCGATGGGACGTGACGACCGGGCTCAACGTCAACAACCCGGCGGTGAAGGTCGCCTGCTTCGCGGTGGCGGTGGACAACGGCGACGTGTTCGTGGATATTCCCGGCTGACGCATCGACGAGGGGGGTGAGGGCATGCCACGGCTCATCATGGCGGTTGTCGTCGCGGCGGTGGTCGCGGTCCTGTTCGCCGGCCCCGCGCTGGCTTTTCAGTGCCCGAAGTTGATCGCTGAGCTCAACACCGAGACCGGGAATCGGGTCGACGCGGCCAGCAACAACGCGAAGGACAAGGCGGCCGAAGCACAGAAACTGCATGCGGAGGGTAAGCACGCAGAGTCCGTGAAAGCGGCCAAGGAAGGCCTCGCGATGATCGGCAAGGGGATGTAGGCATCCACCGCCCGGAGCCCGCGCTCCGGGCGGTGGCGTGTTCAGGCCGCGGGCCGTGCGGTCAGGCGACGGCGTCCGGCCCGAAGCGCCTCCTCGGGTGAGCTGTACGCGGTCCACTCGCCGGCCCAGCTACTCTCGAGCACCTCGTTGCGCTGGGCGTCGCGAATCTCCCAGCACCAGAGGCAGGGATCCGGCAGCAGACGAACTTCGACGGTCAGTCGCGGGTTCCGATCGAGCATAGCCGCCCCCCTTCAATCGGACCGTGAGCACCCGCAAGCGACATGCCGCTGAGTGACGCCCGGAGTCTCGCCCTTTTCCTCGACAGTTGCAAGACAGATCGTGTCCGGGCCCGTCGGAGAATGGAACTTCGTACCACCACTTTCGTGAAAAAGATTTCTCCTCTGATCACCCGGCCGCGCTGCTAGCATGAGCCTTCGTGGAGTTCCTCCTCGGGCCACCATTCATGGTGGGCATTGCGGTCGTCGTGGGGCTCGGACTGATCTACGCGCGGCGCCTGTACCAGCGCTGTCCACACTGTGGCCGTGTCGTGCGTCGCGTGGTGCAAGGCTGGCTTCGCTGTGGCTTCTGTGGCCGTCAGTACCGCCGCGGATTGCGTCTGCGGTGAAGGGGACCGCGATGCTGACGTTCCTTCCCACCTGGCCGCCATCGCGCGTCACGCTGGGTGTGATCGCGGGCGTGATCGTGCTGGCCGGTGTCGGCATCGGCGCATGGTTCTGGTCCGATGAACAGGATCGTCGCGCGACGGCAGCCTATGTCCAGGCAATCAACCAGCTGAGCCCGTCCGGGCCTCCGCCCACCCCGGAGGCACGGGCCAACGCGGCGCGAAGCCTCGAGACGGCGCTGGCACGCTATCCGTCCGCCGCGATGGCGCCTCTGGGTGCCTACGAGCTCGGTAACGTGCGCTTCGGAGAGCGGGACTGGGCACGAGCCCGGGCGGCCTACGAGATCACGGCGGCGAGATCGGCGTCGCCGACCCTCAGGGCGCTCGCTCGAGCCGGTGTCGGTTACGCGTGGGAAGCCGAACGGAATCCTGCAAAGGCCGTGGAGAGTTACCAGGCGGCGCTCGCCAGCCTGAAGCCCGGCGATTTCTACTATGAAGACCTCCTGCTCGACCTGGCGCGCGCCCAGGAGCAGGTGGGTAAAAAGGACGCTGCAACCGACACTTATCGCCGACACTTGAAGGAGCTTCCCAAGAGTCCGCGCGCCGAAGAGGTCAAGGCGGGTCTCACCCGCCTGGGCGCATCTCCCTAGCGCGTCGCTCCTCGTCGAGGCATCACGCTTGCCGCTTTCGTGAGCCTCGACCATGGCCGACCGAAGCCCTCGTCCACGCGCTCGAAGACGTGGCCACGCGGCTGCGCATCGACTCGATCCGTGCGACGACGGCGGCCCGAAGTGGTCATCCCACGAGCGCCGCCTCGGCCGCCGACATCGTGGCCGCCCTGTTCTTCTCGGTCATGCGCTTCGATCCCGAGAATCCTCGAGCCGTGACCTGCGATCGCTTCGTGTTGAGCAAGGGCCACGCGGCCTCGCTGCTCTATGCCGCGTGGGCGGCGGTCGGCGTGATCCCTCGCAGGCGCTCGTAACCCTCGCGGCGCACGATCGCGTCGACCAGCTCGTGGCCATCGTCGACGTCAACGGGCTGGGACAATCGGGCTCGACGATGCTCGAGTGGGGCGTCGACGCCTACCGCCGCCTGGCGGTCCGTGAGATCCCGCGCAGCGGCCCAACTCGGAAGCTCCTCGAGCGTTACGGGATTGGGCGGGTGGCGATCGTTGAAGCCGCGCGGCGCATGGTGGCCGGAGCGGCGCCGGATCGCGCCGCGGCAGCGTAGCCCGAGCCGGGCGATTCGCCGATAAGAGGCATTATGTAAACTTCAGCGCAGCGCGCCAGCGCCGGTGCCAGATCAGCCCGGAATGTGCGCTTCTTCCGGCAACTCCCCCCACTTCGGCTTCCACTCGGGCACCGTCAGACCGAACTTTTCGCAGAGGTTGGCCACCTCCTGCGCGAAGGCCTGGCGAACGTCATCGTTGTCGCGAAGCTTCAGCCGCAGCTCTCGATAGCGCTGGTTCTTCGGCGAGCCCGGCCGGCCGAAGATGTTCATCGTGCGGATGTACCACTTGTTGAACGTCGTCTGCGCCTCGTCGTGGGTGGCGTGGTCCTCGCTGAGCTTCTTGACCCAGAACTCGCCGTGGCGGATATGGAACTTCTCTTCCTTGAAGATGCCCTCGATGGCACGGACCCAGGGGCCGTAGGAGCACTGGCGGACGTCCTCGAGCTGATGTCCGGCGCCCCGGTCCATGCAGAAGTTGAAGAACACGAAGTCCGCCCACGTGTCGATCGGGTAATAGAAGATGTTGACGCGCTTGTCGCTCGTGATGCGCTGTGTGCCGATGTCGCGGTCGGCCTCGATCCGCATCGTGAGGATCTCGTCGTGGGCCGCCACGTGGCGGTCGACCTCGACGCCGAGATCGGCCAGCAGGCCGTACATCACGGTGGCGTGGCGGAGCTCGTCCTTCACGATCTGGGCGACGACGTGCTTTTCCTCCACGCCGGGCGCCTTCATGATCCACGGCACGTAGCCGTACCCGCCGGACAGCTCGGAGTCGGCCTGCATGGTCATGAGATGCACGAGGTTGTCCCGATACTCCGCAGTCATCTCGCCGGCCGACTCCAGCCGGTCGCCGCTGGTGATCTTACCCATCATCGTGTGCTCGAGGCTGCTCATGGCTCGTCCTCCGTCACGTTCGTTCCACCACGCGAACGGCCTTGCCCTCCGAGCGCGGGATCGTCCGCGGCGAGAGCAGCGTGACCTCGACGTCCAGTCCCAGCGCGGCCCGCAGCCGCGCCGCCACCTCGCCCCGGAGCTTGCCGACTTCCGGGTGATCGGGCTCGATGCTGCCGCATCGCTCCAGGAACGCCGGCGCCGGCTCCACCTGGACCTCGACGCGGGCCAGGGTGGCGGTCCGGTCGACGACCAGCAGGTACTGGGGCACGAGGTCCGCCACCCCCAGCAGGGCGCCCTCGACCTCCGACGGGTACACGTTCACACCCTTGATGATAAGCATATCGTCGGCCCGGCCGACGAGGCGGCCCATTCGCGCCGATGTCCGCCCGCAACGGCACGGCGCCGTCGTGAGCGTGGTGACGTCGCCGGTCCGATAGCGGACGACGGGCATCGCGCGCTTGGTCAACGTGGTCAGCACGAGTTCGCCCTGCTCACCCGCCCCCAGCGGTTCGCCGGTCGCCGGGTCGACGATCTCCGGCAGGAAGTGGTCGTCGGCGATGTGCAGGCCCTCGCGCGCCTCGCACTCGCCGGAGACCCCGGGGCCGATGATCTCGCTGAGCCCGTAGATGTCGTAGGCCGGGCAGCCGAGGCCCGCCTCGAGCGCGCGGCGAACGCCGTCGGTCCAGGGCTCAGCGCCGAACATCCCGTAGCGGAGTCCGAGTTGCTCCGGCTTGCTCCCCTGCTCGGCCAGCGTCTCGGCGATGTGGAGGGCGAAGGACGGCGTCGCGCACAGTGCCGCCGGCTTGAAGTCACGCAGGAGCAGGCACTGACGCGCGGTGTTGCCGGACGAGGCCGGGACCACGGTCATGCCGATCAGCTCGGCCGCCTGGTGGAAGCCGAGGCCGCCCGTGAAGAGCCCGTACCCGAAGGCGTTCTGCAACAGATCGCCACGGCGGCCGCCAGCGGCCACGATCGTGCGCGCCATGACCTCGCGCCAGACCTCCATGTCGCCGGCCGTGTAGGCGACCACCGTCGGCTTGCCCTTGGTCCCGGACGAGGCGTGGATGCGGACGATCTCCTCGCGCGGCACCGCGAAGAGGCCGAACGGATAGTGCTCGCGCAGATCGCTCTTTCGCGTGAACGGCAGGCGGGCGAGGTCGTCGAGCCGCTCGACGCGCGCGGCCCCCAGACGTTCCCAGTAGAACGGCACGCGGCCGATCGCCCACGCGAGCGTCTCCTTGAGCCGTGCGAGCTGGAGCGCGGCCCGGTCACCCGGCGACTGGGCCTCGGCACGCGGATTCCAGATCATCGATCAGGCCGTCACGACCGCCGCGGCGGCTCCGGGAATTGCTGATCGACGACGCGATGCTGGCGCAGCCCGACGGCCTCGCGCTGGATGATGAGGATCAGGCGTTCGTGGGCCGCTCGCTCGCGCACCCGCTCGTACTCGGCCAGACGCTGCCGGCGTTCCTCCGAGCCGTCGGCGGCGTCGAGCCGGGCGAGGGCCGCGCGGGCGAGCCGAAGCGCCTCCTCCAGACGTTCACCGGCCCGGCCGAGGGTGGCGGCCTTCTCGGCCGCGATTTCGGCCTCGGTGCGCCGCAGGCTCTCGCCGGTTCGGCCGCTCACTCGAAGTCGACGGACTTCACCAGCCACTGCTGGCGCTGGAGGAACTGGGTCATCGTGTCGACGACGCGAGCATCGACCACGCCTTCGAGGCTGATGATGTCGGGCAGGATGTGCCGGACCTCGGGATAGCTCACGAGCACGCGCCGCAGCGTGCGCACGCGCGGATCACTCGCGAACAACCCGCGCTCGCCCGCCCACTCGTCGCGCAGGCGGACGAGGATCCGTCGCGGCGGCGCGCCGTCCGGAGTACCGTCGGCGCTCACCGCCGGCGTCCCACGAGGCGCGAGCGCGCTCGTTCGTAGACCGCCAGCGTGCGGTCGATCTGGAGGCGCACGTCGAACTCGCTCTCGGCCACCTCGCGCGCCCGCGCGCCCATCACGCGGCGGCGCTCGACGTCGACGAGGAGACCGATCACCGCCTCGGCCAGGCCGCCGGGATCGCCCTTGGTGAGGACGCCCGTCTCTCCGTCGCGGACGACCTCGTTGCAGCCGGGCGCCGCCACGGCCACGGCGGGCAGGCCGCAGGCCGCCGCTTCGGCCAGCACGAGGCCCTGCGTCTCCGTTTCGGAGGCGAAGACGAAGAGATCGGCCGCCTGGTAGCAGGTCGGCAGCGTGTCGTGAGGACGGACGCCCAGGAACGTCACGCGCTCGCTCACCGCCGATCGCGCGGCGCGCCGCCGAAGCTCCTCACGCTGGGTGCCGTCGCCGACCAGGACCAGCCGCGCCCGCGACACCGTGCCGGCGACGCGCTCGAAGGCGAGCAGGATCAGGTCCACGCTCTTCTCGCGATCGAGGCGGCCCACGTAGAGCACGATCATGTCGCGCGGGTCGAGGCCGAGCTGTCGGCGCGCGGCCCCCACGTCGCCGGGCTGGAAGCGCACGAGGTCCACGCCCGTTGGCACCACCGCGATCGGCGTGCGCACGCCGCGCGTGATCAGCTCGTCACGGATGACGCAGGATGGGGCGATGACGGCATCGGCCCCCGCGGCGAAGCGCGTGCTGAGTCGCACCGCGAGGCCCTCCACGACGCTGCGCCGGAACGGGACGTAGTGGGCGTACTTGTCGTAGCGCGTGTGATAGGTGAAGACGAGTGGGCGGCGCTGCTGGCGCGCGAGGCGACGCGCCGCCGGGCCGAGCAGGAACGGATGGTGGCTGTGAAAGACGTCCACCTCGAGCCGGCGCACTCGCCGGGTGATGCGCGGGGCGAACGGCACGGCGAGGGCGAACTCGGGATAGGTGGCCGCCGGAATCGACGGATACCGGATGACGCGGGGGCCGTCGGCGGTTTCAGTGCGGAAGCGAGGCGCCAGGACCCACGCCTCGTGGCCACGGACTTCGAGGCCGCGGCGCAGCGTTTCAACCGACGTCGTGACGCCCCCGCAGAACGGCAGGTAGTTGTTGGTGACCAGCGCGACGCGCACCGTCGGCGGCCCGCCCGTCAGGCCTTGTTGAACTTCTCGAAGTCCTCCGGCTTGATGCTGCCCAGCCACTCGCGCACGCGCTCGGGGTCGTCGGCCTTGAGCGTGTCGGCTTCCTTGGGCGTGGCCACGTCGAGGGTCTTGGCCTTGCGCACGACGTCCTCGTCGACGTAGATGGGCGCGCCCACGCGCAGCGCGAGCGCGATCGCGTCGGAGGGCCGTGAGTCCACCTGGTACTCGGCGCCCGCGACCTGAAGGTGGAGCACGGCGAAGAACGTGTTCTCCTTGAGGTCGGTCACGGCCACCTTGACGACGCGGGCCTCGATGGCCTCCAGGATGTTCTTGATGAGGTCGTGCGTCATCGGCCGCGGCGTCGAGATCTTCTCCAGCTCGAGCGCGATGGCGTTGGCCTCGAAGATGCCAACCCAGATCGGCAGCGACCGCTTGTCGTCTTCGTCGCGCAGGATGATGATCGGCATGTTGGAGAGCGGATCCAGCGCCAGCCCGCGGACCTTCATCTCGACAAACATACGGCCTCCTCGACACGCGCAGCGAGGGTCCCCCGCAGGCTGTGCGGCAGCACGTCGGTGATGCGAATGGCGACGACGTCGCCGATGGCCACGCCGGCCGCCGCCTCGAAATTGACGACGCGGTTGCAGCGGGTGCGGCCGCAGAGCTCCTCGCCGTTCTTCTTCGCGCGGCCATCGACCAGGACGTCGACCGTCTGCCCAGCGAGCCGTGCGCTACGAGTGGTGGCCGACCGGCCAGTGACGGCCAGCACGCGGCTGTTGCGGTCCGCCTTCACGGCCAACGGCACCTGATCCGGCATGGTGGCGGCCGGCGTGCCGGGGCGCGGCGAGTAGCGGAAGACGAACACATTGTCGTACCCGACGCGGTCGACCGTCTCCAGCGTGGCCTCGAAGTCGGCGTCGGTCTCACCCGGGAAGCCGACGATGAGATCGGTGGAGAGCGCGACGTCCGGCACAGCCTCACGCAGCTCGGCGATGAGATCGAGATAGCGCTCGCGCGTGTAGCCGCGGTTCATCCGTTCCAGCACCCGGTTGGAGCCCGACTGGAGCGGCAGGTGCACGTACTCGCAGACCTTGGGCAGGTCCCGGATCGCGGCGATGAGTCGCGACGTGAAGTTGAACGGATTGGAGGTCGTGAAGCGAATGCGAGCGATGCCCTCCACGTCGTTCACCGCCCTCAAGAGCGCGGCGAGATCGGTGGGCGGGTCGAGGTCCCGGCCGTACATCTCGACGGTCTGGCCCAGGAGCGTCACCTCACGGCACCCGTCGGCGACCAGCCGCTCGATCTCGTCGAGCACCGAGGCGGGCGTGTGGCTGCGCTGCCGGCCCCGCGTCACGGGAACGACGCAGAACGTGCAGTGTTTCTCGCAACCCTCCATCACGGTCACGAAGGACTTCAGGCGCGAGGCGCCGTCGGGCCGGGCCGTGATCTTCACCAGCGGCGCTTCGCCGGTCTCCAGCACGGGCCGCTCGCGGCGCGCGCGCGCGACCAGTTCGCCGACTCGTGCGATCGCCGGTGAGCCGAACACGAGGTCGACACCCGGGGCACGTCTCAGGATCTCGTTCTTGTGGAGCTGCGCCATGCAGCCCATCACCCCGACCATCACGTGGGGGCGCGCGCGCTTCAGCGCCCGGAGCTCGCCGAGCTTCGAGAACACCTTGTCCTCGGCCTTCTCGCGGATCGCGCAGGTGTTGAGGAGGATGAGGTCGGCGTCGTGCTCGCTGTCGGTCAGCTCGTAGTCGTCCGCCTTGAGCAGACCCGCGACACGCTCGGAGTCGTACTCGTTCATCTGACAGCCGTACGTGATCAGGTGGAGCTTTGCCATGAGTATCAGGGCTCGATGTTGCTTCGACCGTAGCACCCACCCCCTGGCAAGTCAAACCATGACGCGGAGTTTCGGCGCACGGAATGCGTGGAGGACGAGCACCATCGGGCGGCCAATACAACAACGGAGGGGCCTCGCGACCCCTCCGTGTCGTGAACGGTGAATCCGGTTCCGGTCAGGTCAGATCAATCGATCTCGTCCGCTCGACCGGCGCCCCGGCCGGCCTTCGCCGCGCGAGCGCCCTGGTGACCGTTGCCGTTTCCGTTGCCGAACATGAGCGGGGGCGAGACCCGGAACTGGCGCTCGAGGCGCGCGCGCCGCTCCTTCCAGCCCTCCTGGTACTCGAGCTCGTCCTCGTGCAGCGTCGCCGGCTGCTTGACGCCGTGAGCGAGCCTGAACTGGATGGCCAGCTCGCCGGCCTGCTTGCGGACCTGATCCCAGGGCGTGCCGAGCGCGAACTGATCGGAGATGGCCCCGATGCGGCCCGTGTGGATGTTGCACGACAGCGTGATGGCCGACAGGATCGGACCCGACCAGTACGAGGTCTGCGAGTTGATCGGCATCGGGAGAATGTGCAGGTTGTGGCTGCCGCGGCAGTCGCCGGCCACCATCGGGCACGAGGCCCACGGCGACGTGATCTCGCCCGGCGCCGGCCAGTCGCCCTGGGCGAAGGCGAGCAGCACCGGATCGTCCTTGCCCCCGTAGGTGAAGCCCTTCTTCGTCTTGATGTTGTGCAGCCGTTCGGCCGAGACGACGTAGCCGAGCTGATCCGCCTCGCCCTTGTCGTCCCGCGACCAGATCCGCGCGATGACGAAGCGGGACGACCGCGTGAGTCCCTCGATGTCGTAGAGGTCCTCGGGCGAGCGCAAGCGGATCACCTTCTCTTGAAGTCCCTTGGCCAGCTCTTCCATCTTGCCGTCGAGGGCCTTCTGATCGCGCGGGTGGGCACCCGCCTCGATCGCCTGCGCCTTGGTGTCGAGGTCGACGATGTCCATGATGTAACCGCGCTTCATCTTGGAGGCGGCGATGATGAGGCCGGTGTTGAAGCGGGGCAGCATGTAGGCCCCGGTGGCGTAGTAGTTGAACGCCATCGGCTCGGTCTTGTCGGCGAACGACACCAGCACGGTCTGGGAGGCGTTGTCCTTGCGCACCGGGAACGGCAAGGCCACGGTGGCCGGGCCCGCTCCGCGCAGATTCCCGGTGAAGGCGTCGGCCACCAGGTCCTGGCCGGGACCATAGAGTCCGAGCTCGGCCGCTTTGCTGGCGCCCTCCTGCAGGGCGTCCCACATGAGCTCGTCCACCACGCTCATCGGCGTCGCCTCGGACATGATGCCGGTGACGGCGACGTCGTCGCCGGTGTGCGTGACAATGAACGAGGTGAAGATCGGCTCGCCGCGGTAGCCATTGTTGTCGAGGACGAACTTGGCCATGATCGACTTCACTTCGTCGGCCGCCACGACGTGGCCGCCGACCCCGCCCACGTCGGCTTTGGTGGCCTTGATGAAGCGTTGGACGAGCGCGGGGTTCTTGGCGAAGACGTAGGCCTTGTAGGAGAAGATGTTCGGGGTATTGGTGACGGGGATCTTCTCCGCCACCGTCTGGGGAAGCCCGGCCAGTTCGTCCTTGGACTGGTGGTAGTCGGCGAGCCCGGGGCGGGATTTCCCGTCAACGGGGCCGTAGCGCTTGGCTGCCATGCACGCCTCCCTTCGCCTCGTCAGCCGCTGTAAAAAAATCCGACAGTCGGAGTCTAACGGCGTACACTGGGGCCGTCAAGCAAGATATTTACGGTCATGAAATTACTTTCTGAACGTCACGGCGGGGAGCTCAGGCTCATGGTGCAGTGCCTGGAGCTCTATTACCGGCAGGGCCGCAGCCAGAAGGACATCGCGGTCGCGCTCGGCGTGTCGGCGGCCACCGTGTCGCGTCTGCTCAAGCGGGCCATGGACGAGGGCCTGGTCCGCGTGGAGCTCGACCTGCCCCGCACGCCCGAGCTCGAAACCGCGCTGGCCGAGCGGTTCGGCTTGCGCGACGCCGTCGTGGTCCGCGCCGGCGGGCGGGCCGACGTCCGCGAAGAGCTGGGCCTGGCCGCCGCCGCCTACGTCGAGAAGGTCGTCGACAACGGCCTGTGCATCGGCATCTCCTGCGGCTTCACCCTCTATCAGACGATTCGCGCGCTGCACGAGCGCCGCTTCCGCGATCTCGCGCTCTACCCCCTGTCGGGCGAGAGCACGCTCAAGCTCGTCGACATCTCGCCCAACACGCTGGTCGGGATGATGGCCGCCAAGTACCGGCCCCACGTCACCGCCTACGCCCTGCCCGTCCAGCACCTCGTCTCCCTGCGCGACATCGAGCGCGAGCGACGGCGCCTGCTCCGTGATCCGGAGGTCCGGAAGATCTACGAGGCCGCGCGCTCGGTGGACATGGTGCTCGTCGGCATCGGCCAGATCGCCGAGCAGACGCCGGGCTTCTGCTCGCTGGCCGAGACCTACGGCGTGAGCGTTCGACGGCTCCGTGAGCTGGGCGTGGTCGGCGAGATCAACTACCAGCCGTTCGACGTCGAGGGCCACCTGGTGGACCACCCGGAGCTGCGCGTGCTCATGCGTCGCATGCTCGCCGTCGATGGCGACCGCCTGCGCGAGCTGAGCCGGCAGGAGGATCGGACGGTGATCGCCGTGGCCGGCGGCAAGGCCAAAGTGACGGCGGTGCGGGGCGCCCTGCTCGGCCGCTTCTGCAACGTGCTCGTCACCGACGAGGACGTGGCGGCGGCCGTCCTCAAGAACTAGGCCGGAACTCCTCCTCGAAGGCGCCGATGCGCCGGAACCGCTCGTGGCGCTCGTTGACGAGCGCGTCCTCGGTCTTACCTCGCAGAGACCGCAGGTGGTCCGCCAGCACGGCCTTGAGATTGAGCGCGGTGACGTCCCAGTCGCGGTGTGCTCCGCCGGCCGGCTCGGGCACGACCTCGTCGATCACGCCGAGCTTCTGCAGATCGGTCGCGGTGATCTTCATGATCTCCGCCGCCTCGGCCGCCTTGGCCGCATCGCCCCACAGGATCGCCGCGCAGCCTTCCGGCGAGATCACCGAGTACACCGCGTAGCGCAGCATGAGAACGCGGTTCCCCACGCCGATAGCGAGCGCGCCGCCACTGCCGCCCTCGCCGGTCACCACGGCCACGACGGGCACGCGCAGCGCCGACATCTCTCGCAGGTTGCGGGCGATGGCCTCGGCCTGGCCGCGTTCCTCGGCGCCGATGCCGGGGTAGGCGCCCGGCGTGTCGATGAAGGTGATGATCGGCTTGCGGAACTTGTCGGCGAGCTGCATCAGGCGCAGCGCCTTCCGGTAGCCCTCGGGATGCGGCATCCCGAAGTTCCGCGTGATCTTCTCGCGCGTCTCCCGCCCCTTCTGGTGCCCGATGACCACCACGCTCTGGTCCTCGAAGCGGGCGAGGCCGGCCACGATCGCCGGATCGTCGCCGAAGAGCCGGTCGCCGTGGAGCTCGAGGAAGTCCTCGAACAGCAGCTTGCAGAAGTCACGCGTGTGCGGGCGGCGGGAATGGCGCGCGAGCTGGGTGGTCTGCCACGCGGTGAGGCTGGAGAACACCTTCTGGCGCAGACGCTGGAGCCGCTCCTCGAGCTTTCCGATCTCTTCGCGCTGGGCCGGATCGTCGAGTGCCTGCAGCTCGGCGATGCGCGTCTCAAGCTCGAGGAGCGGCTGTTCGAACTCGAGCGTCTCAGGCATGGTCCACGGTCACGGCGCCGTCGCCAAAGCGCTCGTTCAGCTCGGCCACCAGGTCGGGAGCGGCGTCGACGGCGAGGCCGCGTGTCCGTACGACGACCTCCTGCGCGGGCAGGAGCAGATGGACGAAGACGGGCACGGGACCGGGGTGATTCCCGCAGATCGTCCTGAGCGCGGCGATAGACTCTCGAGGGTCACCGGCCGGGCGAATCCGTACGCGCACGGCGTTTGGTTCGCTGCTCGACTTCACCGCCCCCCGGCCGTCGGCGGCCAGCGCCGCCTCGAGCGGGCGGATGTCGTCGGCGAGCACTACGCGCCCCTTGTCGGCGTCGTCGATCCGGCCGCGCACGAGCACGGGTTGCCGTCCCCGCAGGTGCTCGGCCGCCGCCTTGAAGGGCTCGGGGAAGACGGTGACCTCGACGGTACCGACCATGTCTTCGAGCGTGACGAACGCCATGCGGCTGCCGCTCTTGGTCGCCGTCTCCTTCAAGGCCGCCACCTGACCGAACAGCAGCACCCGCGCGCCCGCGCTCTTGGCGGCGATCTCGCTCGTCGACGTGATCCCGAAGGATTCCACCATCGACGCATAGCGCGCGAGCGGATGCCCCGAGATGTAGAAGCCGAGGACCTCCTTCTCGAACTCGAGCCGCTGATCGGAGTCCCACTCGGCCACGAGGGCGATCGGCTCGGCCTTCGGCGCGGCCACCGGCGTCGGCAGTAGATCGAAGAACGAGGCCTGGCCTTCGGCCTTCTCCCGCTGTTGCCGCTGGCCCGTCTCGAGCGCGGTGTCGACGCCGGCCATGAGGTGCGCGCGCGGCAAGCCGAGCGAGTCGAACGCGCCCGCCTTGATCAGGGACTCCAGCACGCGGCGGTTGACCAGGCGCAGGTCGACCCGCGCACAGAAATCCTCGAGGCTCTTGAACGGACCGTCCTGCTTGCGCGTGGCCAGGATCGATTCCATGGCCGCCTCGCCCACGTTCTTGATCGCGGCCAGGCCGAAGCAGATCGTGTCGCCCGCGACGCTGAACTGGACGGCGGAGACGTTCACGTCGGGCGGCTGCACCCGGAGGTCCATGGCTCGACACTCGTCGATGTACTTGACGATCTTGTCGGTGTCGCCCATTTCCGACGTCAGCAGGGCCGCCATGAACTCGACCGGATAGTTCGCCTTGAAGTAGGCGGTCTGATACGCGACCAGCGCGTACGCCGCGGCATGGCTCTTGTTGAAGCCGTAGCCCGCGAACTTCTCCATCAATTCCCACACGCGCTCGGCCTTGGCCGCCGCCGTGCCCTTCTCGGCGCAGCCGGCCAGGAACTTGTCACGCTGCTTGGCCATGAGCTCGCGGTCCTTCTTGCCCATGGCCCGCCGCAGCGTGTCGGCTTCCCCCATCGTGAAGCCGGCCATCTCCGAGGCGATCTGCATGATCTGCTCTTGGTACACCATGATCCCGTAGGTGCCCTGCGTGAACTTCTGCATCGCCGGATGCTCGTACGTGATTTTCGCCCGGCCGTGCTTGCGCGCGATGAAATCCGGGATGAGCTCCATCGGGCCCGGCCGGTAGAGCGACACCATCGCGATCACGTCCTCGAGGCTCGACGGCTTGAGCCCGCGCAGGGCATCGCGCATGCCCCCCGATTCCAGCTGGAAGACGCCGAACGTCCGCGCGTCCGTGAGCAGCGCATAGGTCTTGGCGTCGTCCAGAGGCAGCGTGTCGAGGTCGATCGCCACGCCCCGCGAGTCGCGGATCAAGGCCACGGTGTTGGCGAGGACGGTGAGCGTGCGGAGGCCGAGGAAGTCCATCTTGAGCAGGCCGAGCTTCTCGATCGGCCCCATGGCGAACCCGGTGATCAGCTCCGGCCGCTTGGGGTCCTTGTAGAGCGGAATGTGCTCATCGAGCGCGTCGTCGGAGATGACGACGGCGGAGGCGTGGACCGACGCGTGGCGCGTACAGCCCTCCAGCGTCCGCGCGATGTCCCAGAGTTCCTTCACGTTCGTCTGGGTCTTGACCATCTCGGCGAGTGGCGGCGACTTCTGGTAGGCGTCGTCGAGCGTGATGTTCAGCGGAAACGCCGGGACCAGCTTGGCGATGCGGTCCACGTCCGCGTAGGTCATGCCCAGCACGCGGCCGACGTCGCGAATGGCGGCCTTGGCGCCCAGCGTCCCGAACGTGATGATGTGAGCGACCCGGTCGTGGCCGTACTTCTCGGCGACGTACCGGATGACCTCGTCGCGGCGATCGTCGGCGAAGTCGATGTCCATGTCGGGCATCGAGATCCGCTCCGGGTTGAGGAAGCGCTCGAACAGCAGGCCATACCGGATCGGGTCGACGTTCGTGATGCCCAGGCAATACGCCACCAGAGAGCCGGCCGAGGAGCCGCGGCCGGGGCCCACGGCGATCCCTCGCTCGCGCGCGTAGTGAATGAAGTCCCACACGACCAGGAAGTAGCCGGCGAACCCCATCTTCTCGATGATGCGAAGCTCGTGAGCGAAGCGCTCCTCGATGGCATCGCCCGGATTTGCCCCGTAGCGGCGCTTGAGGCCATCGCGGGCCACGTGCTCGAGATAGCTCTCCAGCGTGTGGTTCTCGGGCACGACGTATCTCGGAAGGTGGAAGCTCCCGAACTCGAGCGTCAGATTGCAGCGCTCGGCGACGGCCAGGGTGTTGCGGCACGCGTCCGGGATCTCGGCGAACACCCGCGCCATCTCGTCCGCCGACTTGACGTAGAACTCCTCGGTCGAGAAGCGCCAGCGCTTCGGATCGAGGAGCGTCGAGCCGGTCTGGATGCAGAGCAGCGCTTCGTGAGCGCGTCCGTGCCCCGCCTCGAGGTAGTGCGAGTCGTTGGTCCCGGCGATCGGCGCGCCGATGGCCTGGGCGAGCTTCAGCGTCTCCGCGGTCACCTTCGTCTGCTCGTCGAGGCCGTGGGCCTGGACCTCCATGAAGTAGTGGTCCTTGCCGAACACCTCCTGGTGCCAGCCGGCTGCCTCGCGGGCGCGATCGTGCTCACCCGCCGAGATCAGCCGCGAGACTTCGGAGTTCAGACAGCCCGACAGCACGAGCAAACCGTCGGCGTGTTGCGCCAGCAGCTCTTTGTCGACGCGCGGCTTGTAGTAGAAGCCCTCGAGGTAGGCCTTGGACACGAGCTTGATCAGGTTCTTGTAACCGGTGAGATTGCGGACGAGGACCGTGAGGTGGTTGGCACCTTCGTAGCCGCCGTCCTCCCCGCCCCGCTCCTTGCGCCCACGCGGCGCCACGTACAGCTCGCAGCCCACGATGGGCTTGATGCCCCCCTTCTGAGCCGCCTGGTAGAAGTCGATGGCACCGAAGAGGTTGCCGTGATCGGTCAGCGCGATGGCCGGGAACTTCAGCTCCTTCGCCTTGGCCACCAGCTTCTCGAGCTGGGCGGCGCCGTCCAGCAGCGAGTACTCCGAGTGCACGTGGAGATGGACGAAATCGCTATGCTGCATGCGTCATCTTCGGTGACCTATTCCCACTCGATCGTGCTTGGCGGCTTTGAAGAGACGTCGAACACGACGCGGTTGATGCCTTTGACTTCATTGATGATTCGGTTCGAGATGCGGCCGAGCAGATCGTAGGGCAACCGCGCCCAGTCCGCCGTCATGGCGTCTTGGCTCATGACGGCGCGCAACGCGATGACCTGCGCATACGTGCGGAAATCTCCCATCACGCCCACCGTACGGACCGGCAGGAGGACGGCGAACGCCTGCCAGAGCTCCCGTTCGAGGCCGGCAGCCTGGACCTCCTCCTGGACGATGGCATCGGCGTCGCGCAGCAGCTCGAGCCGCTCCTCCGACACCTCGCCGAGGACGCGGATCGCGAGCCCGGGTCCTGGAAAGGGCTGGCGCCACACGACGGCAGGCGGAAGGCCCAGCAGTTCGCCCACGCCGCGAACCTCGTCCTTGAAGAGCTCGCGGAGCGGCTCGACCAGCTTGAACTTCATCTTCGTGGGCAATCCGCCGACGTTGTGATGAGTCTTGATGGTCGCCGACGGCCCTTTGAACGACAGGGACTCGATGACGTCCGGGTAGAGCGTCCCCTGAGCCAGCCAGGGAATGTCGCCGAGCCGCGCGGCTTCCTCTTCGAAGACCGCGATGAACTCGGCGCCGATGCGCTTGCGCTTCAGCTCCGGGTCGGTGACCCCTCGCAGCACGTTGAGGAAACGGCGAGAAGCGTCGACGTGGATGAGGTTCAGCTTGAAGGCGTCCCGGAAGGTGTGAACCACCGCCGCGGCTTCGCCTTTCCGGAGGACGCCGTTGTCGACGAACATGCACGTGAGCTGGTCGCCGATCGCACGGTGGACGAGCACGGCGACGACGGCGGAGTCGACGCCGCCCGAGAGCGCACAGAGGACGCGGTCACGGCCGACCTTGGCCCGAATCGCCTCGACGGCCGTGTCGATGAACGAGGCCATCGACCACGCGCGCCGGGCGCCGCAGATCTCGACGAAGTTCGTCAGGATGGTCATCCCCTGAGGGGTGTGCGCGACCTCGGGGTGGAACTGCACCGCGTACAGCTTGCGCTCGTCGTCGGCCATCACTGCGACGGGACAGTTCGTCGTCGTCCCGAGACTCGTGAAGCCCTTCGGCGGACGCGTCACGGAGTCGCCATGGCTCATCCACACGCTCAGTCGTCCGGCGCTGTCGGGCTTCATGCCACGAAGCAGCGGGCCCTCACCCTTCAGCGTGACCTCGGCGGCGCCGTATTCGCGGCGCTCCGACTGGAGGACGTGACCGCCGAGCAAATACCCCATCGCCTGCATCCCGTAGCAGATGCCCAGGACCGGGATCCCGGCGTCGAACAGCGCCTTCGCGGGAAGCGGCGCGCCATCCTCGTAGACGCTGGCAGGACCGCCTGAGAGCACGATGCCGCAGTACCCGCCTCGGAGCACCGTCTCGATGGGCTCGGTGCACGACAGGATCTCGGAATACACGGACAGCTCGCGGATGCGGCGGGCGATCAACTGCGTGTACTGCCCACCGAAGTCGATGATCGCGATCTTGTCGGGCGCGTCCACCATGCTCGGCGGCGCCCTTACCGCGCGCGGCCGAGCTTCTGGGCCTGCTGGAAGATCTTGCCTTCGGTCTTGATCGCGGGCGCGATGATCAGCTCGGTCTGCTGCAGCTCGCGGATGTTGCGAGCCCCCACCGAGCCCATGCACGTGCGAATGGCGCCGACGAGGTTCAACGTGCCGTCCTCGGTGAACGCAGGCCCGAAGAGGATCTGTTCCAGTGACCCGGCGATGCCCACGCGGATCCGCGTCCCGCGCGGCAGATTCTGATGCGGCGTCGCCATGCCCCAGTGGTAGCCGCGGCCGGGCGCCTCGACCGAGCGCGCGAACGCGGAGCCGATCATCACGGCATCGGCGCCCGAGGCGAGCGCCTTGCACACATCGCCTCCGGTCGTCATGCCTCCGTCGGTGATGATGGGGACGTAGCGTCCGGTCTGCTTGTAGTAGAAGTCGCGGGCTGCCGCCGAATCGGCCGTGGCCGTCACCTGCGGCACGCCGAGACCGAGCACTTCACGACTCGTGCACGCGGCGCCCGGGCCCACGCCGATGAGCAGCGCGTCGGCGCCGCAGTCCATGAGTTCGAGACACGCCTCGTACGTGACGACGTTGCCGATGATGAGAGGAATCGCGAGCTGCTTCTTGAGCTTGCGCAGGTCGACGGGCGTGTACTCGGTCGCAATGTGGCGGGCGGTCGTGACGGTGGACTGGACGATGAAGACGTCGGCGCCGGCTTCCTGGGCGATCTGTGCGAATCGCTCGGCCCGCTGGGGAATGGACGAAACCGCGACCGCGCTGCCGCCCTTTTTGATCTCGCTGATCCGGCGGTGGATCAGGTCTTCCTTGATGGGCTCACCGTAGATGCCCTGGATGATCTTGGTGGCTTCTTCCTGATTGGCCGAGACGATCCTGTCGAGCACCATGTCCGGGTTGGCGTAGCGGGAGAAGACGCCTTCCAGGTTGAGGACGGCGAGCCCGCCCAATCGGCCCATCTCGATGGCCAGGCGGGGACCGACCACTCCGTCCATGGCCGCCGCGATGATGGGGAGATCGAAGCGACGACCACAGAGCTCCCACGAGATGTCGACTTCATTCGGATTGACCGTGATGGCTCCGGGGACCAGCGCGATGTCGTCGAACCCATAGGCAACCCTGGCCTTGCGCCCCCGCCCGACCCACATCCCCATGCGGTACCCCCTGGCTCGCTGTGTTCACCCCGCCCGGGCGATTCCATATATAGGGATCGCCACGCGTTGACCTACTAGATTTGGTGCAGTATAGCCTCGGTGATCGGGGGTGTCAATCGCGGTCGCCGCCCCTGCTCGTCGCCGTGCCGGCCACGACGCGGTGCGTCCTTCCCGCGTCTCGGAGGAGCAGCGCCCCGTCCTCATCCAGGCCGACGGCCAGCCCCATTTGCCCGTCCACCCGGACCTCACGCCCGATCGTATCGGCGAGCACGAGCCACCGTTCACGCACCGGCGCGAAGCCTTCCTTCTCGAGCCGCGCACGCCAGCGATCGAAGTGGTCCAGCAGCACGTCGAGGAGCTCGTCGCGCGGGACGCTCCGCCCGTTTTCGAGAACGACGGATGTCGCCAGTCCCGCCAGCTCGGGATCGAAGCGCGACTGGGTGACGTTCACTCCGATGCCGACGATCGTCGGAACGAGCTCGGCAGGCTCACTGCCCGTGGCGGCGCTTCGCGACTCGAGCAGGATGCCGGCGACCTTTCGGTCAGCGACCAGCACGTCGTTCGGCCACTTCAGGCGCGCGTCGACCCTGGCCACCTCGGCGAGCGCTTCGGCGACGGCCACGGCGGCAGCAAAGGAGAGCAACGGGCGGCGAGCGAGGGGAAGCGAGGAACGCACGATGATCGAGAAGAGCAGGTTCGCGCCCGGTTCATCCTGCCAGTGGTGGCCGCGACGGCCGCGGCCTGCCGTCTGATGCTCGGCGACGACGACCGTTCGATCGGCGGCGCCCTGGCTGGCAAGGTCGAACGCGACGCTCTGCGTGGACTCGACCGTCTGGAGCCTGATGATCCGCGAAGGGGTCAGCGCGACGCCTCGCTCAGCCAGGCCAGGCTTGCCTCGAGCTTCTGGCGTAGCTGCTGCTGCTCGGCAAGACGGTCGCGCTCCTTCTCGACGACCTCGGCCGGCGCCCGCTCGACGAACTCCGGGCGCGCCAGCTTCGCTTCGAGGAAGGCGAGCGTGTCGGTGGCACGCTTCAGCTCCTTCTCCAGGCGCGCACGCTCGCCGGCCAGATCGACGACTCCGGCCAGGTCCACGTAGATCTCGGACGGCCCGATGACGGCGAGAGCCGAAGCGGCCGGCCGGCTCGCGCCGGGATCGACGGTCAACCGACAGCGGCCGAGAAACTCGACGAGTCGCGCCGTCTCCTGGAGCGCCGCCGCGTGCTCGCCTCCGGGCTTGGCCGTGACGGCCAGCGTCACGCCGGGTGCGATGCGCATCTCGCCCCGGATGTTGCGGATGGCGGTGACGACGTCCATCACGGCGGCCATGTCGCGCTCGGCCTCGGCGTCATGCAGGCGCCGGCTGGCTTTCGGATAGTCGGCGATCATGATCGAGTCGGGCGCGCGCTTGTCACGCGGGAGCCGCTGCCAGAGTTCCTCGGTGATGAACGGCATGAACGGATGGAGCAGGCGCAGCGTCGCTTCCAGCACGGTGACCAGCGTGTGCTGGGCGCGCAGGCGCGCCGGGGCGTCGTCACGCCGATAGAGCGCCACCTTCGCGATCTCGAGATACCAGTCGCAGAACTCGTGCCACAGGAACTGGTACACCGCCGACGCCGCGTCGTTGAAGCGATAGCGGCGCAGGCTCGTCCGCACCTCGGCGGTCGTCGCAGCCAGGCGGCTCACGATCCAGCGGTCGGCCAGACCTGCCGGTGTCTTGGCGGCCTGCCGAGCGTCGTAACCGTCGAGATTCGAGAGCACGAGACGGGCGGCGTTCCAGAGCTTGTTGGCGAAGTTGCGGTAGCCCTCGATCCGCTCCTCGGCCAGGCGCACGTCGCGCCCCTGGGCGGCCAGCGCCACCAGGGTGAAGCGGAAGGCGTCCGTGCCGTACTTGTCCATCATCACGAGTGGATCGATCACGTTGCCCTTCGACTTCGACATCTTCTGGCCCTCGGCGTCGCGAACGAGGGCGTGGATGTACACGTCGCGGAAGGGCACGTCGTTCATGAAGCGCAGACCGAGCATCGCCATCCGCGCCACCCAGAAGAACAGGATGTCGAAGCCCGTGACGAGCACGGACGTCGGATAGAACTTCTTCAGCTCGGGCGTGTCGTCCGGCCACCCGAGCGTGGAGAACGGCCAGAGCCCTGACGAGAACCACGTGTCGAGCACGTCGGTGTCCTGGCGCACCGGGCCGCCGCAGGTGGGGCAGGCCGTCACGTCCTCGCGCGAGACGTGCACGCTGCCGTCGCGCTCGCAGTACCAGGCGGGGATGCGATGGCCCCACCAGAGCTGGCGCGAGATGCACCACGGCCGGATGTTTTCCATCCAGTGGTCGTACGTCTTCGTCCAGCCGCGCGGGATGATCTTGATGCGGCCCTGGCGGACGGCCTTGATCGCCTCGGCGGCGAGCAGCGTCACGTTCACGTACCACTGCTTGGAGACCAGCGGCTCGACGACCGTCTTGCACCGATAGCAGAGCCCGACCGCGTGGCGATAGGGCTCGATGCGATCGATGAGGCCGAGCGCCTGCATGTCCTCGACGATGCGGTGGCGGGCCTCGAAGCGATCGAGTCCGGCGTACTTGCCCGCTTCGGCCGTCATCTTGCCGTCGAAGCCGATGACGGTCTTGATCGGCAGGTTGTGGCGCTTGCCGATCTCGAAGTCCACCGGATCGTGGCCGGGCGTGACTTTGACGACGCCGGTGCCGAAGTCGCGATCGACCGCCTCGTCGGCCACCACCTTGATCTTCGCGGTGCCCTGCACCGACGGCACGTCGAGCACCTGGCCGACGTACTTCGCGTAGCGCTTGTCCTTGGGATGCACGGCGATGCCCGTGTCGCCGAGCTTCGTCTCCGGACGCACGGTGCCGAGCGTCAGCGGGCCGTACTTGATGTACACGAACTGCGCGTCTCGGTCTTCGCGCTCCACCTCGAGATCGGACAGCACGGTCTGGCAGCGCGGGCACCAGTTGACGATGTAGTCGTCACGATAGATGAGCCCGTCCTCGTAGAGCCGGACGAAGACCTCGCGGACCGCCCGCGAGAGGCCGGGATCCATGGTGAAACGCTCGCGCGACCAGTCGCAGGACGCGCCCAGACGCTTGAGCTGCCGGATGATGGTTCCGCCTGATTCCTCCTTCCAGCGCCAGACACGCTCGACGAACGCCGCCCGGCCGAGATCGTCCTTGGTCTTGCCCTCGGCCGCGAGCTGGCGCTCCACCACCACCTGGGTGGCGATGCCGGCATGGTCCGTGCCCGGCACCCACAGCGCGCTGAAGCCATCCATGCGCTTCATCCGGATCAGCACGTCCTGCAGCGTGTTGTTCAGCGCATGGCCCATGTGGAGGGAGCCGGTCACGTTGGGCGGCGGGATGACGATCGAGTAGGGCTTCTGCTGGGACTTCGGATCCGCGCTGAAGTAGCCGCGAGACTCCCACAGCGGATACCAGCGAGCCTCGACGGCCGCGGGATCGTAGCGGTCGGAGAGGACCTGCCCCGGGTCGCTCACCAATCGATCATAGCACCGGCGTTGCCGACACTAGCTGCCAGCGCCGGCCGGCACGACGCCAGGTGAGCGACCACGGCCGTCGCTCGGATTCCACCGCTGCGACCGAAACCGCGTCGGGATCGGCAGCTGGGTCGGGCGCGTCGCATGCGGGTTCGGCCGCGAGCGTTGCCGGGAGGCGACGTCGCAGCTCGGCGTCGGGCACGAACGCCGTCAGCGACGCGCGGTCGCCCGAGGCCAGCGCGGCGAACAATCCAGAGACCGAATGGTGCAGCGCCTGGTGCCACGCGTTGTACTGGCGGCGGGCCACGCGTGCGGGTACCGTTCCATCGGTTGGCAGCCGGTACACGTCCTCCTGCTCGGTCTGGCCTTCGCATCCCGGGGTCCAGCCCGGGTAGTGCAGCTCGTATCGGATGCGCAGCTCGTTTCCGCGCAGCCTCCAGTCGCGCGCGACGAGACCTTCCGGATAGAGCGGCGCCGTATCCCAGGTCACCGTCACGTCGTCACCGCGCATGCGCAGCATCTCGAGGCGGAGCGGGCGAACGCCGGCATTGGTCGGCCACCCTTCCCAGGCGACCACCATGAGGGGAGCCGGGCCGCCGGCCAGCGGATAGAGCACCGGACGGCCGTCACGCACGAAGGCGTGCAGGAGTCGGGCCTCGCCACCCGCTTCACCGTAGACCCTCACCGAATTGCCGGGGCTGCTGTCCACGAGCTGAAACGCACCGACGGTCAGCGGGCCGAGGCGCCGGAGCTTGAAGGAGGCGCCGCCCCAGGCGTCGGCGAAGCCGTCGAGGCGTTCTTGAAGGAACGGGAGCGACGTGAAGACGCTGCCGCTCTGCAGGCTCTCGACGATCTCCTCGTCGAGCAGCGCATAGATCTCGCGCAGGGCCTCGCGGGAACGCTCGCCGTCGTCGGTGCCGACGAGGGCGAGGCGGGTGGCGGCCAGGGTCCGGAAGCGCTCGAGACGGTCGTCCTGCGCGGGAGCGGCAACGGCGCCCAGGAGGACCGGCGCCAGAAGAAACACGAGCCGCCAGCCCTGGCGATTCACAGAGCTATGTTACAACAGAGCCGTGAAACCGCTGCCGCTCGCGGTGCTCGACCGCTACATCGTGCGCGAGCTGGTGTCGCCGTTCGCGCTCGGCGTCACGCTGTTCACGTTCTTCCTTGTCCTGGACCGCATTTACAACCTGACCGAGCTCGTGATCACCAAGGGGGTGCCGTTCCACCTCGTCGTGCAACTCCTGGTGTTCATGCTGCCCTCGTTCCTGGCCCACACGCTGCCGATGGCGCTCCTGGTTGCCGTCCTGCTCGCCGGAGGCCGGCTCGCCGGCGACCTGGAGATCGTCGCCTTCAAGGCGGCTGGCGTGAGCCTCCTGCGGCTGTTCCGGCCTGCCCTTCTGGCCGGCATCGTCGTGACCGCGGCCACCGCCCTGCTCACGCTGGTGCTGAACCCGCTGGCCAACAAGGAGTTTCAATCCCAGCTCTTCGAGGTCCTCCGCACACGCGCGGTGACGGGGCTCAAGGAGCGTGTGTTCAACACGAGCTTCGGCGACACCGTCGTCTACGTCGAGGAGATCAGCGCCTCGCAGGTTGGGCTCCGCGGGCTCGTCGTCTCCGACGAGCGCGATCCCAAGCTCACGCGGGTCATCACCGCCCGCGAGGGACGGCTCCTCACCGACGAGACGACGCGACGTATCACCCTGCGGCTGCTCAACGGCGGCGTCAACGAGGGCGACGTCGAGCCGGCCAATCCTCCGCAGGGCGTGACGACCGAAGAGACGACGGGCGGGGCGGCCGGACCCAAGCGCTACCGCTTCACCGGGTTCGGCATCTACGACATGAACCTGCAGCTCGAGTCAGCGTTGAAGACCGCAGCGCGCGTCGAGAAGCCCGAGCGGGATCTGAACCTGCCTCAGCTCGTCGCCAAGATCCAGGAGTACCGGAACGATCCCGTCAATCGGCCCCCGCACGAAGCCGAGCTGCACAAGCGGTTCGCCTTTCCGGTGGCCGCGATCATCTTCGTGCTGCTCGGATTCCCGCTGGCGGTGCGCTCGCATCGCGGCGGGCGCAGCGTGGCGATGGTCGGCACGCTGGTCATCCTCGTCAGCTACTACCTGATCCTCACCACGCTGGAGGGCCTCGCCCTGCGCGGCCGCATGCCCGTGTGGCTCGCCATCTGGATGCCCAACATCCTGTTCGGGGCGATGGGCACGGGGCTGCTCGGCATCACCGCGCGCGAGTGGCGGGCGCCGCATCTGCGCACGGTCTGGCGCGTCATCGGCGTCGTCTGGCAGCGGGTACCGCGCCGACGAGCCGGCCGGGCCGAGCGCTTCACGGCCACCGCTCGCGAGACGACCTTGATCATCGACCGGTACCTGATCCGCCAGTTCCTCACCTTCATCGGCATCGGCCTCGCCGTGACGGCCGCCCTCTTCATCGTGGTGGACCTGTTACAAACCCTCGACCGCTACCTTCGCGTCAAGCCGCCCCTCGTCTACGTCTTCGAGCATTTCGTTTACGCGTTGCCGGTCGCGCTCCACCAGGGGCTTCCGATCGTCATGCTGGTGGCGACCGTCTTCCTGTTCCTGACGCTCACTCGCTGGCACGAGCTGACCGCGCTGAAGGCGGCCGGCGTGAGTCTCTACCGGGCGAGTGCGCCGGTCCTCCTGACCGGGCTCGCGATCGCGCTCGGCGCCGGCATGTTCCAGGAGTTCGTCCTCCCCGTTCTGAACGAACGCGGCGAGGAGGTGGACCGGGTCAAGATCAAGGGCCAGCTCCCCAAACATCTCCAGTCGCGGACACGCCTGTGGCTGCGGAGCGCCGAGAGTCGCTTCTACCGGGTGGAGCTACTCAATCCCGCCACGAATGATCTCTACGGCGTGACGGTGCTCGAGATCGATCCCCAGGATTTCCGCCTGGTCAGTCGACTGGACGCGCGGAGGGCGCACTGGACGCCGACCGGCTGGGAGCTGATGGATGGCGCTGCTCGGGAGATCGCCCGCGACGGGAAGGTCACGACCATTCCCTTCAGTCACACCGCGGTGGAGCTGGAGGAGACCATCCGTGACTTCACCGACATCCAGAAACCACCGACGGCGATGAGCTATCGCGAGCTGCGCGATTACGTGGCGCGTCTGGAGACGGCCGGGTTCCAGGTCAAGAAGTACCTGGTCGACATGTATTCGAAGCTCTCCGATCCGCTGAAGAACCTCATCATGGTCCTGGTGGCCATCCCGTTCGCGCTGCAGTCGCCGCGCGGCGGGCGGCTGTACGGGATCGCGCTCGCCATCGGGATCATGGCCGCCTACATGGTGGTGGACTACTCCGCCCGCGCCTTCGCCCGCGCCGACCTCCTGCCACCGCTGCTGGCCGCCTGGACCGCCAACTTCATCTTCCTCGGCGTCGGCGCCTCGCTCTTCCTCCGCGCCCGGACCTGACGGCCGCTAGCGGGCTTCGCGGAGCGAGCGGAGCGTCTCTTCCAGCCGCTTCTGCTCGGCGCCGTATTGCGCCCAGTCGCCGCGGCGCAGCGCGTCTTGCGAGCGCTCCCAGATCTCCCACGCCCGCAGGACGAGGGCGCGCGCACCGGTCACCGCCTCGCGGGGAGCGCCGCCCGCGGGCGTCGGCGGCGACACGGCCGTCGGCACCGGCCGGCCGCCGAAGATCCGCGCCAGCGACTGTTCGAGCGTGGCCTCCATCGCGATCTGGTTGCCGTAGGCGACGATGACGCGACGGAGCTCGGGGAGTGCGCCCTGCTCGGAGGCCGCCAGGTAGAGCGGCTGCACGTAGACGAGCGACTGGTCGATCGGGATCGCGAGAAGCGAGCCGCGGATGACCGTCGAGCCCCGCTGATTCCACAGCGAGAGCTGCTGGGAGATGACGGGGTCCTGGTCGATGCGCGCGTCGATCTGGCGTGGCCCGTAGACGAGCTTCTGCTTGGGGAAGTTGTAGGCGATGAGCCGGCCGTAGTGGCCGGGATCCGAGCGCGCGGCGAGCCACGCGATCATGTTGTCGCGGCGCGCCGGATTGAACAGCGTGAGCAGGATGAATTCCTCCCGGGCCTCGCCGGGAAGCCGCATGATCGTGTAGTAGGGCTCCATATCGCGCTCACGACCTTCCACCGTGCGGCGCGGGACGGCCCACAGGTCTTCCTTGTTGTAGAAGACCTGGGGATCGAGCATGTGATACGTCGCGTACTTCCGCGCCTGGATCGTGAAGAAGTCTTCCGGGTAGCGGATGTGGCGCTGGAGGTCGGCCGGCATCTCGCTGAGCGGCTTCAGCAGACCGGGAAACGCGCGCGCGTAGGCCCGGACGATGGGATCGGTGGCGTCGGCGATGTAGAAGGTGACCGTCCCGTGGTAGGCGTCGATCACGGCCTTGACCGAGTTGCGGATGTAGTTGCCCAGGCCGCGAACCGGATCGGAGTACGGGTAGCGATCCGTCGTCGTGTAGCCGTCGAGCATCCACTGCAGGCGGCCGTCGTCGGTGACGACGATGTAGGGATCCCGGTCGTACTGGAAGAAGGGCGCGATCGTCCGCACGCGCTCGCCCACCGTCCGGTACATCATCAGACGGCTCTCCGGCGTGAGGTCGTTGGAGAGCAGCAGCTTGACCTCGCCGAACCGCGCCGCGAAGACGAGCTTGCGGAGCCACGACACGAGCGGGACGCCACCCCGCCCGGCATAGGTCGCGTAGACGTTCTGGTCGCCGGCGGGATAGTCGAGCTCCTGCGAGCGCGTTCGCACCAGCACGTAGTCGTTGGAAATCTCCCCGAAGTAGATCTCGGGCCGGGTGACCCTGGTGAAGCCCTCGCTCTGCGGCGGAATGTCCTTGACCCACAGCTCGGGCAAGCCTTCGGGGGTGATGCGGTTCACGGGGCCGACGACGACGCCGTACCCGTGCGTGAACGTGAGGTGCTCGTTGATCCAGGAGCCGGCGCGTGTCTGGAGGTTCTGATACGACAGCTCCCGCGGCGACAGCATGAGCTGGCGGTACTCGCCGTTGACGGTGTACCGGTCGTTGTCCACGTCGACGAAGCGGTAATACGTCCGGATCTCCTGGAGCTGGGCGAACGTGCGCAAGAGCGGGCGGTGGTCCCACAGCCGGATGTTCTTGATGGTGGACGCGTTCCGCTCGAGGGCCCGTGCGTCGAGCGACTCGTCGGCGGGGAACTCCTTCTCCTCGACCCGGTCGAGGCCGTAGGCCTGACGCGTCATGCGGATGTTGTGCTGGATGAACGGACGCTCGGCCGCCAGCTCGTTGGGGGTGACGCGGAAGCGCTGGAGGAGCGCGGGATAGATGCCGAGGCCGAGGATCCACACGCCGATGAGGACCAGCAAGCCGGCGGCGATGAGCCGGAGACCGCCGCGCGTGATCTGGACGAGACAGGCGAGCGCGCAGAGCGCGGAGAGGACCGTCAGCGCGTTCAGCACGGGCAGCGAGGCGTGGATGTCGGTGTACGACGCGCCGAAGACCACACCGCGCGCCGAGTAGAGCAGCTCGAAGCGGTCGAGCCAGAACCCGACGCCGGCCAGCATCAGGACAACGCATCCGAGCAGGAGGAGATGGCTGCGCGCGCCCGCGGCCAGGCGCGGCCCGCGCGCGGTCAGGACGAGGCTGCGCTGGAGCACGTAGATCACGACGGTCAGCACGAGCGTGCCGATGACGAGGGCCGTCGCCCACCCCACGACCATCCGCCAGAACGGCAGCGTGAACACGAAGAATCCGAGGTCGCGGCCGAAGAGCGGATCGATCGTGCCGAAGGGTACCGCGCTCGAGTACTGGAGCAGAGTTTCCCAGCGCGCGCTCGCGCGCAGACCGGACGCGAACGCGATGAACGCCAGGACGACGGGCAGGAAGCGCCGGATGATCGGCTCGATCACGACGCGTCCCGGCAACCCGAGCTGGTCTTCCAGCTCCCACAGGACATCGGGGCGAGCGCGCCGGGCGGCGAACGTCAGGTTCCCATACAGGAACACCAGCACGACCACGGCGACGGCGGTGAAGAGCGAGCCCCGCAGCTTGAGGGTGGTGAGAAAGACCCCGGTGTAGCCGACCTCCTGGAACCACAGCCAGTCGGTGTAGAGGGGAACGATCTCGCCCACCACGCCCAGGGCCACGAGGCCCAGGACCAGGAACAGGGCGGCTTGCGAGCGCTGCATCCGGGGTGGGATTAGGTTCCGTGCCTCCACGAGGCGAGATACGATTCCTGCTCGGCGGAGAGCGCATCGATGACGACGCCCATCGACGCGAGCTTGAGGCGCGCGATCTCACGATCGATCTCGATCGGTACGACGTAGACCTTGCGCTCCAGGCTCCGCCCGCGCTTCACCATGAACTCGGCGCCGAGCGCCTGGTTGGCGAAGCTCATGTCCATGACGGCGGCCGGGTGTCCCTCGGCGGACGCGAGGTTGATCAGCCGTCCCTCGCCCAGGACATAGACGTGACGCTTGCCCGGCATCGTGAACTCCTCGACGAAGGGACGCACCTGGCGCCGCGCGGTGGCCGTCTTGGCCAGCGCGTCCAGATCGATCTCGACGTTGAAGTGACCGGAGTTGGCGAGGATGGCGCCGTCCCGCATCCGGGCGAAGTGCTCGCTCCGGATCACCGACGTGTTGCCGGTCACGGTCACGAACACTTCGCCGACTTCGGCGGCGTTGGCCATCGGCATGACCGGGAAGCCGTCCATGACCGCTTCCAGCGCCCGCATCGGCTCCACCTCGGTGACGACGACGTGCGCCCCCATCCCCTTCGCGCGGGCCGCCACCCCGCGGCCACACATCCCGTAGCCGGCGACGACCACCGTCTTGCCGGCGAGCAGGATGTTGGTCGCGCGCAGGATTCCGTCGATGGTGGACTGGCCCGTCCCGTAGCGATTGTCGAAGAGATGCTTGGTATCGGCGTCGTTGACCGCGATCACCGGGAAGGCGAGCACGCCCTCCTTCTCCATGGCGCGAAGCCGGACCACACCGGTCGTCGTCTCTTCGGTACCGCCGATGACGTCGGGCAACAGCTCGCGCCGATCGCGGTGGAGCTGCGTGATCAGGTCGGCGCCGTCGTCCATCGTGATCTGGGGCCGGGTCGCGAGCACGGCTTCGAGGTGCCGATAGTACCGCGTGTTGTCCTCGCCCTTGTGAGCGAAGACCGGAATGCCGTACTCCTTGACCAGCGCCGCCGCCGTGTCGTCCTGGGTGGAGAGCGGATTGGACGCGCAGAGCACGACCTGAGCGCCGCCCGCCTTGAGCGTGAGCATCAGCACCGCGGTTTCCGTCGTCACGTGGAGGCAGGCGCCGAGACGGATGCCCTTGAGCGGCTGTTCCTTGGCGAAGCGCTCACGCACCTGACGCAGGACCGGCATCGACTGTTCCGCCCACTCGATCCGGAGGCGCCCGGCCGCGGCTTGCGCCAGGTCCTTGACGTCGTGCTCAGCCATGAGGGTGGTCGTCCTTTCGTGCTACGGCGCTGCGCGCGCGGCTCGTCTCGTGGGAAGGTGTTGGAGGGAGCCGGCGAGGCTCCCTCCCCGGTCACATCCTGGCGTCGTCGCGCAGGTCCTTGACGCGGTTCGTCTGCTCCCAGCTGAATTCCGGCTCGGTGCGGCCGAAATGACCGTAGGCCGCCGTCTTCTTGTAGATGGGTCGGCGGAGGTTCAGGTACTTGATGATCCCGGCGGGAGTGAAGTCGAAGTGGCGGCGAATCATCTGCTCGAGCCGGGTGTTGGGGACCTTGCCCGTCCCGAACGTCTCGACCATGATCGAGACCGGGTCGGCCACGCCGATGGCGTAGGCGACCTGCACCATGGCACGCTCCGCCAGCCCGGCCGCGACCACGTTCTTGGCCACGTGGCGCGCCATGTAGCACGCGGACCGATCGACCTTCGTCGGGTCCTTTCCGGAGAAGGCGCCGCCACCGTGCGGGCACGACCCGCCGTACGTGTCGACGATGATCTTGCGTCCGGTGAGCCCGGTATCACCCATCGGCCCGCCGGTCACGAAGCGGCCGGTCGGGTTCACGTGGAACACGCACTTCCGGCGATCGAGCAGCTCGGCCGGAATCGTGGGCACGATGACCCGCTCGATGATGTCCTCGCGCAGACGATCGTTGCTGACGTCGGGACTGTGCTGGGTGGAGATGACGACGGTCTCGACCGAGTGCGGTTTGCCGTCCACGTAGCGGACCGTGACCTGCGACTTTCCATCCGGCCGCAGGTAGTCGACGCCCCCCGTCTTCCGGAGCTCGCTGAGCCGCATGACGAGCTTGTGAGCGAGGATGATCGGCAACGGCATCAGCTCGGGCGTCTCGGTACACGCATAGCCGAACATGAGGCCCTGGTCGCCGGCGCCGAGATTGTCCACGCCCATGGCGATGTCACCGGACTGCTCGTCGATGGCCGTGATCACGCCGCACGTCTCGTAGTCGAACCCGTACTTGGCGCGGGTGTATCCGACCTGGCGGATCGTCTCGCGCGCCACGCGCGGAATGTCGACGTAGCACGAGGTGGTGATCTCGCCGGCCACGACGACGAGGCCGGTCGTCAGCAGCGTCTCGCACGCCACGCGCCCGATCGGATCCTGGCCGATGATCGCATCCAGGACCGCGTCGGAAATCTGATCGGCGATCTTGTCGGGGTGACCTTCGGTCACCGACTCCGACGTGAACAGATATTCATCCCGCGCCATGCGTTCCCTCCCGGAAAAACTGGCCCCACTCTAGCACGCTCAACGGTCGGTACGCATCCGTCCCTTGAGCGCGTCGAGGACCGGCACCGACCAGGGGTCGACGCCCCGCACGATGGCGAGATAGTAGCTCGTCCACTGGCCGAGATAGGCGAGTGACAGCAGGCGGGCCAGATAGCCACCGCCGCGCGTGGACACCTCGGCGACGCCGGCGGCGCCGGGACCGATCAGCTCACGCAGCAGCGCGAAGCGTCGGGTGATCTCCGGGCCCTCTTCGCGATCGCGCAGGAGCACCAGATAGAGCTCGCGCGCGAGCGGTCCACTCCACGCTTCGATCTCGTTGTGATTCATCTCGGGCAGGACGCCGGCAGCGGCGAACGTCTTAGAGTTCTCCTCGAAGTCCGTCTTCCACCGGTAGGCGGTCGTGCCCGTGACGGGACCGCCATAGACCACCGGCGGGTGGTTGCCGATCCCCTGGGCCAGACGCTTCGCTTCGTTCGTCGCCGTCGGCCGGGCCGTGCCGAGCTCGTCAGCCAGCGCGTCGATGACCTCGAACGCCTCCTCGACTTCCCCGCCCTTGCTGACGTGGAGGTCGGTGGACTTGAGGATGCCGAGCAGCGGGAAGAACAGATACCCGAGCGCCATGCGCGGCATCAGCCCGACCGGCAGCGTGACTCTAGGAACTCCGCGCTCCCGCGCCAGCGCAGCCAGCCGCCCGCCCGAGGTGATCGCGACCAGTGGGCAGCCGCGGCTCAGCGCGGCCTCGGCCGCCGACAGTGATTCGGCGGTGTCGCCCGAGTACGAGGTTGCGATCACGAGGTCTCGACCTCCGGCCAGCGTGGGCAGGCCGTAGCCGCGATGCACGATGACCGGCACGTCCAGACGCTCGGCCGCGCAGCCCGCCAGGAGGTCGCCGCTCGACGCGGAGCCGCCCATGCCGGCCACGACGACGAGCCGCGGGCGAGGAAACGTCGGGGTGGGCACGGGACGGAGCTCGGCCGCCGCGCGGCACTGGGCCGGGAACTTCGCCAGGACGTCCCGGACTCGATGGACGTCGGCTCGTTCGTAGGTGACGGGGGCGTCGAGCATCAGCGCGCGCGCGTCGTGAGTCGTGTCGTGAATTCCCATCCCTCCGAGGATACGTCGTCGAGCTGCCAGACCAGCAGAAAAGCAGTCCCCTGATAGATGCGCTCGAAGCCCGCCTCCGAAACCGAGATGGTCTCGACCGGGCCCCAGGAGATCTCGGCGCCCGGACTCCAGGTGAGCTCGGCCTCGATTCCGATCCACTCGTCGATCAGCGCCAGTCGCGTCCATTGCGTCTCGCGGCCGACGCTGCGTGGCGCGGGCCGCCCCGGCACGTCGAGATACCGTTCCCGGCCTTCACCGGCGGTGACCGCGAGGTTCCACTGCACCCCCCAGCGTCCGCCGACGACGCCGCCGCGGGAGGTCAGCCGGTAGCGCGCCTCGACGCTCCCGCCCTCGATGACCAACCGCTTTTCCACTCGTACCGGCGACGACTCGGCGGCGGGCACGAGGTCGACCGTCACGGCGCCGCTGATGCGATCGACTCTCGCTGCCATGACGGTGGCCGCCATCGGGATGCGGCCGAGGACGAACCGGGCATCGGACCACGGGGCCACGGGGTCCAGCACCTCGCCGTCGTCCCACAGTCCATCCAGCAGCGAAGCGCGGCGCAGGTCGTCGTACTGGAGAAACTTCTCCAGGCCAGCTTCCTTGTGCCCGGGTGCGTCGTGAATCGTGCGCGCGCCGGCGTCATCGCTCTTCGTGAGACGCTGGCGGACCTCGTCGTGGTAGGCCTCGGGGCGACGGGCGAGCACGTCGGCGAGATCGAGGCCGCGGCTCGTCGCGGCGATCTCGGTGAGGCTTCCACCGGCTTCCGGGCAGATCATGACCGTGAGATCGCTGGTCCGCACTTCGATCTCTTCGCGCCCGTCGCCGTTGAGATCGCCGCGGGTCCACGCCGGTAAGGCAGGCTGGACAACGGCGTCGATGCCGCGTTCGGCCTCCAGCAAGGCTTGCTTGATCGCGCGGCGCAGGTGCGGGAGATAGCAGCCTCCGAATACGCCGTGCCAGTACGCGTCGTTGGCCTGTCCCCGCCAGAGCGCCAGGCGTGCGGCGGCGAGCCGACCGTCACCCGGCCGATCACCTTCGGCTGCGGTCAGCGCGTGAGACAGACGAACCATCTTCCAGTACGTGTCGGCGACCTCCGGATACTTCATCAGGAACGCCCGCCAGAACCCGCCTCGGAGCAGGCCTTGTAACCGCTCGCCGTCGGCCAGCGCCGACAGGTCGCGCCTGGCGGTGAGGAGCTCACGGCCGGCCGGAGCGAGCAGCGCCCACTCGCCCATCTCGCGATACGACGCGGTGGGCAGGTAGACGCGGTCGATCGCGGGAAGGCGGTCCACGACGTCCGAGAACGTCGTGAGCGACAGCCACGACGTCGCCAGCAAGCGGTCGAAGAAGCGGTCGAGCCAGCCGTGCTCGTACACGTGCGTGTACGTTCCCGGCCACACGCCGAATTTCTCGCCGTCGTCGACGACGGTGAGCACGGGGACGGCGCCGCGGCGGCTGGCCAGATAGTCCAGACTCGCCTCGACGTCGGCAAACGGGATCAGGTAGCGCAACCGCTGACTGATCGGGAAGACGCGCAGCCGCTGGCCTTGATCTTCGGTCAGGTAATACCCGCCGATGGCCTCGGGATCGAGCCCGCCGAGCGCGAAGTGCCGATCATCGACGAGGACGTACTCCACGCCGACGGCGCTGAGCGGTCCCGGAAGGTGCGGCTCCCACACGCGCTCGGCCAGCCACATCCCGCGCGGGCGCACGCCGAAGTGCGCGCGGATGAATTCGCTGAGCCGCGCGATCTGGCCCCGCTTGTCGCCGTCGGGGAGGATCGACAGGATCGGCTCGTAGAAGCCGCCCGTGAGGAGCTCCACCTGGCCGCGCGCGACGACCGTGGCGAGCCTGTCGAACGTCGCCGGGGCTCGCTCGCGCAGCCATTCGAGCAGGTTGCCGGAGAAGTGAGCGGTCAGCCGGACCTCGGGGCGCGCGATCAGCCGATCGAGCAACGGCGCATAGGCGCGCTCGGTCGCTTCGGCGACGACGTGGTCGAAATTTCCGACGGGCTGGTGGTTGTGGACGCCGAAGCACAGCGCGAGGACGTCGTCGCTCACGAGCGGACTACTCCAGCGGCTCGCCTACTCGCGATCGAGATCCCGGTGGACCACGGTGGGCGTGAATCCCTGGGATTCCATGAAGCCGCGCAGCTCCTCGACGAAGGCGACCGATCGGTGACGGCCGCCCGTGCACCCGATGGCCACGGTCAGATACGCCTTGCCCTCGCGCTGGTACGCCGGGAGCAGGAAGCGGAGCAAGTCTTGAAGTCGCTCGAGGAGGTCGCGGCTCAGGCCGTGCGAGAGGATGTACTCGCGAACGCGCGCGTCACGGCCGTCGAGCGGCCGGAGCCCTTCCACGAAGTGCGGGTTGGGCAGGAACCGCACGTCGAAGACCAGATCGGCGTCGATGGGAATGCCGTGCCGGAAGCCGAACGACACCAGCGACGTGGCCAGGCCCGGCCTCGTGCGGGGCGTGCCGTGAAGATCACCGAGCAGCTCCTTGAACTGATGCACGGTGAGCGACGAGGTGTCGATGATCCGGTCGGCGACCTCGCGCATGTGGGCGAGCGCCTTGCGCTCGGCCCGGATCGCGTCGTGGACGTGGCCCTCGCCGCTGAGGGGATGGCGCCGCCGTGTCTCGTGATAGCGCCGCACCAGCGCCTCGTCACTGGCCTCCAGGAACAGGATCTCCACCTTGTGGCCGCGCGCGCGCAGCTCGCCGATCGCGTCGAGCAGGTGCGGCAGGTATTCGCCCTCGCGCACGTCGACGCCGAGCGCCACGCGGCTGAACTTCTGACCGGCCCGCGCGATGAGGTCGGCGAACGTCGGGATGAGCGTGGTCGGCAGGTTGTCGACGCAGAAGAAGCCGATGTCCTCCAGGCACTTGATGGCGAAGCTCTTGCCCGCCCCGCTCATGCCCGTGATGACGACAAAGGCGATGCTGTCGGCCATCGGGCTCCGGGGTCAGCGGCGCTTGGGAGCGAGCCGCCGCTGGTGAGACGGCAGGATCCCGAGCTCCTCGCGGTACTTGGCGACCGTCCGCCGCGCGATGACGAGGCCGCGGCCCTTGAGGATCTGGGCGACTTCCTGGTCGCTCAGCGGCTTGGAGGGATCTTCGTTGGCCAGGAGGTCCTGGATCATCTTCTTCACCGAGACGGACGACACCATCTCGCCCGTGCCCGAGGCGATGCCGCTGTGGAAGAAGTACTTCAGCTCGAACAGGCCTTGCGGGGTCTCCACGTACTTGTTGGTCGTCACGCGGCTGATGGTCGATTCGTGCATGCCGATGTCTTCACCCACGTCGCGGAGGGACAGCGGACGCAGATAGGGCAGGCCCTTGTCCAGGAACTCGCGCTGGAACTTCACGATCGACTGGGTCACCTTGCGGAGCGTGCGCTGGCGCTGATCCACGCTCTTGATCAGCCAGACGGCCGAGCGAAGCTTCTGCTCGACGTACGCCCGGGCCTCGTCGCCCGAGTTGCGCAAGAGCGAGCGGTAGAGCGAGTTGACCCGGAGCCGCGGAATACCGTCCTCGTTCAGCACGACCACATACTCGTTGCCCATCTTGTGTACGACCACGTCGGGCACGATGTAGCGCGAGTCGCTGCCACCGAAGCGGCGACCCGGCTTGGGCTCGAGGCTCATGATCTCCTCGACCGACTCCATGACGCGGTCGAGGGAGAGCTTGAGCGCGCGGGCGATGTCCGGGTAGCGGCGCTTGGTGAGGTCGTCGAAGTATTGCTCGACGATCTCCACCGAGACCGGGTCGGGGTTCGGATCGCTCTTGAGCTGGATGAGCAGGCACTCCTGGATCGAACGGGCGGCCACGCCGGGCGGATCGAAGGCCTGCACGAGCGCCAGGACCTTCTCGACTTCTTCGGCCGTGACCCGGCAGCGGTCGGCGATCTCACTCACCTCGGCCCGGAGGTACCCGTCCTCGTCGAGGTTACCGATGATCTCGTTGCCGATGCGGCGGATCGTCTCGTCCTCGACGGCGAAGCGGAGCTGCTCGTCGAGATAATCGGTGAGCGACGAGACCGACCGCACCATGTTCTCGAAGGGCAGCTCGTCCCGGTCTTCCTGGGCCACCAGTGAGCGCTCTTCGTGGTCGTCGAACATGACGGCCGTGAGATCGAACGGCAGATCGTCGGTGCCCCGCTCACGGTCCACCGGCGGCGGCTCGAGGGGTTGGGTTTCCGCCGTGGTCGGTGCCGTCGGCGCCGGCGTCTCGCCGGGCGCCGTCGCTTCAGGCGTCTCCGGCGTTTCGGTGGGCACCTCTTCCAGGAGCGGGTTCTCCAGCAGCTCCTTCTGGACGACTTCCTGGAGCTCGAGCGTGGACAGCTGCAGCAGCTGGATCGCCTGCTGCAGCAGCGGGGTCATGACGACCCGCTGGCTCTGTCGGAGAGAAAGTCTCGCTTCCATCGCCATCGTTTTTAGTCTCGCGCCCGGCTAGAGAGAGAACTTCTCTCCCAGGTAGATCTCCCGGGCTATAGGATTCGCTGCGATCTCACTGGCGGTGCCTGCGACGAGAATCTTGCCGTCGTACATGATGTAGGCCCGGTCGGTGATCCGCAGTGTCTCGCGGACGTTGTGGTCGGTGATGAGGATCCCGATACCTTTCTCACGCAAGCGGCCGACGATTTCCTGGATGTCGCCGATCGCGATCGGATCGATGCCCGTGAACGGCTCGTCGAGCAGCAGGTACTGGGGCGACGTGACGAGGGCGCGCGTGATCTCGAGCCGGCGCCGCTCGCCGCCCGACAGCGTGTAGGCTGCGTACGGCGCCAGAGCCGTCAACCCGAGCTCGGCCAGCAGCTCGGCCGCCCGCTCGCGCCGCTCCGACGCCGACAGGTCGAGGGTCTCGAGGATGGCCAGCAGGTTTTCCTCCACCGTGAGCTTCCGGAAGACCGAAGATTCCTGTGGGAGATAGCCTACGCCCAATCGGCAGCGCTGGTACATCGGTAACGCGGTGATCTCTTGCCCTTCTAAGAAAATCCGGCCGCCGTCGCTCGGTAACAGCCCGACCATCATGTAGAACGACGTCGTCTTGCCAGCACCGTTCGGTCCCAGCAGCCCGACGACCTCGCCACGCTGGATGTCGAGGGAGACCTTGTCGACCACCTTGCGGTGCTTGAACCACTTCATGAGGTCGAGCGCGACAAGGCCTTCCATCGTTCAGCTGCACGGCGTTCCGGCTTTGGTGGGCGCCATGGATGACGCGGTCGTCGGAGACGAGGTCGCCGCGCCATTGCTCGAGGTCTCTGGCTTCTGGTAGAAGACGGCCTTCACGCGCTCCTGCTTGCCGGCCTGGACCACGCTGCGGTCCTGGCTCAGGAAGATCGTGATGGTCTCCCCGGTCACCACGTTATCTTCCTGCCAAACGCGGGCGTTCCCGATGAGCACCATCCGCTGCTCGAGTTCGAAGTATTCGACCCGACGCGCCGTCCCCATCTTGCAGTCCTTGGTGGTGATCCTGACGGCTCCGGTGGACACGGAGCGCAGAACCTTGTCGCCCTTCTCGTCGAGATAGATTTCCAGGCGGTCGGCGTACTGCACCGCGCCGCTCTGGCGGGCCACGACATTGCCCGTGAAGATGACGAGGCTTTCCTTGCCGTAGCGCTCCATCCGGTCAGCGTCGACAGTCAACGGCTGTTCGCGGTCCTCGGCCTTCTTGGCCTCGGGCTTGGCACCGGGGGTGCCCGCCGGTTTGGGCGCCTGAGCGCCCGCGAGTTCCACTCCGACGAGAGGAGCTACCAGCAGGGCCACCACGATGAAACGGGCGCTCACTTGCCCGTCCCGCGCGCAAACGTCGCATTGACCCGCCCCTTGACCGTGGTGGCCTCGCCGTCCAGGTTGACGTCGAGGGCGGTGCCGTGGATGACCGCGTTCTCCCGGACGATTTTCACCGGGGCGTCGGTCCACAGGCGGCGCTCCGACCCAAGCCAGCGCAGGACCGTGGTCTCCAGGCGCAGGCCATCGTCGGAGGTCAGCACGACGTTGCGCCGCACTTCGAGGTTCTTCGATTCCTTGAAGAGGTCCCCTTCGTCGCCCACAATCGTCCAGTTCTTTTCCTTGTCTTTGACGTACACGGTCACCTTGCGAAGCGCGGTCCGCCCCTCCTGATCGAACACCTGGGCTTGATCGGCGAGCAACCGCCAGTGGCCGCCCCCCGCGGACTCCTCCTGGAGTTCCACGTCCTTGATGCTCAGATCTGCAGCCGTAGGCGCGGGCCCACTGGCTTCCGTCCGCACGCTTCGGCTCTTCGTGACGAGCAGCACCGCCACGACCAGCACGAATCCGGCGACGACGAACAGGATGCGAGTTGCTAAACGTTGCATCGCATTGCGTGCAAATTCGGTACCAGCCTAACACACGCTTTGCGACTCAGGACAAGCAGATTTTGCGCTGTGACCTAAATGTCGATTTTTGCGCGCAGGATATCGTGCAGATGAATCACGCCGACGGGCCGGTGATGACGGTCGACGATCACCAGACTCGTGATGGCGAACGTCTCCATCACCTCGAGTGCCTTTGCGGCCAGCTCGTCGGCCCCGATGAGCTTGGCGCCGCGGGTCGCGACGCGTCCGGCCGCGAGCTCGGCGATAGGTTCACCACCGAGATAGAGGCGGCGGAGGTCACCATCCGTGATGACGCCGACGAGGTCGCCCGCCTGGTCGACGACGGTGGTCATCCCCAGGCGCTTGCCGGTCATCTCGACGAGGACGTCCTTCATACGCACGTCCTCGCGCACCATCGGCACGGCGTCGCCGGTGTGCATGAGGTCCGCCACCCGGACGAGGGCTCGCCATCCCAGCGTCCCACGCGGGTGCAAGGCCGCGAAGTCCTCAGGCCTCAACCCGCGCCGCTCGAGCACCACCATGGCCAGCGCGTCGCCGAGCGCGAGCGCCGCGGCCGTGCTCGACGTCGGCGCAAGGTTCATCGGGCACGCCTCTTCCGACACGCTGGCGTCCAGCACGACCTCGCACTGGCGGGCCAGCGTCGACTGGGGATTGCCGGTCAAGAGGATGATCGGCACGCCGAGCCGCTTGAGCGGCGGCACGATGGCCAGGACCTCGTCCGTCTCGCCGGAGTTCGACAGCGCGAGCACGACGTCCCCGCGCGCGACCATGCCGAGATCGCCGTGGACGCCTTCGGCCGGGTGAAGAAAATGGGCGGGCGTCCCGGTCGAAGCCAGCGTGGCCGCGATCTTTCGACCGATGAGCCCGGATTTCCCCATCCCGGTCACGATCACGCGGCCCGAGCAGCCCTGGAGCAGCGCGACGGCGCGATCGAGGCGCTCGTCGAGCTTGGCGATCAGAGCCAGGATCGCCTCCGCCTCCAGGCGCAGGACGCGTTCGGCCAGCCGGCGCGCGTCCGTCATCCCCGGACCGCCGTCGTGATGGCCCGAAGCTCGCGCAACAGCCGCGGCAGGTCGTCGATCCTCAGCATGTTCGGGCCGTCCGACAGTGGGCGGCCGTCGTCGAGCGTGCGATCCGGATCCTCGTGCATCTCCATGAACAGCGCATCGACGCCGACGGCGACGGCGGCACGGGCGAGCGCCGGCACGTACTGGCGTTCGCCTCCGGAGCGGTCGCCGCCCGCGCCCGGTAACTGGACCGAGTGCGTCGCGTCGAAGATCACCGGAAACCCGATCGCGCGCATCTGGAGGAGACCGCGCATATCGACCACGAGGTTGTGATAGCCGAAGCTGGTCCCGCGCTCGGTCAGCAGGACACCGCGATGACCCGTGCTGAGCACCTTGTCGACGACGTTCTTCATGTCACCGGGCGCCACGAACTGGCCTTTCTTCACGTTGACGGGCTTGCCGGTGTGCGCGGCGGCCACGATCAGATCCGTCTGGCGGCAGAGAAACGCCGGAATCTGGAGCACGTCGAGAACCTCGGCGGCCGGTCCGACTTCCTCGACCTGGTGGACGTCGGACAGGACCGGCACCCCGACGACCTCACGAACGCGGCGGAGGATGCGCAGACCTTCCTTGAGCCCGGGCCCACGGTAGCCACCGATCGACGAGCGGTTGGCCTTGTCGTAGGACGACTTGTAGATGAACGGCACGCGCTGGTCGCTGGCGATGGCGGCCAGGCGCTCGGCCGTCATCAGGGCGTGCTTCTCGTTCTCGATCGCGCAGGGACCGCCGATCAGCACCAGCGGATGGCCGCCGCCGATGGCGATCGAGCCGACTCGGACCTCGTGCGTGGGTGAGATCACGCCGCCTGGTGTTTCAATGCCGCCCGCACGAAGGCGGCGAAGAGCGGGTGCGGGTCCCACGGCCTCGACCGAAACTCGGGGTGGAACTGTCCGGCCACGAAGTACGGGTGATCGGCGACTTCGATGATCTCGACCAGTTGCTTCTCGGCCCAGATGCCCGAGAAGTGCAGGCCGTTCTTTTCCAGATCCTTCACGTAATCGTTGTTGACCTCGTAGCGATGGCGGTGACGCTCGTGGATGATCGACTGTCCGTAGATCCGGGCCGCCGAGCTGCCCTCGGCGAGCACCACGGGATAGAGCCCGAGCCGCATGGTGCCGCCCTTGTCGGCGACGCCGCGCTGCTCGGGGAGGAGATCGATCACCGGGTGCGGGGTCACCGGGTCGAATTCCGTGGAGTTGGCGCCGCCCAGCCCGCAGACGTTCCGGGCGAATTCGATGACCGCACACTGCATGCCCAGACAGATCCCGAAGAACGGCACACCCCGCTCGCGGGCGTAGCGAACGGCCATGATCTTGCCTTCGATGCCACGGTCACCGAACCCGCCGGGCACGAGGATGCCGTGGACGTCGGCGAAGTGGGCGGCCGGGCCATCGCGCTCGATGTGCTCGGCGTCGACCCAGGACACGTCCACGCGCGAGTCGTTGGCGATGCCCCCGTGGATGAGCGCCTCGATCAAGCTCTTGTAGGAGTCCTTCAGCTCGATGTACTTCCCCACCACGGCGATCCGCGTCTCGTGCCGCGGTGACGTCACACGCTTGACCACGTCTTCCCACCGCGTGAGATCCGTGGACCGGGGCTCGAGGCCGAGCAGCTTGACGATGATGTCGTCGAGGCCCTGGCGATGAAACACCAGCGGCACCTCGTACACCGTCTCCACGTCCTTGGCCGTGATGACAGCCTCCTCCTCGACGTCGCAGAACAGGGCGATCTTGGACTTGATGCCCGGCGGCAAGTAACGATCGGTCCGGCACAAAAGAATATCGGGCTGGATGCCAATCGCTCGAAGTTCCTTGACGGAATGCTGGGTCGCCTTCGTCTTCAACTCCTGGGCCGCCTGCATGAACGGCACCAGCGTGAGATGGACGTAGATGACGTTGTCCTTGCCGACGTCCTTCTTGAACTGGCGGATGGCTTCCAAAAACGGCAGGCTCTCGATGTCGCCGACGGTACCCCCGACTTCCACGATGACCACGTCCACGTCGCCCGAGACGCGGTGGATGGCGGCCTTGATCTCGTCCGTGATGTGCGGGATCACCTGCACCGTCCGCCCCAGGTAATCGCCGCGCCGCTCCTTCTGGATCACCGAGAAGTAGACCTTGCCGGTCGTCACGTTGTGGTTGCGCGTCACCCGCACCGAGGTGAACCGCTCGTAGTGGCCGAGATCCAGATCGGTCTCGCCGCCGTCGTCGGTGACGAAGACCTCGCCGTGCTGATAGGGACTCATCGTCCCGGCGTCGACGTTGATGTACGGGTCCATTTTCTGGAGGGTGACGCGATAGCCGCGGGCTTCGAGCAGCGAGCCCATCGACGCCGACGCCAGGCCCTTGCCCAGCGAGGAGACCACGCCGCCGGTCACGAAGATGAACTTGGGGGCCACGTCATCCCTCCTTTCGGCTCACGAAGCCTTGCACGAAGAGAACCTCGCTGTCGCGATCGGTCACCCGCCGGTCGAGGCGCGCGTCACGGAGTGCCCGCAACGCCTCGGCCACGCGCGGCCCGGGCGCCACGCCGGCGGCCACGACGTCGTCGCCACCGAGCGCCGGCCGGGCCGTCTGCGCGGTCTCCACGAACCACTCGACGTCGCGGCGCGCCGCACCACCACCGAGCCACGTCACCAGGATCTCGAGATCGTCGAATCCCCACCACGGCCGCGCGCGGTCACTCGCCCGCGTCCCCGCTGCAGCCGGTGTCACCCGACGAGCCAGCGCCCGCTCGATCCGTGCTCGCGGCTCGCCGGTGATCACGAGACGGTCGAGCGCCGCCCGGATAACCGCCGGCGGTTGACCGAAGAGCACCACGACCGCGGCCGTCTCGATCGCCGTCGGTGTCACGCCGTGGGCTCGACACCACGCGAGTGCCGCGGGCAACCGTCGCACGCGCTCGGCCGAAGCGTCCGAGAAGCGATGCTCCGCAGCGAGCAGCCTGAACACACCGGCGGTACCGAGCTGTCGGAGGGCGACGTCCGGCCGCTGATCGCCGACGATCAGGGCGAGCTCGGCGGCCAAGCGCTGGCCGCTCAGCGCCGTATACGGTGCCAGTCGCAGCGCGAGGCCCACGGCGCGAGCCGTCCAGGCATCCAGCGTGAATCCGAGACGGGCCGCATAGCGCGCGGCTCGAAACAGCCGTGTGGGGTCCTCGACGAACGAAAGCGGATGCAGCACCGTGATGCGCCGTTGCGCGAGTGCCGCCCGGCCGCCGAACGGATCGAGGACCCCGTAGCCATCGGACGCGAGCTCGACGGCCATCGCGTTGATGGTGAAGTCACGCCGGCCGAGGTCCTCGCCGATGCTGGCCGGCATCACGCGGGGCAGCGCTCCGGGCGTCTCGTAGCGCTCGGAGCGCGCCGTGGCGATGTCCACGCGGGCCTGCTGAGGCGACGTGAGTGAGGCGGTCAGGAATCGTGCGTGCTCGGTGAGGCCACCGGTGCCTACACCGAGGGCGCCGGCGAGAGCTCGCGCGACGGCGATCCCATCACCTTCCACGACGACGTCCAGGTCACGCGTGGCGAGCGGCCCGGGGCTCCGAAGCGCGTCGCGCACGACGCCGCCGACCAGGAACGCGGCCGCCTTCTGCTCGCGGGCCACCGGACCGAGCGCGGTCAGCGCGTCGCGCGCGAAGGCGCTGAGGCGCTCGGGGAATCTGGGCGACGAGCTCGTGAAGGTGGTGGCCGCCACGGCACCGATGGCACCGAGCGCGCCGCGCCGCCCGTCGCGAACGATCACCACGGGCGCGCCCGACGCGAGATGCCGCCGCACGGCGATCTCGCTCACGCGGCTTTCCACGGCTGGCACCGGCCGGGCCAGCATCGCCGCCGGCAATTCGTCGAGGCCGAGACGGGCTGCTCGCGCCAGGTCGTCCCGCAGAATCCAGGCGCGACCGTCGGCACTGACCGCCACGGCTTGCCGCCGGCGGGCCAGGCGGAGCGCGTCGCCGACCCGGGCACCACGCGGGACGCTCGCCACCGGCGCATCGACCAGAGCTGCCGCGCCCGGGTCGACCTGCGGATAGGCGTGCGCCCGCTTGGCCATCACGTGGCTCGAGGATGGAACTCGTCGTACATGCGGCGGACCGTGGCCGACGGCAGATGTGTGTAGATCTGGGTCGTCGCGATGTCGGCGTGGCCGAGCATGGCCTGCACGGAGCGGAGGTCGGCGCCGCCCTCCAGCAGATGGCTGGCGAAGGAATGTCGCAACACGTGCGGCGACACGCGGCGCGTCACGCCCGCCGTGCGAGCCGCGCGGCGCACGATGACCCAGAGCGATTGACGCGACAGCGCGCCCCCGCGCGGATTCACGAACAACCGGTCGCTGTCGCGGCGGCGCGTGTCTCGCGGACGTCCACGGGCGAGATAGCGCGAGAGCCAGACCGCCGCCTCGCCGCCCAGCGGCACCAGCCGTTGCTTGCGCCCCTTGCCGGTGCAGATCACGTAGCCGGCGGTGAGATTGACATCGTCGAGGTGGAGCCCGAGGCACTCGGACGCCCGCAAGCCCGTCGCGTAGAGCAGCTCGAGCAGCGCCCGATCGCGGAGCCCGCGTGGCGTCGTCACGTCAGGACTCTCCACCACCGAAGCGGCGCCGGCGGGCGACAGCGTCTTCGGGAGCGGCCGGCCGAGGCGTGGACGTTCGACGTGCTCGGTCGGATCACGGCGCACGGTTCCCTCGCGCACCAGGTGGCGAGCGAAGCTGCGGAGGGCGGAGAGCCGGCGGGCCACGCTCGAGGCCTTGAGACCGACCCGCGTGAGGTGCTCGAGGTACGCGACGACATCCTCGGCGCGGGCCGAGATCAACGACTGCCGGCGACCACGCAGGAACGCCACGAAATCCGCGAGGTCACGGCGGTAGGCGGCAAGCGTGTGACGCGAGGCCCCCTGCTCGGTCTGGAGGACGGCGAGGAATTCTTCGACGGGGTCGGGGCCGCTCCGCACGATTTGCTGGCGCGCTCTGAGCGGGTTGAGCACGACGGATTATATCAACGTGATCGGCGCGACGGCAAGATCGCCGCCAGCGCGTTCCTCTCGGTCGCCGCCAGCGCGCCGCTGGCAACCCAGAAGGCGAGCGCCCCACCCGCGATCGCCCCCACCAGCCATCCCGCCTCGACCGCCCGCGTCGTCGCCGACGGCCACCATCGAAGCAGGACCGCACACCACGCGGCGAGCGCGAGCGACGCGGCGGACGTGCGCCCGAGGCTCCAGGCGATCGAGCGGACGCCGAGGGCGCCGAAGCGACGGCGCGCGATGATCACGAGAAATCCAAGGTTCGCGTAGGCGCCGATCGATGACGCCAGGGCGAGGCCGCCATGAGCGAGCGGCGCCATGAGCAGCAGCGCGGAGGCGACATTGACGGCGACGGACAGGATGCCGAGCTTCACCGCGGTGGAGGCATCGCCGATCGCGTAGAAGGCCTGGGCCACGATGCGCGCGCCCGAAAATCCCGCCAGGCCCACGGCGTACCACAGCAGGGCCTGGGCGGTCGCCACGGTGTCGGGAGCGGTGAACTGCCCGCGCTCGAAGAGGACCCTGGTGATCGGCGTCCGCAGCATGACGAGCCCGACCGTGGCCGGCACCGCGACGTAGAAGCCGAGCCTCAGCGAGAAATTCAGCGTGGCCGCGAGGCCCCGGTGATCGCCTTGAGCCGCCTGGCGGGCCATCGTCGGCAGTGACGCCGACGCGAGCGCGATGCCGAACACGCCGAGCGGGAATTCCATGACCCGGTCGGCGTAATAGAGGAAGGAGATGCTGCCCGGCGGCAGCAGCGAGGCGAGCAGCGTGTTCACGAACACGGACACCTGGACGGCGGCGAGACCGAACGCCGCCGGCAGCAGCAAGCGCGTGACGCGGCCGAGCGCGGGATGGCGGAGGTCGTGAGCTGGTCCCACCAGCAGGTGGCAACGGATCAGGCTCGGGATCTGGACCGCGAGCTGGGCGACGCCGCCGATGAGGACGCCGATCGCCAACGCCAGGATCGGCGGCTGCACGTGTCGCGCGAACAGCACGACACCGGCGATCATTCCGACGTTCACGACGGCGGGCCCGATGGAGGCCGCGAAAAAGTGGCCGTGGATCTGGAGCACCCCCATCGCCAGCGCGGCCAGGCCGACCAGCGGGAGATACGGGAACATCACCCGCGTCAGGAGGACGGCCAGATCGGCCTGCGCGGCGTCGTCGGTGAACCCCGGCGCGATGACGCGAAGGATCCACGGCGCGCCCACGATGCCGACGATCGTCGTCACGCCGAGCGCGAGGATCGCGGCTCCAAGCACCGCCCGCACCATGCCGACGAACTCCTCGCGCGGCCGCGTCTCGACGTATTCGCTGAAGACCGGGACCACCGCGGTGGAGAGCGCGCCTTCGGCGAGCAGGCGGCGCAGCATGTTCGGGATCCGAAAGGCCACGAAGAACGCGTCGGTGACGGGGCCCGCGCCGAAGACCAGCGCGACGACCATGTCCCGGACGAATCCCAGCACGCGCGAGAGGAACGTCGCCCCGCTGATGGACCCCAGCGCGCGGACGACCTGGCGCTCCACGCTCATGGCGCTGACGTCCTCCGCGGATCATTGTCCTGGAAATCGCGGGACGGATACGGCATCATGCGGTGTCCACATCTCGACGAGGGAGGAGTCCCAGGTTGGCGAACACCAAGTCGGCCATGAAACGAATCAGGCAGAGCGAGAACCGCCGGATCCGCAACCGTACCGTTCGCTCCAAGGTCCGGACCGCGGTCAAGACGGCGCGCACGGCCGTCACCGAAGCGGGAGGCGACGCTCGCACCGCTGTTCTCGAGGCCATCCGCGCGCTCGACAAGGCGGTCACCAAGGGTGTGATCCACCCCAACACCGCGGGCCGCAAGAAGTCGGCGCTCGCCCGCCGTCTGGTCGCCCACAAGTAGTCTCAGCGGTTCTGGCCCTCGGCCAGGAGGTGGAGCAGTCCGACGGCCGCGCGGGTCACTCGCTCCCCCGCCCCCGGTCCATAGACACTCGCGCAGGCAACGTAGCTCGGCTTGACCGCGTCCTGCGGGGTGAGGAAATATCCGAGATAATCGTTCGCCACCCCGGCGACGAAGACACGCTCCCACGCCGGAGCGCCGCCTCGCTTCAACGATTCGCCGAGCTCGGACTGTAGCTCTCCCGGAATCGTCACCCAGGCCGAACGTCCGACACCAATGGCCACCAGCTCCGTCTCGTCGGGAAACGCGCTGCCGAGCCGAACGGTCAGGCCGGCCGGGAGCCAGCGAGCGACACAGTTGCGGAGCGACAGGCGCGGCTTCGGCATCGTCAGCGTCGAGGCTCGAACCCGAAGTGGCGTTCGGGGTGCCGTCGGCGTCTTCGCCCAGGCGGCCATCACCGCCGACGCCAGCTCGGCGGCCACGGGCTTCATCTCGCTGACGCCGTGACGTGCCGGGCTCACGTCCCCGACCGCCCCGTTGACGAAGAGCGCCGGTGCCTGCAGATCGCGCTCGATGCCGTGGGACGCCACCCCCATGACGTCGCCGGAGAGCTTGAGATTCGCCGGGCCGAGCATCGTGCCATGAATCGCGTAGTTCCAGAGGACGGCGATCGGCGCTCCTGCGGGCGTCACCACTTTCAGGATTGCGAGCGTTCGGTCGACCGGCCGGTCCACACGGCCGGTCGTCAAGGCCGGACCGGGTTCCGCCAGGACGCCGACGTGCGCGGGTGATTTCGCGGCCTCCGCGCGTCGCACGGCCTCCACGATCGCGCCCACGAGGGCATCGCGAACCTCGGCGTCTTCGCGATCGACGGTGAGAAGCGCGAGCAGCCGCGAATCGAAGAACGCGCCCGGCCCCGAATGCGTGTGGGAGGCGGCGACGACGAGCGTGGCGGGGCGACCACCCGCCGCGGCCAGGCCGCGCTTGATGCGAGTCGTGAAGCCGCGGTCGACGGCGATCAGGTCGGCGCTGATCCACACCACGCGAGTCTCGGCGGTCTCCAGAACCAGCGCGCGAGCGACGACGGGATCGAGCACTCCGTCGTGGGGTCGGAACCAGAAGGCGTGAGGGAAGCGGCCGAAGAGATCGGGAGCGACGAGGCGGCGTGCCCAGTTTCCGTAACCGGCCAGCGGCGTCCCCGGAGGAACCGGCAGGCTGACCGTCGCCGCGCCCGCCTGGAGGCAGTCGAGGCAGCGCTCGGCCGCGCTGGCGGGAATCATGGCGAGCAGGACGATCGCGGCGGCGGCGACGCTGCGCCGCGCCGCAGTCACTGGTCGCCGCCGCGACAGAGTTCGGCGACCAGCACGGCCAGCTCGGCGCCCGGCTCACCGCCGGACTTCACGCGACGCTCAGCGAGCCAGCACTGCTCGAGCTTTCGCGTCAGGCCGCGGTTGGACTCGCCGGCCACCGACGTGAGCAATGCGTCGACGACCGCCGGCGGCCGTCCCACCAGCCGCGCGATCTCGGCCGCCGGTCGACCACGCTCGCGCCATTCGCGGACCGTCCACCGCATGCGGACGTCGCGCGTCAGCGCCACGAGCAGCGGCAGCGGATCCTCCGTGGCCAGAAGGCGATCGAGCGTGCGCAGGGCCAGGCCGAGCTCGTGGCGCTCCACCGCCCGCGTGAGATCGAAGAGTCCGCTCAGGCGATGCTCACCGACCACGGCGCTGACTTCCTTCACGCCCACGGCTCGGTTCTCCGGTCCGCCCGCGAGCGCGGCCTTCCGCACCTCGCCCAGCAACGTGGCGCTGTCCTCGCCGACGTGCTGAACGAGCAGTCGCGCCCCCTCCTCGCTCACCACCAGGCCCTCGGCCTGAGCGCGCTGGCGCAGCCATTCCTCGAGCGGGCGGCCCCGACGCGCGACCAGCGCGACGACGGCGGCGGCGGGGACGACGTCGAGGAGCCAGTGCGGCGTTTTTCGCTCACGGTTGGGTGTGAGCGCCTCGTCGGCGAGGAGCATGAGACACGCGGCCGGGTTGGGCGCGGTGACCCAGCGGCGGAACGTGTCCGCGTCGCGTGCGGGCAACGCCTGGGCATGGCGAACCACGACCAGCCGCGCCGGCGCCAGCACGGGCAGCGTCAATGCGGCGTTCGTCACGGTCTCCGCCGTCACGTCGCGGCCGTCGAAGATCTCGCGATCGAACGCCGCCGCCGACGGCTCGCTGAACAAGACGCGGCTCACGATGCCGAGCGCGTCATCCATCAGCTGCGCATCGGGCCCATGCACGAGCACCGTCGGCGGCAAGGCCCGGCGCTCGGCCGCGGTCAGGAAGGCCGCGTAGTCCACCCGTTCAGAAGCGTTCGAGCGTGAAGGCCACGATCGAGCGCGCGATTTCCACGGACGCCGCACTGAGCGCCACCTGCTCGAGGGCGATCGTACTGCTCACGGAGCCAGTGACGCGGAAATCCGCCCGGTCCTGGTATCCACGCCGGTCGAAGAGGAGCTTCTCTTCCTTCACATCACGGTAGCGGAGGTTCAGGGTCACGATGAGCCGATACTGACGAACGTTGGCGCTCGCATCGAACGCGATCGACTGCACGTCGTACCCGGTCACTTCGCCCTCGAGGATCGAATCGGCGGTCTCCGGCCCGACGACACGCAGCCGACCGTTGGTCGAGAACGCGTCGACCACCGCGCGCGTCAGGAAGTTCTCGACCCCCGGCTCCGACGTGCGATTGGCGAAGGTCGGGATGGCGATGGTCTTGAGATGGCTTGGCAACGTCCCGCGCAGGCCGTATCCGCACCCGGCCGCGGCCGTCGCGATCAGAGCGAGCAGCGCTGCCCGTCGCCTCATCGCCGCGTGACGATGTTCACCAGCCGGTTGGGGACCACGACGACGCGGGCGACCTCATGGGTCGCCACCCACGGCCTGACGCGATCATCGGCGAGCGCGAGACGGCGCACGTCGTCCTCGCTGGCGTCGACGTCCACGGTGAGACGGCTCCGCACCTTCCCGTCGACCTGCACGATGACCGTCACCTCGCTCTTGGCCAGCGCGGTCGGATCGACCTCCGGCCATCGGTGGAGAAAGAGACTCTCCTCGTGACCAAGCTGCGCCCACAGTTCCTCGGTGACGTGCGGGCAGAACGGCCCGAGGAGGAGGAGCGTCGTTTCCACCGCTTCACGCAAGAGCGCGGTCCGCTCGGAGCGCGGCATACCGTCGAGTGACGCTTGCTCGAAGGCGTACAGGGCGTTGACCAGCTCCATGATCGCGCTGACGGCCGTGTTGAAGTGGAAGTCGCGCTCGATGTCGGCAGTGACGCGTGCGATCGTCTCATGGATCACGCGACGGAACGCCCTGCCCGTGTCCGTGCTGGGCGCGGCGTCCCTCCCAACGTTCTTGATTTCTTCCACGTGGGCCAGGACGAACCGCCATACGCGGTTCAGGAACCGCGAGCCCCCTTCCACGCCGTGATCGTTCCAGTCCAGATCCTTCTCGGGCGGCGCCGCGAACAGAGAGAAGAGGCGGGCCGTGTCGGCGCCAAAGGTCCGGATGAGGTCGTCAGGATCCACGACGTTGCCCTTCGACTTCGACATCTTGGCGCCGTCCTTGATGACCATGCCCTGGGAGAGCAGGGCGACGAACGGCTCGTCGGCCTTGGTGAGACCCAGGTCGCGCAGGACCTTCGTGTAGAAGCGCGCGTAGAGCAGATGGAGGACCGCGTGCTCGATGCCGCCGATGTACTGGTCGACCGGCATCCAGTAATCCACCGCGCTCCGCTCGAACATGCCGCCCTCGTAGGTGGGCGAGCAGTAACGGAAGAAGTACCAGGAGGACTCGACAAAGGTGTCCATCGTGTCCGTCTCGCGCCGGGCGCGGCCGCCGCAGCGTGGACAGGTGGCGTTCACGAAGCTTGCGACGTCGGCCAGCGGAGAGCCGCCTTTGCCGCTGATCTGCACGTTCCGCGGCAGGACCACCGGAAGGTTCTCCTCCTTCTCGGCGACCATCCCGCAGCGATCGCAGTACAGGATGGGAATCGGCGCTCCCCAGTATCGTTGGCGGCTGATGCCCCAGTCGCGAAGCCGATAGTTGATCTTGGCCTCACCGAGCCCGCGCGCGACGAGCCAGTCGATGGCAGCGCGCTTGGCCGCGGCAATCGTCAGGCCGTCGAGGAACCCCGAATTGATCTTGAGGCCGTCACCGACGTAGGCCTCGCCCGTCCAATCGGGTGGACGCTTCACCGTCTCGATGATCGGCAGCCCCTGCTGCGTGGCGAACTCCCAGTCACGCTGATCCTCGCCGGGAACCGCCATGATCGCACCGGTGCCGTAGCCCATCAGGACGTAGTTGGCGATGAAGAGCGGGATCTCTGCGTTGTTGAACGGGTTGACCACCTTCGCCATGAGGCGCAGGCCGCGCTTGGGGCGATCGGCGGCCAGCCGCTCGATCTCGGTCTCGCGCGCGACGTCGGCGCGGAACGCGGCGACGGCCGCCCGCTCTCGCTCGTCGGTGACGAGCGGATCCACCAGCGGATGCTCGGGGGCCAGCACCGCGTAGGTCATGCCGAACACGGTGTCCGGCCGCGTGGTGAAGACGCGCACGGCGAGCCCGGAACGGCCGGCCACGGGCAGATCGAACTCCGCGCCTTCGCTCCGGCCGATCCAGTTGCGCTGCATCGTCATGACGCGCTCGGGCCAGCCGGGCAGCCGATCACACCACGTCAGCAGCTCATCAGCGTAGGCGGTGATCTTGAAGAACCAGCCTTCGATCTCGCGCGGCGTCACCTCGCTGTCGCAGCGCCAGCACCGGCCGTCTTCCACCTGCTCGTTGGCGAGAATCGTCTGACAGGAGGGGCACCAGTTGACGGTGGAGCGTCGACGATACGCCAGGCCACGCTCGAACATCTTGATGAAGATGAGCTGCTCCCACTTGTAGTAGGAGGGATCACACGTCGCGAGCTCGCGGGTCCAGTCGTACGAGATCCCCATCTTCTTGAGCTGTGCGCGCATGTAGTCGATGTTCTCGTAGGTCCAGATCGCGGGGTGCACGCCGTGCTCGATGGCGGCGTTCTCGGCGGGAAGGCCGAAGGCGTCCCAGCCCATCGGATGGAGCACGTTGAACCCGCGCATCCACTTGTAGCGGGCGAGCAAATCGCCGATCGCGTACACGCGCACGTGGCCCATGTGGATGCGACCCGAAGGGTACGGGAACATTTCCAGGCAGTAGAACTTCGGGCGGGCAGGATCTTCGGTAACCTGGAACTGCTTCCGCTCCTCCCAGATCCGCTGCCACTTGGCCTCGACCTCGCGGAAGGGATAGCGGTCGGTCGACATGTTTCTGGTCGATTTCTACCAGACATAGCGGGCAGAGGCAAGAAACGGAGATGAGGGCCCCTCCGGCGCAAGTGACGCCGCGCCGGAGGGAGCCCGGCAGCAAATTTATTGCTTGTGCTCGAGCTTCACCCCGAGGACCTTGGCCGCTTCGTCGGCGGTCTTCACCGAGTCGGCGTGCTTCCCGTCTTCGTGTTCCTTCTGGGCCTTCGCGATCAGCTTATCGGCATCGGCCTTCTTCTTCGCGTCCTTCTCGTTCGCCGAAGCGTCCTTGAGCTGCTTGACGAGCAACGGACACTCCTTGGCGAACGCGACACCAGCACCAGCACCGAGCATCATCACCACGGCGAGCAGAGCCATCGCCTTCTTCATCGAGTCGTCACCTCCCCCCGGGTCAAGCTGGTACTCCACCCTATCAATTGCCGATCCGACCCTCGGGTTCCCCGGCCGCCTCGGCCCCCTCGGGCACGGGATGAAAGTGATCATAGATACGCTGCGCGAGCTTCGGGGTGACCTTCGGTACCGCCGCCAGCTCCGCGACGCTGGATTCTCGCACGCGACGTGCCGAACCCAAAGCTTTCAGCAGGCTGGTGCGGATAGTAGCACCAACGCCGGGAATGCTGTCGAGCACCGACTGGATCGTCCGTTTCGTGCGCAGCTTCTTGTGGTACGTGATCGCGAAGCGATGGGCCTCGTCGCGGACCTTCTGCAGCGTCTGCAGTGCCGGCGCGGTCGGGTCGAGCAGCAGTGGCTCCAGGCTCTCGCCGCGATAGACCTCCTCGCGCTGCTTGGCCAGCGAGACGACCGGCAGGTAATCGAGTCCGAGATCCTGCAGCACCTTGAGCCCCACGTTGAGCTGACCGCGGCCGCCGTCGATGAGCACCAGGTCGGGCAACGCCGTGCCCTCTTCGAGTGAGCGCGCGAACCGGCGTCGCAGCACTTCCTCGAGCGAGGCGAAGTCGTCGGCGCCCGGCACGCCCTTGATGCGGAACCGCTTGTAGTCGTCCTTCTTCAGCTCCCCGTTCTCCCACACCACCATCGACCCGACCTGCTCGGATCCCTGGATGGAGGAGATGTCGTAGCCCTCGATGCGATTGGGCAACGTCGGCAGCTCGAGCGCGCGCTGCAGGTCCTCCAGGATCAACTGCTGGCGGTTCGAGCGCGAGAGCAGGTGATGCTGCAGCGCGATGGCGGCATTGGACTCGGCCATGGCCACGAAGTCCCGCTTGGTCCCGCGCTGGGGAACGACGAGACCGACACGGCGGCCGGCCAGTCCCGAGAGCCACTCGCTGAGCAGGTCGCTCTCGGGCACCTCCTCCGACAACAGGAGCTCCGGCGCCGGCGTGACGTTCTTGCTGTAGAACTGGCGAATGAACGCCGACAGGATCTCGCCGTCGTCGGTGCCCGCGGTCCGATCGAAGAAGAACGCCTCCTGTCCGACCAGGCGGCCCTTGCGCACGAAGAAGAGCTCCACGCAGGCGTCGGCACCCTGACGCACGACGCCGATCACGTCCTGGTCGACCTGGTCGGTCGAGATGATCTTCTGGCGCTCGCGGACCTGGTTGAGCGACTGGATCTGGTCCCGCAACACGGCCGCCCGCTCGAACTTCTCCTCGCGGGCCGCCTGCTCCATCTCTCGCGTCAGGCGTCCGGCCAGCGCGTCGTCCTTGCCCTCGAGGAACTGCTGCACGTCGCGCACCGTCGCCGCGTAGCCCTCGCGAGTCTCCCATCCGGTGCAGGGTGCATTGCACCGGTGGATGAAGTACTGGATGCAGGGACGCTCGAGCTTCCCGTCGATCCGGATCGAGCACGTCCGCAGTGGAAAGAGCTGGCGCGTCAGCCTGAGCGTCTGCCGCATGGCGGTGGCCGGGTAGAACGGGCCGAAGTAGGTGGCGCCGTCCTTGTGAACGCGCCGAGCCACCACCAGGCGTGGGAACTCCTCGTTGGTCGTGAGCTTCAGGAAGGGATAGTGCTTGTCGTCCCGGAGAATGATGTTGTAGCGAGGCCGGTGCTTGCGGACGAGATTCGCCTCCAGCATCAGGGCCTCGAGCTCGTTGTCGGTCACGACGTAGTCGAGGTCGGCGATCTGGCGCACGAGGGCGTCGGTCTTCGCATCGCGGGGGCGTGCCTCCTGGAAGTACGAGCGGACGCGGCTCCGCAGCGAGGCGGCCTTGCCTACGTACAGCGCCTGGCCCTTGGCGTCGCGGTAGAGGTAGACCCCCGGGCGATCGGG
>Ga0209802_1000071_pt1 | contig 67177 bp, 63 predicted proteins | sample GraSoiAngelo_129_FD_185886 | JGI IMG/M metagenome (GOLD analysis project Ga0209802, IMG submission 185886) | Grasslands soil microbial communities from the Angelo Coastal Reserve, California, USA - 14_0927_12_40cm (SPAdes) (version 2) | ecosystem: Environmental > Terrestrial > Soil > Grasslands ...
CGGCGGTGGTAGGAAATGTGTGTGAGGCAGTGGAGCCGGCAACAAAGGCGCTGCCTGCGCTGTCCACGGAAAGGGCCATGCCTTCATCACCAGCCCCGCCGCCGAGATAAGTTGAGTACTCTAACGCCGAACCTTGCGGACTGATCTTACTGACGAATGCAACACCTCCACGATTAGACACACTTGTACTGAGAGCATGCGGGGTAGCGGGAAAGTCGGCGGAATCGGTACGGCCAGTGATATAAGCGCCGCCTGCATTATCCACAGCAATTGCATTGGCTCGTTGGTCTCCATTTCCTCCCAGAACGCCGGAGTAGAGCAGCATCCCACGCGTGGACAATTTAGTCACGAAGACATCAGCGCAGTCGCGGCCAGCCGCTGTACAGGCCGGATGTCCGTTGGCGCGCATCTGCAATGCTTTTGTAGTCAGCGGAAAATCAGCAGAGTAAGTGTGGCCGGCAATATAAGCTGCGCCGCTGAGGTCCACCGCGATTGCATTGGCGAAATCGTGTCCGCTGCCACCTACGAAAGTGGAATAGAGCAAGGTGGATCCGTTAGCACTTAGTTTGCTGACAAAACCGTGATGGCAAGGCTGCTCGGCCGCACAAACAGCCGTCTTCTGCCCAGGTTGTAACGTTCGAGGGAAGTTGGCAGATTGGGTGACACCAGCAACGTGAGCTTCGCCGGCCGCGTTCAGGGCGAGCCCGCGGGCTTCTTCATCTCCGCTGCCTCCCAGGTAAGTGGCATAGAGCAGGTGGGAGCCATCGGCGCTCAACCTGGCAACAAACGCGTCACGGCCGCCGCCAGACATGCGCTGTACTGCCCCGGCTGTAGTTGGAAAGTCTGACGAGTACGTGGCGCCCGCTACGAAGGCTTCGCCCTTTTCATTCACCGCGATCGCGCGACCGAGATCACTGTTACTGCCCCCCAAATAGGTGGAGTACATCAGGGCTGTGCCAGCAGCATTCAGCTTGGCTACGAAAGCGGTTGTGTCGGTACTGCGTGTTTTCGTCTGCAACGCACCTGCGGTGGTTGGAAAATTAGCCGACGCGGAAGAGCCGGTGACGTAGGCATTGCCTTTACTGTCAGCGGCAATACCCAACGCTTTCTCGAGGTTGCTTCCACCCAGGTAGGTGGAGTAGGCCAGACTGGGATCGATCACCAAGGCGGCGCTTTTATCATAGGCACCCACCTGAAACGTTACTTCGCGCGAACTTGCCAGAATAAAACGCCCGTCGACTGGGATCTTTTGACCGGCGCGTTCTTGATACAGCAGTGGCTGGTGCAAGCGTACGTCGCCTCCGGGAATGTTCAGTACGACGTCGCCTTTTTCGAGACGCAGCTTTTGCGCACCCCTGAAGGCTAAGCGGATGCGACTGGGGTCAGCGCCCGGGGCAAGTACAAAGTCATACTCGAGGCGGCCCTGATGGCCGTAGTAGACAAGGTCGACGCCTGGAAATACGTCGCGATACTGGACTCTGGCGTAATTCGGGATATCAGCATGCCAGCGGCTGGGATCGCCGCCGATGAAGTAAGCGCTCTTGCCGGCGAGTTCCTCCGCTCCAGTTACTTCCGGCGAAGGGTTGGCGCCCACGAGCCGCATGCGCACTACAGCGGATTTGGCCCTGGCCGGCGCCGTCGGCGGAGTCAGCGAAAGTACGGCCTCGCTCGGCGTCAGGAACAGATTGTAGCCGTTGCCCCGGGACAAGAATTGCACGCGGCTATCAGTCTGTCCGCGGTTCGCCTCAAAGCTTACGGCAGAGAACCGTAGACAGCATTCACCTGTGCTGCGGCAGGCGTAACCGCGACGGCGCGGGCACCGGCAAGTTTCGAACCTGCCGCCGGCGCTGGCGTGACGCGTTGCCACGCGAAAAGACCCGCAACACAGAGCAGAGCGAGACTGACGTATACCAGAGTGCGTTTCATAGACATCCTCCCGGGGACAGAAATGTATCGTCTAACGATAGACATGCAACCCGACCTTCGCGACGGGCGTACAAGTCGCATCAGTGCGAACTCGCCTAACAAAAAAAATTTGGGAATGCGGGCTTCAAAAGCCAAGTCGGTTCAAAGGGGGAGTGAACCAAAGGTCCAGATCAGCGTGGCGAAGTCTGAACGGAAGAAAGTAAGTTGTCAAGATGAAGAATCTTGCACAGCGAGGTCGGGTAGCGGCAACTGGATGGGGACACTGTTTGTGTCTCATCTCTGGAAGGCATTGCACGCTGCATGTACTCACGTGGCAATAAGCGAAGGATTGCTTCGAGAATTCAGGGAAGACGCAGCTGGCCGGGACCCCTGACCAGCCGCGCATGACGCAAGTTTCTCTGCAGCTCGGCCCTTAGCTTCGGCAGGTACCACTCCCAGTTGCTGCATCAATCGGAGAGTGTCCCAATTGCCCCAGCTCTCAACGAATTTTCCGTTTCTTATCCGCGCAATGGTCATTCCAGTAACTGAAAAACGCCGGCCGGGTCGGGGTATACCAGGCAGGTCTCCGTTATGCGTGCCGGTAGCTGTCCAGCGACTCACAATTGTTTGTCCATCCGAAATCTGATCTTCAATTGTCAAGCGGAGGTCCGGAAATGCATTCAGGTAATGGCTGACAAATTCTTTGTATCCGTCGATTCCATCGGGAACGGGTGGGGACTGAGCGTCGTGGTGCACGTAGTCGCTTGCAATGACTTCATCGGCAGCATTGAGATTCTTGTTGTTCCATATTTCTTCGAATACGCGACGAGAGATGTCCCTGATGTCTGTTGCCATGGCTATCCTCCTCATCCGGGGTCCTGAATCTAGGGGACTCCGGAGCAGCAGGCATTCTACATCTGCCAGAGCTATGATGAGCAGACAAGAGCGGAGACAGAACGATCAGCTTATTCCCCGAACAATGGCACCTGGCGCACATCGGCAGCAGTCTTACGCCGACGGTGGGTGCCACCAATTACCGCCAGCACACTTAGGGACGCAAGCGCGCTGCGAGGAACGAAGATTCGCTGGGTATTGGATCGCAGGTCAGGTGGATTGATCAGAAAGCCCTCAGTAATCGCCTGAGTAAGGTCGTTGGGCATCATGCCTTCGAGGACCTCATTGTCTTTGAATTTCAAACGCACCCACAGACCCTCGGTGCGCGGGCGGCTGGTGAAAGTTTTTCGAGTGAGCGATTCGGAGTCGCTGAATTCGCGCACGAAGTAAACGCCCTTGATGTCCTTGAGGTCGATCGCGACCACGTTGCCAGCTGTGTTCAGTAGTTCAAGCTTACCTTCATGTACATAGTTAGAGGGAGCTACGTACCCGGACACAGAATCCCGGTCCATCTTGCGGACAATCACTTTCTTGTGAGTTGAGGGCATGGATTCGTTTTCAAAGCCAAAGCGGGACCAACAGTTGGCATGGTCGCATGTCCGGATTCTCGCACTTTTCAGGGCAAAGCAGGTGGCCTGCGCGTTCCCTGTAGCCAAAATGTAAACGTTGTGTTATTTTCTGTAGCTTGCCGCAACCCATCGCAGGAAGTCTAAGCCCACTGTATAGAGTCACTTACATCGGGGTGGCTGCAGCCGCGGATTTTCCTCGGCAGAAGCCTGTGGAAATCCTGTGGATAGGTGCGGTTCCGCGGGCCAAGGGGCGTCACTTTTAGAAACGCATGGCCGATTACATCTACACCATGGAAATCCGGCTGACGCCGGACCAGCAAAAGGGCGTCACCCTGGTTCAAGAGGTTGCCCGGGCTGCCGGGATGAACGTTTACCTCACCGGCGGCGCCATCCGCGACATCATCAGTGGGTTTCAGATCCGCGATCTTGATTTCACCGTGCAGGGTAATCCGCTGCGCTTGCAAAAAGAACTGGAGCGCGCCGGTGCCAGGGTTGGGTACGCCGACGATGATGTCAAGGCGCTTCACCTGGTTTTGCCGGGAAACGTGCGCGCGGAAATCAGCATGGCTCGTACCGAGCGATATGAGAAAGCAGGTAAGCCGCCTGCCATCTCTCCGGCCACAATTATTGAAGACTTGCGGCGTCGCGACTTCACCATCAACGCCATGGCGTTATCGCTAAACCCCGGCTCGCGGGGTCTATTAATGGACCCCTTCAATGGTGCGGCCGATATTGAGGCCAAGTTGCTCCGCGTGCTGCACAACTACGCCTTCGTGGAGGATCCGTCTCGCCTGATTCGCGCCAGCCGTTTTGCGGCGCGTTTCCATTGGCCGCTTGAGGAACGGACTCAGCAACGCTTCGAGTCTGCTAAGGAAAACAAATACATCGAGTACATCACGGACAAGGGAATCGGGTCGGAGATCGAGCAGCTCGCGTACGAAGAGGACCCGCTCCACATTGTCCGCGTGCTGGAGAAGGAAGGCTGGTTGAAGGTGCTGAACCCGCACTGGACAACCGCCAAGGTGGACAGCGCGGGGTTGAGCCAGTTGATGAAAATGCGCCAGCAAATGAACGAACTCGGCTACACACCCGATCCCTCGCCGGCCGTCATGCACTTTCTCACGGCACGCCTGGCCGACAAAGATATCACCGACATGCGCAAGCGGATTCCGCGCAAAGATCTGGTTGAGGGATGGCGGCAGCTTGAGGAAGATGCCAAGCAACTGGCCAAGAGGTTGAGCGGGAAGGAAGCGGCGACTCCGTCGCGCACTTGGAAACTATTATCGGAAGCGCGACCCGAGATGGTGTTATTCCTCTCAGTGACCGCACGACAACAGGCAGTCGTACAAAAGATAAAGAACTTTTTCACTAAGTGGCGGCAAGTGCAGCAGAAGATTCCGTTGCCAGAGATGACCGAGTTGCACATCACGCCGCAATTGCCGCAGTATCCCAAGATCGCGCAGGACGTGTTCATGCTGCTGCTGGACGGCAAATTGCGTTCGCGAACCGAGACCTTGAAATTCCTGAAACCATTCGCGCCGCCACCCCCGCCTCCACCCCCGCCTCCACCCAAGCGCGGACGGGCTGCCAAGGCTGCCGCGGCGGGCACGGCGAACCCGACCGTGGTTGCGGCTGCGACGGGCGGCAAGAAGAAAGGGAAGAGCGCAGCCACTGTTCCACCGCCACCAGCGCAGAAGGCAGCTCCGAAACTGGAATCCGCAAAACCGGGCAAAGATCGCAAGAAGCTGGCAAGTAAGGCCAACAAGCCAAAAAAGCACACAGGCAAGGCGAACAAGAAGAAGAAGCGGAAATAGGCGCGGCCAGGAGTTCCAGGCGAGTCTCAAACTTCCAGAAAATCTTAGAAATGATTCGTGGTTACGCTCCCGCGCTCCGGAGCTATAATGCTTACATGCGTCGCTTAGCATTTATCGCGACGTTCGTCCTGGCGTTAAACGTGCCGCCCGTGTGGGCGCAGATGCGCTCCGGTCCGCGGGTTATGGGTCCCCCAGTTAGATCCGGCTTTGCTGTCCGCAGGCCGGTGTTTGTCGGCGGGGGGCTTGCGTTCGGCCACAATCCAAGGTTCAATGTTTTTTTCACTTCGAACCCATTCTTTTTTCAGCGCCGCTTTTTCCGGTCTTCCTTTTTCTTTACGCAGCCCTTCTTTGTGCCAGTAGTTTATGGCGGTTACCCGTATCCAGTTATCAGTCAGTCTTATACAGCTAATGATTCGGCCGCGGCTTACGATCAACAACGCGAACTCGTGCGCGAAGTAGATCGGCTCACTGAGGAAGTTGAGCGCTTGCGGGACGAGCAAGCGAACCGCCAGAGCCCGTCTCCCCCACCGCAATTGCAAGCCCAGAATACGGAGCCGCTTCGTCCCACGGTACTGGTATTCCGCGACAAACACATTGCGGAAGTGAAGAACTACGCCATCGTCGGGCCGACGCTGTGGATCTTCAGCGAGAGGCGGGCGAGAAAAATACCATTAGCCGAACTCGATGTTCCAGCCACCAGCAAATTGAATGATGAACGCGGAGTGGAATTCCGCTTGCCAGCGCATTAGCGACGCATAACTAAAACAAGTTCCAGAAAGTTAGTCTTACCTCTTTTAGCTCGGTGCAGCCGTGGCCAGAAGAGATATGCACCAATTGGCGGCGTTACGCACAGCCCGGCAGCCGATAAAATGAGGTCAGCGTAAAAAGAATCGACCCAATCATGTCCCAATTTGTCCACCTCCATCTTCACACCGATTATTCGATGCTTGACGGGGCCTGTGACGTAGAGAAGCTTGTCGATCGCGTCAAAGAACTGGGCATGCCGGCGGTAGCCATGACGGACCACGGCAATATTTTTGGCGCGGTCAGTTTCGTAAATGCCGCCCACAAAGCTGGGATCAAACCAATCGTCGGCTGCGAGCTTTACATCTGCAAGAAAGACGATCACAACATTGAGCGCACGCCTCCTGACAACGACACCTATAACCATCTTCTGGTGCTGGCGGAAAACGAGGAGGGCTATCGCAATCTGGTCAAGATTACATCCGAGGCATCGCTGCACGGCTTCTACTACAAGCCGCGGGTGAGCAAGAAATTTCTGGCAGAACATTCGCGAGGGCTGATCGGTCTTTCAGGCTGCTTGAAAGGCGAAGTGGCTGAACGTCTGATGGAAGGGAAGTACGCGGCAGCGCGCGAAGCGGCGGCTGGATTCGGGGACATGTTTGGCAGGGGAAACTTTTATCTCGAAATACAGGATCAGGGGCTGGAGATGGAGCACCGGATCCACTCCGATCTGTTCCGTCTGGAAAAGGATCTTGGGCTGCCGCTGGTAGCTACTAATGACAGCCATTATCTGTGCGAAGACGATGCTCATGCTCAGGACGTAATGCTATGCATACAGACTGGGAAGTCCATCCAGGACACCAATCGGATGAAGTTCGAGGGCACACAATTCTTCGTGAAAAGTCATGAGGAGATGGCCCGCGTCTTCAAAGACTCACCCGACGTGCTGTCACGGACACTGGCAATTGCTGAACGCTGCAACATGCGTCTGGAGAAAGTGAGCAATCCATTCCCGCATTTCGACGTGCCGCATGGATTCACGTTGGACAGCTATTTTGAACATGTCACCCGCGAAGGTTTCGCGAGGCGGATGGAGTCAGTCCGTGGGCTTGAACGAGCAGGACGCCTGAAGCACAGCATTGCGGAGTACGAGCAACGTCTAGCGCGCGAGCTGGGCATTATCCAGCAAATGCAGTTTTCAGGATATTTCCTGATTGTCTGGGACTTCATTCGCTATGCCAAAGAGAAAGAAATTCCAGTGGGACCGGGTAGGGGATCGGCGGCAGGCTCTCTGGTCTCGTATTCAATGGGGATCACCGACCTTGATCCCTTGCAGCACGAGCTACTGTTTGAGCGGTTCCTTAATCCCGAACGCGTTTCCATGCCTGACATTGACATTGACTTCTGTATGAATCGCCGCGGCGAGGTCATCGACTATGTGACCCGGACGTATGGGCGGGAAAATGTCGCGCAAATTATCACCTTCGGCACCATGGCGGCCAAGGCGGCGATTAAAGATGTAGGCCGCGCCATGGATATCCCGTACAGCGACGTGGACCGCATCGCCAAGATGGTGCCCAACCAACTTAACATCAAGATCGAGCAGGCGGTCCATGATTCGGCGCAGCTGCAGGAGGCGTACGAGAAAGACGGCCAGATCCGACAGCTCATCGACACCGCGAAAAAGCTGGAGGGACTGGTGCGGAATGCCGGAGTACACGCGGCAGGGGTGGTTATATCGCCGCGCCCGCTTACCGATCTGGTTCCACTGCACAAAACCAAGAATGCTGAAATCGTAACCGCCTTTGACATGCTCGCTATTGAAAAGCTGGGCCTGCTGAAGATGGACTTCCTCGGGTTGACTACGCTCACAATTTTGGACGACACCCTAAAACTGATCGCGCAGACGCGGGGTGAAAGCATCGCGCTGGAAAGTATTCCGCTGGAGGACAAAGAGACCTATGAAAGGGTGTTCTATAGGGGACTGACGTCCGGGGTTTTCCAGTTTGAATCGCACGGAATGCGCGATGTGCTGCGCCGCTACCAGCCGAATTCCATTGAAGACCTCACCGCGTTGAACGCACTCTATCGTCCGGGGCCAATTCAAGGCGGAATGATCGACGATTTCATCGACCGCAAGCATGGGCGTAAGAAGATCGAATACGAGCTTCCTGAATTGAAGGAGATGCTGCAGGAAACCCTGGGCGTCATCGTCTACCAGGAGCAAGTCATGCAGATTGCCAATCGGCTGGCGGGCTATTCGCTGGGAGAAGCTGATCTGCTTCGCCGCGCCATGGGCAAGAAGATTGCATCGGAAATGGCGGCGCAACGGGAACGCTTTGTCAGTGGCGCGGTGCAGCGCGGATTTCCGCCCAAGAAAATCGAAAGGATTTTCGATCTGATGGCGCAGTTCGCCGGCTACGGATTTAATAAATCACATTCCGCTGCTTATGCGCTGTTGGCCTACCACACTGCGTATTTGAAGACGCGTTATCCCTTCGAATTCATGGCTGCGCTCCTGACTTCAGTCACCGGCAATACCGACGATGTAGTGAAATACATCAACGAGTGCCGCGAGATGGGAATCGCGGTGGAGCCTCCGGACATCAATGTGAGCGATGCCAACTTTACACCTCACGGCAATGCCATCCGTTTCGGATTAGCCGCGGTGAAAAATGTGGGGCGTAACGCCATCGAATCGATTATCGCCGGCCGCAAGGAACAGGGAAGTTACCGCTCAATTTTTGAATTCTGCGAAAAAGTTGATCTGCGCCTGCTCAACAAGCGCGTGCTGGAGTCACTCATCAAGAGCGGGGCTATGGATCCTCTCGGCCGGCGGTCGCAATTGATGGCAGTGATCGACCGGGCAATCGAGCGCGCCCAGAAAACACAGCGAGATACCGAATCCGGTCAGCACGGGTTGTTTGGAGTGTTCCAAGAGGACGAAGCGCATAACCGAAATGAGCAGCTTCCGAGCGTGCCGGACTGGGATGAACACACGCGCCTTGCGGCGGAGAAGGAAATCCTCGGCTTCTTTATTACCGGCCACCCACTAGAAAAGTATCTGGATAAATTGAGGGACTTCAACGCGCTCTCTACCGAGGATATTGCGTCCATGAAGTCTTCCACAGGAAAAGATGAGATTTGTGCCGGGGGAATTATCAGCAATCTTCGCGTTCTTAAATCAAAACGGGGCGATTTCTACGCCCAGGGAACGTTTGAGGATCGCACCGGCTCAGTTGATATGCTGGTGTTCCCAGAGGCTTATAAGCGGTTGCAGGAAAAGGTGAAACTCGAGGTGCCGGTGCTGATCCGTGGCGGCATACGGATTGAAGAGGGCGCTAACCCCAAGCTCACGGTCAGTGAAATTACTGCGCTGGAAGAGGCCAGAGCTCCTCTGCCACGATCCTTGCGAATTCGGGTACCGTTGGAGAGCGCGTCGGAGTCTACCGTGGACGCCTTGCATAGTCTATTCGCCGACCGCAAAGGCGAAGCCAAGGTGTTGTTCGACGTGGAGCGCCAGGGTGATTTCATGGTAGTGATGGAAGCAGAAGGCTATAATGTCCAACCAGATCGTAACTTTATTGCGCGCGTGGAAGAACTCTGCGGCAGGGGCAGCGTGCGCATCATCAATTGAAATCTGCCTCCAATGAAAGTTTCAAGGAGAAGGCGTATGAGCGCCCGAGCGGCGGCTGCGATGGCAGCGGCCAATGGCAGAGAAACGGTGATCGGGGCCGACTTCCTCCTGTCGATGGTAGAGGCGCATTGGTCGGCAAAGAATGGTGACGCCAGCAAAATGGAATCCGGATTGAGAGCGCGGCAGGAATTACAGAAGATCGAAAAGCAGATTACCCACCTCGAATCGGCAGCCGGGCAGGATGAGGAGACCCGCCAGGAAATTCATCAATTGCATGAGCGGGTGAATGCCTTGCGGCGGGAAGTCTCGGCCCACCTGAATGCCTGGGAAAAAACCGAACTGGCCCGCCATCCGCAACGTCCTTACACGTTAGATTACGTGGAGCGCATTTTCACCGACTGGAGTGAAATTCACGGCGATCGCGGCTTTGGCGATGATCCGGCCATTATTTGCGGCATGGCTCGTTTTCATGGCGAAGATGTGATGATCGTAGGACATCAGAAGGCCCGGGACACCAAGCAGAAGGTTTATCGCAATTTCGGCATGCCTAATCCCGAGGGTTACCGGAAAGCGCTGCGCGCCATGGAAATCGCGGCCAAGTTTCAGCGTCCGTTGTTTACCTTTGTGGATACTCCGGGCGCATATCCCGGTCTGGGGGCGGAAGAGCGCGGCCAGGCAGAGGCCATCGCCCGCAACCTGCGCGAAATGGTTCGTCTGGAGATTCCGATTATCACGGTCATCACTGGCGAGGGCGGCAGCGGCGGAGCCCTGGCGATTGCCGTCGCGGATCGTGTATTGATGATGGAGAACGCAATTTATTCGGTAATCTCGCCAGAAGGTTGCGCTTCGATTATGTGGAGAGATGCAACCAAGAAAGATCTTGCCGCGCAGGCCCTTAAGATTACCGCCAGCGATCTGGGTGAGCTCGGCTGCATCGATGGAGTGGTGGAGGAACCGGAGGGGGGAGCTCACAACGACCACGAAGCTTCAGCGGCGCTACTCGATGCCGCCCTGCAACGCCATTATGGCGAACTTAAGGGCGTACCGACCCGTGAATTGCTCGCGTCACGATATAATAAATTCCGCAACATGGCCCAGTTCTTCCACGCGGAAGTCTGATCTCTACCGGGTATCTTCCTGCGGTTGAAACGTTCTAAACTAGGTACATCCGGCGTGGGATAGGCCTTTGGGCGCTCTCCTTATTACCGCTGTGTGCCGTATAATAAATAGTTTCACTCCGCCACATCATGAGAAATCTGGGCAGGCGTTACTGCTCTCTTAAAGGGAAGGAATTGTAATGGCCACGACGGATGTAGCGCTCCATGAAGACTCTGGGAGTCTGGAGCGGAAACGCGTCGTCAACGACATGAGCATTCAGGTCGGGACGGTGAACGGTTCAGGATCACAAAGTTCCAACACAGTGCTGCTGCGCAGTATTTTCCAGATGGGTGTGCCAGTTTCCGGTAAGAATCTTTTCCCCTCAAACATTGCCGGGCTGCCGACCTGGTACACGATCCGGGCTAATAAAGACGGTTACATCGCCCGCAAGAAGGAAATCGATTTCCTGGTGGCTATGAATCCGGAGACGGCGCGGGAAGACGTCATGTCGCTGGCGGCGGGCGCAGTCGCGCTTTACGACGAACCGCTGAACCTGCGCACGCTTCGTAATGATCTGGTGTTTTATTCGGTTCCCTACGACAAACTGGTGGCCCCCGTCTGTCCTGAGGCCAAGCTGCGCAAGCTGGTAAAAAACATGATCTATGTGGGCGTCGTCGCCAAGTTGCTCGACATAGATATGGCTGAGGTGGAGAAGGCGATCCGAAAGCAGTTCGCCAAGAAAGTTAAGGCCGCGAACTTGAATCTGGCTGCGGTGCAGGCGGGCTACGATTATGCGGCTGCGAATCTTCTCAAGCGCGATCCCTACCACATCCAGCGCATGGATAAAACGACAGGGAAGATCATCATTGACGGCAACTCGGCCGCCGCCCTGGGCTGCATGTTTGCCGGTTGTACGGTGGTGACCTGGTATCCGATCACGCCTTCCTCGTCGCTGGTGGAGACGATGATCGAATACATGAAGAGGTTCCGTATAGGTCCTGACGGCAAAGCGACTTTCGCCATAGTGCAAGCAGAAGATGAATTAGCCGCCATTGGTATGGTGATCGGTGCGGGCTGGGCGGGAGCTCGTGCCATGACGGCCACGGCGGGGCCGGGAATTTCGCTGATGGCTGAATTTGCCGGTTTGGCTTACTACGTTGAGGTACCAGCGGTGATTTGGGATATCCAGCGAGTAGGACCTTCAACCGGCCTGCCGACGCGAACCTCGCAAGGCGACATTCTATCGATCGCATTCCTTAGCCACGGAGATACCAAGAATATTCTCTTGATCCCATGCTCGGCGGAAGAGTGCTTCACCATGGCGCAGGACGCCTTTGAACTGGCGGAGCACTTTCAAACTCCAGTTTTCGTGATGTCAGATCTCGATCTCGGGATGAATAACTGGATGGCAGATCCGTTTCCTTATCCCGAAAAGCCGATCAAGCGCGGCAAGGTGCTCAGCAAGGAAGATCTTGAGCGCCTGGGAGGGTTTGCGCGCTACAAAGACGTGGACGGTGATGGCATCGGATACCGCACGCTGCCGGGAACCGATCATCCCGCCGCGGCTTACTTCGCGCGGGGGAGCGGACACAACGAGAGATCACAGTACAGCGAGCGGCCCGACGATTTCGAAAAGAATATGGAGCGGCTTAATCGGAAATTTGAGACGGCGCGTTCTTTCGTGCCGCGTCCAGTACTCATTTCGAACGGGAAGTCAAAGATCGGCATCATCGCCTATGGGACATCGCACTGGGCAATTCTCGAAAGCCGCGACCAGTTGCGCAAAGAATATAAAGTCGAGACTGATTATCTGCGTTTGCGTGCCTATCCGTTCCCACGCGAGGTGCACGGGTTTGTGGAGCAACACGAGCGCGTTTACCTCGTCGAGCAGAACCGGGATGCGCAGATGCTCACTTTGTTAAAGCTCGATGTGCGACCTGAACTGGTCACGCGTCTGCATAGTATTTCTCATATTCATGGGCTGCCACTCGATGCGCGGTCGGTGACCGATGAGATCATCATGATGGAGGGCAAGTAGTATGGCCACAACTCCGACCAGTACGCCCGTCCCGAAGACTAACCGAATCGGGCTGTCCATCGCGGAATACAAAGGTGGCAAGACGACGCTGTGCGCGGGTTGCGGCCATAATGCGATCTCCGAACGCATCATCGATGCCATGTACGAAATGGGAGTGTCACCGGAGCGCGTCATAAAGCCCAGCGGCATCGGCTGCTCCTCCAAGGCACCAGCATATTTCATGAGCCGTTCGCACAGCTTTAACGCTGTGCACGGACGCATGCCCTCGGTTGCGACCGGCGCCATGCTGGCCAATCGCAATCTGATCGCCTTGGGCGTCAGCGGCGATGGCGACACGGCATCGATCGGCATTGGGCAATTCGTGCACCTGATGCGGCGGAATCTCCCGATCATTTACATCATCGAAGACAATGGCGTTTACGGTCTCACCAAAGGCCAATTCTCGGCGACGGCCGACCTCGGCTCGAAGCTGAAGACAGGCGTGATCAACGATCTGCCTCCGATTGACACCTGTGTCCTCGCCATTCAATTGGGTGCGACGTTTGTGGGACGTTCGTTTTCCGGCGACAAGCGGCAACTTCACAGCATGTTGAAGGCGGCCGTCGCTCACAACGGCACCGTAATGCTCGACATAGTTTCACCCTGCGTGACTTTTAATGATCACGAGGGCTCCACCAAATCGTACAAGTACATGAAAGATCATGAGGAGCCGCTGCAGGACATCAATTTCGTGCCGGTGTTCGAAGAAATCAACGTGGAATACGATCCCGGCACCACGGTAGAGGTCACCATGCATGACGGTTCCCGGCTGCGACTGCGCAAGCTCGAGGAAGACTACGATGCGACCGACAAGATCCTTGCCGTGAAGCGACTGGCAGAAGGCCATGCCAAGGGCGAGGTACTAACGGGAGTTTTTTACGTGAACACGCAGGCCCCGAACTTTATCGAAATGCTGAATATGACTGATAATCCGCTTACGACTTTGCCGGAATCGGTGGTTCGTCCTGGACGCGAAGTGCTCGAACAGGTGATGGAAGAATTGCGCTAGTACGCTTGTTACCGAGAGCAGTTCGCAAAATTAAGCCCTCCCGCAGGAGGGCTTCTCATTTACATTAATCGTCCGCGGCTTACGCTACTTCATCCCCCTTCTTGCGCTTTTCCGGTTCGCCGGTGTGTTCGGGATTCTCACCCGGTTCGGGGAAATCAGTATCGGCACCTTTGATCAGCGGATCCTGATCGCGATGCCCCAACTGGCCGTTCAGCGAAGTATTGCCTGGCTCTGCCGGGTTGTCCTGGTCCACGGCGCCTTTGCCGCGGTCCTGATCTTTCGAGGGACTGTTTTTAGGAGAACTCATTAATCATGCTCCTGATTGCGAAGTGAAGACGTGGGAATCATACTTGCCTACTTCGTTAGCCTAACTCGAAACTTTTTTTGGGGCAAAGGGTTTAAATTGTGAGCGAGAATCGGTAGGAAAGTTCAGGAGGCGTGCAGATGGGTAAGCTACTACTGGCAATGGCCGCAACATCTTTGTTCGCGATCGGTTCATGGGGGCAGGCGACGACTGAAGTTCCGGGCACAGCGGCGTCCAGCGCTCCGCAAGCAACCGCACGGCCTACGGAGGGCCGGGCGAAGCCGCATCATGTGCCTCACCGTGTGGCGCGGCACCGTCGCCATCATCGCCGGCATACGGGGGCGTAGCGTTAAGAAAACGATTGGCTGCGGTCCGGATTCAATTGTGAGTCTGACCCGGCCATTTTCTGCGGTGGTTGACTGGCTTGTTTCCTCTCCCCGCCGGTCAGCCACCTTCTTTCTTTCTTACTTTCTTAGTATGTCTTCAGGCCCAAGGCGTCGGGATGCTTGGCAGTCAGTACGTAACTGGGGAATTGTGCGTTAAGACGATCTGTTACTGCGGGCGCCCTGCCGACGGCTTCGCCGCTGTGGTCACACTGACTCCCAACTTCTGCAATCTTTCTCGCGCCTGCAACGCCTCATTGCTGCGGGGATACCGCTGAATCACATGCCGTAACTCCAGGATTCCGGCGCTCTTCTGGCCGAGTTCGATGAGGGCGAAACCTTTTTTCAACTGGGCGGCCGCGGCCTTGTTACCGCTGGGGAAGTTTTGCAGAACTTGATCGTAGCTCTGCACCGCCTCCTGATAGTTACCCTGCCGGAACTGAATTTCAGCCAGATAGAAATATGAGTTTCCCGTGAGATCGGTGTTGGGATAGAACTTGATGTAATCCGAAAACTCCTGAGCTGCGATATCGTTTTTGGCACCGTTGTAATCGCGCAGAGCGTTGTTATAGAGCACGTCTGGAGGCGGCGCTTGCGGGGCGGGCGGCTGTCCCGGCTGTCCGCCCGGTGCTGAAGGCTGCGACGACAGATTCTGCTGGGAGGCCTGCATGTCTTCCAGTTGTTTGCTTACCTTGGCAAGACGCCCCTTCAGTTCGTCCATAGTGTCGTTGAGTGCCTGTATCTGACCTGAGATCTGGTCCACATGTCCGCCCGAATCCGCCTGCTGCTTCTCCAGGCTGGTCTGAAGAGTGGTGATTGCGGCGGAGATTTTGTTAACCGCATCGGTATTCTGTTCTACCAGATTTTTCATCACGCCCATGCGCTCATCGAACGTCTGCTGCATGCGCGACATCTGTTCCTGTAGTTGCTGGACCTGGGTTTGCAGTTGGACCATGTCCTTGTTCGCGGCCCACGCCGACGTGGGGCCTAAGCCGAGAAGCAACAAATATGCAAGTAAGAGATAACTGGGGACAAATCGTTGAGTTTTCATAGTCCATTCCATTGGATGCCAAAACGCTCTCCACTGTCCAGGGTTGAGCGAATGGCAAAGACTTAGATTTTTTACTGCGTTGGATAGCGCCCTAGGACAAGGATGTCCGGCCAGATTTTGAATTCCCAGTCCGTGATGAGGGCCGAGCTCAAAATTACGACATTACAGAGTTGCCAATACACGCTAAATTGCAGGGCGACGATCGCGGACCGCCGCCCTGACGCGAAACTATTTCTGATAGACGAAATGGGCACGGCGGTTCTGCTGCCAGCACTCTTCCGTGTGCTCGTTGCAGAACGGTTTTTCTTTACCATAGCTGATCGTTTTAACACGGTCGGCGGCAATGCCGGCTTGCGTCAAAGCACTCTTCACTGCTTCGGCACGGCTGGTGCCCAGTGCCAGGTTGTACTCGGTGGATCCGCGTTCGTCGCAATGTCCTTCAACCGTAGCCCGGATACTCGAGTGCTGGCCGAGGAACTGAGCATCCCCTTGCAGCGCCGATTGCTGATCGGCACGAATATCGGCTTTGTCATAGTCGAAGTAGAGGTCCTTGACAGACTGCGAGAACAACTCCTCTTCCGTCGCCGAAGGGCCAGTAGTCTGCGCTGGGGGCGGCGGGCCCACCGTCACGCGTGCCGTCGCCTCCTGAGTTCCACCGGCGCCCTTAGCAGTCAGATGATAGGTGGTCGAATCTGCCGGCGTCACTTGCTGTGAACCGCTGGGCTGAACCGCACCAATTCCATCGATGCTGACGTCGGTAGCGTTCGTGGTCTGCCAGCTCAAAGTGGTCGGCTGACCTTTCTGCACGCTATTCGGGTTAGCCGAGAGCGACGCCGTCGGCGCCGGCGGTGGTGGCGGGGCCGGTGGCGGCGGCGGGGCCACTTTCTTTTTGCAGGCGCCCAGCATGAGGATGGCACCCAGCGCAAACACGAGCGTGATCCATTTCATTTTCTGCAGTTTCACTCTCTCCTCCGTGCGGAATGCGAAGATTATTTCCAGCTCCAATTGGGCTGAGTATTGTGCCCGGTAAAAGTTAATTGCTGTACTTTCGTGCCGTCGGCGAGCATGGTCCAGATTTGCTCGCTGCCGGAACGGCTCGATTGGAAGACGATGTGTCTTCCATCCGGCGACCATGAGGGGTAGTCATTTCGCCCGCCGTCATGAGTCAACTGAACCCACTGCTTGCTGGCGATATCCATCAAATAAATATCGTTCGATCCAGGAGCGCCTGGCCCGTATTTACGCATCCACGAGAATGTCAGGAATTGCCCGTTGGGCGCCCACGACGGTGACACCGCGTAACCTTGGTCGGTCATCCGCTGAACGTTGGTACCGTCCGCTTCCATGGTGTAGATCTGCGGCAGACCGGTTCGCCCGCTAACAAACGCTAACTGCGCACCGGTCTTACGGTTCCAGGTCGGAGAGACGTCGGGACCTTTCGCAGTGGTCAGACGTTTTAGACTACCCCCGGAAGCGTCAACCAGATAGATCTCTGAAGTACCGGTGCGAGAAGAGGAAAAGGCCAGCCTGGTGCCATCGGGCGCCCATGCCGGTGATAAATTTGTCCCGCCAAAGCGAGGAAATGTCACCGCGCGGCCAAGTTCGAGCGAGTACATCATGATTTCCCAACTGGTCTTGGTCAGCGAACTGAAGGCTAAGCGGGAACCATCCGGCGAGATTCGCGGCGAGAGAGAAATCGACGCTAGATGGGTGATGGCGTGCTGATTCGATCCGTCATAATCCATGGCCCAGATTTCTTTGTGACCGCTGCGGTCGCTCACAAAGTAAATCGAGCTTTCCGCGATACCCTGGACGCCTCCACCCAGTCGGAAGATGATCTCATCGGCAAACTTGTGGGCAATCAAACGCGCCGCATCCGTGGTCGCCGCATCTGTGTACTGCTTACCGAGTACTTGGGGCGAGGTGACGTTCTTCACGTCATAGAGCCAGCCTTGTACCATTACGGTATTGCCGCTGACTCCAAGGTTGCCGAAGGCCAACATGGAAGCGTTCGGCGGAGGCGCGCTCCACACCTCGAACTTGACCTCGGTGGGCTGACCTGGCACCTCCAGCGGGTTAAAGCTCTTGGAGACCAGATCGAAGATGCCGGCATTATCGAGATCGTTCCACAGAGTGTCGTTAAACGCTTTAAGAAGGTCAGCGTTTTTAGGATCCTGATTGGAGGACTTGAAGTCGGGAACAGCCAGACGAATCTTTTCCACGCCTAAACCAGTGCCAGTACGGATCCAATCCTGTTGTGCGAAGCAGGGCAGCACGAACAGGAACAGCACTAGAAGGGACGCGATGACACGATCACTGCCGGAGAAATGAGTATTGCCACGCATTTGATTCGTAACCTGGGCCATGAATAGACGTTTCGTATTAGGATGTATGACCGCTTTCAAATTACTCCTGTTCATACCTTCTGCCCGTTATCTTTCTCGATTCGGCTTCGAATCAGCCATTGCGCAACCATGAGTGGAAAACATCTGTTCGACGCCTGAGGTTTTACCTTTTGTAATCAAACCAGAACTCCACCGAAACCTTGCTGCCCGAATAATCAGGCGGCAGCGGCCCGAAAGTATCAATACGCTGGATGGCGCGGGTCGCCGACTGATCCAGCGAGGGAACTCCGCTCGATTGCTCGACCTGTACGTTTGACGGTTGTCCGGAGCGCGTAATATCAAAGGTCAAGTACACACGTTGTCCGCTGGTGACTCGCGGATCCACTTCGTACTTGAGCCAGTTCTCTGAAACTTTCTGCTGCACGACCCGTACGTACCAAGCGTAACGATTTCCGAAATCACCGCCGCCCCCTGTAAACCCGAATCCGCCTTTGGCGCCTCCCGCATTGAAAGTGCCATAGGGCCCGCTGACCGGACCTCCCTGACCAAAAGGAACTACGTTGCTGGCCTCTTCTACCGGCTGTTCAGGCTCAGGTTTTTTCCGGCTGACATTGGGAGCAGGTTTCGGCTTCTTCCTAGATTCCTTGTCTGGGATTGGGATGGCTTCCGGTTCCGGAGGCTTTACTTCCGGCAGCGGCATGGATTTCGTTAGTCCCCGGGAATCGTTGGCCAGCACATTTTCCGTTTTCACCGGACTTGCCGGCAGGGGAACATTGCTCACCAGCGTGGCGCCCATGGCTTCTCCGCCTCCCCCGGCGCCCCATCCTTCGCCGCGCTTTTCGGGGATGAAAACCGCGTACACGATGATGAATAGCGCAAATGCCAAGTGCAATACCAGCGACCAGGCCAGCGGTCGGCCTAAATTTCCGCTCTCGAAAAAGATGTCAGCGTTGGCTGCCATTGCGTTGCAGAGGTTGCGTCACGATACTCACGTTGCGGATGCCCGCCTGCTTCACCGCGTCCATCACGGTCGCGAAGGCGCCGAAGGGAACATCTTCATCCGAGCGCACGAAAATGGACTGATGTTGCGGATCACGAATCTTTTGCCGCAGCTTCGACCCAATTTCATTGATGTTGATGGGATCATTGCCCAGAAACACACGCTGGCTTTTATCGATAGTGATCACCAGCCGCTCCTCCGTGATTTCCTTCACGGTGCGCGTCTTGGGAACATTGACATCAATCCCCGACTGGAGCACGGGCGCGGTGACCATGAAAATGATCAACAGCACCAGCACCACATCTACGAGCGGCGTGATGTTGATATCGGAGAGCGAAGTTTGAGTGCGCCCGTTGGCAGCGGTGAAAGCCATTACCGCCGGACCTCCGAGGCTTCCATTGCCATGCGGCCGACCGGTTGCTGGCGGTCGATGGCGTTGAGCATTTCCATGGCAAAATCGTCGCCCCGCGCGGCGAATTCGCGGATGGAGCCGCCAATCAGGTTGTAAGCGATGACGGCCGGGATAGCGGCGGCGAGACCAGCAGCGGTCGTAATCAGAGCCTCTGAGATTCCGGGCGCAACTGCTCGCAGCGTGGCTGCGCCGGCGGTACCGAGCCCGTGGAACGCATCGATGATACCCCAGACGGTCCCGAACAATCCCACAAACGGAGTGACCGCGCCGGTGATCGCGAGCCAGGGCATATTTCGTTCAAAGCGTGTCAGCTCTTCGGAGGCGGCAATTTGCATAGCCCGCTGAAGCGAGGCAGGATTCTTCACGATCCCGCTGGGACCGACCTGCCGCTTGTACTCCTCAAAGCCACCTTCAAAGACGCCCACCAGGGGGCTAGGTCGGAATTGTTCAGCTACGGCCGCCACATCCTGCAGTCGCTGCGCCTTGCGAAAGGCACGCACGAACCGACCGCTCTGAACCCGCGCCCGGCGCAGCATCCCCCATTTAGCCAGGATGATGGCCCAGGAAATCAGGCTGAAAGCGAGGAGAATGAGAAGAACTGCCTTGGCGACGAGGCCCGTTTCATTAACCAGGTCAACGATTTCACCGCCGATGAGTGCTGCCAGCGCAGGAGAATAATGCATTTTGATTTTTGGAGAATGCCTGCGCTGATTATAGACCAAGGTTGCGGCGAGATTTCAGGTGTGAATCCGATCTATTAACCCAAAATATTTTTCACATCGACTGCTAAGTATGGTTTGTGACGTGATACGTGGGGTCTTGTCAAATTCCGTTGCAGAATTGCTCAAGTTGAATTTCATGCTATGCTTCGCTCAACTTTCGTATTCCAGGAATTCTGGTGCTCGTCGAACTGCGGCTCGAGAACTATGCGGTCATAGATAACGTGGCGGTGGAGTTCGCGTCGGGCCTAAATCTATTGACAGGTGAAACCGGCGCAGGCAAGTCGATCCTCATCGACGCTCTGGCTTTGTTGCTTGGCGATAAAGCATCGAGTGATGTAATCCGAAGCGGTGCTGATCGCGCGATTGTTGCCTCCGTGTTTGAACTTGATTCCCGGGCAGGTAAGGTCGTCAAAGGGATCCTTGCGACCAACGGGATTGATCCGGAAGAAGAAACAATTATTCTTCGCCGGGAAATCGCCTCGGGTGGCAAGGGCCGGGTTTTCGTCAATAATCAACCGGCTACGGTCGCTGTTCTGCGGCAGCTCGCGCCGCATCTCGCCACCATCCACGCACAGAACGAATCCATTCTTGCGTTTGATGGGCCTACCCGTCTCGCCCTGCTCGATGCTTTTGCAGGAACTCAAACTGAATCGACCGCGGAAGCGTTCGCCCAATGGAAGACCATTGGCAATCGCATCGCGGAATTGGAGCGAGACGAAACCGATCGCCTCCGTCTGCTCGATCTCTGGAGCTTCCAGAAAAATGAAATCGAGGACGCAAAGCTTGAAGGTGGAGAAGATGAGCGTTTAGAAACGGAAAAGAGAGTTCTCGCCAACGCAGAGAAAATCTATGCCGCGGCGATGAATGCTTTCGACCTGCTTTATGAAGGTAATACTTCAACCTCGTCGTCGCTACGGGCGGCGCAGAGGCACATTGAGGAGCTGGCCCGATACGAACCTCGTTTTCGGGAAGCGATGGAAGCTTTGGAGACTGCTCGCATCAGCGTCGAAGATGTCGGTGGCACGCTGCGCGACTACGCCGGAGGCATTCACGCGTCGCCAGAGCATCTGGCAGAGGTGGAAGATCGCCTGGCGCTCATCGATCGTCTGAAGCGCAAGTATGGGTCGACGCTCCACCATGTTATTAATTTCGGTGCAGAAGTGAGCCGCAAGCTCAACGAGATGGAGAACAAGGACGAAGTGCTACGTCAGCTTCGAGCCGAACTTACAAACGCCAAAGAACATTACATCCAAGCGTCCTGGATCGTCTCCAAGAAGCGCGCCGAGGCGGCTCGCCGACTCGAAAGGCTGGTGGAAGCTGAGATCAACGATTTGGCCATGAAGTCCACTTTCCGCATCGAGAGCGTAGCTTCCGAAGAAGAAGGGAACTGGTCTCCCAGCGGTTTCGATCAGGTCGCTTACATGATTGCGACGAACCCCGGCGAACCGCTGCACCGTCTGGAAAACATCGCTTCCGGCGGCGAACTATCCCGAGTGATGCTGGCTTTGAAGGCAAGTGTAGAAGCCGGAGGTTCGCCACTAGCCGCTAAGAAGCGCAGCATGGGCTCTCCGCGCACTCTAATCTTCGACGAGATAGATAGCGGTATCGGCGGTCGAGCTGCGGAGGCGGTCGGCAGGAAGCTGAAAAATCTTTCACGTACCAGCCAAGTGCTGTGTGTTACTCACCTGCCACAGATTGCAACCTTTGCCGATCACCATTACCTGATCGAAAAGCGGGAAGCTGCGGGTCGCAGTCGCACCACAGTCCGCCGTATTGTCGGAAGCGAGCGCACCGAGGAAGTGGCTCGCATGATAAGTGGCGCCAAGCTTACTGATACCTCACGCAAACACGCCGAGCAGATGCTGAAGGCGAATGCCTGACCATTCACCGCCCAATATTCCCCGGCCGCTTCTAATCCTAGCTGTTTCTATGGCTTACATTGACCAAAAGGGTACTTTCCGGTAGTTTAGAATTATCCTTACGCAACTAAACGTGTACCCTAACTGAGGGCAGGAGTAATCGTGTCGAACGGTAATGGCAAGACCTTACTTTTGTTAAAACCGAGAGGGTTCTGCGCGGGCGTGGTGCGGGCTATCGACATCGTCCGCATCGCCTTGGAAGCCTTCGGACCACCAATTTATGTGCGCAAGGAGATCGTCCACAACCGCTTTGTGGTTGAGGAACTCCAGGCCAAGGGAGCGATCTTCGTAGATAGCGTGGAGGAAGTCCCCGCGGGCGAGCGGGTCATTTACAGCGCCCATGGAGTTTCTCCCGAAGTGCGGGAGAATAGCCATCTGCGCAAACTGCGAGTCATCGACGCTACCTGTCCGCTGGTCACCAAAGTACATGTGGAAGCCGTAAAGTTCGCCAAGGAAGGGTATTCGCTTATCCTCATTGGTCATCGCGATCACGATGAAGTAATCGGAACATTGGGCGAGGCGCCGCTGGTAACCCAGGTGGTGGGATCGCCGCAGCAAGTCGAATCATTAACCGTACCCGATCCCAATCGAGTCGCGTATCTGACTCAGACGACCCTCAGTCTCGATGAAACTACCGACATTATCGCGGCTCTGAAGAAGCGCTTTCCCAATATCAAGGGTCCGGCGGCGCAAGACATCTGCTATGCCACCGAGAATCGACAAGTCGCGGTCAAAGAGGTGGCCTCGGAAGCAGACTTGGTTTTGGTGGTTGGTTCTGATAACAGCTCCAATTCCAACCGCCTGGTTGAGGTCGCGCGTAACCTGGGCACCAACGCGCATCTTATCGATAATTACAAAGACATAAAGCCCGCGTGGCTGGAAGCCGTTAAAACCATCGCTCTTACTGCGGGGGCTTCCGCGCCGGAATGTCTGGTGGAGGAAGTAGTCCGATTCCTGACTACTCAGGGCTTCGACAATGTAAATGAGCTTGAAGTCATGCCGGAAAACGTACGTTTTGGTTTACCGCCTGAAATAGTGGAGGCCATTGCAAGCGCTCCCGCGAGCGCCAGTGCGAAGTAGAACCACCATATGGACAATTACTCCCCCTCATCTCCGATAGCCTCTGAGCCGCAGCTGCATTTCGGAAAGATAGATGATCTTTCGAGCCGCGTGGCGGCAAGTATCGACGCTGCTCGTAAGAGATTGTTTTCGCAGCAGCACGAAGGCGGCTACTGGTGCGGCGAGCTGGAAGCTGACACCACCCTTGAGTCTGATTACATTCTGCTGCACACTCTTCTCGGTACTGGCGATCAGAAGCGTTTTGCGAAGGCGGCTAATTACATTTTGCAGCATCAGAACGACGATGGAGGGTGGAGCATCTACGCTGCCGGCCCTTCGAATATCAGCGCTTCGGTGAAAGCTTACTTCGGCTTGAAGCTGGCGGGATACACGGCGGATCATCCCGCTCTCTCGCGTGCCCGCAAGAAGATCCTTGAGATGGGCGGCGTCACCAAGGTCAACACCTTTACCAAGATCTATTTGTGCTTCTTCGGGCAGTACGACTACGACGCTGTTCCCGCGATTCCTCCCGAAATCGTGTTGTTTCCCAAGTGGTTCTGGTTCAACATCTACGAGATTTCCTCGTGGTCGCGCGCGATTCTGGTACCGCTCTCGATTTGCTACGCGAAAAAGCCGTTCAAGAAAATTCCCGGCGAAATAGGTGTGGAAGAACTTTTTGTGGGCGGCCGCGATAAATCCCGCATGCACCTGACTTGGGATACCAAGCTGGTGTCATGGCGGAATTTTTTCCTGTTATTGGATCGCATGACGCACTGGTTCGAGCGGGTGCACATTCGTCCGTTGCGGTTCATCGCGCTCAAGCAGGCGGAGAAGTGGATGCTGGCGCACTTCGAAATGAGCGATGGCCTGGGCGCAATCTACCCCTCCATGCTGAACGCCATCATCGCACTTCGCTGTCTCGGGTATTCGGTGGACGATCCCCAGGTGATCCGAGCGCTCGACGAATTCGAAAAACTCGGCATCGAGGAAGAACACACTTTCCGCATGCAACCTTGCATGTCGCCCGTGTGGGACACGGCATACGCAATGTTTGCGCTCGGTGAGAGCGGAGTGCCGCGCAATGATCCCCGCATGGTCAGGTGCGCCGATTGGATTTTGCAGAAGCAGGTGCGGACGGTCGGGGATTGGAAAGTGAAAAATCCGCAGGGACAGCCCGGCGGCTGGTACTTCGAGTTTAATAACGAGTTTTACCCGGACGTTGACGATAGCGCCATGGTTTGTCTGGCGCTGACTCATGTAGAGCATCCCAACGGACGCTATTTGCGCGAGTCCATCCAGCGTGCGATTGATTGGATTTTCTCGATGCAATGCAAAAACGGCGGCTGGGCTTCATTCGACAAGAACAACGACCGCATGGTCTTCCAGCACGTTCCCTTTGCCGATCACAACGCTATGCTGGATCCAGCGACGGTGGACATTACCGGGCGTATCCTCGAGATGCTGGCTGCTTACGGATATGACAGGAATCATCCCGTGGTCAAGAAGGCGATTCGATTTATTCGAAAAGAGCAGGAAGCGGATGGGTCCTGGTTCGGGCGCTGGGGCGTGAACTACATTTACGGCACACCGCTGGTGCTGCGCGGGCTGGAAGCGATGGGCGTGGACTACCACGAGCCTTACGTTCAACAGGGCGCCGAATGGCTGCGCATGGTGCAGAATCCCGATGGCGGTTGGGGCGAGACTTGTACTTCATATGACGACGCCGATACAAAGGGAATTGGACCGAGTACCGCCTCGCAGACAGCGTGGGCAGTGCTGGGTTTATTGGCGGCCAATGACACACGCAGCGATTCCGTAGCCAGAGGCGTTGCCTACCTGCTTCGCACTCAGAAAAAAGACGGTTCCTGGGACGAGCCATTTTTTACCGGCACCGGTTTCCCGCGGGTGTTTTACCTCAAGTACCACATGTACCGGGAGTACTTTCCCCTGCTCGCGCTGACTACTTACGCGAAGGTTGTGGCCGGTGTCCCGCAAGGAACCGGCGCGCAGACGGCGGGCGCAGGCGATTGAATTTCGATTGTTAGTGAAGGTATTTAGCAATTAACGCTTGGCATCAGGCGGAGAAAAGAATGGCTGTACCAATTTCGCAGATGTGGACGGTGGCAACCTACGTCCTCAAGCAGAAGCTTAGGGGACGCAAGCAATATCCACTGGTGCTCATGCTGGAGCCGCTGTTCCGCTGCAACCTGGCATGCGCGGGTTGCGGAAAGATTCAGTATCCCAGCCACATACTGAAGGCGCAACTTACGCCCGAGGAATGCTTTCGCGCGGTCGAAGAATGTGGCGCGCCCACCGTGGCTATCCCCGGCGGAGAGCCGTTGCTGCACCCTCAGATCGGCGAGATTGTCGAGGGGCTGGTAGCGCGCAAGAAATACATTTACCTGTGCACCAATGCGCTGCTGCTGAAGCAGAAGATCGATTCCTTTACACCCAGCAAATACTTGACCTTCTCCGTCCACATGGATGGTCAGCGGGAGCACCACGATTTTTCCGTGTGCCTGGAAGGCGGATACGACAAGGCACTTGAGGGTATTAGAGAGGCGCTCAATCGTGGCTTCCGGGTCACCACGAACACAACGTTGTTCGACGGCGCCGATCCCAAAAGCGTGCGCTCCTTCTTTGACGAAATGATGGAACTTGGGGTCGAAGGCATGATGCTTTCTCCAGGTTATTCCTACGAAAAAGCACCCGATCAGAGCCACTTTTTGGGACGTGCCCGCACCCGGCGACTATTTCGTTCCATTTTGTCCAACCGCAAAGCGAACTGGCGGTTCAATATGTCGCCCCTATTTCTCGAATTTCTGATGGGCAAGCAAGATTATACGTGTACCCCCTGGGGTATGCCCACATTCAACATTTTCGGCTGGCAAAAGCCCTGCTACCTGCTTCAGGACGGTTACGCCGATACTTTTGCCGAACTGCTGGCAACCACGGAATGGGAACGATACGGCACGGAATCAGGAAATCCCAAGTGTGCGAATTGCATGGTTCACAGCGGCTACGAGGCGTCCGCAGTCAACGATACCTTCGGCTCGCTGCGGGGCTTGTGGCAAACCGCGCGCGCTACACTTTTTAGCAGCTATAAGGACCCATCAGCTCTCGAATTGCTCGACGAACCGGTCCATCCGGTGCATGCCTTCAATCCTCTGGTTCAGATCAATAACCATGCTGCGGAGGAAACACACGTTTGAGCGGCAGAGAAGCAGGTCGAACCCCATCTGGGTCGGAGCGCACCCTGGCCGATCCAAACATCCTTGAAGTCGTACCGGGCAGCACGCGGGAAAAACTGGAAGGATGGGTCCCGGAGCTGGCTGCTCCTGAGGAACTGCGCGCGGCCCTGGAGCTGGCCTTCGATTACCGCGGCGACGTAATGATCACGAGGAAAGACGGCGCCAAGATCGAAGGGTATATTTTCGATCGCCGCAATGGGGCCACTCTCGAGCAGAGTTCTGTACGGGTGTTGCCTAAGGATGGCGCAGCAAAGATATCCATCTGCTATTCAGATATTGCAGCCTTGGCTTTCACCGGCCGTGATATGGCCGCTGGTAGGAACTGGGAGACTTGGGTCCGCCATTACTGGGAGAAGAAGGCTGCGGGCGAAAGCGAGATTTCACTGCAGCCGGAAAAGCTTGAGTAGCTGGCAAGGTGAATAGCATTCAGCGCTTAGCATTTGGCGCTTGCCCAGCCTGGCGTCCCGCGCGGACTTATCCCGAAACAATCTGGCTGACTACTGATTGTCAAGTGCCGAGCGTTGGCCCATGAAAGCTTTCGTCACAGGCGCAACCGGATTCGTCGGCAGCCATGTGGCACGCATTTTAGCCGAGCAGGGAGCTGATTTGCGGCTGCTAGTTCGTTCCAGCAGCGACCCGAAAAATATCCAGAACTTGAACGCGGAGCGGGTGACAGGGGATCTGCGAGATCCGAATACTTTGGAAACAGCGATCTCCGGATGCGACGTAGTTTTCCACGTTGCGGCCGATTACCGGCTGTGGATTCGCGATCCAGATCAAATGTATCGCTCAAATGTGGAGGGGACACGGGCGATTCTGGAAGCCGCCCGCAAGAACCGGGTTCGGCGGGTTGTCTATACCTCGAGCGTGGCCACGATGGGGTTTACTTCCAACGGGCATCCTGCGAACGAGGACTCGCCGGTCGCGCTCGAGAATATGATCGGCCATTACAAGCGCTCAAAATTTATGGCGGAGCAGGTTGCGCTGGATGCTGGAAGGAAAGACATTGGCGGAGAACGAATGGATGTGGTCGTGGTGAATCCCACGACGCCCGTCGGTGAACAGGACATTAAGCCGACTCCGACAGGCCGCATCATTGTGGACTTCCTTAAGAAGAAGTTTCCGGCCTACGTGGACACCGGTCTGAACCTGGTGGATGTTAGAGAGTGTGCCCGAGGCCATGTGGCAGCGCTGGAGAAGGGAAGAAGCGGCGAGCGCTACATTTTGGGTGGCGAAAATCTCACGTTGAAGCAGATTCTCGACAAGCTGTCTGCAATAACCGGATTGCCATCACCCAAGGTCAGAGTGCCTTATGCAGTGGCCCTGCTGGCTGGCGTCGTCGACGAGATGGTCACTGGACGGATTTTGCGGCGCGAACCACGCGCGACTATTGAAGCCGTACAAATGAGCCGCAAGAAAATGTTTGTGACTTCGGGCAAAGCGGTGCGGGAACTGGGCTGGAAGGTGGTTCCAGTGAAGGATGCCCTGGGCCGCGCCGTGGAATGGTTTCGGGCAAACGGCTATGCCAACACCTAAAGTCGCCATTGTCGCTGCCCTGGAGCGCGAAGTCTGGCCGCTGGTAAAAGACTGGCCGGTAAGCCACAGGGAACACGAAGGGCGCTGGTTCAAGTTCTTTGAGAGCGGACCCATGGTGCTGGTCTGCGGAGGAATGGGGTCAGAAGCAGCCCGCCGTGCCGCCGAGGCTATCATCAGCTTGTATCAGCCGTCTCTGTTGATTTCTGCTGGATTTGCAGGCGGGCTCGATGGGTCGCTGCAAGTCGGTCATACGCTGACCCCCCGGCATGTCATCGACGCGGGCGATGGCAGCCGCACTGACTCAGGTGCCGGGCATGGCGTATTGGTTAGTTTCGAAAGCGTCGCGGACGTAGAGCAAAAGGCTAAGCTGGCAAAGGCGTACGGAGCGCACGCCGTGGACATGGAAGCTGCAACCGTGGCTCGCGCCGCAGAGGCGCACGGAATAAAGTTCCTGGCCTGCAAGGTAATCTCCGATGCGAATGATTCACGCATGCCACCCATTGGGCGGTTCATAGGCGACGATGGTCGTTTTCATGCGCTTAAATTTGTTGTGTATGTGGCGTTTCGACCCCGGCTCTGGGCTAGCGTGGGGCAGTTGGCCCGCGATAGCGTTCTGGCAGCTGGAAAGCTCTGTGAAGCCTTGTCGGCGGTAACCACTGAAGCGCACGCTCAGGCCGTAAGCTCTGATCCACGAGCCGCCGCAAACTTAAAAACATAGTTATGGGGATGACCAGGCAAATCGCGGTGGAAGATCGGAAGCAATCGATTCCCACGACCATGCAGGCCGCTGTCTACCGTGGGGTCAACGATGTACGCCTCGAAATCGTGCCGGTTCCTAAAATCGGCGCAGGTGAACTCCTGGTAAAGGTCCACACCTGTGGCATTTGCGGCACTGACTTAAAGAAAATTTCAACAGGCTCGCACTCCGCCCCACGTATCTTTGGACACGAAATTTCAGGGATCGTCGCTGCAGTGGGTGAGGGTGTTAATGAGTTCGCAGCGGGAGACCGAGTAGTCGTCTTTCATCACATACCCTGCGGTGAGTGCTATTACTGCCGGCACAAAACTTTCGCCCAATGCCCCACGTACAAGAAGGTGGGTTGCACTGCGGGATTTGAGCCGAGCGGTGGAGGATTCGCCGAATACGTCCGCGTGATGGACTGGATCGTGAAGCGAGGTACCGTCCGCATCCCGGATCAGATCTCGTTTGAGCAGGCTTGCTTCGTGGAACCAGTGAATACCTGCATGAAGGGAATTGCGACACTGCATCCTGAGCATAGTGAAACGATTCTAGTAATCGGTCAAGGCCCCATTGGCATCGTGCTGAGTGTATTGGCCCAACGGAGAGGGGCTACGGTGATTACTTCCGATTTGTACCCTGAGAGGCTTACAATAAGTAAAAGCTTCGGGTTAGAACTTCAGATTGATGCTTCGCGGTCCGATGCAGTCAAGCGGACGCGCGAACTCACGGAAGGTCGTGGGGCGGACGCCGTGATTTTGGCGGTAGGCGGGAATGGCCTTATCCGGTCTGCCATGGATGCGACGCGTCCAGGCGGGCGGGTATTGTTATTTGCTCAGACAGTAAGTGGAGAGGCCACTTTTGATCCCGCCGCCGTTTGCGTCGACGAAAAGACACTTTTGGGATCGTACAGTGCTTCCGTCGAGTTGCAGGAGGAATCCGTGCGATTTGTCATGAACCATGATATGGATCTGGAGCGCCTGATCAGCCACCGCTTTCCTCTCGCTAACAGCCTGGAAGCCCTTAATCTGGCTGCCCATCCTAAACCCGAGTCGATGAAAATAGTGATCCAACCGGGCAGCGTATGGGAAGGAAGTTCAGCGTGAACGGAAAGATGACCGCTGCCGTCCTTTATGGAAAAGAGGACATAAAAATTGAAAGAGTGCCGATTCCCCGGGTGGGGGATGGCGAAGTGCTTGTCAAGGTGCAGGTGGCACTGACTTGCGGCACCGATCTTAAGGTCTACCAGCGTGGCTACCATGCCCGCATGATTGTTCCCCCGGCACTGTTCGGACACGAACTCGCTGGCGTCGTCGAAGAAGTCGGCGCCAATGTGCGTGCCTTCAGGAAGGGCGTGCGGGTTGTGGCATTAAATTCCGCTCCCTGCCAGATGTGTTTCTACTGCTCTAAACACCAGGAAAATCTTTGCGAAGATCTGCTCTTTAATAACGGAGCGTATGCCGAGTACATTCGCATTCCTAAGCGAATCGTTGAGGCCAATATGCTGGCCGTTCCGCCAGATGTAAGTTACGAAGAAGCCGCTATGGTGGAGCCTCTGGCTTGCGTGCTGCGGGGATTGCACGAAACCGGCGTAGAAATCGGCGATACCGTGGTTGTGATTGGCGGTGGGCCCATCGGCTTGATGTTCGTTCAGGTAGCCAAGGCGATTGGGTGCAATGTGGTGGCAGTAGTGAAGCGTGATTCTCAAGCCACTGCGGTCAAGCACATGGGCGCGCAAGAGGTGGTGCAAATCACCAAGGTCAAAGACCCGATAGAAGCAGTCCGCGCGGTCACCGCTGAGCGGCGAGGCGGGGATGTTGTCATCGAGGCTGTAGGCCGTCCAGAAGCCTGGGAATGGGCTACGGAGATGGTGCGTAAGGGTGGCACCGTGAATTTTTTTGGCGGGTGTGCCAGCGGGACAAAGGTGCAGCTTGATACCAATCGACTGCATTATTCAGAGATTACTTTGAAGGCAACGTTCCATCACACCCCGGATACCGTTCGACGGGCGTTCAGGCTCATTTCGGAAAAGAAAATTCGTTCCAACGATTACATTACCGGCGAAGCGCCGCTCTCGCGATTGCAGCAGGTTCTCCGACACATGCTGAATCGCAACGGCGACATCAAGACCGCTATCATTCCCGGCCATTGAACTTCGGGACTCCGAAATCCTGGGGGAATGGGATTTTTGAGGGATGGTCGCGGCCGGGGTCCGAATCACGGGGAGACAGAACTAACTATGTCATCCATGGCTAGCCGCTCTCATACTGCGCCTGTTCATACTTCGGCGGCCGGCTGGAGCAATTTTCCCTCTGAATACGCGGTTCCTGACCGAGCCCCCTCAGACGAGGAGGCGCGTCAGTATTGCAGGCGTCTTGCCCGCACACATTATGAGAACTTTTCAGTGGCGACCTGGTTCCTACCGCAGCGATTACGACAGCATTTCTTCAATGTCTATGCCTATTGCCGTATCTCGGACGACCTTGGCGACGAGACCGGCGATGCCGAAACTTCGTTGCGCTTGCTCGATGAGTGGGAAGCCGAGCTGGACGCTGGTTACGCGGGCCATCCCAGGCATCCAGTATTCGTAGCATTGGCAGACACAATCCGCGAGTTCGAGATCCCCAAGCACGAATTCTCTGATTTGCTTACAGCCTTTCGTCAGGATCAGAAGGTCACACGGTATGAGAGTTTCGATGACTTGCTGGGTTATTGCCGCTATTCGGCAAATCCGGTCGGACACCTCGTGCTCTATCTTTGTGGATACCGTGATGCGGAGCGTCAGCAGCTTTCGGATTACACCTGCACGGCGTTGCAGTTGGCGAACTTCTGGCAGGATGTCACCCTGGATTACGCCAAAGGCCGTATCTACCTGCCTCTCGGGGATCTGCGGCAATATGGAGTGAGCGAAGAAGATATCGCGAGGCAGCAGAATACACCAGCGTTTCGCGAAATGATGCGATTCGAAGTGGACCGGGCGCGAGATTGGTTCCGACGTGGACTTCCCTTGGTAGGAAAAGTCGATCACGATCTGGCAACTGACATCGAGCTTTTCAGCCGAGGGGGCCAGGAAGTGCTGAATGCCATTGAGCGCCAGGCATTTTCAGTGCTGGGCCTGCGTCCGGCTATCTCCAGGCGGCGGAAGCTGGCGCTGGTGGCCCGTGCTGCGCTGGTCAAATTTTTATGAGTGCGGGGGTACAACAAGCGCCCTTGCAGTTTTCTGCCACGTCGTCTCAGCTCGCGGTGGCCTACTCGGTGTGCCGTAGCATCACGCGCTCCGCAGCGAAGAATTTCTATTATGCTTTTCTTGTTCTACCCCGCGCCAAACGCGAAGCCTTGTATGCGGTTTACGCTTTCATGCGTGGCTGTGATGATATTGCGGACGACCCCGCTGTCCCACTTCAGGAGCGCAGGAATAAGCTGGCGGAGCGTCTCGCCCGCCTGCACCGCGCGCAGGCGGGCGAATCCACGGACGATGCCGTCCTGCTGGCGCTGACCGACGCGCAACGGAAGTATCACATTCCGCCAGAATTGCTCGATCAGCTTGCCTTCGGCACAATGATGGACGTGCAGGATCGCGAACCGTGGGCGGACGCGCCGGCGCCGCATGCACTCGCGGTGCAATATCGCACTTTTGAGGATCTGTACGAATACTGCTATCGTGTTGCCTCGATAGTTGGGCTGGTGTGCATCCGCGTGTTCGGGTATCACGACCCTGCGGCCGAGCCACTGGCCGAGCGTTGCGGTCTGGCTTTCCAACTTACGAACATCATTCGCGACGTTAAAGAAGACGCCGAAATGGGCAGGGTCTACCTTCCGGAGAAAGACTTGGCTGCGTTCGGCATCTCCGCTTCTGAGGTTGCCACTACGAATGATGCCGCGCGGTTCCTGCCGTTGCTTGCCATGGAGGCGGAAAGAGCGAGAAACTATTACCGCGCTGGTGACGAACTGATTCCTCTGGTAGACGAAGACAGCCAGCCCGCTCTGTGGGTCTTAATCAATATATATCGCAAACTACTGGACAAAATTGCGCAGCAAGGCTATGACGTATTCCACGGCAAGATTAATTTGACGGTCCGCGAGAAGCTGATCATTCTGGCAAAGGGTTTCCTGAAACGTCTGGCCTGATGAACCAGACCCGAACAGAACCTCCCACGGTGGCAGTTGTTGGAGGGGGGCTGGCAGGATTGGCTGCCAGTTGTGCTCTCTCTAATACTGGATTCCGGGTCTCGCTTTTTGAGCGGCGTTCCTATCTGGGGGGCCGCGCATCTTCCTACCAACATCCCGGCACCGGCGAGGTGGTGGATAACTGCCAACATTTGTTGCTGGGTTGCTGTACCAACCTGATCGAGTTCTATCGGCGGATTGGGGTAGAAAGCAAGATCCGCTGGTTCGATCAATATACATTTTTGGAGCCGGGGGGACGTGCCTCGGCTATAAAACCATCATTCCTGCCTGCGCCTTTCCACACCGCGCCGGCTTTTCTCCGGGCCTCCTGTCTGGATATGTCGGACAAGCTGTCTATCGCGCGCGCCATGCTAGTGCTCACCCCCAAGCTGCCCAGTGACACCGGCGAGGCATTCCTGACCTGGCTCCGCCGCCATGGACAAACCCAAGCCGCGATTGAGCGTTTCTGGAAAGGGCTCTTAGTTAGCGCCCTCAACGAGGATCTAAATCGAATTTCAATCCACTACGCAGCCCAGGTAGTCCGCGAATCATTTCTTAAGTCCGTGTCTGCCGGACGCATTGGTCTTCCCATGGTGCCCCTGACTGAGCTCTACGAGGGCGGGGGTGAATACATCAAGGCGCGTGATGGCAAAGTGGAATTTAGATCCGGAGTGGAGTCGTTTTCTCCGGAACCGTCTCTGATAAAGGTTTCCATCGGAGGGAAGGAAACGAGTTTCGATTTTGCAGTGTTGGCCGTTCCCTTCGATGCTTTGTCTCGCCTGCTGCCTCAACATTCCGGTGCGGAGAAACTAAGGCAAGAGTTGAATCATTTCCAGACTTCTCCGATCACCGGCATTCACCTCTGGTTCGACCGCCCGATTACGGAACTGAACCATGCTGTGTTGCTTGACCGCACCATTCAGTGGATGTTCCATAAATCGAAGCTTTTGGGACGCAACGGCGGCGGCAGTTATATCGAACTTGTTGTCAGTTCTTCGAAGAATCTGGTTGAGAGATCCAAAACCGAGATTGTGGAACTCGCGCTAAGCGAGCTAGGAGAATTCTTTCCGGAAGCGCGTACCGCCAAGCTGGTGAAATCAACGGTGATCAAAGAGGTCCATGCCACGTTTTCGCCCGGCCCCGGAGTGGATCTCTACCGTCCCAGACCGGAGACAGTCTGGCCGCGAGTGTTTCTCGCAGGAGATTGGGTGGCAACGGGGTGGCCCGCCACCATGGAGGGCGCGGTGCGAAGCGGATACATGGCTGCGGAAGGGGTTGCCCGTGCATCCGGCTTGCAAGATACAAAATTCATGGTGCCGGATTTGCCTGCATCGGGATTTATGCGGCTGTTCGAATAATATCTCTGCTGGACTCTAGGTTGCCAGCAGCACCACTCCGCCAGCGACCAGCAGAGCAGCAATCCATCGCCGGCGGTCCACTCTTTCATGCAGGAAAATTCTTGCCGCAATGGCGTTCGCTATAAATGTAAGCGAAGCCGCTGCCGGGGCCACCAGGCTCACATCTCCCCACGAAAGCGCAAACAGCAAACTGTAGAATCCGCACGCCATAGCTACCAGGCCGAGCAGGAAATGAGGATTGCGCAGCACGCGCCCCAGCACTGCCATGAGTCCCTGGCGCCGCCGGAGTTGCCCGGCATCTCCTACGCGTTTCATGGCGCGGGCCAGCAGTCCCCGGTCGTCGAGGTCAGAACAATGACGAGGATGGCAGCCCATGTGTAAATCGATTTCACGAGTTCCTGCTCTTCATCACTAGCGCATTCCTGGCAGAGTTCTGGGCATCCGTGTGAGGGGTGACGTGGGTACGGGGAGGACCGCCTGCAACAAATCCGACCCCACTGGAAATGAGCACAATGCCCAACCAGCGCGTGGGACTCACGTGTTCATGTAATAGAAATCTGGCGGCTAAAGCGAGCAGCACATATCCGAGCGAGGTTGCGGGCAGCACATAAGTCAAGTCGGCCCAGGAGAGCGCTGTCATGTACGCCGCGAAGAACCCCAGGAGGAGCACGATTCCGGCTGCGACCCAGGGATTGAGGATCGCCAGAATCACATCCGAAAGGTGGCTGAGCGAAACGTTACCGACTTCCTTCATGCCGCGGGAGAGCAGGGAATCGCCTGCCGCCGCGAAAATGGTCACCCCCACCAGCACCAGATACTTGCGGAAGGTCAATCGTCTTTCCAAAAGATTCTGCGGAGAATTCCTGTGATGCCAGCTTAACGATTCTAAGCGCTGACGGGTTCGGCCGCAGCCGCGGCATCGTCCTTCAATCGTTTATCCTTGACCCACTTGTGGCGCATGGCGCGCACTTTCAGGAAAGACTTGGCTTCCTTGTACAGTCGCTTGCGGTCGCCACTGTCAAAGGCTGCCTTCCGCAGGATCCGGAAAATGGCCTTGGGACGGAAGTAATACTCGTCATAAAAGCGGTGAACCGCATCAAGGATTTCATCGGCCGGGAGCCCTGGATACTGAATATGAGCGAGCTGGTGACCACCGTCGTCCACCATCTTGCTGTCGGCCAGAAAGAACCCGTTCTTTACAGCGTAGTCGTAAAGTTCAGTACCGGGATAAGCGTGGGCCACCGAAACTTGAATCGTCTCGACGTCCAGCTCTTTAGCGAATGCAATAGTAGTGTTGATCGTCTCGTGAGTCTCACCGGGAAGTCCCATAATGAAGTCGCCGTGAATCACCAGTCCCAGCTTGTGACAGTCCTTGGTGAACTGCCGCGCGCGTTCGATCGTCGCGCCCTTCTTAATGTTCTTCAGGATCTGCTGGTCTCCAGATTCATAGCCTACGATGAGCAACCGGCATCCCGCCTCTTTCATGGCCTTCAGCGTCTCGTAATCGGTAGTCACCCGCGAGGTGCAGGACCAGGTTAAGTTAAGCGGCTTCAGCTTGGAACAGAGCTCGATGGTACGAGCCTTCTGTATATTGAAAGTATCGTCATCGAAGAAAAATTCCTTCACGAACGGCCAGTAGTCCTTAGCCTTGGCCATTTCCCGGGCGACATCGTCAGAAGAGCGTTTTCGCCATGGATGTCCGCTTAGTGTCTGCGGCCACAAGCAGAACGTGCACTGCGCCGGACAGCCCCGGGTTGTGTAAAGCGAGACAAAAGGATTAAGCAAGAAGGGAACGTTGTAGCGACGGACATCGAGATCCCGCTTATAGACGTCAGTAACGTGCGGCAGGGTGTCCAAGTGCTGGATCTCCGCTCGATCGGGGTTGTGCACCACGGAACCGTTGTTGAGATAAGAAATGCCCGTAATCTGTTCCAGCGGCTTACCTTGGGCGAATTCCACGACTGAGAGATCAAATTCTTTACGGCAAACAAAATCAATGGCCGGACATGCTTTCAGCGACTTTTCCGGAAGCACGCTGACATGCGGCCCTACGAATGCAATCTTGATCCCAGGATTTGCGGCTTTGATCGCTTGTGCCAGCCCTATATCACCGGGAAAGCCAGGAGTACTGGTAAACAGGACCAGAAACTCATACTCCTTTGCGATGTTAATGGTCTGTTCAGCGGATACGTAGTGCGGCGGAGCATCCAAAAGGCGTGCTCCCTCTAACATTCCAGCCGGGTAGGCCAACCAGACGGGGTACCAGTAGGATTCGATTTCGCGGGTAGCGGGCCACCGCGAGCCAGCACCACCGTCAAAATTTTCGAACGAGGGCGGATTCAGGAAAAGTGTTTTTAAAGGCATATGGGTTGAATAACTTATACTAACATCTCGCCCTCCACCGGTGTGAAACCCCAGTGCATTCTCAGGTACGCGGCCTAATACGTCTCACCCTCGATCTCAGCGCCTTAAGGCAGACAAAGTTTCGGCTAAATACAAGTTTCTCAATGTACTGCAGGGCGTAAATGGAGACAATCCGTTTACGTCCAATGTGCGTTTTGGTGCACTGGAAGGCAAAAAGAGGGCCTAGGCAGGGTACTCACCGGATTGTCAAAGTTTCCAATCGCTGCCAACAAGGACGAGGTCCCACTCGCTATTCGCTTTTACGAGGGACGAGACCGGCCGCCCAGGCATGTGAGATCGTGCCCGGTTCTCTATACTCAGAGGGCTCGTTTCAATGACAACAGCTCGGGAAGGAAAAGGTCGATGAAAGCAATTCTCTTGGTCCTCCAGTCCCTTAGCGTTCTGTTCCTTTATTTAGCGATGGCGGGAACCGCCGTTGCACAGGAGTCCCTCAGCTTTCGACGTGCACTCGAATTAGCGGTGGCCCATAGCAGCGAGATGGCGCTGAGTGGAGCTGACGAAATCCGCGCCTATCAAACCTATCTCGAAGCTCGCAACAGCTATGTGCCTCAACTCTCGGTCGGCTCCAACGTGGGTTACGCCTATGGATTCCCGCTCAGCCTTGAAGGCTCTGCGCCGACTCTTTTCAATGTGAACGCGCAATCTCTGGTTTTCAATGCCGCACAAAAAGAATTCGTTAAAGCCGCTAAGGCGGAGTGGCGTGCCAGCAAAGCCCAAAGCCGTGAACAAAGAGCGCAAGTCATCCTGGATACGGCGCTTACCTACATCGAGCTGAATCGATGGGAAGAGCGGGTACCCATTTTGCGAAGCGAAATGAGGGTGGTGGCGGACATTGAAAGCGCGGTTGGTGAACGAATCAAAGCCGGGGTTGACAGTCCGATCGAACAGACCAAGGCCAGACTTACCGACGCGCAAACCCGAGTACATATCGCCGAGGCGGAGGGGGCGGTCGATATTTTGCGCACGCGTCTATCGCAACTTACTGGTCTGGCGGCGAAATCAATCAAGACGCTGAACGATTCGATTCCAAGGTTAATCGAAAACGAACCTGAGGATGCCGCGTTTGAGCAAGCTGTGAAATCCAGTTCAGCGGTGGAAGCTGCGGAGGAGTCCGCGGCGGCTAAGCAAATTCGTGCCCGAGGCGAGCACAAGGCTACATGGTATCCCACGGCGGATTTTGCAGCACAATATGGATTGATAAATACATCGCTCACCAACTTCGAGAAATTTTTCGTTCCCGGCTCTTTCCAGCCGCATAATGCGACGTTTGGCCTGGTAGTGCGGCTGCCGTTCTTAAACATGTCGCAACGAGCTCACGCCGCAGCGGCCGATGCTGAAGCGCTGCGCGCTCGCAAGGAGGCTGAACAGGTCAAGAACAAGGCTGCTCTCGATACCTTAAAGCTAAAGCATAACGTGCAAGCGCTCTCCGCTGCTCGTGATGTCGCGCAACTCCGGTCGGAGTTGGCGCAAAGTGAACTGCAAGCCGCTCATACCCGAATGCAAGCTGAAACAGCCACACAAAGGGAATTACAGAATGCTGCCGTAGACGCCGCTGAACGGACGCTGGAACGCATAAACGCGGAGTTTCAGGCGCAACGAGCGGAAGTGGAACTTCTCCGGGCCACCGGCGAATTGGAGAAGTGGACAACTTCGGCTAAATGATTACTGGCCGAGACGGTTCAGCGCTTCCTGAGCTCGTCCGAAGTTTCTGGCGAGAGCCAACGAGGCTTTGTATTCCTGAGCTGCCGATTGCTTATCGCCCTGCTTTTCCAGGACGGTTCCGAGCAGGTAATGAGCCTTAAACGCTGGTGCCTCTTCCACCATGGAGGATGATAGATAGCGCCGCAGTAATTGAATTGCGAAGGGAAAGTTTCGGCCTGCCCGGATCAGAGTTTCAGAGGCATCCACGAGCACGTCAGGGCTTCCTACTTCTGCTCGCCCGGCATGATTAATAGCTTCTTCCACCTTGTCCAACCGGCCACTCCGGCGGTAAAAGAGAGCGATATCCAGCCATGCATCCGCGCTGCCATGGCTCGCCTCCAACTCTAGTTGATACTCTTTTTCTGCCCTCGCCGCGTCCTTGTTTTTTTCAGCGATCCGCGCATTCACCCAGTGAGCTTTGGCAGGATTCATTGTGGCCAAAGTTGCGGCTGCGGCGCGGGCTTTATCCTGGCCGCCGCCGACGATACCCGGTGCTTCCAGGTAAAACTCCGCAAGATCGGTCCGAGCATCGATATTGCGAGGATCCAAAGCTACCGCACGCTCCAGTTCGACACGAAGTTTTTTTGCCAGGCCGGCAGCGGTCCAAAAGCTCGAGTGGCTGGCTTTCTCGCCGAAGGCGCGTCCCAACCACAAATGGTAGCGGCTGTTATTGGGCTCGAGACGCACTGCTTTGTCGCAGTTGGAGACGGCATGGTCCCAATCTCCGACTGAAAAATAGGCTCGGCACAGCAGGTTATAAGACTCAGCGTTCTCCGGGCGAGCACTGATCTGGCCCTGTAACGCGGTAATCGCATCATCTACGCGCCCCGCAGCCAGCAAGTCCCGGGCAGAATCGGCAGCACCAGCCGACAATACCAACAGCCCCAATAAGAACACGCTAAGGATTATTCGCAATAATAATGAAGTCATGAATTAATGCACCACTCTCACAGAAAGCCCATCGCGCAACGGCTTGGCATTGATCGAACCAACCGCTACGACAGCATTCTCAGGAATTCCTTTGGTAATTTCTACATCCGTCAGATTTGAAACAGAAGTCTCTACGTCCCGCCGATGCACTTCGTTGTTAATTATCTGAAAAACATACGGCTTGCTGTCATCGAGGCGAACCGTCTCGCGCGGCGCCGTCAACACCATATGGTCTTCCCGGGTCACAATGGTGACACCGACATTCACATTCGGTAGCAGCTTCAGGTCCTTGTTGTCGACAATGCATGTGGTTTCACCCACATTTCGCGTCCCATGCAGCTTCACCGTGGACGGGACGCCACTCACGCTGCCATACCACACACGCCCGGGAACCGCATCCCAAGTGACTTCGATTTTCTGTCCCGGCGCAAGCCGGCCCAGATCAGGCTCGTCTACGTACGCGCGAACCAGGACCTTCGACAGGTCTGCCTCTTGCAGCAGCAGGTCGCCGGGCTGCACGTAAACACCCTGCCGCACCGGCAAAGAGTACACAATCCCATCGAAGGGAGCGCGGACATTTGATTTTTGAAGGACACCCTGCGCGGCGTTGTACGCCGCCTCCGCCTCGGAACGTTCTGCGTCCACCTTGGCGATTTCAGGTTTCGAGTAACGGTCCTTCTGTTTTTGCTGAAGCAGTTGCAGGTCGGCTTCGGCGCTCTGCAATTTGGCCTCAGCATCCTTAACCTCCCCTCCGGAAGCTGCGCCTTTCTGTTGAAGATGTCGCAGGGCGTCGAGGTTTCGGGCTGCGGAATCACGGCCATTACGTGCTTTCACAAGCTGGGTTTCGACCGTCAGAACCTCTTCCTGGCTGCCTCCGCGTTGGATAGCGTTGACGCTTGATTGGGCAGACTTGAGTTGCGCCGTAGCACGCGCCGACTGGGTGCGGACATCTCCGTCATCCAATTGCAGCAGGAGTTGGCCTTTTTTTACATGGTCCCCTTCGCTTACAAGCACTCGCTTGACCGTGGTGGCCAGCGGGGCATGGGCTTCCAAGCTGCGCAGGGGCTCCACTTTCCCATTCGTGGAAACTACACTGCGGATCGTGCCACGTTGCACAACCGCGGCGCGTACCGGCACAGAATCATCGCGGCGCGAGACAAAAGATCCCAAAAGCACCACGGCTACAACGATGCCCAGGGCTGTTACCAGCCAACGGCTTCCGCTAAAGATACTTGGGCTCTTCTGATTCAATGTCATTGAGTCACAGTTGTAAGCAATAATTTATCACCCACGCCCGTAAGCGGGGCATCAAAAGCATTTACCTTTTGGCAATTAGATGCTCGACGGTATCCATAAGAATGAGAAATCCTGAGGCTTTGGATGTTTACCGCCTCTGCTGGTTACAATACGGCCATGGCTAAGCCGCAGCGCCGATACACTCCAGAACATGCCAAATCTGGCCTCGATGCGAAGTTTCCCGAGATTGAAACCTGGCCCAACCAGTTTCCAGGTTACGAAATCCTGATTGAAGACCCTGAATTCACTTCCGTATGCCCGAAAACCGGACTGCCAGATTTCGGAGATATCACTATTCGCTACGTGCCGGACCAGCACTGCCTTGAACTGAAATCGCTGAAAGAATATTTGCAGAGTTACCGAGACCTTGGCATCTTTCAGGAGAATATTGTCAATCGCGTGCTCGAGGATGTGGTCCGCTGGGCGAAACCGGTGTGGGCGGAGGTGAAGGGCGTGTTCCGTCCGCGAGGCGGAATCTCGACGGTCGTAGTGGCGCACTGGCCGAGGCTGAAGGGGTCTAAAACCCGGAGATGATATATTCGCTCGACCGGTGACCCATCCTCGCCTTTATCCGCGAACCGCGCTGCTGATTCTCACGGCGCTGAACCTGCTCAACTATATCGATCGTTCCGTGCTCTTTGCGGTACAGCCTCTAGTGCAGTCCGAATTTCATCTGAACGATGCTCAGATCGGACGCGTAACCACACTTTTCTTCGTCTTCTATACCGTAGCGGCCCCGCTCATGGGACCTCTCGCCGACCGCTATTCGCGCCGAATGGTGATCGTGCTAGGCGCCTTCGCCTGGAGTGGCGTGACCCTGCTTACCGCCGTCACCCACAGTTATCTTGCGCTCTTGATTCGACACACGCTGGTGGGGGTCGGGGAAGCCAGCTTCGTGACAGTCTCTCCAACTTTTGTCGTGGATCTCTTTCCGGAACAGAGACGTGGACGGGTGCTGGGCGTGTTTTATCTTGCAATACCAGTCGGGACGGCTCTCGGATATCTAATCGGCGGATATTTTGGGACACGCTTTGGATGGCGAGCTCCGTTTTACATTGCCGGAGCTCCAGGATTTTTGCTGGCTTTTATTATGATGTTTATCCCCGAACCCAAACGTGGGCAGTTCGATTCACTCCGCGACACGCCGGAACGGGCAACGGTTCTTGGGCTGGTGCGAAACCCGGCGTTCTGGACGGCCACTCTAGGCATGGCCGCCATGACCTTCTCCTTGGGTGGACTTCAGGTCTGGATGCCGACTTTCCTTTCCCGAGTTCGCGGATATTCGCTGGATTCCGCTAATAAAATCTTTGGCGCAATCATCGCCTTTGACGGGATTATCGCCTCGCTAGCCGGCGGCTGGCTTGGCGATCGCCTGCTTAAGCGTAAGAAGAGCGCATATTACCTGGTCTCGGCCGTCAGCCTGGCGATGGGAGTTCCCGCGATGATGATGGCACTTTTTACCAGCGGGTCCGCGATGTTGCCCGCCCTCCTGGTTGCGGCGTTTTTGGTCCTGCTCAATACAGCACCGCTGAACGCGGCAATTATTAACTCCGTCGGAGCCCACATCCGGGCCACCGCGATTGCTGTAAATCTGTTCGTCATCCACTTTCTCGGCGACGCACTGTCCCCTTGGGTGATAGGGAAAATATCTGACCGCTCCTCTTTACAGAGCGGATTCATCAGTGCGGTCGTCGCCATCGCGCTTTCCTCTGCCATACTGTTTTACGGTATGCGATTTGCTCCGCCACTGCGCATCGGCGAACCTTCCACTGCATCAGGAGCGGGATGAGTTATTTTCATTGGATTGCGGGCGGTATCCTGGCGGCGGCGTGGTTTTCTCGTATTGTGGAAGCAGCCATTGGCATGCCGAAAATCGGCGATGTCTCTCGTCCGGAATGGGATCGCAGACCGGTGACGGAGAGCGGCACTCCTCGAGTGAGCATTATCGTACCCGCCTGCAACGAAGAAGAGAGTATCGCCCAAACCCTGGATCAGCTGCTCGCTCTCGACTATGACAATTATGAAGTCATTGCCGTGAATGACCGTTCAACCGACACCACCGGCGAAATTATGGATCGTATCGCTGGCACTTCGAAGGCTCAAGGCCTTCTTAAAATTATCCACATTGAAAGACTTCCGCCCGGGTGGCTTGGCAAGGCCCACGCCATGTGGATGGCCGCACAGCAGGCCACGGGCGACTGGCTCCTCTTCACCGACGCCGACGTCCTATTCAAAGCCGACGCGGTGCGTCGCGCGCTAGCCTACGCCGAATGTGAAAAGGCTGACCACGTAGTGATGTTCCCCCGCATGATTATGAAGGATGCCGGTGAGAAGATGATGATCGCGTTCTTCCAGTCGTTGTTCGTCTTCGGGCATCGCCCTTGGCGAGTGGCCGATCCGGATACGAAGGACCACATGGGTGTGGGAGCATTTAACTGCATCCGCCGTTCGGTCTACGAAGCCATTGGAACTTATAAGGCGTTGCGAATGGAAGTGCTCGATGACATGAAATTGGGCAAGGTGGTTAAGAACGCAGGTTACGCCCAACGTAACGTTTTCGGTGCGGATTTGATCTCAATTCGCTGGGCCAAGGGCGCAATGGGTGTGGTCCGCAACCTCACCAAGAATTTCTTTGCCGTGCTTTCATTTCAGTGGCCGCGCACCCTGGCCTCTTGCGTAGGACTGGCATTTCTTAACTTGACGCCTTTCGTCGGCGTGGTGGTGGTGCCCGGATGGCAGCGGCTCCCATACGCGGTAGCACTGAGCTCCATGTTCCTCATCTACGTTGGTATGGCGTCCCGGTCAGCGGTGCCCGCCTACTATTTCTTTCTGCATCCCTTCAGCACCACGCTGTTTGTTTATACGATGCTGCGCTCCATGTATTTGACCCTCCGGAATGACGGCATTGATTGGCGGGGCACGAAATATCCGCTGGAAGAATTGAGGAAGGGAATGGTGTGACCGGGTGCGGCAAAAAACTACTCAGGCTCGGTCTCACCTATGTTGGCCATCGCGGCTACCGGCTGGCGCCTGGAGTGTTTCTTTCTCGGGGCCTTCGCGTGTTTGAACTGACCTGCGCTGTAACGGCCTCGTTTCTCGACATCGTAGCCTTTAGGCAAAGGGCGGAATTCTCGACGCCTCGCCGCGTAGTTGCTGCGGCCGACTCAAAATGATTTCAGCATGCCCGTCATACTGCTTGACGTCTCCGTGTACTTCGATGAGTTTGTCCTTCAACTCCCGCACGTCTCCGACATGTTTCAGATGCGAGGAAAACACCACCACGGTGAAAGGACAACTGCGGCAATCTTCGCAGAAATTGAGATAGGTCACACCCGCCTGTCCTTCTTCAACCTTCAAAACTTTGCCGGTGATGCAGCGGGTTGCGCCGATTTGCTCATTAGCTTCCGCGAATGGAATACATTGGGCGATACCGAAACTAGAAAGCAAGACGGTTGCGGCGATCGGCAGGCGTGCTAGCTTCGCCTTGCTCATTTGGGCGTTGACACTTTTCCTGATTGTTATTCTACGGCGGGGTTGAAGGATTACAGGCGGGGCAACGCGAATTTATCGTTACGACTTCCCGTAACGGAAATTTAGATCAAGAGTTCACTAGTGCCGCGGGCATTCGCTGAAATTGCTACCTGGCGGAGTTTACTAAGATGAGTGCCAGCGCCGGCACCGGTAAAGTTTCTGACCGGCGGAAGGGTCGGGATGCGAGCGGCCGACCCTCAAGTGTCGCGACTCTAACCGTTGGCACAAACGGAGATTAACTGAAGGACTTCACCGCCTTCGCCTCGTCATCCTTCACGTCGAAGACGGTGTAGAGCTTAGTAATTTGAAGAAGATCGTGAACCTTCTTGGTCAAGTTGAGCAGTTTAAGGTCACCACCCTGGTTGCGAACCGTAGTAAAAGCGCTGACCAGTTCACCAATGCCGGAGCTGTCGATATAGTTGACCTCTCCCAGGTTGAGTAGGATCTTTTTATTGCCTTTCGACAGCAGGTCGCGAACGGTGTCGCGCAGCACCACGCTGCCTTCACCCAAGGTGATTCGACCGCTGAGATCGACAACCGTTACGCCATTTACCTGCCGAGTGCTTGTCTTCATTGTCACTGGGAAGCCTCCTTACCGTCCAGGTTTGAGCCGTGGACGTGCTTGGTCAGTTTGATTTCGGTGCCCGCCTGAGAGGGATGAATTTCTACTTCATCCATGAACGAGCGAATAATAAAAATGCCCCGGCCGGATGTTTTCAGCAGGTTTTCCGGCGCCAGCGGATCGGGAATCTTGCTCATGTCGAGCCCTCCACCCTGGTCGCGAATAGTAATCACCAGGTCGACGGCGGTGCGTTCAAACGCTAACGTCACCTTCTTGCCGGGATCGTAGGCATTGCCATGCAGAACAGCATTTACCGCCGCCTCACGCACAGCCATAGCAATTCTGGTGATGTCTTCGTCTCCAAAACCAGCCTCGGCAGCGATTCGGCTGGCAGTTTCCTCGGCGCTGTTTACGGTCTCCAAGGTTGAGTCCAGCGTATAGGAGACCCGTCTTCCGCTCATATATGCGATCTGTTCTGAAGCCTTGGGATCCGGCTCCCCCTGCATAATACCGATTGACGGATGGCATGACCTGGATAGCGGCTCATGGCGAATCCGGTAGTTTGCCCTTCCAATCAACAATTGTCAACGCAACCTCATTGAGTGTCCCCAAATGTCCGGAGCTGTCCCTATGATTTTAGACACTTGTGCTCGAAAAAACTCCGAGGCGTGTGGATTCCGCCCTGACAGTTGAGTATTCTCACAGGGATGTCCACCCTAGCGCTTACGGAATTATTGGGTGCGCCGGTCTTTGATGCTTCCGGCAAGTCACGCGGACGTGTGCGTGAAGTCGCCCTGGCGCCTGGGGAAGATCACACCCGAGTGGCCATGCTGATCGTCAAAACCAAAGATGGCAATCGCATGCTGCCGTTGACTTCAGTGGCATCGATTAATGGAGGCATTAAAGCGGTCAATTCGGTTTCAGAGTGGCCGCCCGCCACCAACGGCGCAGAGGGCTTGTTACTACTCGAGCGCGACCTTCTTGACCAGCAAGTGATTGATGTCTACGGCCGAAAGGTTGTCCGGGTGAACGATGTTGATCTGCACCAGGAATCAGTGGCGAACCGCCCGGTGCTGAAGATCGGGTCGGTCGATATTGGCGCGCGCGGAGCAGTACGCCGCCTGTTGAAAGGGATTGTGCCATCCGCAGCCTTAAAGGCTTTATTGCGCAAGATTCCACCCAAGACAATCCCTTGGGAATTCGTGGACATCATCGAAACCGATCCCGCCCGCCGCGTGAAGCTGAAAATCTCGAATGCCCGTCTGGCCAAGCTCCATCCCGCCGACATCGCCGACATCGTCGAGAACCTCGCTCCCGATGAACGGGAAGCTGTATTCGAGACTCTCGACGAAGGAGTGGCGGCCGGGGCACTGGAGGAACTCCAGCCTAAGGTTCAGAAGTCAGTGGTGGAGTCATTGGACTCGGAGCGTGCCGCCGAGATTGTCGAGGAGATGCAACCGGACGCCGCCGCTGACCTGCTCGCTGATCTGCCCGACGAGAGAACAGAAGAGATTCTGGTGCAAATGGAACCGCAAGAGCGCCAGGAAGTAGTGGATCTGCTCGAGTTCAAGGAAAACACTGCCGCCGGCCGCATGACTACCGAATACCTGGCGGTGCCTGCTGACGCGACCGTACACGATGCCATAGAAACCCTGCGCCACTTTGAGGGTGGAGTGGAGACAGTCAGCACCGTCTACCTGCTGGACCCAAAAGGAAAACTGGTGGGTGCGGTGCCCTTATCCAAGCTGGTCTTAGCCGAACCGACCACGCCGCTTTCCTCTTTGACTCAGCAGCCCCTGATCTTCACGCATGCCCGCGCGAGCGATAAGGAAATCGCAGAACTGTTTGACAAATACAACCTGATGACCCTGCCAGTCGTGAATGATGATGGAACGCTTACCGGCGTGATCACTTCGGATGATGTGATCAGCCTGTTGCGGGCCAAGCTGTAGCCGTTTTTTTCGGGGTGGCACGGCATTAGCTCTACCGCACTAGAACCGGAGTTCTCCTAGTTCTCCTCGAACAAGCACTCATTCTATATTTCGTCTACCCAGAATCCGCATCTACGTTTATTCTGTTCGGTCATTCGTTCGATCTATGTCTGTGAAGCAACCCAATGAGATTCCTGAGGCGCTGGAAAATCCGGATCCTTCTGTTCTTTGCCGTAGTCGGTCCGGGATTTATCACCGCGAACGTCGACAACGACGCCAACGGCATTCTTACCTACTCTCAGGCTGGGGCTCAGTTCGGCAACATGCTGCTCTGGACCTTGATCCCGGTCACGCTCGCTCTGATCGTGATCCAGGAGATTGCCGCGCGAATGGGAGCGGTAACCGGCAAGGGCCTCAGCGATTTAATTCGAGAAGAATTTGGTTTCCGCATCACCTTCTTCATGATGCTGGGAATTCTGGCTCTCAATTTCGGCAACGTGGTTGGGGAGTTCGCCGGCATTGCCGGAAGTCTCGAACTGTTCGGACTTTCCAAGTACATAACGGTTCCGGTTTGCGCGGTTATCGTCTGGCTGATTGTCGTGAAGGGCCAGTACAAGTCCGTGGAGAAAGTCTTTCTGGTCGCGTCCTTCTTTTATGTCACCTATATTTTTGCCGGAGTGTTCGCCAAGCCTGGCTGGGTTGACGCCTTGGTCGCAACAGTGAAACCACCAGACAAAGCAATGTTTCTACAAAAGAGTTATTTGTACATGGTGATCGGTGTAGTAGGTACGACAATCGCGCCCTGGATGCAGTTTTATCTGCAATCTTCGATCGTCGAAAAGGGTGTGACCCGACGGCAATACAAAGCCTCTCGGCTGGACGTGATCACGGGATGCATCTTCACGGACGTGGTGGCATGGTTCATTATTGTGGCGTGCGCAGCTACCCTTTACGTACACGGATACCACAACATAGCGACCGCCAAAGATGCGGCCGAGGCATTGCATCCTCTGGCTGGCGACTACGCCTACATTCTGTTCGCGATGGGTCTTTTCAATGCGTCCCTATTTGCCGCGTCGATCTTGCCACTGTCAACCGCCTACACGGTGTGCGAGGGTCTGGGTTTTGAATCTGGAGTAGGCAAGGAATTCCGCGAAGCCCCTGTCTTTTACTGGCTGTATACCCTATTGATAGTTGCCGGCGCAGGCGTGATTTTGATCCCTAACCTGCCACTGGTGAAGATAGCCATTCTCTCGCAAGTATTGAACGGGATTGCGATTCCGCCGGTGCTCATCTTCATGCTATTGCTGGTTAACAAGAAAGAGCTGATGGCGGAATATATTAATTCGCGCGCATACAATATCATCGCCTGGGTTACCACCGTGATTATGGTAGTACTAAGCGTTGCCTACCTGTGGACGTTGCGTTCAGGATAAATCGGTAGTCTAGACGATTTTTCCCGCCGCCAGGTCCTGCACTAACTCTCGATCCGCTTCCAGGAAGTCATATCCCGGAAGCTCCGTGCGTTTCGCCCAGCGCACATCGCGAAAAATTCGGTTTTCCAACTGTCCTCTGAACTCCTGCACCAGGAAGAAGCGTAACTCGACAGAACCGCCGTTCTTGTAATCATGCTGGATTCTAGCTACCTCATCGCCTACCTTGGCGTCGATTCCCAGTTCTTCATCCAGCTCCCGGCGTAGCGCATCTCGCGGTTGCTCGCCATCTTCAATCTTGCCGCCGGGAAACTCCCATTTCAACGGCATGGGCTGGTGCCGGGTCCGCTGGCATACCAGGATTGCCCCGTCCTTCACGATCAATGCTGCCACTACACGTTTCATTCTTGAGAGACTGCTTGGGCGGAAACTGCTTTGCGGTTCGGATCCACACAAGAGGTAAAGGTGAAGGCAAACGCCGCCAGGCCGCCGCGGCAGCGCAGTTCCAGTTCGTGCTCGCCGAACTCGTGGTTATCGACGAGGAAGTGCATCTTGGCCTGCTGTACGAAAACGTAACTCTGTTCCTCGCCGTTGACAGTTCGGAACCGAGTATCAACGGTGGAATTCTCTCGGCTCAGTGGTTTGCCATCCTGAAGTACTACGACGCTGCAGGACGGTCCCCGCGGTGAAGCCATGACCAGGTTGACCGCGGCTCCGGAATACTTCAACACAATGCTGTGTTCACCATCGCCGGCGGCCTCCAGATACTCGGCGGTGGACGCCCATTCTCCGCGAGCATAGAAACAGTTCTGCTCTGGCTCACCGGAGAACGAATACTCGGACACTTGGTCTTCTTTGAAACCGCCGCCATTACCCAGCCGTCCACGTCGGTGGCCGAGGTACAGCTCGGGGGTCGCGGGATAGCACACCGCGTCCGAACGATCTTCTTCCCGCACCGGTCCCATTACCGGAGGCAGAGAGATGCCCGGACTTATCTCCCGCAATAGTTCATGGATGGCTTCTTCGCATTCTCCATACGCACCCTCGCCGAAATGCGCATAGCGCAGGTAACCATCTTTATCGAGCAGGTACTTGGTGGGCCAGCAGCGGTTAGCGAAGGCTTTCCATAATTCGTAGTTGCTGTCGATCACAACCGGATAGGTCAGCCCGAACTCTCGCACTCCGCGTTCCACATTCGATTCGTACTGCGCGAAGGTGAATTCAGGCGTATGTACACCGATCACCGTGAGTCCCTTATTGCCATACCGCTCGTGCCAGGCCTGCACGTATGGCAACGTTCGAATGCAGTTCATACAGGTGTAGTCCCAGAAATCCACCAGCACCGCGCGTCCGCGCAACTGCCGGAAGCTGAGTGGCAAAGAATTAAGCCACACTCGACCGATCTCAGGAGCTCGTACCTTGCCTTTCTCGACTCTCATCCAGGGATCTTTTCCAGAAACTTACCGACCAGCTCGGCGCAATGCTCAACAAGTTGCCGATCTTCGTGGTCGAAGGCGGCAGGGAAGTGGCTGTCGATATCAAGTTCGCCCACCACTTCATCATGGGCGAAAACAGGTACGACGATCTCCGACTTGGTTTCAATGGAACAGGCCAGATATCGTGGATCTTCGTTCACGTCGTCCACAACCACCGTTTTGCCTGTCGACGCTGCCGCTCCGCAAATACCCTGGTGGAGCGGAATGCGCGAGTGGGGCGTCATCGCGCCCTGGAACGCGCCCAGCACCAGCATGGGCGACCGCTCCGCGGGAGACTTCGCCAACATATAGAACCCAACCCAGTTGTACTTGAGCATTTGGTCATGTAGGAGTTTGACAATGTTGCGCATCAGTTCAGCAGCAGAGCCCGCCGACCAGGCGAGTTCATCGACTTCTTTTTTCACTTCCTCTAGTCTTTCCTGCTTGTTTGAGGCGGCCGGCATAAGGACGATGTTAACTCATTACTGATGTTGCTCACGCGCCCGCGCACGAACATCAGCAATACATCTTAGACCCGCGGGTTGTGGAAATCGCCCAGGATGAATGGCCGCCGCGAGAGCACGCAAGCCGTGCACGAGAGTAGGTGCAGGAGTGTTCAGTAATTCATCGCGAATACAGTAGACACGGTCGTGACGGGCCGCGCTTGTGTCCGTCCAGCCGCGGTCATGAATGATCTTTTCCAGCGGCACCCGATCGCCGGCGCCGCACCAGGCGGCAATAAAGACGTCCGGATTCTGACTAAGAACTGCCTGCGGGCTGCATTGTTTCCCCGGTTCGCCGATAAACTCTCCGCCAGCCGCTTCCACTAACTCGGCTACCCACTTCTGGGATGAGATCAGCGGCTTGCCCCATTCTTCGCAGAATACTCGCGGCTTGTTTACAGTTTGATCTTTTATCTGCGCGCAAATAACTTCAATTTCACGCTGCATCTCGGCAATAACCTTTTCACCGCGCTCCGCTGCGCCCAGCACTCCAGCGATGGTTGCGATATCGGTGTAGATGTCGGCCAGCGCCTTTGGGGCAAGTCCTAGAAAGCGCGTTCCGGACTTTAGAATCTCAATGACGGCTTTCTCCTGGTAGGGAACAGCGGCGATCACCAGATCAGGTGCAGCCGCGAGAATTTCGTCTGCTTTTGCTGTCCAGGAATCGGCAATGATACTGCGATCGCCAGTCGCTACCTCTGGACAAACGTCCACACAGTATTTGGTGCAGGCAACAAGGCGGTCGAGTTTTCCAATGGCCGAAAGAATTACTGTCGCGCTGGGTTGCAACGAAACCACCCGTTGAGGGGTATTGTCGAGAGACATTGAGTTCTAATGGTACAAGGATTTGAGTTCTCATTAGGTTCTCGGCGCTCCGCGATGACTCTGCCCACGTTACAATCTTTTCCCATGTATTCGCCCCAGCTCCTCGACCACTTCGAGCATCCGCGCAACGCAGGCGAGATCGCGGATCCCGACGCATCAGTTCAGATCGAAAATCCCGCCTGCGGTGACATCCTGAAGCTGACGCTTAAAGTCACCGCTAACCGCATCAGCGAAATTCGCTTTCTGGCCAAGGGATGCGTTCCAGCTATGGCCTGCGGCTCACAAATAACAGAGTTGGTGCAGGGAAGAACGATTCAAGAAGCGAAGCAAATTCGGCGGCAAGAGTTGATTGACAAGATAGGCGGCCTGCCGGAAGCGTCTGCGCACGCCAGCCATCTGGCGATGGATGCGCTGAAGGCTGTGCTGAAGAAGCTATAAAAAAGTTGCCTTGTGCCGCGTGGTTCGAACCGGGAGGGCACAACTGTTAAAGATGCCGCACTGAATCGGGAAAGAAGATCGTCCAGGCTTGCTCCCGCGCGATTCTTTCCAGGTCCGCATTCGGATTCACCGCGAATGGGTGGCGCGCGATCCTCAGCATTTCAGTATCCCAGCGGGAATTGCCAAAAGCCGCGTCGGGATTGCGACCGACCGCGATACCGATCGCCCGCGGCTTGCCTTCACCGCTGGGAATACGAATCAGTCGGTCGGTGATCCTTCCACCCGTGATTTCGACGGCTGCGGCGAGAATCTTTTCGTTGGCAATTCCGAAATGTCGCATAGCCGCCCGGATCACCCATTCGTTAGTAGAAGAAACCGCCCAAACGTCGGATCCTTGCTCTTGTAATCTGCGCACCAGGTCCCGCATCTCGGGAAAGATCTGAGACAAAATATGCTCGTCGAAATAGCGCTGCGCGGCCCTCTGCACTTCTTCCTCGCCCAAGCCACGATGCATGGTGACCATCTCGCCGCACATGTCTTCTTCGCTTACTTTACCGGCCTTGTACTCGGTGTAGCGCGGGCGCGCCCATTGCAGGATCTCCGCAGATAGAAAACCCTGGCCCAGTTCCCAGTCAAAAAAGCCTTCGCCGGCATCGCCGGCCCATAGGGTGCCGTCGCAGTCAAACGTAGCGACTTGGGGCTTAAGTGAAAGCACCGCGTGAACGAATTCTCGAGCTTTGGCGCTGAACGGTTCTGCGATTCTTGTTGAGTTCATTTCTGAAGAGATCACTTAGCTGACGGGAGCACCCCGGCGGATAGGTTAGCGTAATCCTGTGGGGTATCCACATTCATCACAACGAATGGGTCGTCTACGGGCACGTATTCGATGTGTTTCTGATTCTTGTGCTCAATCTCGCGTGCCGTCGCTGCCGCCGGCGCCCGCAGAAATTCTTCGATCATCTCGCGTCCCACCAGGATAGGATGCCCGTGCTTCCCGCCATATTCAGGGACCACCGCCCATTTTCCGGCTTCAGCGGCGACTCCGAAGGCATCGCAGAGGTGTTGCAGAGTAGCTGGTTTCGCGGGAGGCCTGTCTACCAGAGTGACCATTGCTCCGTCGCGGCCACGCTTCAACACTTCTCGCAAGCCGACCTGCAGAGAACTGAACTGGCCGCGACCGGGATCGGGATTCTGCACCAAAGACCCGCCTGACGCATACACCACTGGCGCGACCGCGCCTTCATTCTTTCCCACTACGACGATAACCATCTGCGTATACATTGACAGCACGCGGACGGTGGCGGAAAGAAACGTTTGTCCAAATGATGGCTGCCCGGAATTATCCGGAGGCCAGGGAAGCAGCGCCTTGTCTGTTCCCATACGGGTCGACTCCCCCGCCGACAGGATAATTCCGCACAAACTTGGCGTCCGGCTCACTGGGGGAACATAACAGAAAGATTGTCGATTTGCGATTGAGGATTGTCAGGATCGAGGGCTGTCAAACGAATAGAACGTATTTTTGCGAGAGATAATTACAACCCTGTGATTAAAGCTCCTCTTCAGCATCATCGTCCAAAGTTTGGAGAGTCACGTCTTCGGTGTCAGCCGTAGCCGCTTGCAGCTTGTGCGAATGGAACCAGCTCATATGCGGCAGAGCGCGCTCCGCGTGGCGTCGGATGGCGATCAGTTCGGCGGTGATGGCGACCGCGATTTCTTCCGGAGTGACGCCCCCGATGTCCAGACCGACGGGTGCATGCACCCGCTCGAACAACTGCGCCGGGAGGCCTTCGTTTTGCAATTCTTTAAAAATGGCGATGGTCTTTCGTTTGGACCCAATCATGCCGATGTAGCGGGCCTGAGTTTGCACCGCCCAACGCAACACACGCATATCGTCACGATGTCCGCGAGTAACAATCACGATATAGGAGGATTCGTTGGGCGCCAGGCGGCTCGTCGCCACATCGAAATCTTCGGCGATTACATCGCGCGCCTCAGGGAAGCGCTCGCGATTGGCGTACGCGTCGCGATCGTCCACTACAGTCACATCAAAGCCAGCGTGTTTCGCGACTTGATAAAGGTTTACTGATACGTGACCTGCGCCGAATATATAAAGCAACGCTGGAGGAAGAACCGGCTCAATAAAAATGTCGAGCGTGCCACCGCACACCAGCCCGGTATCGTACTTGGGATTCTGATTTAGATTGAAAGTAACGGTGCGCGGTTTCTCCGACTCCATCACCTCGCGCGCCGCTTGCCACACTTCGGCCTCGACACAGCCGCCTCCGATCGTCCCCACAATGGACCCGTCATCGCGCACCAGCATTTTGGCAGTCTCAAAAGACGGAATCGACCCGCGCACGTTCACGATAGTGGCAACCGCGCCACGGCGGCCCTCGTGCCGCAATTTGACGATTTCCTCGTAGATGTCCATCACAGCCTGATTATTGGGGTTTGCGGAACGCAAGTCAAACCTATCGTGCCTCTATTGCAATCCATTCCTCGCAGGACTAGGCTTTTTTAGGGCCAACAAGGACCAGGAGGTGTGCAGTGCCCGTTTACATGGTTGATCGCGACCTGCCCGGAATCAAAATGGAGCAGCTTGCCGCGGCTCAAAAGGCCGCAATCGAGCTCAGCCAGAAAATGACCGCTCAGGGAAAGAAAGTGCGTTACATCCGTAGCGCGTTTGTCCCCGAAGAAGCTCACTGCATGTGCTTCTTTGAAGCGTCGAATCCGGAGGTCGTCAAAGAACTCAACGAAACCGCCAAGATACCGTTCAAGCGCATTGTAGAGGCGATGGATCTGACGCCCAAGTAAGAACCGAAAATATCTCGTTCGTCGAAGGCCGAGCCGGGTTTGCCGAACCTGGTTCGGCCTTTTCTGTTGACGCTGTGCTAGTTTAATGAGTTTCGGACTATTCGCACGATTCAATCGGAGAGTTGCCGCTCATGAAAGCCGTCCGCATTCACGAATTTGGTGGGCCGGAAGTTCTGCGCTGCGAAGATGTCCCCGACCCAAAGCCACGTAAAGACCAGGTGTTGATCAGAGTCAGAGCCTGCGCCATGAACCACCTCGACCTCTGGGTGCGCAAGGGGTTACCCGGTGTAAAGCTGCCGCACATTCTGGGGAGCGATATCAGCGGAGAAATAGTCGAGGTCGGCGAGTACGTCACCGGGCTTCAGCCTAATGAGCGGGTGTTGCTTGCGCCCATGCATTTCTGTAATCACTGCGCCCAGTGCACTGCGGGCCGCCAGAACCAGTGTCGCGAGTTCACTGTGCTGGGCAACGGTGTCGATGGCGGCAATTGCGAATTGATGGCTGTTCCCGCGGTGAACGTGATTCCGATTCCCGACACTCTTGGCTTCAACGAAGCTGCCAGCGTGCCGCTGGTCTTCCTCACTGCCTTTCATATGCTGACCGGCCGTGCCGCGGTACGACCTGGACATACCGTTCTGGTGCTGGGTGCGAATTCCGGCGTGGGCATCGCCGCCATCCAGATTGCTAAGCTCTTCAATGCAAGGGTAATTGCCACTGCCGGCAATGAGCACAAGGAACAAAAGGCCCGCGAACTAGGCGCAGACCATGTCATCAACCATTATCAGCAGAAAATTTCCGATGAAGTGAAGAAAATCACGAATAGGGAAGGCGTGGATATCGTGATCGAGCACGTTGGACCGGCGACCTGGGACGAGAGTGTGAAGTCACTGAAACCGGGTGGCACGCTGGTGACGTGTGGGGCCACTACGGGGCCAAATGTTGCCATCGACCTGCGCTTCGTCTATTCCCGTCAGTTGAGCCTGCTGGGCTCGTATATGGGTACTATGGGAGAACTCTACCAAGTGCTAAGGCACGTGTTTAGCGGCACGCTGAAGCCGATCGTAGATCGCATCTTCTCACTGAGGGAAGCGCGCGCGGTCCACGAACACATGGAGAAAAGTCAGATGTTCGGCAAAATCGTGATGAATCCGTGAAGTTCTGGTTTCAGATAAAAAAGCTATCGGCTGGCATAACGTTTTGCCTGCTCCTGCTTCTGGCGCTGAGTCTTTGTGGTTTAGAATAGATAAATATGAGTCGTAGTTTCGGCAATTACGTTGTGGTCGAGCACGGTCGCAGAGAGGTCAAGGAACTTACTTTTGGCAATCCCGCGCCTGAAGGAGTTGTGCTTACCACTCTGGACAGCGCCGTCAACTGGATGCGCAAGAACTCCATTTGGCCCTTGACCTTTGGCTTGGCCTGCTGCGCCATCGAGATGATGTCCATGGGGGCTTCGCGCTTCGATATTGCGCGTTTCGGCGCAGAGGTGTTCCGTCCCTCGCCGCGGCAGTCGGACCTCATCATCATTGCCGGCCGCGTCTCCAATAAGATGGCTCCGGTGATTCGGCAGCTTTGGGAACAGATGCCGGAGCCGAAGTGGGTGATCTCCATGGGCGCGTGTGCCACCTCAGGCGGCGTTTTCAATAATTATGCGTTGGTGCAGAGCGTCAACCAGGTCATCCCGGTGGATGTTTACGTGCCGGGATGTCCTCCCCGGCCGGAACAGTTGATCTACGCGATTACGTTGTTGCAGGACAAGATTCAGAAGGAACGTGGCACCGTGAGGCGGGCACTGAACCTCTCGTCAAACGACTCGACCCCAAAGTCTCCTGATACTGCTGTCTGATTACTTCCTCACTACCCGGCTAGGGCAATTTGAAATCAACCGTAATTTCAGTTTGCATGCGAACCGGTGTCCCATCCAAACGGTAAGGACGATATCGCCACTGCCGAACCGCATCCAGGGCTGCGCGAGCGAGGACTGGTTGCCCGCTAACCACCTTTAAGTCGTGTACGCTTCCATCTTCCGCAATCATCGCCCGCAAGACAACCGGACCTTGCAATCTCATGGTGAGGGCTTGACTCGGATAAGTCGGTTTCACCCGATGTTCGACCACACCTGCTGAAAGACCCTGTGACACTCGCGTCATAGGTTGCGGCAAGAGTGCTGGCGCGGACAGCATGCTAGCCAGAGTAGTCGTGCGTTCTGGCGAACTGTCAGTGCCGGACAAAAGGGGCGGGTTGTCACGGACCTGGGCCACTGGCGGTCCCGGCAAAGTTGACTGCGAAGTTTGCGCAGAAGTTATCGTGCTCGACGAAACTTCGGCAGAATCACCAGCCGGCTGTTCCGGGCGTACAACCATGTCCTCGGCGAAGTCCTTCCGCCGGTTCTTCGCTGCCGATCCAACCGTCAGTCCCGCACTTGGTTTGGCACGCGTCCCTACCTGATTTTTAGCTACGCTGCCGTTCCAGACCAGCGCCGTCTCCGCATCCGGCGCCAGAGATTCTGAATTCCTGGCGGCGGCTTCTGCGGTGCTCGTCGCCAGGGTCGTCACTCTGGAATGGCCGTTCCAAAAGACCCAAACCAAAGCGGAAAGCAAGAAAATAGTCGCGATACCGGCCACCGTAATCTGCCGGCGACGGGTGCTGATGCTGCGGATCAATACTCCCCGCGCATAGTTTCCCAACACGCTAGCCCGCGAGGCAAAACGAGAGGCTAATGCTGCCCTCACAGAAGACGGGGTTGGCAATTCAGAGGCTGCAGTCGGTTTCTCGGGTTCACTAGCGCGCGCGCGAGCGGCCGCGATCAGTTGTGCCAACTGTTCCAACAATTGCAAGTGACGATCGGGAAACGAATACGGGCGGGACGAGAACACTTCAATGATTCCCGCTATGCCGCGTTTTTCCCCTATGGGAGCCGCCGCCAGCGAACGTAAACCGAGCCGCGCGCAAACTTCGGCATCCACCCTTAAGTCCTTGCTCGTATCATCGCAGCGCAGAGAGCGCCCGGTGCGCAGGCATTCTCCCGAGATTCCAGAATCCACATCCAGCTTTGTGCCGAGATCCGGAGCCGTCTCACCAGCTCTCGCCTGACAAATCACCAGGCGGTCGCGGCGAATTGCGATGGCTGCTCCAGTGGCGCCGGTCAGGGCTCTTGCGGTGTCTGCGATCCTCTGCAACAGTGCGTCCAAGTCCAGGTTGCCGTGCGCAACCAGGCTACGCAATCCACTAATGACTTGTTTGGGATCCTGTTTGCCAACGGCGCGGTCTCCCGCGCTCAAGCGTTCGCCGTTCTGACTTAAGGGGATTGATTCAGGCAAGTCAGGTTTCCGTCGTGGCAACAGCGCCGATGAGTCCAAATCGGCTGGCAAAGGGGATGAAGACAGGGGGATAACCCGATCCGCCATTTTGACGACTCCTAAAAGCGACTTCTAATGACTCACGATATGGCCAGAGTCGAAAAACGTCGGCTGGAAAAAACGTGCCATTGGCCGAGTTTCCTTCAAATAAGGCGGGTTGTCAACGCCATATTCACTGAAACGGGCGTCCGGCGCTGGCCTCAGCCCAGGCTGCGTGCTGCTAATGAGTGCATGTAAAATCGCCTCACGATGAACTCCATCGAAATTTCCCCGCAACAGTACCGCCGTCTAGTGCAACAAGTTGCACAATTTGCCTCGGACTATTTCGAGAAGCTTGACTCCTATCCAATTGCGCCCCGCTCTAATGGCGCGGCGACTGAAAAGCTTTTCCGCACGGACTTGCCCGAGGACGGTCTTGGTGAAGACGCCTTCGCTAATTTGAGGGATCTTGTAAGTCACTCCCGCAATCAGAATGGCCGTTTCTTCGGATACGTACTCGGCTCGGGCGAGTCTGTGAGCGCCATCGCCGACCTGTTGGTCAGCGCGCTTAACCAGAATGTCACCGCCTGGCGTTCCGGCCCGGCCGCCGTCACCATCGAGCGAACGGTAGTGCAATGGCTTGCCCAAGCCATCGGATGCGACGGCTCCAGCGGCAGCCTGACTGGCGGAGGATCCGCCGCCAACCTGATGGGCCTGGCCATGGCGCGCGAAGTCAAGCTGCCCGCCAACGAGTTTGGGCTTCGCAGCACGCCGCAAGGTGTGGTCTACGCCTCCGAAGAAATACATATGTCTATCCCAAAGGCGGTCGCGCTGCTCGGAATTGGCAGAGACAATCTGCGGCTCATTTCAACTGATCGGTCATTCCGTATGATTCCTGCGGAGCTGGAACGCAGCCTTCAGCGCGACCGAAAGGCTGGGAAGATTCCGGTCGCGGTGGTTGCGTCTGCCGGGACTGTCAACACCGGCGCTATCGATCCCCTCGCGGATATCGCTCAAATTGCCCACGCCCATGGTGCGTGGGTCCACGTGGACGGGGCTTACGGAGCCTTAGCGGCAATGGCGTCGCGAGAAAAGTTTGCCGGTCTAAAACTCGCTGACTCACTCTCGCTTGATCCGCACAAATGGCTCTACCAGCCTTTGGATTGCGGCTGCCTGTTATTTCGCGATGCCGGTGCGGCCCGCAAAACATTCGCTCACACTGGGGACTACGCCAAGTCGCTTAGCAGCGATCCCCTGGAAGGCTTCGTTTTTTTCGAAGAATCACTTGAACTTTCACGACGCTTTCGTGCACTGAAGCTATGGTTGTCATTGCGCTATCACGGCTTCGCCGCTTTCCGCGCGGCCATTGAAAGAGACCTTAGTCACGCCCAGCGACTCGCGGAGGCTGTCCGGAAACAGCCGGAACTGGAATCCATGGCGCCAGTTGAACTGAGCGCGGTGTGCTTCCGCCATCGCGGACCCGGCGAACAGCCTGACAACAAACTCAATGAACTGAATGCGGCAATCCTGCGGCGCGTGGTCGAGCGCGGCAGAGTATATCTTTCCAATGCTGTGCTGCACGGAAAGTTCTGCTTGCGGGCTTGCATCGTGAACCACCGCACGACCGAGGCCGACGTAGACGCCGTGGTTCCGGAGGTGCTCGCCGCCTCGAAGCAAGTCTTAGGCGACACCCCGCTTTAGCGCGAGCCCGTCCTCATGATACAAACTCTGCATGATTTCAGGCGGGTCAACTGCTGCTCCCACCATCATCGCGCAAGCGCCCTGCCGTGCCGACCTTGCCGGCGGCACTATTGACCTCTGGCCGCTTTACCTGTTTCATCCCGGCGCTCTGACGTTGAACTTTGCGGTCAACATTTTGACCACTTGCCGCATTACGCCCCTGAAGGGCAAGAGCATCCATTTCCGTTCGGTCGACACTCGCCGCGAAGAACAGTTTGCGAATTTTGATGCCCTCCGCCGCGCGCGACGTTTCCGGCATGCCTTAGCCGCCCGCCTGGTCCAATTCTTTGCTCCGAAAGAAGGCTTGTTAGTCGAAACCGATTCGGAATCGCCAGCGGGCGCCGGAATATCCGGATCGTCTGCCCTCATGATTGCAACCACCGCTGCGCTAGCCCGTTTTACCGACCGTCACTTGACGCTCGAACAAATGCGCGTGATCGCCCAAAATGTCGAAGCGCAAATCATCGCGGTGCCAACCGGTTGCCAGGACTACTATCCCGCCCTATATGGCGGCGTGAGCGCGCTTCATCTCGATGCCGACGGCATTCATCGGGAAGCCGTGCCGGTGACGCCGGAGGAAATCGAATCCCGCTTCGTCCTGGCATATACGGGCGCGCCGCGAAAGTCGGGCATCAACAACTGGGAAGTATTCAAGGCTCACATCAACGGCGACAAACGGGTATTTCGCAACTTCGAGCGGATTGCCGAGATTGCCGGCGGCATGCATCGAGCTCTCCTCCACAGCGATTGGGACGAGCTGGCTCGTCTGCTGCGCGAGGAATGGAAGTTGCGCCGGACGAATGCCCCGGGCATCAGCACGCCGCTCATCGACAAGCTGATCAAAGTCGCCGGTAAACACGGTGGACGGGCAGCCAAAGCATGCGGCGCCGGTGGCGGAGGTTGCGTGATCTTTCTGGTGGAAAAAGGCGCTGCCAGCAGAGTCGCTACCGCCATCGGGGATAACGGCGGTCGCGTGCTGCCGCTGCAAGTGGCTCGCGATGGTCTAAGAATTTCTACCTGAACCGAGGGCAACGATCGCTAGCGGCGAAGAATCATAAGCTTAACTCGGTGGTTACGGGCTATGACCTACGACCTATTACCTGTTGCCGAATGGCGGGTCTATAATGATTGAATAACGGCCCCTGGGGTGGTTCATGAAGGCTCGCCGCATATCGGCCCTCCCATATTTCTTTCTGCCTCTTCTCGCAGTCGTCGCCATTGCCGGTGAAACCAGCGCGTCGTCAACCCCGCCGCCGCGGATATCCAAGGAGACTCGCATGCAGATCGTCCGCGCGTTCAATGCGGAGTTGGTCTACATTCGGGCGCCATTTCCCATGGGCAAAGTCGGCCTCAAGCTGAAGAATGGCGTACTCTCGCCCAGCCGCGAGCAGCTACAACAGTTGATCGCCATGTGGGGCCCGGCTGCCAAGCCCGGAGATCAGGCGCGCATCAGCGACATCGCCATCAAAGACAATTACATCCATTTCGAGATCAATGGCGGTCCCGTCAGGAAGCAGAAGTGGTATCAGCGAATTCAGGTCCAGGGAGCGGGCGGCGGCACCGCGCCCCTTGCGCCCAGCGATTCTAGCGCTAATGCCCGCGGCTCATTCGTTGACTTGTATTTCGATCATTACGTTCCCGACATTACTGGACCACAGCTTAAAGACCTATTGCGGCCGGTATTCGACTTCGACGCCAAATCCGCGGTTGAAGCGTATCTGGAGACAGTCCCGCCCAAGGTGAAAGACGCCATCAAGAACCATCAGGTACTGGTGGGAATGAACCGAGAAATGGTGATCTACTCCAAGGGACGGCCCCCCAAGAAAGTCCGCGAAAAGAATGGCGAGACTGAATACGAAGACTGGATCTATGGCGAACCGCCGCATGATGTGGATTTCATTCGCATGATCGGCGATCGCGTAGCGCGGGTGGAAACCATGAAAGTGAATGGCGAGAAGCTCGTGCGCACCGAAAAGGAAGTAGATCTTGAGCCGGAGCCAAGTGTCGCTAAGCAGGAACCGCCCGGGCCAAGGCCTCCCGATGCCCCCAGCTTGAAGCGGCCGGGCGAAGATCTCCCCGACACTCCGGACACCGTTACTGTCCCTACGAACGGCAAAATTCCGCCGCCAATAGCGCCCGCACCGCCTCCCGGGAAAGACCAGAATCCGGTGCCTAATTAGCGTTCGATCGTTCCTTAGCGATAACGTACTGACGTGACTTTCCGTTGCGGGTACCTTCCTTGACTTGGCCGGTTGCGCACCTCCGCTTTACACTTAAATTGTGAAGATTGCGCTCGGGCAGATTAATCCCACCGTTGGGGATTTCTCTGGCAACGCTGCCAGGATCATCGACTGTTCCCGTCGCGCCCAGTCGGCTGGCGCGGGCCTTATTTTGTTTCCCGAACTCGCGGTTTGTGGATATCCACCTCGCGATCTGGTGGAGCGGCCCTTATTCGTGCTGCGCAATCGTGAAACCGCAGAGCGCATCGCGAGGGAGACACGCGGCATTGCCGTGATCTGCGGTTTAGTCACCCCCGCGGCCGCCGAGTCCGGCAAATCCGTGATGAACTCCGCGGCCCTGCTCAAAGACGGTACCATCGCGTTCATCCAATCAAAAATGCTTTTACCCACGTACGACGTATTCGATGAAATGCGCAACTTTGCTCCGGCCAGCAGCCAGGAGTTGTTCAATTTCTGCGGCAAACGGATGGCTCTCACCATTTGTGAGGACGCGTGGAACGACAAACATTTTTGGAACAAGCGCCTTTACCGCTTCGATCCTGTAGAAGCACTGGTCGGCGCGGGCGGGAATTTTGTGCTGAACATTTCCGCCTCCCCGTTCTGGGTGGGCAAACGTGAATTCCGCCGCGAGATGCTGGCCACCATTGCTCGCAATTACAAGGTACCAGTCGTGATGGTAAATCAGGTGGGCGGCAATGACAGTTTGATTTTCGATGGCTCCAGCCTGGTGATCGGTCCCGAAGGAAGCGTCATTGCGCAAGGCAAATCATTCGAAGAGGATTTAATTTTCTTTGATCCCGATCAACTCACCGGGGGAATCCATGAGCAGATCGCGGGAGACGAGGCCAGTGCTTACAGTGCCCTGGTTCTGGGAACGCGAGACTATGTTCGCAAATGTGGCTTCCAGAAAGTGATCGTCGGCCTGAGCGGCGGAATTGATTCAGCGCTTACCGCGGTCATCGCCGCCGACGCGGTCGGTCCGGAAAATGTCATTGGGGTCGGCATGCCGGGACCGTACTCTTCCAAGGGGTCGATCGATGACTCGCGTGCTCTGGCCCGCAATCTAGGCATTAGCTTCGAGCTGCTTTCGATTTCCGATATCTTCTGCAGCTACGGGAAAGTCTTGCAGCCAGTCTTTGCTGGCAAAAAAGAAGACGAAACCGAAGAGAACATTCAGTCGCGTGCCCGCGGTACTCTGCTCATGGCTCTTTCCAACAAGTTAGGCGCAATCGTGCTCTCCACCGGCAACAAAAGCGAACTCGGTGTGGGTTACTGCACTCTCTATGGGGACATGGCAGGCGGTCTCGCGGTGATTTCCGATGTGCCCAAAACCATGGTCTATCGGCTCAGTCGCTACCTGAACTCTCGCAGGCAGGTAATCCCGCCCGCTACCATCGACAAGCCGCCATCAGCCGAATTGCGGCCCGACCAGAAAGACAGTGACACACTTCCGCCCTATGAAATACTCGATGCAATTTTGGAAGACTACATTGAAGATTTGCATTCCGCCGAGCAGATTGCCGCCGATCGCAAGTTCGATCTGGATCTCGTGCGGCGCGTCATAAGGATGGTAGACCGGAGTGAATACAAACGTCAGCAGGCGGCGCCCGGGCTGAAAATTTCCGCCAAGGCCTTCGGTTACGGCCGCCGTTTTCCGATCGCAGCCAAATCCGAAGGGTGATGATTTTTAAGTCGTACAATCCGCCCTGCAGTGGGGAAGTTGATGGGTTGCTTGATGTATGAGTGTTAAAAAACAAGGAAACTGAAAGGAACAAATGGCTCGTTTATCTGTTTGCCTGGTCACCCTTCTCATGCTCGCGACATTCGCCGCCGCCCAACAGAGTTCCGCTCCGGCTTCGCATAAGTCATCGGCTAAGCCGGTGACACCGAACACCGAACCCGGAACCACGTCCGCCAAACTTCCCTCGGAAGAGACCGTGAATGGTTTTCTGCACCAAATGTTCGGCTACGATTCTTCTTTGACCTGGAAGGTGGCAGAAATCAAACCGTCGGCCGTGGAGGGTCTGACGGAAGTTACCGTCACCGTGAGCGGTCCACAGGGACAACAAAGCAATAAGTTCTACGTAACCCCGGACGGGCAGCACGCGGTGATCGGCGAAATCATTCCCTTTGGCCCCAAACCGTTCGCCGCAGCCCGCGAAAAATTACAAAAGGGCATCAACGGGCCGGCACGTGGTCCGGCCGACTCGCCGGTGACCATCGTTGAGTTCAGCGATTTGCAGTGCCCCCATTGCAAAGACGCGCAACCGGTCATCGAAAAGCTCCTGACCGAAGCGCCAACTGCGCGTTTTGTTTTCCAGAGCTTTCCGCTGCCGTCGCACAACTGGGCTGCCAAAGCTGCTGCCTACGCCGACTGTGTGGGGCGGGCATCGAACGATGCCTTTTGGAAATTTGTCCAGAAGACCTATACAGCCCAGGCAGAGATCACTGAAGCAAACGTGGACGAAAAGCTGACGGTTATTGCAAACGATTCAGGAGTAAAGGGCACAGACATCGCCGCCTGCGCCGCGAAGCCCGAAACCGCCGCCCGAGTGGAGCAATCGGTAACTCTAGGCAAATCAGTGGACGTTACCGGTACCCCCGCGCTTTTCGTCAATGGGCGCAAGATTGGAAACCTGGGAATTCCACCCGAGGTCTTGAAAAGCATCGTGGAGTTTGAGGCCAAACAGGGGAAGTAGCAGAAGATCACCCGCCAGCCGTGCAACTGTAAAACAATTGCAAGCCATCTGATACACGGTTGCGGCGCGGCGTAATGATACGCAAGCTCAAATCCGGAGAGTATCGGTTGTATTCGCGCAAGAAGGATCCGAAAACGGGGAAGCGCCGCAATCTCGGTACGTTCAGCACGCGTAAGAAAGCAGAAGCCCACGAGCGCGCTGTTCAATTCTTCAAACGCGGCGGTTAAACGAAATCATCATTCATTGCGCCGCAGACATCCAGATTTCCGATCCAGGATTGGCTTCTCCCCTGCTGATCACGTGTGGCGTAATTACGATCAGCAACTCATCATCGTCTTCTTCTCTGGTGTTGGTCGCCATCACCTTGTTGAGTCCGGGAACCTGTCCCAGTCCCGGGATGCCGCTCAAGCTACGTTGCTCAGTGCGTGAGATGGTTCCTGCCACTACTGCCGGCTCGCCATTCTTTAGAGTAATGCTGCCCTTGTATTGGCGGTTGGAGATAACTGGCACGCCGTTGAGGCGGGCGCCTCCCAGCGCACGTATTTCCAGCTCTAATTGCAGGCTCACGTCGGAGTTCCCATGAATATTTGGCTTGGCCTTTATGTTCAGTCCCAAGTCTTCGTAGTTGAACGATGGAAACGCCGCCTGGAAAGTATTGTTTTGGATGTTTTGCGCAATCGCGGGAGTATTGAAAATCGGCGCGAAGCTTGCATTGAGGATAGGAAATCGCGAGCCCACATGGAAGGTAGCATCCTTGCCCTCGGAGGCGCGCAGGGTGGCATGCTCCAGCGTTTTTATTGAATTCTCATTCACCGACAACGTCGCGCTGAGCTGATCAAGACTTAATCCAAAAAACGTAAGCCCCCCGCCAAACGTCGCCAGCGGCTGACTGAAAATCGAATTTTGTTGGCTCTGAAGCTGGGCCAGCAGTCCCGAAAGTGCCGTAGTATTTGCCTGGTTAATGCCTCCGCCGGAGATCAACTGGTTGATCAAGTCTTGTATGTTTTGCCCGCCCAAGGCCGTCAACGCGGCGGCGGGAATGTTGAATAAACGGAACTGGTCAGGTATGTGTACGCCGATGTTGCGCATAAATGTGCGGCTGACTTCATAGGCATGGACGTCCAGCAGCACCTGCGGCCGGGCTGAGTCCAAGCTCTCCATGAATTGCGTAGCTGCATCCAGGGTCCTCTGTGGCGCCCTCACCATAATCGTGTTATTTTGCGGCTGCTGCATGACGAAGCGGATATCAAATAGCGAACGCAGCACGTTGGTCAAATCGTTCAATTCCTGGGGCGTAGAGGCGTCCGGGACATAGAACGTGCGCAGCATCAGGTGGTCGAACAAACGGTGATTGTCTGGTGTGTTCGCAGCAACGAAGATTTGTTTCTCGTCAATGGCGGTCCAGAAACTCTTGGTCACTGCCGCGGCCGTCTGCATGGCGGTGTAGAAATCTACGTTTTCGATATCGAAACGCACCCTGCGGCTCAACATAGAATCGTCGAATGTAATTGCGATTCCAAATGTGGCGCCGATTTCGCTGATGAGTCCGCGTGCGTCTCCGCGATAATGGAAATCAGCCCGCCGTTGCTGGGGAGCGAGTTCTATTCCTCTCGCATTCGCCAGCGCTCGCGGCGCCGATGCTCTGGCGGGCGACGGACCCAGCGCATCGCGCAGCCGCTGTTGCGCGAATTCGTTCTGCGGATCGAGATTAATGGCGCTGCGGAATTCCCCTAACGCTTCACCCGGACGGCCCTTCAGCATGCTCGTATTGCCGCGCTGCAAATAGTCGTAAACCAACTGCTGGCGTGCCATTTCACGCGCTGTAACCAATTGCATATCCCGCGGCGCGAGACGCGCAGCCTGTTCAAATTCGGCAAAGGCTTCTTCCAGGCGATTGGCGCGCTCGAGCTTCAGCGCCCGCGAAAATGCTGTCCTCGCGGCTTTAAGATCTTTCTTGGAGACGGCACAGGTGGCCCCGCCCGGTGCATTCTCAGGACAGGGTACCGTCGGAGTGCTCGGCATCTGGTCGGAAGAAAAAGCACTTACCGCCAGATAGAGCATCAGCCATACTGAGGTCAGCCAGCGCATGGATATCAAATTGTACTCGGGAAGAACGCACTCAGACGCGGATTTTGCACGGTACTAGTACCTTTGGGTGCATGCCTAATGCTCGTTAGTACAGCTTGCACATTCCGGAGGAGCCTGCGGAATTTATTCTTGCCAGCCACCTAAGCCAGCATTAACCGTTCGATGGAGCTGGCATGGCCGGTTGTATCGTCACACTCGATAACCACGGCACATAAGCGTACGTCACCGGTGGCAGGTTCGAAGCGCATCGGCATATTGGTGAGGAATTTCTCAATAATTAATTCCTTCTTCACCCCAATCACGCTATCGTATGGCCCGGTCATGCCCACATCGGTGATGTAAGCCGTTCCCTTCGGCAGGACGCGCTCATCCGCGGTGGGAATGTGAGTGTGAGTGCCGAGAACCGCGGTGACCCGGCCGTCGAGGTACCAGCCTAGAGAAATTTTTTCCGAAGTGGCCTCAGCGTGAATATCCACCAGCACGATCTTGGCCGTCACGTCTTTCAACAATTGATCAGCGGCGCGGAATGGGTCGTCGTTCGAACTCATGAACACACGACCTTGCAGATTGATTACGGCATAAGGAACTTTGCCCTTCGTACCTTGATACAGGCCCCAACCTGGCATTCCGGCGGGATAGTTCGCAGGGCGCAGCAGGCGTCGCGCCGGGCTGTGCGGACCGCCGTTCGACATGCGAAAGTAATCCAGAATCTCGCGCTTGTCCCAAATGTGATTGCCTGAAGTGAGCACCTCAATACCAAGCTCGAACAGTTCTTCAGCAAGCGGCGGGGTAATCCCGAACCCGGCAGCCGAGTTCTCGCCATTGGCGATGACCAGATCAATGGCATGCTTCTTGACTAGTTCCGGCAGGCGCTCCTTTACAATATGTCTTCCCGGCCGCCCAAAAATGTCACCAATGAACAGAATGCGCACGCGCACCTCAATTTTCGATGTTAACACGCACTTTCAGGCGGCAGGTCGAGGTGTGTCGAGATGAATTTTCTCCGCCGCACGCTTCACCTGCAGAAGCATTGGCACGACCGCATCTGACGTGAGCATCTGACGTGAGCCTTCTGACGTGAGCCTTGTTGTTCGCAAGTTAAAATGTCCGGTTTTCTTAGCACGTGACTTGTCCGGTTTGAGTTAAATGACCAGCAGCAGTCGGGGCTGTGGGAAAGTGGGAATCCAGCGCCTTTTGCGGGATTTCCAAGCGAGGTGGG
>Ga0209802_1000072_pt1 | contig 66873 bp, 61 predicted proteins | sample GraSoiAngelo_129_FD_185886 | JGI IMG/M metagenome (GOLD analysis project Ga0209802, IMG submission 185886) | Grasslands soil microbial communities from the Angelo Coastal Reserve, California, USA - 14_0927_12_40cm (SPAdes) (version 2) | ecosystem: Environmental > Terrestrial > Soil > Grasslands ...
TGGCGACCGTCGTGGTGAACCTGTTCGGGCGGAACATCGGCGGCCGCCTCGACCTCACCCCCGGCCGGTCGTTCACCCTGTCCCCGGCGACGCGCGACGTGCTCCGGACGCTGCCCGACCTGGTGACCGTCAAGCTGTTCGCCTCGGGCGCGCTGCCGCCCGAGGTGGTGTTCCTGAGGCGCGACGTGGACGACCTGCTGCGCGACTACCGTGCGGCCGGGCGGGGCAAGGTGAAGCTCGTCATCGAGGATCCCTCGGCCGACAGCGCGGCGCGGCGGGAGGCGCAGAGCCTCGGAATCCCACCGGTGCAGTTCAACGTGGTCGGGCGCGCCGAGCTGCAGGTGAAGGAGGGATACCTGGGGATCGCCGTCCGCTTCGCCGACGGGGTCAAGACCATCCCCTTCGTGCAGCAGACGAACGACCTCGAGTACCGGCTCACGTCCGACATCCGTTCGCTCACCCGCCCCACGAAGGCGGTGATCGCGTTCGGGGAGTTCGCGGACGAGGCGGCGCAGCGGGGCCGCCGCAGCTTCGCGGCGTTGCGCGAGCAGCTGGGCGCCCGATACGCGCTGCAGGGGTTCGCCCTGACCGATACGGTCATCGCGCCCGACGTGAAGGTGATCGTGGTCGCCGGCACCCCGGACTCACTCAAGACGCCCGAGGCGACGCGGCTGCGCGCGTTCCTCGGCCGCGGCGGCAGCCTGTTCCTCATGGCGGGAGGCATGCAGCTCTCGATGCAGGGGCCGTTCGCGTTCTCCCATCCGGTCGCCTGGAACGAGCTGCTCAAGCCCTACGGGATCGCGATCGCCTCCGACATGGTGTACGACCTCGCCGCGAACGTCCAGGTCGGGATCCCCGCCCAGTTCGGCCAGGTGCTCGTGTCGTATCCGTTGTGGATCCGGGCGCTCAGCACCAAGGCATCGCCGGTGAACGCCGACCTGAGCGGGGTGCTGTTGCCCTGGGCGAGCCACGTCGACACGACCCGCGCGACCCCCGGGACGGTGACGTCCCTCCTCGTGACGAGTCGCGCGGCCGGGACGCAGCAGACCACGGCCTTCATCGAACCCACGCGGGAGTTCGGCCGGGACAGCTTGAAGAGCCGGCTCGTCGCGCTGCTGGTGAATCCCGCGCCGGGCGACACGGCGCACGGGGTCCCGCGCGGTCGCGTCGTGGTCGTCGGGAGCAGCGACTTCGCGAGCGACCGGTTCGCGCAGAATTCGCCCGAGAACATCGTGTTCGCCCAGAACGCCATCGACTGGCTGGCGCAGGACGAGGCCCTCATCGCGATCCGCTCCAAGCATCGCGCGCCGCCCCAAGTGGTATTCACGAGCGCCGCCACCCAGAACGCTGCGAAGTGGGGCGACGTCGTGGGCGTGCCGGCGCTGCTGATCGTGGCGGGGGCGCTCTGGCTCGCGCGTCGGCGCCGCACCACGCGGCGGACGTACCGCCCGCTCGCAGCGACGGGGGCCGCATGACCTCGAACCAGCTCAAATTCATCGCCATCGCTCTCGCCGTGCTGCTGCTGCTGTGGGGCGGGAGCGCGCTATTGTCCCGCGGCTCGGACACGGTCACGGGATCGCTCGCCCTGCCAGCGCTCGCCGAGGCCGGGGTGGACACGATCGCGATCGTGAAGGCGGCCGACTCGGTCGTACTGGCGAAACAGTCCCCCACCGCTTGGACCGTGAACGAACACCGCGCCGCCGTCGATCAGGTGCGCGATTTACTCCAGGCCCTGAAGGACACCATTCGTCCCGAGCTCGTCGCCCAGGACTCGTCGTCGTTCGGCCGGCTCAACGTGGACAGCGCCACCGGTCGCTGGCTGCGCCTCCGCGGCGGCGGCAAGCCGCTGCTGCAGCTCATCGTCGGCGCCCGGGGCTCGGTGTATTCGAGCGCCTACGTGCGCCGCCCCGGCGACACCCACGTGTATCTGTGGCGCGGGCGCCTGGCCCAGCTCGTGGACCGGGGCGTCGACGACTGGCGCGACAAACGCATCGCCGCGCTCCAGCCGGACAGCATCGCGGTGTTGGACGTGGAGCGCGGTAAGGACCGCTACACCCTCAAGCGCGCGGCGAAGGCGTGGGTGCTGAACGGCGGCGCCACCGATTCGGGCGGGGTGGCGCGCTACCTCGAGCGGCTGCGGGCGATCACGGCCTCCGGGTTCGCAGCGCCGCGACAGGCGGACTCGACCCGGGCCGCCCACGCCGCCCGCCCCACGCGTCGCCTCACGGTGCGCGGCGCGCGCGGCACCGTGCTCGTCGCGCTCGCCTTCGACACCACCGCCTCGGGCTTCCTGGTGCGCCCCGTCGCCGGGACCGGCGGGGAGGGAGCGACGGTGTACCGCATGAACGCCTGGGACGTGGACGGGCTCACCCCGGCGAGCCGCTCGCTGCTGCGCGCCGCGAAATAACCACTTGGCTTGGCGCTGTTTGCCGTCTATTTTGCAGCGCTCACATGGCGGACCTCACGCTGTCGCGGAGCCAGCTGTTGCTCCTCGCCGGGACGGCCAACCGGCCGCTCGCCGAGGAGATGGCTCAACACTTGGGGCAGCCGCTGTGCGCGGTGACGATCCGTCGCTTCGCCGACGGGGAGATCTTCGTCAAGATCGACGAGAACGTGCGCGGCCGGGATGTGTTCATCATCCAGCCGACCAACCCCCCGGCGGAAAACTGGATTGAGTTGCTGTTCCTGATCGACGCGGCGCGGCGGGCGAGCGCGGCGCGCACGACGGCCGTGCTGCCGTACTTCGGCTACGCGCGCCAGGACCGCAAGGATCAGCCGCGCGTCGCAATCAGCGCGAAGTTGATGGCGAACCTGATCACGCACGCCGGGGCGGACCGGGTGCTGGGGATGGACTTCCATTCGCACCAGCTACAGGGGTTCTTCGATATTCCGGTGGACCACCTGTACGCGGCGCCGGTGTTCGTGGGCCACTTCCGGCAGAAGCAGCTGTTCGATCCGGTCGTGGTGGCGCCGGACGTCGGCTCGGCGAAGACGGCCCGTGGGTTCGCGAAGCGGCTCAACGCGTCGCTCGCCATCATCGACAAGCGCCGCCCGTCGGCCAACGTCGCCGAGGTCGTGAACGTGGTGGGCGACGTGGAGAACAAAGATTGCCTCATCCCCGACGACATGATCGACACGGCGGGGACCGTCACCGAGGCGGCGGCGGCGCTGCGGCGGCTCGGGGCGCGCAAGATCTACGCCTTCGCCACCCACGCGCTGCTGTCGGGGCCGGCCGTGGAGCGGCTGCGCGCTTCGCCGATCGACGAAGTCGCGGTGACGAACACGATCCGCATCCCCCAGGAGCGCGGTTTCGAGAAGCTGAAGGTGCTGTCGATCGCCGGGCTGATGGCGAAGGCCATCGGTTACGAGCACAGCAATCAGTCGGTGAGCTCACTGTTCGATTGAGCCCATCGTGCCACGTGCAACCTACAACGCGTAACTGACTCTATGGCGCACATCGTATCGCTCGCGGCCAACCCGCGGCAGGCGACCGGGAAAGGCGGGGCGCGCCAAGCGCGCTTCCGGGGCAAGGTGCCCGCCGTGATCTACGGCCACGGGCGCGACACGCAGTCGCTCGAGGTCGAAGCCAAAGCGCTCGAAAAGGCGCTGCAGGGTGTCGAGCCCGAGAGCACGATCATCGAGCTCGCGGTGGAGGGCAAGACGGTGAAGACCCTGATCCGCGAGATCCAGCGCCATCCGCTGCGACCCGACATCATCCACGTGGACTTCTACGAGATCCACGCGGCCGAGAAGGTCACGCTCAAGGTCCCGGTCCACCTGGTGGGGAACCCGGACGGCGTCCGCAACGCGGGCGGCGTGCTCGATCAGGTGACGCGCGAGGTCGAGATCGAGGTGCTGCCCGAGAACATTCCCGACCGCGTGGAGCTGGACGTGACGGCGCTCAAGATCGGCGACTCGCGGCACGTGCGTGACCTGAGCATCGCGAACGCCCGGATCCTGACGGAAGCCGCGCTCACGATCGCGACGGTGGTGCCGCCGCGCGCCGAGGAGGTGGCGGCGCCGACGCCCGAGGCCGCGACCGAGGTGGCCGAGCCCGAGTTGATTCGCAAGGTGCGCGAGGGCGAAGAAGCAGAGGGCGAGGGGGCCGCCGAGGGCGGCGTGCCGGCCCGGCCCGAGGCGAAGGGCGAGAAGCCCGAGAAGGCGGAGAAGGCGGAGAAGGCCGAGAAGCCCAAGGGCGGCAAAGAGAGCTGACGCTTGCGCGCCGTGGTCGGCCTCGGCAACCCGGGGCCAGAGTACGCGGCGACCCGGCACAACGCAGGCTTCTGGCTCGCCGACGCGCTCGTCGCGCGCTGGGGGCTCCCCCCGTTTCGTCGCGGCGAGCGTGCCCGCGTCGCCGAGGGCGAGGTGCAAGGCGTTCCGGTCCGCGTGCTCAAGCCCACCACCTACATGAACGCCAGCGGTGCCGCCCTCGCTTCGCTCCGCGCCGATCCCGCGTTCAATCCCGTCACGGACCTGCTCGTCTTGGTGGACGAATTCCGCATCCCGTGCGGCACGTTCCGGCTGCGCGCCGATGGCTCGGCCGGCGGCCACAACGGACTGAAGAGCATCGAGGACGCATTGCAATCGCAGCAGTACGCCCGGCTGCGCATCGGCGTCGGCCCCCTGCCCGACGGGTGGACGGGTGACTGGTCCGACTACGTGCTCGCCCCGTTCACCCCCGAGCAGCAGGAGCAGGTCGAGGCGGTCATGCCGGCCATGGTGGACACTGTGACGAAATGGGTGAAAGCAGGCGTGCCCTGAGTGCTGCGTCTCGGTATCGTCGGCCTCCCTAACGTCGGCAAGTCCACTCTCTTCAACGCACTCACCTCCTCCAAGGCCGCGGCTGCGGAGAACTATCCATTCTGCACCGTCGAGCCCAACGTCGGCGTCGTCGAAGTCCCCGACGCCCGACTCGAGGGGTTGTTCGCGGTCGTCCAACCCAAGAAAAAAGTGCCCGCCGTCGTCGAGTTCGTGGACATCGCGGGGCTCGTCAAGGGGGCGTCGCAAGGGGAGGGGCTCGGCAACCAGTTCCTGTCGCACATCCGTGAAGTGGACGCGGTGGTCCACGTGATCCGCTGCTTCGACGATCCCGATGTGGTCCACGTCATGGGTCCGGTGGATCCTGTGCGGGATCACGACGTCGTCACGAGCGAGCTGGCGCTCGCGGACCTCGCCGTGGTCGAGCGTCGACTCGAGAAGACACGCAAGACGGCACGCGCCGGCGACAAGGAGGCGCAGGCAGAGGTCGCGCTGCTCGAGCGCGTCGTGGATGAGCTGAACGCCGGACGCGGCGCGCGCGAGGCGGGCGAGAGCGACGCGGCGGTGACGTTTTTGCGTCAGCTCGGCCTGCTCACCGCCAAGCCGATCCTGTACGCCGCGAACGTCAACGAGGACGATCTCGCGGCGGGCGGCGGTCCCTGGCTCGCCCAGCTGCGCGCCGCCGTCCAGGCCCATCACGAGGAAGCCGAGATCGTCCCCTTCTCCGCCAAGTTCGAGGCGGAGCTGGGCGAGCTGGCCGGGGACGAGCGGCGCGAGTACCTCGCGAGCGCCGGGGTCACGGAGCCCGGGCTCGACCGCTTGATCCACGCCGGCTACCGCTTGCTCAACCTGCAGACCTTCTTCACGGTGGGCGAGAACGAAGTCCGGGCCTGGACGATGCACGCGGGTGGCACGGCGTTCGACGCGGCGGGCGAGATCCACTCCGACTTCCAGCGCGGCTTCATTCGCGCCGAGACGGTGGCGTACGACGACTTCGTGCGCGCGGGATCCTACAAGGCGGCGCGGGAGCAAGGGCTGGTACGGAGCGAAGGGCGGGACTACGTGGTGCGGGACGGGGACATCCTGCTGTTTCGGTTCAACGTCTGACGGCTAGTCGTTCCCCCCCTCGGCGGCCGTCGCCGCCGACCCGGCGTGGACCCGGTTGCCCCGCCGCGAGCGCGGCGCGACCGGCCGACGCTGCTCCACGAGCGGCACCTGCTGCTGCACCATGTCGCGGCTGATCCACACGACCCGATCGCCGCACATGATCGCGTCCACGGTGTACGGCTGGCGCGCGAACGACTGCGCGTCAGAGCTCGCCACCTGGGTGCCGGGGAAGTAATACCAGCACCGCTCGCCGGTCGGGTGGCTGTGGATCATGCCGACCGTCCCCATCCAGCCCGCGTCCTCGCACGTCTGCTTCGGCACCACGTGCGTCGCGGTCGACTGCGTCGGGTCGACGTCGGCCGGCGCGATGCGGCGCACCAGCACCGCGTTGCCGCTGAGCTCGCCGATCATGCAGCCCATGAACTCCGTGGGATAGGAGCGGTACTGCAGGGCGAGGTAGCGCCGTGCCTGGGGGGAGAGCACCAGGGCTCGCGCGTGCGCGCCGGCCCGCGCCGCCGCGGCCTCGACGAGCCGCGCGGGCTCGGGCTGCAGCGCGAGCAACGCCAGCAGCCCCGCCGCCGCGACCGCGGCGCGCGAGGCGCGCGTGACGAGCCACAGACCTCCCCCTCCCACAACGTGCATGGCACCTTCCTTCGCCGCTCCCCCATGGTGCAACCGAGCAAGACGAATGCCACTTCCCTTTCCTTCGACGGTCGCGCCGCCAAGTCCTTACTCACAGGATGATTGACCCCCCCTTCCGGTAGCGTGATGCTAATCACCGGGGATCAAGGCGAGATCAATTCACCGCCTTTTGCGACGCACGGATGTGAGCGGCGTCACGCCGCCCTTCCACGCGCTCCGGCGCCCGTCTATCTTTCGCCCTCAGAGAATCCCCTACTCGGCGCCGCACCTGCGTCGGGTCGCCCATGACCAAAGGGAGGTGGCATGGCTCGTCGTTACGAGACGGTCTACATCTTTGATCCTGCGTTGGAAGAGCCCGCGATCAACGAAAAACTCGAGAAGTTCCACGCGCAGCTGACGCGAGACGGCAAGGGCAGCGTCGCGAACGTGGCCCACTGGGGCAAGCGCACGCTCGCCTACCCGATCAAGAAGAATGACTCCGGCTGCTACGTCGTGGCGCAATTCGAGGCCGCCGCCGAGCTGCTTCCCGAGTACGAGCGCGCCGTCAAGCTCGACGAAGGCGTACTGCGGTTCCTGGTCGTCTCGTCGGAGGGCCTGCCGGCCAAGCCCGCGCCGGCGGCGGCCGTGATCGCGGCGCCGGAGGAAGAGGAGCTCGAGGAGGACGAAGCGTGAGACGCCCCGCGAAGACGTGCCCCGTGTGCGAGTCCGGGGTCCGCGTGCTCGACTACAAGGACGATCGCACCCTGGGCCGGTTCTTGACGGAGCGCGGCAAGATCCTGCCGAGTCGCCTATCCGGGATGTGCGCGCGGCACCAGCGCCAGCTCGCGACCGCGATCAAGCGGGCGCGCCAGCTCGCCCTGTTGCCGTACATCAAGGGCTACGTCGGCTGACGATCTGGCGCCTCGCGCTCGGCGCGCTGGCCTTCGTGCTGCTCGCACCGGCGAGTCTGGTCGGGCTGCCGTTCACCGCGCTGCTCGTGGCCGCCCGACCCGGGACCCGGGGCGAGTGGCTCGCGGCGGCGCTGGCGCTGGGCCTGTGCGCCGCGTCGCTGCTCGCTCCCGCGGCCGGAGTGTTCGACGGGCTCGTTCGTGCGTGGAGCGTGCTCGTCAGCGTCGCCTTCGCCGCCGGCGCGGTGGTGCGGCCGGCGACATTTTGGGCGCTCGCCCTGCGGGCGTGTCTCTACGCCGCCGCCGGGCTCGCGGTGCTGGGCCGCGCCGTCGCCGGGCCCTGGGTCTGGAGCGAAGTGCAGTGGGATGTCACGCGCGCGGCGAGCGCCGTGGCGCGGCGGGTGGTGGAGCGCGCGCCCCCCGTGTATCCGCTGTTCGAGCCCGCCGTCCGCGTCTTCACCGTCGGGTGGCCGTTGTGGCTCCTGCTCGTGACGCTGGCCGGCCTGGCGCTCGCCTGGCAGGGTCACGCGCTCGTCGCCCGCACGCCGCTCGGGCCGCCGCTTGCGGCGCCACCGGCGCCGCCCGAGCGCTCGGCCCGGCGTGAGGCGGCGGGCGGCGCGCCGGCGGGCGCCGTTCTGAACCATTAGAGGAATTGGGACCATGGAGATCATCCTGCGAGAAGACGTGCAGCACGTCGGCAAGGCCGGGGACGTCGTCAAGGTGAAGGACGGCTACGCCCGCAACTACCTCCTCCCCAAGGGGCTCGCCTACCCGGCCACCGAGGCCAACAAGCGGAAGATCACCTACGAGGCGGAGCGGATCGCCAAGCAGCGGGCTGCGGAGAAAGGCGCCGCCGAGACCGAGGCCGCCCGCGTCGCCGAGGTGCAGGTCACCTTCGAGGTGAAGGTGGGCGAAGAGGACAAGCTGTACGGCTCCGTCACGGCGAGCGACATCCAGCGCAAGCTTGAGGAACTCGGCATCCACGTGGACAAGCGCAAGGTGGACCTGCCCGAGCCGATCCGGGAGCTGGGCGACTTCCGGGTCGGGATCAAGCTGCATCCCGACGTGCGTCCGGAGATTCGCGTGACGGTCGCCAAGGAGTAGCGACCCTATCTGTGGATGGGACGGTGCGCTATCAGATCGACGACGGAACAAACGGGTCGGCGGGGCGCTATGACTAGCAGGCGGAGCGGCCGCCCCGCGGTGCGGCCCGGCGCGGACGCGATCGCAGCCCTGCGGCTCGTGACGGAGGCGCTGGCGGACCGGAAGGCGCTCGATCCGCTGGTCCTGGACCTGAGAGGCCTGACCGGCGCCGCCGACTACTTCGTGATCGTATCGGGCACTTCGGACGCGCACGTGCGCGGGATGGCAGAGCACTTGATGACGGCGCTGGCGCCCCGCGGCATCGCTCCCCACCACGTCGAAGGGCTGGGCCAGGGCCGCTGGGTGCTGCTGGACTACGTGGACTTCGTGGTACACGTCTTTCATCCCGAATTGCGCGAATTCTACCAGCTGGAGCGCCTCTGGGGCGATGCTCCGGTGGTCGCTGCCGTTACCCCCGGAGACCGGTCGAAAGGATGAGGCTCATGCGACGCATTGGCGGAGTGGTGGTGGCGCTCGTGCTGGTCGGCGGGGCACCGCTCGCGGCGCAGTACTTCGGCAACTTCGGCAAGAACAAGGTGCAGTACCAAGCGTTCGACTTCCGTATCATCCAGACGGAGCACTTCGAGGTCTACTACTATCCCGCCGAGCGGGCGGGAGCGCTCGATGCGGCGCGGATGGCCGAGCGCTGGTACGCGCGGCTGTCGCGCATCCTGCATCACCAATTCCAGGCCCGGAAGCCGATCATCCTGTACGCGTCCCAGTCCGACTTCCAGCAGACCAACATCATCGACGCCACGGGCGAGGGGCTGGGCGGGGTCACCGAGTTCTTCAAGCACCGCATGGTGCTCCCGTTCACGGGGTCGTACGCCGACCTCGAGCACGTGATCGGGCACGAGATGGTGCACCAGTTCCAGTACGACGTGTTCAGCCGTGGCCGCATCGGCGCCGGGGTGCAGACGCTCATCAACGTGAACCCGCCGCTCTGGTTCATGGAGGGAATGGCGGAATACCTCTCGGTCGGACCGATCGATCCGCACACCGCGATGTGGCTGCGGGACGCCGCGCTCGAGGGGCACCTGCCCACCACGCGGCAGCTGAACTACGACGAGGTCTTCCCCTACTACTTCGGTCACGCGATCTGGGCGTACATCGGGGAGAAGTGGGGCGACGAGGCGATCGGGGAGATCCTCCAGGCCTCGATCTCGAGCGGCATCGAGGGCTCCATCAAGCGGGCGCTCGGCATCTCGCTCGACGACCTCTTCAACGAGTGGCGGGACGCCGTGCAGACGACGTACCTGCCCCAGCTCGCCGAGCACTACAAGGCCCGGCGCATCGCGCAGCCGGTGCTCACTAAGAAGCGCTCGGACGGGACGCTGCACATCGCGCCCGCGCTGACTCCCGACGGGCGCGACATCGCCTACTTCAGCGAGCGCAATTCATTCTTCGTAGACCTGTACCTTGCTGACGCCGAAACGGGGCGCGTCAAGCGGCGGCTCGTCAAGTCGACGCTCAACAGCAACTTCGAGAGCTTGCGGTTCATTAATTCCGCCGGCTCGTTCTCGCCCGACGGCCGCTACTTCGCCATAGCAGCGAAGCGCAAGGAGCGCGACGACCTGGTAATCCTCGACATCAAGCGGGACCGCGAGGTACGCCGCATCCCGCTCCCGTTGAACGGGCTCACCACGCCCGCCTGGTCGCCCGACGGGAAGCAGCTCGTGTTCACCGGGTACGACGGTGGCCTGTCCGACCTGTTCATCGTGAACGCCGACGGCTCGGATCTGCGCCGCCTGACCAACGACAAGTACGCCGACCTCCAGCCCGCGTGGTCGCCCGACGGGAAGATCATCGCGTTCACCACCGACCGCGGCGGCGAGACGGACTTCGGCACGCTCAAGTTCGGCCACATGCGGATCGGGCTGTACCACCTGGACGACGGCCGCATCGAGCTGCTCAAGCACATGGACCAAGGGAAGAACATCAATCCGGTATGGGCACCCGACGGCCGCTCGCTCGCCTTCGTGTCCGACCGCGGGGACGGGATCAGCAACATCTTCCTGTACGACTTCACCGATGGCAACGTCTACCAGCTGACCGACGTGTATACGGGCGTCACGGGCATCACCCCCCTGTCTCCCTGCCTCTCCTGGGCGCACGAGGCCGACCGCCTCGCCTTCGCGTACTACGAGGAGGGGGAATACAACGTGTACGGGCTCGACAACCCGCGGTCGCTGAAGCGTCAGCCGTACCAACCGCCGGCCACGCCGCCGGTGGCCTCGCTCCTCGCGGCGCAGCGCCGGCCGGTGACGCCGGCCACCGTCGCGTCCCCGGTGCCGAGCGGCACCGCCAAGGTGCCGGAGCCCCGTGCCGGCGAGTCCGTGTACCGGACGCCGACCGGCTTCCGCACGTCCAGCGCTCCGGCCGCCCCGGGAACGCCCGATTCGACGTCTCCCCCGGGCCCGGTGTCCGTGAAGGCGTTGATCGACTCGTCGCCGGCGCTCCCCGACACGAACGAATTCACGCTGAAGCCGTACCACACCCGCTTCTCCCCCGACTACATCGCGCGACCCACCATCGGGTACGAGCGCGACAACTTCGGGCGGGGCTTCTTCGGCGGGACCGCGATCTCGCTCTCGGACATGCTGGGGAACCACACGCTGGTGTTCGCGGGCTCGGTGAACGGGCGGCTGTCGGAAGCCCAGGTGCTCGCGGCCTACCTGAACCAGGCCCACCGGCTCAACTGGCTCGTCGCCGGGGAGCAGCAACCCTACTATTTCTACCTGCCGACGGTAGTCCAGAACAACGGCGACGGCACCTACACCCTGACCCCGCAGATCGAGCGCTTCGTCGTGCGCGACGCGTTCGCCGCGGGCTTTTATCCGTTCAGCCGGTTCACACGCGTGGAGCTGGGGGCGCACTTCGCGAACATCAGCCAATCCATCCTGCAGCAAGATTACGTCGTCGACCAGTACGAAAACGTGCTCCAGATCTCCGATCCCCGGACGCAAGACCTGGGATCGATCAGCTACTACGGGCCCCAGGTCGCGCTGGTGCACGACAACGCCCTGTTCGGCTGGGTCGGGCCGTTCGCGGGCGCGCGCTCCCGCCTCCAGATTGCGCCTAGCTTCGGGGGCTGGCGCTTCACGGAGGGGTTGGCCGACGTGCGCCGCTATTTCTTCGCGCGGCCGTTCACCTTCGCGTTCCGCGGGTTGGTCTACGGCCGCCGCGGGCGCGACGCCGATCTGTTCCCCCAGTTTCTCGGCAGCACCGAGCTGATCCGCGGCTACACCGCCGGCTCGCTCATCAACAACGAGTGCCTCAACGTCTCCAGCAACAGCGCGGGCCCCACCGGCTGCCCGGCGCTCGACCAGCTCATCGGGTCGAGCATCGGCGTGTTCAACGCCGAATTGCGCTTCCCACTCACCCGGAGCGTCGTGCTCGGGTTCCTGCCGGTCGGGCTGCCGCCGATCGAGGGTGCCCTGTTCTACGACGCGGGATTGGCGTGGAACAACGGATCGCAGGTGCGCTTGCGTCAGAGCGCGTGCAGCAACCCCGACCCGGAGGTCTGTCGTGTCCCCGTCAAGAGCTGGGGCGGCTCGATCAGAATGAACTTCCTCGGATTCGTGGTGCTGCGGTTCGACTACACCAAGCCGCTGGACCGGCCGCTGCACAACAGCGCCTACTGGACGGTGAGTCTCGGGCCGACGTTCTAACTCCGCATCGCTAAAACACTTGTCCTGGCCTCGCCGGTTGCCTATCTTGTCCGGCGAGGCCATTTGCGTACCCGCCGAGCCTGTCTTCTCCTCGCCAGCCTAGCGCTCTGGGGCTGCCGGTCCCGGGCGCCCGCCGCCGCGTCGGCGCAAACTGCGCAACCGCAAGTGTCGCAAGCCGTTAGTCGCCAGACCGCGGGGGCTCGCAGCGGTGCCGTAGCGATCCGCGTCCCGGCCAAGGGAGGCATCCCCCGCGTATATCGCCTCGCGACCCTGGTCGAGCTGCCGGACCTAATCCGCGGCAAGCTCCCTCCGGTCGGCCGGGTGGTCGGACTCGACACCGAGGCGGAATTCCTCTACGTCCTGACCGCCAAGGGTGAGGTCCTCGCCGTCGACCTGGGCAGCGCCCGCGTGGACACGGTCGCGACGGCGGTCGAGCAAGCGACCCTGGGGCCCGACGGCACACTGTTCACGGTGGACGCGAAGCGCCGCGTGGTGTCGCTCGCGCGACGCTTGCGGGTCGCGTGGGCACAGCCGCTGCCGAGCCTGCCGCATCAGCTGTTCGGCGCCGCCGATCAACGCCTCGTCGCCGTCGACCCCCCGAAGTTGATCACCGCCGCCGCCGATCAGCCGGCGGCGAGCCGGCCGATCCCGACAGGAGGGGACGTCGCCGCGACGCGGTGGGGCGACTTGCTCGCGGTGTCGAGCGACTCGGGGGTACTGCTCATGGACCCGTTGGGCCGTCGCGAAGCGGCCTTCGTGGCGCTGCGCGATCACCCCCGGGCGCTGGCCTTCTCCCCGTCGGGGCACCGCATATACGTCGCGCGGCGCACCGAGCCCGGGCTCGCGGCCATCGACCGCTTCGAGCGAGAGGAGATCGACGGCATCGCGCTTCCGCTGACCGCGGCGGCGATCCGGCTCGACCCGCTGGGGCGCTGGCTGCTCGCACGGCCCACGATCGGAGACTCGGTGTGGGTGGTGGACCTGCCGGTGAAGCGGCTGGTGGGCGCGGTCGCGAGCGGCTGGCGGGCCGACCTGCCCGCGATCGCGCCCGACGGGTCGCTGCTGGTGCGTCAGGGGGACGATGTCGTGGCGTATCACCCCGATTCGCTCGCGGAGACGGGTCGGCTGAAGGGCGCGGCGGCGGACCTGTGGACGCTCAGCCCGTGGCGGCCACGGGGGGGAGGCTACCGCGCTGCGTTCGCAGATGCGCAGGCCGCAGCGGCCCAGGCGGGGGCCCCGGGTGGCGGCGGGGGCGCCGCCGACACGGCCGGCCCCGGTGGCGGGCCGATGTACGTTCAAGTGTCCACGTCGCAGAACGAGGCGTGGTCGTCGGAGATGGCGCAACAGCTCACGCGCGCCGGACTCGCGGCGCGCGTGCTGCAGCCCAAGGGCCCGGACGACGGCTACCGGGTTGTGCTCGGTCCATACCCCACGCGCACCCAGGCGGAGGCGATCGGCCGGAAGCTCGGGCGCCCCTTCTGGATTTACCAGCCGGCCACACCGTGACGCTGCGACCGCTGCCGCGCTCGCGGCTCGATGCCTTGGTGCCGTCGCTCGTCGCGGAGCAGGCGCTGGTCGCGCTCGTGCCCGCGACCGGCGACCTCAAGTGGGCAGCAGGCGCGGCGTGGGACGTCGCGCGCGCCGCTGCGCAGGGCGGAGGCCGCCGCATCGCGCTCGTGGACCTATGGCTCGAGGATCCGAAGCTGCACGAGGTGGCGGGCCTGTCGTCCCCCGCCGAAGGCATCGTGGACGCGTTCGAGTACGACGTCTCGCTCACCAAAGCGGCCCGCGAGATCGACCACGTCTTCTTCATCGCCGCGGGGACAGCGACGTCGCACGCCGGGGACCTGTTCGCCAACCCCCGGTGGCAGCGGCTGCACGGCGGGTTCCGCGTCGAGGGGGCACTGCTGCTCTTGTACCTGTCGGCGGGCGCGTTAGCGCGACTCTCCGCCGTCGCCGATGGGCTGCTCGTGTTGTCACCCGACGGATTCGAGCTGGAGTCGTCGATCGGCCAGGGCATCAGCGCGGCGATGGAGCGCGGCATCCCCTTGCTGGGCGTGGTGCGCGAGCGCTGGACGCCGGCGGCGCCGCCGGCGCCGGATGCGCGGCCGCTGCGCGCCTCGGGGGCCGCGCGCGGGGTGGGGGGGACGGCGGGGGCGCCGCGGCGCCGGACGCGCCCCGTGGTCGTGGTGGCAACGCTCGCGGCGGGGGCCGCCGGCGGCTGGGCGCTGTTCGCGCGCGGCGCCGAGCACCGCGCGGCGACGCGTGTCCCGCCGGCCGCGCCCGCCCCCGCTGTGACGCCGCCCCCCCCCCGCCCCCTCCCGCGCCGTGATTCCCTGCCGTGGACCGTGCAGCTCGCGGCGTACGCGCGGCTCGACAAGGCGCTGGCCGTCGGCGACCGCCTCGCCGCGGAGGGAGTCCCGCCCTTCGTGACCCCGATCGCGCTGAGCGGCCGCCGGGGAGGAGCCACGGTCTGGTACCGCGTGCTGGGCGGCGCGTATCCGACACGCGATTCCGCCCTGGCGGCCCGGGCGCGCCTATGGAAGCGCGGCCTCGCCGCGCGCGGCCAGGGCGACGTGCTGCGCGCCCCGTATGTCCTGCTGCTGGGTGGCGCGGTGCGCCCCGACAGCCTGCGGGCGAAGGGGATCCCGGCCATCGCGTGGGACTCCGGTCGTCTGGTCGTGGGCGCGTTCGAGAGCCCGGAGCAGGCGGCGCTCACTGAAGCGCGGCTGAGACGCGCCGGCATTCCGGCCACCCTCGTCACCCGCATGGGGACCACACCATGAGATTGACCCGGCTCGAGCTGTCGGGGTTCAAGTCGTTCGCCGGCGCGGTGGAGCTGCCGTTCGACGCGGGCGTCACCGCCATCGTGGGGCCGAACGGCTGCGGCAAGTCCAACATCTCGGACGCGGTGCGCTGGGTGCTGGGCGAGCAGTCGCCGCGGCTGCTGCGCGGCGGCAAGATGGAGGACGTGATCTTCCAGGGGTCCACAGGGCGGCGGCCGGTAAACGTCGCCGAGGTGTCGCTCGTGTTCGACAACGCGGACGGCACGCTGCCGCTCGCCTACCAGGAGGTCGTCGTCACGCGCCGGCTGTCGCGCTCCGGCCAGAGCGAATACCTGCTCAACCGCTCGCCGGTGCGGCTGCGCGACGTGCAAGACTTGCTGCGCGGGACGGGGCTCGGCGCCGACGCGGCCGTCGTGATGGAAGCGCGCATGATCGAGGCGCTGCTCTCCGAGAAAGCGGAAGAGCGACGCGCGTTGTTCGAGGAGGCGGCGGGGATCGGCCTGTACCGCGACCGCAAGAAGAGCACGGAGCGCCGCCTCGAGGAGACGGCGGCCGACCTGGCGCGGCTGGACGACCTGGTCAGCGAAGTGCAGACGCAGGTCCGGAGCCTGGCGCGCCAACGTGGCAAGGCGGAGCGCTACGGCAAGATGATCGAGGAGCGATTTGGCATCGCGCTCACGCTGGTGCGGCGCGAGCTCGAGGATCTGGATCTCGCGCTGGGCGCGCTCGGCAAGCGCGCGACCGAGCTCGGCGCGGCGCTCCCGGGGGAGCGCACGCGGTTGGCCGAGGCGGAGCGCGCCCGCGAAGGGCGCGCCCAGGCGCGGCACACGGCGGAGGCCCGCCGCACCGAGGTCGAGCGGCAGCTCAACGACGCGAAGCTCGAGGTCGGACGGCTGGAAAGCGACCTGGCCCTCGCCGCCGAGCGGCTGCACAACGCGGGGCAACGACGCGCCAAGGCGGCCCTCGATCGGGCGAGCTCGGAGACTCGTGTCGCCCGCGCGGACCGCGAGCGCGAGGCCGTGGCCGCCGAGTGTGGGGCGGCGGAGGGCGATCTCGGCGCGGTCCAGCGCGAGCTCGCCAACCGCACGGCGCTCGAGCAGGACGTGCGCGATCGCCTGCTCGCTCAGCGCGCCGCGGTGCGCGAGCTCGAGGAGAACCTGCAGCGGCGGGCGGAGGCGTTCCGGGCGCTCGAGGGGGAGCGCGCGGCGCTGGAGCGGGAGCGGGCGGAGCTGCGCCAGCAGTTGGGCCAGGCGTCGCACGAGCGCTCGACTCGCGACGCTGCCGAGCGCGCCGCCGCGGCGGAGGCGAGCGCGTTGGCGCAGCGTGCCACCGCCCAGGCGCAGGCGGCGAGCGCGGCGGCGGAGGCTGTGGAGCAGGCGCGGCGCCGCGTCGCCGGCCTCAAGGAACAGGAGACGCACGACCGCGCTACGCGGCGCCAGGCGGAGGAGGCGCTGGCCCAAGTCACGGCGCGGCGCGACGCGCTGGTGGACCTGGAGCGGGAGCGCGTCGGCCTGGCCCCAGCGGCGCAGGCGCTGCTGCGCGACAAGGCGCACTTCGGCGATGCCGTGGTCGGCCCGCTCGCGGACTTCGTGCGCACCAGTCGCCACGACGCCGAGCTCGCGGAGCGGCTGCTGGGCGAATGGCTGCACGCCGTGCTGGTACGCGACGCGGCAGCGATCGACGTCGTGCGCCAGTGGCATGACCAAGTCCGCCCCGGTCCGCTAGTGCTGCTCCCTTGCGTGCCCGGCCCGCGCCGGGCCGCCGACGGGCACCCGCTCGAGGACCGGCTGCGGGTGGACGGGCCTGCGGCGGCGTGGGTGCGGGCGCTGCTCGCCGGGCACGAGGTGCTGGACGGGAGTCGAGGCGCGGTGCTGCGGCGGCCCAACGGCGCCGTGTTCCTGGACGGCGGTCCCGCGGCCGGGAGCGGGGGCGGCGGAGGGCCATTGCAGCGCCGCGCCGAGATCGAAGCGCTCGAACAGGACGTCCGTGAGGCGGAGGGGGCGCGCGGGCGGGCCGCCGCCGCGCTCGAGTACACGCTCGCCGAGCTCGCCAACGCGGACACGGCGTTCACCGCCGCCGGGGTGGAGGCCGAGCAGGCACGACAGGCGGAGCTCGAGGCCGGCGCCCTGAAGGGCGACGCCGAGCGCGCCACAGCCCACGCGCGGCGCGAGGCGACCGACGCGGCCGGGCAGGTCGAGCGGTTGTCGCGCCGGCTCGGTGAAGTCGAGGCGCGGCTCACCACCCTGCACGCGGAGCTGGAGGGGCACGAGGTCGAGCGGGTGCGGCTCGACGAGCGGCTCGGGGCCGAGCGCGCGCGGCTCGCCGAGCTCGAGGCGCAGCAGGAAGCGGCCCGCGAGCAGCGAGTGCAATGGCAGGTGGACGCCGCGCAGGTCGAGGCGCGGCTCGCCGCCGCGCGCGAACGCGCGGCGCGCGCGGCCGCGGACGCCGAAGAGGGCCGCCGTCAGGGCGCTTCCCTCGTCGAGGAGATCGCCGCGATCGACCGGGACACGGTGGCGCTCACCGCTCAGCAGGCGCAGTGGCAGGACGCGCTCAGGGAGCGGAAAGCGGCGCTGGGCGCACTCGCCGCCGCCGCCACCGACGCTGGGCGGCAGGTCCAGGCCGGCGAGTCGGGGTTGGCGGAGGCGGAGGGCACCCTCGCCGACGTGCGCCGCGGTCTCGACGCGCTCGGAACGGAGGAGCACAAGCTCGAGCTCGAGCGCACCGAGATTCTCGGTCGCAAGCGCGGACTCGTCGAGCGGGTCGAGGCCGAGTGGCGCAAGCCTCTCGATCAGTTGCTCACCGACGCCCTCGTCGTCGCGGGCGACCTCGCGTGGCTGCGCCAGGAGAACGAGCGGCTCCAGGGCGCGATCGACGCCGTGGGGCCGGTGAACGCGCTCGCCGTCGAGGAGCACGCCGAGGAAATGAAGCGCCTCGAGTTCCTGATGACCCAGCGGGACGATCTGGTGGCCGCCCGCCAATCGTTGCAGCAGGCGGCGCGCGAGATCGACCAGACGGCAAAGACCATGTTTCTCGAATCGTTCGGCAAGGCGCGCGAGCACTTCCGCAGCGTGTTCCAGACGCTGTTCGGCGGCGGCGAGTGCGACGTGCGGCTCGCAAACGAGGACGAGCCCCTGGAGAGCGAGATCGAGATCCACGCCGCGCCGCGCGGCAAGCGCACCCAGCGCATTCACCTGCTCTCCTCCGGCGAGCGCACGCTCGTCGCCGTGTCGCTCTTGTTCGCGATCTTCCTCGCGAAGCCGAGCCCCTTCTGTCTGCTCGACGAAGTGGACGCGCCGCTCGACGACGCGAACGTAGGCCGATACGTGCGGCTGCTCGCCGAATTCAAGGACCAGACGCAGTTCATCGTCATCACGCACAACCCCCGTACCATGCAGGCCGCGGACGCCGTGTACGGCGTCACGATGCAGGAGCCCGGCGTGTCCACCATCGTGGGTGTACGGCTGGGCCAGATGGAACCGGTCTAAGACGCGTGCGCCGGGCGCTCCGGGGCGCTCTGCTCCTCGGGCTCGCCGTGCCGGCGGGCGTCGCGGCGCAGCGGCCCGCGGTGGCTCCCGTCCTGCCCCGCGTGTGGAACCGCGACACGACCCTCACCGTGTGGCTGTTCGTGCGCCACGGCGTGCCGCTCGACACGGCGGCCGCGCGCGTCACGGCGACCGGCGCCCGGGTGCGGGTGCGCAGCCGCTGGCTCCATGCGCTGGGCGCCGACGTGCCGACACCGGCGCTGCGCGCGCTGGCCCGGGAAGCGACGCTCCGCTGGATCCAGCCCGCCGGCCGCTGGCGGCGCCGTCCCGGGCCGGAGCCGATCGCGGTCACCCCGACGCTCACCCCGGCCGACACCTGCGCCGCCGGCGGCGACGCGACGTATGGGCCGTCCGAGATGCCCTACCGCCGCCTCGACCTGCGACCGCTCGCCGATGCGGGCTACGACGGGTCGGGCGTGCGGATCGGCATTTTGGACGCCGGGTTCAACACCCTCGACCCCGCGTTCGCCGGCGTGACGGTCGCGGCGCAGTACGACTTCGTGTTCGGCGACTCGATCGTGCGCGACGAGCCCAATGACCAGCCGGGCGCGCAGTTCCACGGCACCGCGGTCTGGTCGCTGTTCGCGGGCAGCGTCCCGGGGCGGCTGCGCGGCGTGGCGCGCGGCGCCGCTTACCTGCTCGCGAAGACCGAGGACGTCCGCTCGGAGACGCGCATCGAGGAGGTGAATTACGTCCACGCCCTCGAGTGGGCCGACTCGATCGGCGTCGACATCGTCTCCTCGAGCCTCGGCTACCTGAACTTCGACGACGGGTTCACGTATAGCCCCGCCGATCTCAACGGCCACGTGGCCGTCACCTCGGTGGCGGCGGAAAGCGCCGCCGCCCGCGGCATCCTCGTTGTCACCGCCGCAGGGAACGGTGGGCCCGCCTTCCGCACGCTCGTGACGCCGGGAGACGCGGATTCGGTGCTCACGGCCGGCGCCGAGGATTCGCTCGGCCAGATCGCCGGCTTCTCGTCACGCGGGCCGACCGCCGACGGCCGCGTGAAGCCGGATCTCACGGCACCGGGCGTGCTCGTGTGCGCGCTCGGAGGGGGGGCCGGCGCGGCGCGGCGTCTCTCGGGGACGTCCTTCGCCACGCCCCTGCTCGCGGCGTCGGCCGCGCTGCTGAAGCAGATTCATCCCGACCTCGGGCCGATCGCGCTGCGCGGCGCGCTCAAAGCGTATGCGACGAACCGCGCGACGCCCGACAGCACGCGCGGCTGGGGCCGCCCCGACGTCGCGGCCGGCGCCACCTTCCCCACGGGCATCACGCCCCTGGCCCCCGTGGGACCGGCGCTCGCGTCCATCACACCAGACTTCAGCTGGTCCGCGGGCAGCGTGCCGGGCTTCGCGGGACCGGTCGCGTACCACCTGCGGGTCGGCCGGGACTCCGGGCTCGCGCCTCTCCCCCTCGTCGACACCGTCACGGCGGCCACCAGCTACAGCCTGCGCCGCCCCGTGAAGCCGGGTGTCGTGTTCTGGCGCGTCGACGCGACGGCCGCCTCTGGCGTCACGGCGACGACGGGAGTGGTCGGCCCCCTCACCGCCCCGCCGTGGGCCGTGCTCACCACGCTCTCGGCACCAGGGGGGGTGAACATCGCGGACGATCAGCCGACCTTCGCGTGGCGCTCGCCCGCCGTCGCGACGCCGCCGGGACCGTTTCGCTACGACCTCACGGTCCGGCGCAGCGCGGTCCAGTTCGCCAATGTCCCCGAGTTCGCGGTCGCCGGGCTCACCGGCACGACCTATCCGGCCCCGCAGCCACTCGAGCGCAACGTGACCTATCTCTGGTCCCTGGTCGTCCACGCGGGTAGCGACACCAGTCTGGTGCGCAGCACCGGCGTGTTCCAGGTCGTGGACTCGTCCATCCCTCCGGCCACCCTGCTGTATCAGAACTTCCCGAACCCGTTCCCCGCCCTGGGGCGGGACTCGACCTGCATCTGGTTCGACCTCGCGGTGACCCAGCGCGTGGAGCTCGCGATCCTCGACCTGCGGGGCAACCCGGTGCGGCGGCTCGTGCCAGGCCCGGCGTTCCCCGAGATCCTCTCCGCAGGCCGATACGGCCGCGGCAGCGCCGGCGGGCCGACCTGCGACTCCCGCCTGATGTGGGACGGCCGCGCCAACGACGGGCGGGACGTGCCCGCGGGCGTGTACCTGTACAAGTTGAATGCGGGGGGAGTAATTCAGTTCAGGCGAATCGTCTTCCGCGGAAGGAATCGGTAACGCAATGGAACTGGTCACCGTCGGAACGGGCACCGTGGCCCCCTCGGCGAGCCGGACGTCGGCGTGCCACTGGGTGAGCCGGGGCAGCTTGAAGATTCTGCTCGACTGCGGCGCCGGAGCGATGCACCGCCTGGCGCAGTTCGGCCTCCCGTGGCAGGACGTCACCCACGTGATCCTGTCGCACTTCCACCCCGATCACTGGGGCGAGCTGCCGATGTTGGTGTTCGCCCTCAAGTACACCACCGTGCCGCCGCGCACGGACCCGCTCGTCGTCCTCGGCCCTCCGGGGGTGGTGCGGCTCATCAAGAAGCTCGCGGAGGGGTACGGGCAGTGGCTGCTCGACCCGGGATTCCCGATCGGCATCCTCGACGTGCGGGATCGCGAGCCCTTTCCGCTCGACGGCGATGTGAGCCTCGAGACCTTCCCGGTGCCGCACACGCCGGAGAGCGTGGCGCTGTCGCTCACGGCGCCCGAGGGACGGCTGGTGTACACCGGAGACACGGGCCCGTCCCGCGACCTCGCACGCTGGGCGTCCGGAGCGGACCTGCTGCTCGCCGAATGCTCGCTGCCGGCGGATCAGGCGATCGACACACACCTGACGCCGGAGCAGGCGGGAGAGCTGGCACGCGACGCGGGCGCGGGGCGACTCGTCTTGACGCACTTCTACCCGCCGGTGGAAACTTCAGACCCGGCGCGCGCGGCCGGCACGCGGTTCCAGGGGGGGGCGATCGCGGCGGCGCGTGACGGCGACCGGTTCACTATCGCGAGGGGAGGCAAGTAGCGGTGCTGATCGTGATGCGACACGGGGCGACGGATGCCGAGGTCCGGCGCGTGGTCGCGGTCATCGAGGAAATGGGCTACAAAGCCCAGTCGATGCCGGGGGTGCAGCGCACCGCCGTCGGCCTGGTCGGCAACGACGGCCGGGTGGACGCCTCGCGCCTCGAGGGCCTGCCCGGCGTGCAGGAAGTGATCCACGTGTCCAAGCCCTACAAGCAGGTGAGCCGGGAGTGGAAGGCGGAGAACACGGTGGTGCGCCTGGGGGGCGGGGGGGGCGGCGTCCACGTCGGTGGCGCCGATGTCGTCGCCATCGCCGGCCCGTGCTCGGTGGAGAGCGAGCGGCAGATCATCGATGCGGCGCGCCTCGTGAAGGAGGCGGGTGCGGTGATCTTGCGGGGCGGTGCGTGGAAGCCGCGCACCTCGCCCTACTCGTTCCAGGGGCTCGGGCGGCCGGGGCTCCGGCTGCTCGCGAAGGCGCGCGACGAGACCGGCCTCCTGATCTGCACCGAAGCGATGGACCCCGAGGGCGTAGCCTGGGTCGCCGAGGTCGCCGATATCATTCAAATCGGCGCCCGCAACATGCAGAATTTCTCGCTGCTCAAGGCGGCCGGGCGGGCGCGGAAGCCCGTCCTGTTGAAGCGCGGCATGTCGGCGACGATCGAGGAGCTGCTCCTCTCCGCCGAATACCTGCTCGCGGAAGGGAACCACGACGTGATCCTGTGCGAGCGCGGCATCCGCGGCTTCGACACCGCCACGCGCAACGTGTTCGACCTCACGGCCATTCCGGTCGTGCACAAGCTGTCGCACCTGCCGATCATCGCGGACCCTTCGCACGGCACCGGACTGCGCGACAAGGTGATCCCCATGGCCCGCGCCGCAGTCGCCGCCGGCGCCGACGGCATCATGGTCGAGGTGCACCCCGACCCCGAGCAGGCCCTATCGGACGGCGCGCAGACACTGTTCCCGGAGCAGTTCGCGCAGTTGATGCGCGAGGTGCGGGTGATCGCGGACGTGATCGGGCGGCGGGTCGCAGAAGCAGCACTGATAGACGGTTAGGCGGATAGACGGTTAGTGAAAGCTGTGAGAGGCCGGGTCGGCGCGATGAGGCTAGCTTATGCGGCGATTCTACTAACCGTCTATCCGCCTAACCGCCTAACCGCCCAAGACCCCTGGCCGGTCCTCGACCACGCGAGCCAGATCTACCAAACGATCGCCAGCTTGTCGGCCGACTTCGTGCAGATCATCGCGAATCCCATGATCGGCGCCCCCGACACGACGCGCGGTCGCCTGTATCAGATGCGGCCCTCCCGTTTCGCGATGCGCTTCACCGCTCCGAAGGGCGACCGCATCGTCGCGGACGGCCGCTACCTCTGGCTCTACACGCCGAGCACGACGCCCGGTCAAGTGATCCGCTCGCGCATCCCGGAGTACGGCACGACCGGTCCCAACTTGATCGGGCAGTTCGTCGAGCGTCCCCGGGAGCGCTACACGGCGCGCTACGTGCGCGCCGACTCGCTCGCGGACGGCGTGGCGGACGTGGTCACCCTGAAGCCGAAAGCGGACCAGCCCTACACGGGGGCGACCATCTGGGTGGGGCGGGACGACGGGTTGGTGCGGCGGTTGGAGATCGCCGAGACCTCGGGGCAGGACCGCACCGTCGTGCTCACGAACCTCAAGGTGAACGGCGGCGTGCCGGGTCGTGAGCTCACGTTTTCACCTCCGGCCGGAGTACGGGTGGTAGATCAGTAGCCAGCGCCGCGGCCACCCGAGCGGCGGTCGCCTCGTCCATCCCGCGCTTCTGCGCCAGCTCGAGCGCTGCCCGTCCCAGCACGCGGTACAGCGCGGCGTCGTCCCGCGTCAACACCGCGAGATGGCGTTGAATCGTCTCCTCGTCCCCCCGCGCTACGGGGCCGGTGAGCGCGGCGATCGGCTCCTGGCGGGTCAGGTTCTCGAGCGTGCCCTCCACCAGGGGACGCAGCGCCTGCCAGGCTTCGACATCCGACAGCCCCGCGTGGCGCAGCAAGCGCTGGGCGACGGCCTCGACCACGATCAGGTAGTTCGACGCGAATACCGCGCCCGCGTGGTAGATCGCCTTGGCCCTGGACGCGATCCGGAACGGGCGCATCCCGAGATCCTGGGCGAGTCCCTCGGCCGCCTGCACCGCTCGCGGCATGCCCTCGACCGCGGCCCACGCCCCCTTGAGCCGTTCGGGCGCCCGCTCGGGCTCCGCGATCGTCTGCAGCGGGTGCAGCGAGCCGAGCGCGGCGCGTGAGGATACGAGCGGCGCCAGCGCCTCCTGGCCCTGCACCCCAGAGAGATGCAGCACCACCTGCTCTCCTTGGACCGCGCGGGTCCGCGCCAGCGCCTCGGCGAGCGGCCGGATGGCATCGTCGCGGACGGCGAGAATGACGACGCCCGCCTGGGAGATCCAGGCGGGCGGCTGGTCGGCCGGGCCGACGGTGAGCGTGAGCGGCTTCGGGACCGGCTTCGTGTGGCGTCCGTAGAGCGATACCCGGTAGCCGGCCTGCGTCAGCGCCACCGCCAGGCCGATCCCGGCGCGACCGGGCCCGATGATCCCGACGACCGCGTCGCCGACGACGCGGGACCGGCCGTTCTCCACCTAGTTGCGCGGCGTCAGTGGCGGGGGCGCCTGTGCTGCCGCGATCGCCAGCAGGTCCTGGGGCGACTTGGCGCGGCGCGCGAGCGCCAGCGCGGCCTGCACCTGGCGGTCTTCATTCATGTGGCGCCGCACCTCGACGGGGCGCCCGAACACGTACCGCGCGATCTCGTACCCCACGTCGTCGGCGATCAGCGTCCGCGCGCCTCCCAGCACGCTGTCCGGCAGCGTGACGCCGCGCGCGCGCAGCCGCCGCAGCACGTCGTCCACCATGTCCGGCGTGACCTGAAAGTCGGGGCCCTTGACGCGTCCCGCGGCCTTCGCCTCGAGCGCATATCCCGCGCGCACGTCCCAGTACGTGGGGATCTTGTTCCCCAGCGACTTCATGAAGGCGCGCTCGTGGGCGGTGAACGTGTCGGGAGCCACGAACAGGTCGGGCCGGATGCCCCCCCCGCCCCGTACGACGCGGCCGCGGTCGGTGTGAAAGACGAGCGACGAATCGACCTTGGTCGTGTCGCGGCCGAGCTCCGCGGCCTCGGCCTGCGCCAACTGCTCTTCCTCGGTCTTGCTCTTCCGCTGGATGGTGCGCCCGCTCGGCGTGTACCAGCGCGCCGTGGTGAGCTTGAGCGCCGTCTCCGGCGTCAGCGGCCAGAGGGATTGCACCAATCCCTTTCCGAACGTCGGTGTCCCCACGACGACGGCTCGATCGTGGTCCTGGAGCGCGCCGGTGATGATCTCGGCGGCGCTGGCGGTGCCGCCGTTCACGAGCACCACGACCGGCAGGCCCGGCCACGGCTGGGGTTTGGCGTCGCGGTACACGCGGGACGAGTTCGGCGCCCGGCCCCGCGTCTCGACCACTTCCTGCCCGGGGTTCAAGAACAGGTCGCTCACGGCGACCCCCTGCTCGAGCAGCCCGCCCGGGTTGCCCCGGAGGTCGAGGATCAGCGACTTCATGCCCTTGTCGGTGAGCGTCTTGACGGCATCGGACAGCTCCGGCGCCGAAGCCTCGCTCACGGGGTTGAGCGCGACGTAGCCCACCCGATCGTCGAGCAGCATGGCCACTTGGACCGAGCGGATGTGGATCGTGGCGCGGTTCAGCTTGAACGTGAGCAGCTGCTCGACGCCGACGCGCCGTACCTTCAGCTCCACGGCCGTGCCGGGCTCGCCGCGCAGCTCCTTCACCGCTTGATCGTTCTTCCAGCCTTCCGTCGGGCGGCCGTCGAGCGCGATGATCTGGTCTCCAGACTGGATTCCGGCCCGCTCGGCCGGGGTGTCGGGCAGCGGCGCCACCACGGTGATCCAGCCGTCCCGCACATCGATCTGAATGCCCAGACCGCCGTAGTTGCCCGATGTCGCTTCGCTCAGCGCCCGGAAGTCGTCCCGCTTGAGGAACACCGAGTAGGGATCGTGCAGCTGGTCGAGCATCCCGTCGATCGCCATCTGATAGAGCTGGCGCTCGTCGATCGAATCGACGTAGTAGTCGGCGACATGGGCGAGCACGTCCTCGAACAAGCGCGCCTGCTGGTACACCGACCCGACGGGCGCCGCCTCCCGCTGCAACAGCCAGCCGCCCGTGGCGAGCGCCACACCGGTGACGGAGACGAGGACCAGCATCTTCCGGAGCTTCATGGGACCCCTCGGGTTGAGAGTGCGGCCACCGCCAGGACTTCGCGCCAGGCGACCTCCAGGACGGCTTCCTTCGACTGCGTCCCGTCGAGGTGCACGACCCCGGGACCCTGCGCGCGGCGGTATGCTTCGAGCACCCGACGGTGAAACGCGTCGTCCTGCCGCTCGAGCCGGTCCTGGACCTTCCGGGCGGCGCGCTGCCGCTGCCGACCGACGTCCACCGGCACGTCCAACACCAAAGTAACGTCCGCTACAAGCCCGCCGGTGGCGAGGCGGTTGGCCTGGGCCACCGCAGCGGCCGGTAATCCGCCCCCCGCCACTTGATAGGCCATGGTCGAGAGGTCGAACCGGTCGGCCAGCACGACCTGGCCGGCGGCGAGCGCGGGCCGGATCACCTTCTCGACCAGGTCCGCACGGGCCGCCAGGAACAGGAACAGCTCCGCGGCGGCCGCCATCTCGTGCGGAAACGTGAGCACCACTTTGCGGGCCGCTTCGGCCACCGGCGTGCCACCGGGCTCGCGCACGGCCACGACCTGACGCCCGTCCGCGCTCAGGCGTGCGGCCAGCGCGCGCGCCAGGCTGGACTTCCCTGCCCCCTCGGGCCCCTCCACCACGATGAACACGCCGGGCACCGTCAGCCCAGGGTGATGATGGGGCTCGCGGCCCCCTGCTTCATGCCCTCGTAGATACGGGCGTTCACCTTGGCCATCAGCTTCTCGAAGTTCGCTTGCGCCGCCACGACCTGCTGATACACCGGATTCGCCTGCACGCTCTGGAGCGCCCGATCATATTGCTCGACCTGGCCCTTCGGAGGCTCGCGCCCCTCCTGCGTGGCTCGCTCGATGTCCTGCGCGATGCGCTCGACCTCGGCGAGGAGCTGTCGGCAGGTCGCATCCTCCCGCATTCGCTCGCTGGCGCGGAGCAGCGCTTTGTACTCGTCGCTCTGGCCCAGCAACCGGCCGAGTTCCCCCGCCTTCTGGTCGATCACCCCGCCCTCCTCGAACATTGGGCCAACAGAAACCGCGGCCGCCCGAACAGGTCCTCGCGCACCACCACGTGCGACCACCCGTGTGCCCGGGCCAGCTCGGCGGTCTCCGTCGCGCGCCGCTCGTCGATCTCGAGCGCGATGAGGCCACCGGGCCGGAGCAGCGCCCGTCCCCCGGCGAGGAGGGCACGGGTCACGGCGAGACCGTCCCGCCCGCCCACCAGCGCCGCTCGGGGCTCGAACAGCCGCACGCCGGGATCGACGCCCGCGTACTCGGCCTCGGTGAGATAGGGAGGGTTCGACACGATGGCGCGCAACCGCTCTCCAGCGAGCGGCGCCAGCAGGTCGCCCTCGCGGACCTCCACCGGCACCGGCGGGCACACCAGCTCCCCGTTCTCCCGCGCCAGCTGCGCGGCGTCGGGCGAGCGCTCCACCGCGATCACCCGGTCGAAGCTGCCCTCGCAGGCAAGGCTTAGCGCGATGCACCCGCAGCCGGTCCCGATATCGGCGACGACCCCACCCACCTCATCCCCCCGTTGCACGGGGCGCGTCCGGTCGAGCACCAGCTCGACCAGCCCTTCCGTCTCGGGGCGTGGAATGAGCGCCCGCTGGTCGATCTGCAAGTCGAGCGTGCGAAAGCCGACGCGACCGACCGCGTAGGCGAACGGGATGCCGCTGGAGCGGCGCGCGACGGCTTCCGAGAAGCGCCCCACCACCTCGGGCGCGGGCGCCCGGTGGCGGTGCAGCCAGACGTCGCCGGGGTTCATCGTGCCGCCCGCCACGGCGGCCCACAGCGTGCGGGCCTCGCGCCGGGAATCCCTCACTCCGGCGCGCTCCAGCGGCTCGACGGCCGCCTCGAGCGCCGCAGCGATGGAGCGGGGCGAGCGAGCCGCCACGGGCTCAGGCACTGAGCCGCTCCCTCTCTCCCGCGAGCCGCAGCGCGTTGATCACATCGTCCAGATTGCCGTCCAACACCTCGGAGAGATTGTGAACGGTGTAGTGGATGCGATGATCCGTGACCCGGTTCTGGGGGAAGTTGTACGTGCGAATCTTCGCGGAGCGGTCACCGGTGCCGACCTGGGCGCGCCGCTCGCGAGCCCGGGCGGCTTCCTGCTCGGCGATCATCTTGTCGAGCAGGCGAGAGCGCAGCACGTCCAGCGCCTTGATCTTGTTCTGGAGCTGGCTCTTCTGGTCCTGGCACTGCACGACGAGGCCGCTCGGGAGATGCGTGACCCGGACGGCGCTGTCGGTGGTGTTGACGCTCTGGCCGCCCGGCCCCTGCGAGCGGAACACGTCGATCCGCAGCTCCTTGTCGTCGATCTTCACGTCGACCTCTTCGGCCTCGGGGAGGACCGCGACGGTAGCGGCCGAGGTGTGGATGCGGCCTTGCGCTTCGGTCACCGGGACGCGCTGCACCCGGTGCACGCCCGATTCGTACCGCAGCGTGCCGTACGCGGCGGTGCCCCGGGCGGCGAAGATGGCCTCCTTCAGGCCGCCCAGGTTCCCCTGCGACAGCGACAGCACCTCTACTTTCCAGCCGCGTCGCTCGGCGAACCGGGTGTACATCCGAAACAGCGCCGCCGCGAACAGTGCGGCCTCGTCGCCGCCGGTACCGGCGCGGATCTCGACGATCGCGTCGCGGTCGTCCAGCGGATCACGGGGCGTGAGCAGCTCGGCGAGGTGGGCGCGCAGCCGCTCCACCTCGGGGTGCAGGCGCTCGACATCGGCCCGGGCGAGCTGTGACAGCTCCGGGTCGCGGTCCTCGAGCACTTCGCGCGCCTGGGTGAGCTCGGTCTCGAGTCGCGCCAAGCGATCGTGCGTCTGGCGGATCTCGTCGAGCCGCGCGTGCTCGCGGCCGAGCTGCTTCAGCTGAGCCGGGTTCCGCGCGGTCTTGGGGTCGGCCAGCTGGCGCGCGACCTCCTCCGCCCGCGCGAGCGCCTGGCGGAGTCGGGCCTCCATGGCTCAGCCGGCGGCCTTGTCGGTTGACGCCCCGTATTTCTGGCGGAACCGCTCCACCCGCCCGGCCGTGTCCACGAGCTTCTGCTTGCCGGTGAAATACGGGTGGCACTTGGCGCAAACTTCGACGTGAATCAGGGGTACGGTCGAGCGCGTGATGAAGCTGTTGCCGCACGCGCACTGGACCGTGGCCCGCTGGTACGTGGGGTGAATCCCGGGTTTCAAGCGTCACATCCTTGCCTAGAAGTCGAACGGCACGAAGCATGGAAATATAACTGGCATCACGAGTTGGCGGCAAGCGTTCGGTCTTGCGCCGAACTGGCAGCGGACGTAAGCTTGCCCGTCCCTATCCCCGAGCCCTAGGGAAAGCGCGCGTGTCCGTTACGGCCATCCTCCAGAAGGTGCCGCTGTTCAGCCAATTGTCGCCCCCCGAGCTCGACCGGGTGGCCGAGATCACGCGCGAGCGCAGCTATCCGCGCAACTCGGTCATCCTGTTCGAGGATGACCCCGGCGACGCGCTGTACGTGGTCGCCAAGGGGCAGGTCAAGGTCGTGCTCATCGGCGAGGACGGCCGCGAGGTCATCCTCTCCGTACTGGGCGAGGGCGACTTCTTCGGCGAGATGTCGCTGATCGACGAGGAGCCCCGTTCCGCGCATGTGATCGCGATGGAGGACTCCAACCTGCTCGTGATCCGCCGGGAGGACTTCCAGGCGATCCTGCAGCAGTCACCGGGCATCGCGCTCGCCCTGTTGCGCGAGCTGTCGCGCCGACTGCGGCGCGTGGACGAGAAAGTCGGCAGCCTCGTGCTGCTGGACGTGAACGGGCGCGTCGCCCAGCTGTTGCTCGACCTCGCCGACGAAGCGGGCTCGGACCGCATCACCCGCCGCCTCACGCACCACACCATCGCGCAGATGATCGGCTCGTCGCGCGAAACCGTGAGCCGTACGATGCGCGAGCTGGTCGAAAAGGGGTACATCGAGATCAGCCGCCGGGAGATTCTCATCCGCGACCGCGCCGCCCTGGAGGCTTCGGCAGGCCGGTCGTGAGGTGCGTCACCGCTCCGCGGTGAGCCGTGGCTTGTCGTACGTCCAGATTCTTCCGTAACTTGGCGCGAGGGAGTCGCGTTGCCGCAACGCATGGCCTACACGGTGACGTTCTGGGGAACGCGGGGCTCGATCCCCACTCCCGGACCTCACACCGCGCGCTATGGCGGCAACACGCCGTGCGTCGCCGTCGAGAGCTCCGGGGGCGATTTGGTCATCCTCGACGCCGGTACGGGCATTCGCGCGCTGGGGCTCGAACTGGTGGAGCGGCAGAACGGCGCCGTGCGCGCCGAGATCCTGCTGTCCCACGCCCACTGGGACCATATCCAGGGACTGCCGCACTTCAAGCCGTTTTTCGCTCCGGGCAACGCGGTGCGCATCTGGGGCCCGCGCCAGGGAACCACGTCGCTCGAGGCCATCTTGCGGCAGCAGATGGACCCGGCGGTGTTTCCCGTGCCGCTCGACGCGCTGTCGGCACAATTGACCGTCCAGCAGGTCGAGCCCGGGGAGTTCACGGTGGGGGCGTTTCGGGTGGGGGCGATGCGGCTGCGCCATCCCGGCACGACCCTCGGCTTCCGGCTCACGCCGGCGGCCGCAGGGGGGGAGCTGGGGGGTCCGAGCCTGGCGTACGTGACCGACAACGAGCTGGGCTTGGGGGGCAGCTACCAGACGCCGGCGTCATGGCGCAAGGAGTTCGTGGCCTTCCTCGCGAACACGGACCTGCTGATCCACGACGCGATGTACACACCGCGGGAGCTCGAGGAGCACCGGGGGTGGGGCCACTCGACGTTCGAGGAAGCGGTGGCACTGGCGGCCGAGGCGCGCGTGCGGCGGCTCGTGCTGTTCCATCACGAGCCGGAGCACGGCGACACCGACATGGACGGACTGCTCGCGGCGGCGCGGCGCCTGGTGAAAGCGAAGGGCCACCCTGGCGAAGTGCTGGCGGCGCAGGAAGGGATGAGACTGACCCTCTGATCGAGGAGCATGTCATGCGTTCGCGTTCCCTCGTTGGGCTGCTGGCGCTCGGCTTGGTCGCCCTCCCCGCGCGCGGCCGGCTCGTGGCGCAGGCCCGGGGTCAGGACACCAGGCCGGGGATCGCCGTGATGCCGTTCGACAACGGCGGCTCCTACGGGCAGGACCGCGAGAACTTCGACGCGTTGCAGAAGGGCATCGCGGGCATGCTGATCTCGGAGCTGGCGGCGAACCCGGCCGCCCGGGTGGTCGAGCGCGAGCAGATCGAAAAGCTCGTCGAGGAGCAGAACCTCGGAGCGTCGGGGCGCGTCGACCCCCAGACCGCGGCCAAGATCGGCAAGCTGGTGGGCGCGCGCTACGTGGTGCTCGGCACCTTCATCGACTTTTATGGCGACTTCCGGGTGGACGCGCGGCTCGTGAGCGTCGAGACGAGTGAGATCGTGAAGGTCGAGAAGGACCAGGCCCAGCGCGACCACCTGTTCCAGATCATCCAGAACGTCGCGGGACGCCTGATGAAGGACGCGAACCTGCCACCCCTGCCCAAGCAGGCGTCAGATCAGCGGATGAGTCGGCAGATTCCCACCGAGGCACTGACGTACTACTCGCGGGCGCTGCTGTACCAGGATCGGGGACAGAAAGACAAGGCGGTGGAGATGTACCAGAAGGCGCTGGCGGTCTTCCCCGACTACAGCGAGGCCCAGACGGGCCTGCAGCGCGTCAAGAGCTCGTGATGGGGTGGTGAGATACCTCCTGCTGCACACGCCCGCCTGGGAGCCGGGGAGCGTCCGGCCCGCGCTGGAGGGCGCACAAATCGAGATGCGAGAGACGCGGCTGCCGCGTGACCTCGCGGTGGACGAGCGGCCGACGGTTTTCGTCCTCGACTCGGAGAGTCGTTCGGTGTTCCCGCTCGACGTGTTGCGCGCGTTCGTGGACGCGGGGGGCGGGATCGTCGCCCTGGGGCGCAACGGCGAGGCGGACGTGCCGCCGGAGATCCCCGCCGAACTGCTCTCCGGGTTCGTGCGCCAACCGACGGGCCAGCGGCAGTTGCTCGTCGCCGTGCGCGCGGGCTACCGCGAGGCGGCGGCGCGCATGGAGACCGCGCGCGCCCGCGCCGAGGCCGCGAGCCGCAGCCGCGAGATCGGCGAGCTCACGCGCATCGGCGTGGCCCTCGGCACCGAGCGCGACGTCAAGACGCTGCTCGACCTGATCCTCACCCAGTCCCGTCGCATCACCTCGTCCGACGCCGGGAGCCTGTACTTGGTCGAGCTGAGCGAGCAGGGACAGCGGCGCCTGCGGTTCCGCCTCGCCCAGACGTACTCCAAGCCCGAAGCGCCGTTCGTCGAGTTCACGATGCCGGTGGACCGCACCAGCCTCGCGGGGTATACCGCGGTCACGGGCGAGCCGCTCGTGATCGACGACGCGTATTTCCTCCCACCCGACGTGGAATACAGCATCAACCGGTCGTTCGACGAGCGATACGGCTATCGCACCAAGTCGATGCTCGTGATCCCGATGAAGGATCACCGCGACGAAGTCATCGGTGTGCTGCAGCTGATCAACCGCAAGCGCAACTTCGAGACGGTGCTCGCCACGCCGGCGGACGTGGAGCAGCAGGTGGTGCCCTTCTCCAAGCGCACGGTGGAGCTGGTGACCGCCCTCGCGGGCCAGGCGGCGGTCGCCATCGAGAACAGCCAGCTGTACGCGCGCATCGAGCAGATGTTCGAGGGGTTCGTCAAAGCGGCGGTGCACGCGATCGAGCAGCGCGACCCGACGACATTCGGGCATTCGGGCCGCGTCGCCAACATGACCATCGGCCTCGCCGAGGTCGTGGACCGGGCGGGCGACGGCGAATACCGCGCCGTGAGGTTCAGCCGCGAGCAGCTGCGGGAGATCCGCTACGCCGGGCTGCTGCACGATTTCGGCAAGGTCGGCGTGCGCGAGGAAGTCCTGGTGAAGGCCAAGAAGCTCTACCCGCTGCAGCTCGACCTCATCCGGCAGCGGCACGACTTCGTGCGACGCACCGTGGAGCGCGACTTCTGGCGCAAGCGCGCCGAGTTTCTCGAGGCGCACGGTCGCACCGGGTACGAGAAGCACTTACGGACGCTGGAGGAAGAGCACGACCGGGAGCTGGAGGCGCTCGACCGCTTCCTGGGGGCCGTGGCCCAGGCCAATGAGCCCACGGTGTTGCCGGCGCTGCGGTTCGAGGAGTTGTCGGCGCTGGCGCGACGGACCTACGAAGACTCGGCAGGGAAGACGCGCTCGTATCTCACCGAGGAGGAGATGCGCTACCTGACCATCCCGAAGGGAAGCCTCGACGAGACGGAGCGGCTCGAGATCGAGAGCCACGTCACCCACACGTACCGCTTCCTGCAGCAGATCCCTTGGACCCGCGAGCTGCAGCAGATTCCGATCATCGCGTACGGCCACCACGAGAAGCTCGACGGCGCGGGCTACCCACGGCACGTGACGGGCGACGCTATCCCGATCCAGACGCGCATGATGACGATCAGCGATATCTACGACGCGCTCACCGCCGCCGACCGCCCGTACAAGCCCGCCGTCGCGCCCGCCCGGGCGCTCGACATCATGGCGGAGGAGGTCCAAGGGGGCCAGCTCGACCGCGAGCTGTACCGGCTGTTCGTCGACGCCAAGGTGTACGAGGCGAACACCTAGCCGATCAGCAGCCTCCCGGCCAGGACGAGGAGGAAGGCGCCGAACGCACGCCGCAGCGCCACGTCGGACACCGGCCCCGCGAGCTTCGCGCCCACCAGCGCCCCGACGAGCAGCCCGGCCGCGAGGATCGCCGCGTACACGAAGTTCACCTGCCCGCGCCGGTGGTACTCGAGCACGCCGAGGATCCCTACCGGCAGGAGCAGTGCCGCGAGCGACGTCCCACTCGCCGTGTGCTGCGGCACCTTGGCGAGGAGCACCAACCCTGGAATGATCACGATCGCCCCGCCGATCCCGAACAGGCCTGAGATCACGCCGGCCACGAGCCCGAGCAGCCCCACGAGCACCCACGTCATGGTTCGCCTCCGCGTTCCGGTTCGCCCCCGCCCCAGCCGCCGCCCCCCGGGGTCTCGATCCGCAAGACGTCGCCCGGCTGGAGCAGCGTGCTGACTTTAGGCGCCAGCGCCGTGCCGTTCAAGACCGTGCGGCCCAGCGCACCGGGGCCGCCGCCGGCGGCGCCGCGCGGCGCGTGGCGTCGGCGCTCCGCCAAGACGCTCAGCTCGATCGGCGCGAGCGCTGCGAACTCGCGAATCACGCCTTCCCCACCGACCCACTGCCCCAGCCCGCCACTGCTCCGCCGCAAGGCGTAGGCCTTCAGCCGCAAAGGATACTCCATTTCCAGTACTTCGATCGGCGTGTTCCGCGTGTTCGACATTCCCACATGCACCCCGGAAGGCCCGGTTGCGCCCCGGCTCGCGCCCTGGCCACCGCCGACGGTCTCGTAGTAGGTCCAGCCAGCCGCCACCGCACCACCCGGTTGCACGTTGCCCGTTGCGCGTTGCCCACCGAATGTGACGTTGTTCATCGTGCCCTGCCCCTGCGCCGTGACGGTCACCCCGCCCGCCGCGAGCGCCCGGAACACCGTGTCTGCGATGCGCTGCGACGTCTCGACGTTGCCGGCAGCCACGGCGCTCGGGGAGCGTGCGTTCACGAGACATCCCTCCGGCGCGGTGACGTGCACGGCGCGCGACACGCCGCCGTTGGTCGGCACATCTTCGGGCACGAGGGTCCGCACCACGAACAGCACCGCGGAGCGTGCCACGGCGAGCGGGCAGTTGACGTTGCCGCGCGCCGCGGGCGCCGTGCCGGCGAAATCGGCGTGGAACACGCCGTCGCGCACGTCCACCCGTACCACGATGGGCAGGTCGACGTCGTCCACGCCGTCGCCCTCGAGCCAGTCCGTGGCCACGAGGCCCGTAGCCTCGAACGGGCGCAACGCCTCGCGGGTGCGCCGCTCCGCGTAGGCCATGAGGTCACGCGCGGCCGCGCGCGTGTCGGCCCAGCCGTAGCGCGCCGCGAGGGCGCGCAGGCCGTCCGCCCCCCGCTCCACCGCCGCCCGTTGAGCCGCGAGGTCGGCCGCGCGTGCCGCCGGCGTGCGCACGTTCGCGAGCAGGAAGCGCTCGACCTCCGGCGTGAAGCGAACCGCCGGCACCACCACCCCTTCCGCGAAGATCTCCCGGGCTCCGGCCGGCATGCTCCCGGCCTGCACACCACCGACGTCGGAATGGTGCGCCCGCACCACGCTGAAGCCCGCCAACCTCGTTCCCCCCGCTCCATCTTCGCCGGCAATCGCGCCGATGACCGTAAGGTCCGGCAGATGCGAGCCGCCGGTGTAGGGATCATTCAGGAGGAAGAGCTCCCCGCCCCGCGGCGGCGGGTGGAGCGCCCGGACGGCCGCGACCGACTCCGCCAGCGCGCCGAGATGCACCGGGATGTGGGCGGCCTGCGCGATCAGCTCTCCGTCGGCGTCGAACAGCGCCGCGGAGCAGTCGCGCCGCTCGCGGATGTTGGGCGATACGGCGGAGTGGATCAGTACCAGTCCCATCTCCTCCGCGATCGACACGAAGGCGTGACCCATCACCTCGAGGCCGACGGCGTCGAGACTCATCGGCGCTCCGCGAGCACGGCGCCCGACGGATGCACCGTGCCCCGCCACCCCGGCTCAAGCAGCGCGGTGGCGTCCCGCCCCGCCAGGATCGCCGGGCCGTCGATCGTCCCGCCGGCCGCGAGCTCGTCGAGCGCCCACACCGACGCCGTGACCCGGTCTCCGCCCCCGAGGGTGATGGGACGCGTCGCGCCGCGGACGCAAGCGGCGCCGTTCGCACCCCGGAAGCCGGGAATGGGTGCTTCCCGCAGCGCCACCACACGCAGGTTGACGATTTCGACCGGCTGTCCCAGGCCCGCGTGCCCGTAGCGGTCGCGATGCGCCGCCACGAACGTGGCGCTGATCCGCTTCGGATCGTTGACCGCCACCGGCACGGTCACCTCGTACCCCTGACCCACGAAGCGACAGTCGGCATAGCGCCACAACGCGCCGCCCGGCACCTGCTTGGCACCTTCCGTCAGCAGGGGGCTGAACGCGCGTCCGATCTCGGTCGCTTGAAGCTCGTCGGCGAGACGATGCAGCGAGGCGAGGAGATCGACCCGCTCGGCGGCAGCCGCGAGGCCCAAGGCGGAGAGCACGCCGGGGTGAGGCGGGATGACGATCGTGCGCATCCCGAGCGCGTCCGCGAGCCCGCAGCCGAACAGTGGGCCGGCGCCGCCGAACGGCAGCAGCGCCATGCGGCGCGGGTCGAGGCCACGCGCCACGCTCACGCGCTTGAGCGCGCGGGCCATCACCGCGGTGGCGACGGCCACGATTCCCGCCGCGAGGCGCGCCGGCTGGCCGCCTCCCGCAGGGTGGGGGCCGAGCGAGCGGACGGCCCGCTCGGCGGCGGCGGCGTCGAGCCGCACGTCGTCCGCGAGCGGGCTGGCGGCGTCGAGCCAACCGAGCACGAGGCAGGCGTCGGTCACGGTAGGGCGCTCGCCGCCCCTGTCGTAGCAGGCGGGCCCGGGCACCGCGCCGGCGCTCTCGGGGCCCACCTTGAGGGCGCCACCGGCGTCCACCCGCGCGATGCTGCCGCCACCCGCGCTCACCGTCTCGATCAACACCGCGGGCAGCGCGAGGGGGATGCCGGCCACCACTCCGCCGCCCTCGCTGACCGGTGCGCCGCCCGTCACGAGGCTCGCGTCGGCGCTCGTGCCTCCCATGTCGAGGGTGAGGAGTTCGGAGAGCCCGACGGCCGCGCCGACGAGCCGCGCGCCCGCGACGCCCCCCGCGGGACCCGAGAGCGCGAGCGCGGCGGCCCGCGCCGCGGCGGCGGCGGGCGACAGCGTGCCGCCGCTCGACGCCATGACGCGCAGCGTCGCGATCCCGCGCGCGCCGACGTCGCGCTCGAGCCGCCTCAGGTAGGTCGCGACCCTGGGCCGGAGGTACGCCTCCACGGTCGTCGTGCTCGTCCGCTCGAACTCGCGGAACGCGGGAAGGACCTCATGGCTCGCGGCGACAGGTACGTCCGGCAGCGCGGCTCTCAGCGCCCCGGCGACGATCCGCTCGTGGTCCGCGTGGCGGAAGGCGAAGAGCAGCGAGACTGCAATCGCCTCGGGCGAGAGGTCCCGCACGGCCGCGACGACGCGGCGCGTCTCGTCGTCGGTCAGCGGCTCGACCACTCCTTCCGGTCCCATCCGCTCGGCGACCGGCACCACGTCGCGGCGGACCACGAGCGGCGGCGGGTGGTCGCGCGTCAGATCATACAGCGCGGCGCGGTCCTGGCGCCGCAACCACAGCAGGTCCTCGAAGCCGCGGGTGGTCACGAGCACGACTCGCGCCCCCGTGCGCTCGAGCAGGGCGTTCGTCGCGATCGTGGTGCCGTGCACCAGGAGATCGGTCGCGGGACGGGACCACTCGTCGAGCCCACGGAACATCCCGACGGCGGGATCGTCCGGCGTCGTCACCACCTTGCGCACGGTGATCGTGCCGTCCGCGCCGACGGCGACGAGGTCGGTGAAGGTGCCGCCGACATCGACGCCGACCCTCACCCGTCCACCACCCCAGTGCGGAATGTGGAATGCGAAATGCGGAGTGTATCGCGCCAGCTTCGTACCGCGATGCTGACCTTCGTGCACGACCAGGGTCCGATCAACTCCGCATTCCGCATTCCGCACTCCAGACTTTCAGAGCAGGCGGCCCGACCGCCATTTGTCGGCCAAGAGCACTCCGGCGAACCCGAGGGTCGCGAGGACGACCAACAGCCCTACCCAATCCCCGAGCCGCACGTACAGCGGGATCATATCGCTGGTCCGCAGCCGGTCGGCCACCGTGGCTTCGGTTTCGAGCCGGGTCGCGGCGTACGTTCGGCCCAAGGGATCGATGAACTCCGAGATGCCGTCGTTCGCCGCGCGCGCGATGCCCATGCGGGTCTCGATCGCCCGCAGTACCAGGTGGCTCGCATGCTGGTAAGGGCCGGCCGTGCGCCCGTACCAGGCATCGTTCGTGATATTGACGAGAAAGTCGGCGCCGCGCCGCCGGTAGCTCCGCGCCAGGTTTTCGAAGATCGACTCGTAGCAGACGAGCACACCGAATCTCCCCATGCCGACCGGATAGAGCGGCAACTCCCGCCCCTTGGCGAACCCGCCGAACCACCGCAGATGGAACCATTGCGGCGGGACGAACGGCACGCGCTCCACAATCGGCACCAGGTAGCGCTTGTGATAGACGGGATAGACGCCGCGCTGCCCCGTGGAATCGTAGAAGAACGCCGCGTTGTAGTACTCGTAGCGTACCGGGCCGTGAAACTCGACGTCGAGGCCACCGGTGAGCAGCGGCGTGTGCGTTTCCCGCGCGCGCTGAGCGATGGCCAGGTCCCAATCAGGACGATTGACGAAGTAATCGGGGATCGCCGCCTCGGGCCAGAGCAGCAGGTCGAGGCGGGTGCCGTCCTCGAGTCGCCGGGACAGGGTGAACAGCTTTCCCATCACGCTGTCCTGTCGCGCCCTGTTCCATTTCTCCCGGAACCCTTCGTTCGGCTGGATCAGTCCTACCGTGCCGAGCTCGCGAAGCGGCAGCGTTCGGACGCGCCACGTCCCGTAGCCCCACGCGAGAACCACCGTCGCGAGCACCGCGATCAGGGGCCGCCACCTGATCGACCGGCTCCCCGCTCCCTGCTCCCGGCTCCCGAGCACGGACTCCACCACCATCACGTTGCACCACGCGAGCCACAGCGTCACCCCACGGGCACCGGCGAGGTCGGCCCACTGCGCGAGCACGGGCGCGTCCGCGAGCGACGTGCCCAGCCCGAGCCAGGGAAAGCGGATGTCCCCCTGGTGGCCGACGACCCACTCGACCGCGGTCCAGGCGACCGGGAACACGACCCACAGCGGCGCCAGCGGGAACCGTCCCCGGACGCGGACGACGAACCAAAACATCAGCGCGTACCACAGGCCGTAGATCGCGATGGTGGCGAGGTAGCCCAGCCCGGAGAGCGGGGTGAAGTGCCACAGGGCGACCACCAGCCAGTAGAGCACCGCCCCCTGTGTGACGAACCCGTACCAAAAGCCCCAGCGCAGCGCGGTGCGGGCGTCGCGCTCGCGCTCGAGCTGCCGCAGCAGCACGACCGCAGGTACGAGGGCGATGAAGCTGAGGATGGGGAGCTGCAACGGGGGATAGCTCGCGACCAGCAGGACAGCGCCCGCCCCGATGAGGACGGCGGCCCGAGTCGTCACAGCAACACGTCGCGCCCTTCGTCCGCCGAGCGGTACACCGCTTCCAGCACGCGGTGCAGCGCCAGCTGGTCGCGGGGCGGCGGCGCGTTCACGTCCCCCCGCATCACCGCGAGAAAATAGGTCCATTCGGCGCGGTAGGACTGCGCGAACGGCGTCTCGCGCCCGCTCGCGCCTGTGGGCGTGACGTCCGTGACATTGCCGTGCACTTCCTTGAACACGCGCAGCGGCTGGACGCTGGCCGAGCCCTTAGTCCCCACGAGATCGAACCAGAACCGCTCCGCCTCGCCCATGTGGCGCCAGCTCACGTCGATCATGAGCGACACGCCGTTCTCGCACACGACCAGCGCCGCGGCCATATCTTCCACCCCGTCCTTCGTTTGGCCCATCGCGTGGGCGGAGACGCGTTTCGGCGCGGGCCAGCCAGCGAGCCACAGCCCCAGGTCGAGCAGCTGCAGCCCGAGATCTAGGAACGCCCCGCCGCCTGCCTCCTGGCGCCGCAGGCGCCAGCCCACCATGTGACGGCTGGGCTGAAACGTGTGCCAGCCGCCGCGAATCGCCTGCAACACGCCCAGGTCGCCGCCGGCGAGAAACCCCCGCACCGCCTGCACATCCGAGCGGAACCGGTGGTTCATGCCGACCATCACGCGCTTGCCGTACCGCTCGCTCGCCTGCAGCACGCGCTCCACGCCCGCGAGGGTGAGCGCCAGCGGCCGCTCGCACAGCACGTGGGCGCCCGCCGCAAGGGCCGACACCACGTGGATCTCGTGCAGGTGATTGGGCGTGCAGATCGCGACGACGTCGGGGTGCGCGTACTTCAGGACCTCTTCGATGTCGTCGAACGTCTGCTGCACCTCGAACCGCCCCGCGAGGGCCCGGGCCTTGCTGAGATCGTTGTCGCAGATCGCCGCCACTTCCGTCCCGGGCAGCCGCCGCAGCACCGGAAGGTGCGCCACCTGCGCGATCGCGCCCGCCCCAACCACCGCGACGCGGACGGGGTCGCTCACTTCCCGAGGCCCGCCCAGCGATACATGACGCCCGTGCGCAGGCTCACGGTCGAGAGCCCGCTCGACAGCACGCCGCGCGCGTCGAAGGTGACGCGCCAGTGGCGCGCACCGATCTCGGTGCCGATCGTGCCGTTCAGCCCTGCCGTGATCTCGTTCAGCGCGTCCTGGACGAACGTGCCGTTGATGGCCGGGCCGCTCCCATGGCGGATGTGCGCGCCGATGCCAATGCCCATGTAGGACGTCACCCCGCGCCCCTGCGGGAGCACGTATTGGAGATCGACGTCCCCGGTGACGTCGCTCCAAGTGATGCGGCCGAGGTTGATCGTGTCGTCGTGAGTCGGATCGACGACCACACTCTGGAGGCGCTGCTCGAAGCGCGCCCGCGCCGTCGAGCTGAAGTCGGCCTTGAAGTAGGACACCCCCAGCAGCACGCGGATGTGGGGCGCGATGAGGCCGTAGTCCATGCGCACACCGCCGGTGAGGGCCCCCCGGACGTTGGTGCCCCCGAGCGGGCCGATGTCGAACTGGATGGCGCTAGGCTTCAGGTTCTGGTAGGAAAACTGCTCGAGGAGAGACTGGGCGGATAGGCGGATAGGTGGATAGGCGGTGAGGAGCACCGCGGACACTCTAACCGCCTGCCCGCCTAACCGGCTAACCGCCTCAGTAAAGGCGCTCAACGTTGGCTCCCGGGAAGTAGGTCGTAGTGATGTTTCGATAGTCCTGGCCCGCGCGGGCCCGCCCCACCGCACCCCACTGGCAGAACCCGACGCCATGTCCCCACCCCGTCCCCGTGGCGACGACCCGGGTCACCTGCCCCCCCTCCTTCGTGACGCGCAGCTGGAACGCCGAGCTACCGAGCAGCTGGTCGGGCTGGGGACGAAGCACGGCGCGCACGTCCGCTCCCGCGACGCGCAGGTCCCCGTGCTCGAATACGATGCGCAACTCGCCCACCCGACCGGACGCGGTCGTGCGGGTCACCTCGAGGTCCGTGATGCGTTGCAGGCCGCCGCCGCCCGTGTTCATCACCGCCGGGAGCGTCCGCGACAATATAGCGCGCAGCTTGGCGGCGTCCCATTCCTCGCGCCAGCGAAACCGCGGCGATAACTCGCTGTAATAGTGCCCGCCCCCGCCCCCCGACGCGTCCGAGACCGGACGCAGGTAGGGTTGCGCCTGCGCGGTGCGAAATGCCTCGTCCACGGCGGCGGTGCTGGGGCCGCACGTGGAGTGGAAATAGGCGTCGCTGATGTCGCCGTGATAGCGGAGCACCTCGCCCCGTGTCTGGCGCACCGCGTCCCACGCGTCCGGCGTCTCCGCCGCGACCCCGTCGTACACCTGGTCCCGGATGTCCGTCCACGCGTCGAACCCCTGGGTCTCCCAGCGACCGCGGTTCTTCAGGGCGAAGCTGCGCGACACCACCGCCTGCGCCAGCATCGCCTGCCGCTCGTCGGGCCGCCGCTGGCCCAGCTCGGGACCGATCACGCCAGCCAGGTAGCTTTCGACGGGGACGCGGTTCAGGAGGGTGAGTCCCGCCGCGTCACGCACCACGTTCACGCGGCCGCGGTAGCGGCGGCCGTTGGCCATGGCGAACCGGTTCTCCGTGACGTTGACGGCCGAGATCCCGAAGTGCCGCTCGCTGCGGGCCCCGTCGGGCGGCACGAGCCGCAGCCCGAGCGTGTCGGCCACGACGGTCCAGCTCGTGCCCGCGGGGATCGAGCCGAGCGGGTCGCCATTGCCGTCGTCGGTGAGGAACAGCTCGCCGTCGCCGCCCAACGTCACGCTGGGTGCGCCGACCGCGATGCCGACCCGCAGCTCAGGCTCGGTGCCGGGCGTGAAGGCAGCGGGCTGCGGCCGGGCGCACCCGGCCGCGACGGCGAGCAGGCTAGCGAGGCCGGGCTTCGCCCAGGGCCGCGTCGAGTTGTGCGAGCGTGAAATCGATATCCCCATCGGTGTGCGCGCTCGAGACGAAGCCCGCCTCGAACGCCGAGGGGGCGAGGAACACGCCACGCGCGAGCGCGGCCCGGTGCCAGCGCGCGAAGAGCGCGGTGTCCGAGGCCTTCGCCTGGGCGAAATTCCCCACGGGACCGGGGGCGAAGTACAGCCCCCACATCGAGCCCGCGTGCCCCGTCGTGACGGGGACCCCATGCCGCCGCGCGGCGTCCCCTATACCCGCGACGAGCCGCGCGGTTCGTCGCTCGAGCGTCTCGTAGAAACCGGGGCACTCGGTCTCCCGCAAGGTGGCGAGTCCCGCCGCCATCGCGACCGGATTCCCGGACAGCGTCCCGGCCTGGTACACCGGGCCCTCGGGCGCCACGAGGCGCAGCAACTCGGCGCGCCCCCCGTACGCGCCCACCGGCATCCCCCCACCGATGATCTTGCCGAGCGTCGTGAGATCGGGGCGCACCCCGAGCCGCGCTTGCGCGCCGCCCGCCGCGACGCGGAAACCCGTCATCACCTCGTCGAAGATCAGGAGGGCGCCGTGCTGGTCGCACAGCGTGCGGAGCGCCGCGAGGAAGCCCGGCGCCGGAGGGATGAATCCCGCGTTGCCGACGTATGGCTCGACGATCACCGCAGCGATCTCGCTCCCTCGCCGACGGAACTCGTCCGCCACCGCGTCCGCGTCGTTGAACGGTACCGTGAGGGTCCGCTGCGCGAGCACGGCCGGGACGCCGGGGCTGTCCGGTAGCCCGAGGGTCGCCACGCCGCTCCCGGCCCTCACGAGGAAGCTGTCCCCGTGGCCGTGATAACACCCCGCGAACTTGAGCATGGCGTCCCGCCCCGTGGCCGCGCGGGCCAGCCGGACGGCCGCCATGGTGGCTTCGGTGCCCGAGTTTACGAACCGCATCATCTCGACCGCCGGCATCCGCCGCCGCACCAGCTCGGCAAGCTGCACCTCGGCCTCGCACGGCGCGCCGTAGCTCCACCCCCGCTCCGCCGCGTCGCGGATCGCCGCGAGCACGGCGGGATGCGCGTGGCCGAGGATGAGCGGGCCCCACGCGCACACGTAGTCCACGTAGCTGTTGCCGTCCACGTCGGTGAGCCGCGCGCCCGCGGCGTGCGCCACGAAAAAAGGCGTCCCGCCCACCGCCCGGAACGCCCGCACCGGCGAATTGACCCCTCCGGGGAGCACGGCCCTTGCCCGGTCGAACAGGTCCCCCGACCGGCTCACGTCAGCGCCACCGCCCGGAAGTCGTAGTCCTCGCTCGCCACGATGCGCGCCCGCACGAAGCCACCGGGCTCGGCCCAGCCGCCGCGCTCCAGGTACGTGACTCCGTCCACATCGTCGGCTTGCCACCGCACCCGCCCCAGGTGCGTCGCGCCGTCGTCGTCAGGGTCCGCGACCCGATCCACCAGTACGTCCGTGTCACGGCCCACGAAGCGCGCCAGGCGCTCCGCCGAAATGGCGCGCTGCACCTCGAGCAGCTCCTCTAGCCGCTCGCTCTTCAGCTCCGCTGGCACGTCGTCCTCGTACGCCGCGCTGCGCGTCCCCTCCTGTGGCGAGTAGGCGAACGCGCCCAGCCGGTCGAACTGCACTTCTTCGAGGAAGGTGAGCAGGGTGCGGAAGTCCTCCTCGGTCTCGCCGGGGAAGCCCACGAGGCACGTGGTGCGGAGCGCGAGGTCGGGGATGGCGCCGCGCAACCAGCCCAGCTTCTCGCGCAGCGTATGCTGCCGCTCGGGCCGCCGCATCCGCTCGAGCATGCGGTCGGACGCGTGTTGGATCGGCATGTCGACATACGGTGCGATCCGGGGCTCCCGCGCCACGAGCTCGACCACCTGCTCGGAGAGTCCCGCCGAGTACACGTACAGCAGCCGGTACCACGGGACGGTGGTCTCTTGGAGTAACGCCTCGAGCAGGTCGGCGAGCTTCGGTCCCGCGACCCCGAGATCGCGACCATAATGCCCGAGGTCCTGGGCCACAAGATTGATCTCCTTGGCGCCCTGCGCCTCGAGCGCCTGCGCCTCGCGCACCAGCCGCGCGAGCGGCTCGGAGCGGTGCTTGCCGCGCATCAGCGGGATGGCGCAAAAGGCGCAGCTGTGGTCGCAGCCCTCGGAGATCTTCAGATAGCGCACGTGCGGGGCGTCGCCCAGGAACTGGCGGACGCCGGGATGGCTCGTGAGGGGATCGTCGATCAACCCGCGCTCGGCGAGCGCCGGCACCAGGTGATGGAGGTCGGAGAATCCGAGGAACAGATCGACCTCCGGGATCTCCTGCTCGAGCTCCTGCTGGTATCGCTGAACGAGACATCCCACCGCGACGACTGCCTTCACTTCGCCTTGTGCCTTGAGCCTTGCGGCTGACAACAGGGCATCGATCGATTCCTGCTTCGCGGCGTCGATGAAGCCACAGGTGTTGACGAGGATCACGTCGGCGTGCGGCAGGTCGGGGGTCACGACCGCGCCGTGTCCCACGAGCTCGCCGACCAGCCGCTCGGAGTCGACCGTCGCCTTGTCGCACCCCAGCGAGATGACGCCCAGCTTCATCCGCGGTAGTTCCCGAACTGCAGCTCGATTCCCCAGTCTTGCGAGCGCAAGAACACGATGACTTCCTGCAGCTCGTCCTTGGAGGGCGACTGCACGCGGATCTCGGTTCCCTGGATCGAGGCCTGGGCCTTCTTGAACTTCTTGTCCTTGATCGCCTTGACGATGGCCTTCGCCTTCTCCTGCGCAATCCCCTGCGTGAGCTTGATCTCGCGGCGCACGGTGTCGCCCGCCGCGGGCGTGACCGGACCGAGCTCGAGGTTCTTCACCGGCACGCCGCGCTTGACGAGCTTGGACTGCAGCACGTCGAACAGGGCTTTCATCTTGAAGTCGTCGTCGGCGACGAGCGTCAGCGCCGCCTGGGCGCGGTCGAACGCGATCGCGGCTTTCGACCCTTTGAAGTCGTAGCGCTGGGCGACCTCCTTGGTCGCCTGGTTCACGGCGTTATCGACTTCCTGGAGATCGGCGCCGGTGGAGACGTCGAAGGAGGCGAGGCCAGCCATAGGGCGGTAAATCTACCCGCCCCGGACCTAGAACAGGAAGCTTTCCAACGCGCGGGCGCGACTCACGTGCCGCAGGCGGGCCAGCGCCTTCTCTTTGATCTGCCGCACCCGCTCGCGCGTGATGCCAAGCAGCGAGCCGATTTCCTCGAGCGTCATCGGCTCCTGGCCCTCGAGGCCGAAGTAGAGCCGCAGGATCTTGGCCTCGCGCTCCTTGAGCGTCGCCAGCACCCCCTCGATCGACTCCGTCAGGGCGTGCTCGAAGATCTCGTCGTCGGGACCGGGGTTCTGCGTATCGGGGAGATAGTCGAGCAGCTTGTTGTCTTCGCCGGGGGTGAGGGGGGCATCGAGCGAGAGATGGGCCTGGGAGATCGACAGCGTCTTGGCGACCTCTTCCTGGGAGATATCCATCCCCTCGGCGATCTCCTCGACGGTGGGCTCGCGGCCCAGCTCCTGCAGCAGCGAGGCCGAGCGCTTGCCGATGCGGTGCAGCGTGCCGGCGCGGTTCAACGGCACGCGCACGATGCGGGACTGCTCCGCGAGCGCCTGGAGGATCGCCTGGCGGATCCACCACACCGCGTACGAGATGAACTTGATTCCCTTCGTCTCGTCGAACTTGTGGGCGGCGCGGATCAGCCCGAGGTTGCCTTCGTTGATCAGGTCGGAGAGCGACACGCCCTGGTTCTGGTACTTCTTGGCGACCGAGACCACGAAGCGGAGGTTCGAGCGCACCAGCTTGTCGAGCGCCTCCTCGTCCTTCTGCTTGATCCGCTGGGCGAGGGTGACCTCCTCCTCGCGGGTGATGAGCGGATACTGACTGATCTCCCGCAGGTACTGGTCGAGCGACCCTTCGTCGAACGACGCACGTTTCGCCGTGTTCAGTTGCATGGCCTAGTCATCCCCCCCAGGCGCGCACGACGCCGCACGAAACTACGATCCGCCGAGCCGACGGCGCGCGCTCGGACGGCAGCTCCACCCTGCTCGCGGCTACCGGATGATCGAGCCGAGCCGGTGCCAGCGAATATCGGTCAGCCAGGGAAGCGCGTCGTGCGCCTCCCGATCGTAGCTGAAGTACACGACGAGCGGCCGTCCCTTCACCGCCTTCTGGTCCACGAACCCCCAGTAGCGGGAGTCGGCCGAGTTATCGCGGTTGTCGCCCAGCACGAAGTACCGGCCGGACGGCACGATGAGCGGGCCCCAGGTGTCGCGGGTCGGACGGTAGCTCCGCCGCGCGACCGGGCCGCCCGCGAGGTAGTCCCGCTGCCAGTTGAACTCCGGGTCGTAGATGTCGTGCGTGGGGTCCACCCGCTGGACGTAGGGTTCCTTGAGGGACTCCGCGTTGACGCGCACTTCCCCACCGCGCATTTCGACGGTGTCGCCCGGCTCGCCGATCACCCGCTTCACGTAGTTGAGCTCGGGGTTCTTCGGGTACGCGAACACGATGACGTCGCCGCGCTGCGGTGACTCGAAGCCCGGCAGGCGAGCGCTCGTGCCGGGAATCTGCGCCCCGTATACCGCTTTGTTCACGAAGAGAAAGTCCCCGACGAGCAGCGTCCGCTCCATGCTGCCGCTGGGGATCTGGAAGGCTTCGACGAAGAACGTCTTGATGATGACGAAGAGGATGAACGCCATGCCGACCGAGCGGAGCCAGTTGTCAAACCAGCGCGCCAAGCGGGAGCGGCGTTTCTCGGCAGCGACGAGGGGCGGCGCGGCGAGGGGGGCGACGGGCGGCGGCGCGACGCGCGCGCCCTGGTCCTCCCTCCGAACCCCCAAGTCATGCATGGCTTTTACTTTAGCCAAGCCGCCTGCCAGGCGCAACGGTCACGGCCCACCCGCGCGCCGCCCCCCAAGCCCGCACCCGCTCGCGGAACCGGTCGGGCGGGTCGTCATGACACACTCGAGCCGCGAGACACGCGGCCTCACCCTCGCGCTCGACCCGCACCCAGTGTACGGCGGTCACCGCGAGCGCGTCGAGCGCGGCGCTGTCGAGCGGGGAGCCGCCAGAGGAGAGGACGATCACCAACGATTCGTGACCCACCGGACGCACCATAACGCATCCGGTGTGAGCCGCGTCACCCGATTCATGCCGGCAGGTGCAATTGGATGCGCCGAGTAGGGGCACGGCATGCCGTGCCCCTACTCGGTGTCGATCTGCGCCCGCTGCAGTTTGCCGGAGAAGTCCACGTAGGCCACCTTCGTCTCCGAGTAGAAGTCGTAGACCTCCCAGCCGCCCTCGCGGTGGCCGTTTCCGGTCTGCTTCACGCCGCCAAACGGCAGGTGCGCCTCGGCACCGATCGTGGGGGCGTTGACGTAGGTGATCCCGTTGTCCAGCTCGTTCATCGCGCGGAACGCGGCGTTCACGTCCCGCGTGTACAACGAGCTTGAGAGGCCGTACTTCACATCGTTGTTGACGCGGATCGCCTCGTCGAGCGAGCCGACCTTGATCACCGACAGCACAGGCCCGAAGATCTCCTCCTGCTCCACCCGCATCCCGGCGCGGACGCCCCCGAGCACCGTCGGCTGGTAGAACCAGCCGCGCTCGAGCCCCCCCTTCCCCGTCGCCCGCTCGCCGCCGAGCAGCACCGCCGCGCCCTCGTCGCGCCCCACGCCCACGTAGTACTCGACCTTCTTGCGGGCCTCCTCGTTGATGAGTGGCCCGACCTCGGTCTTCTCGTCGAGGCCGGGGCCGAGTCGCAGGTGCCCGGCCCGGTCGCAGATCATCTGGACCAGCCGGTCATGGACCTTCTCGTGCACGAGCAGCCGGCTGGTGGCGGTACACCGCTGGCCGGTCGTGCCGAAGGCGCCCCACAGCACGCCGTCGAGCGCCAGGTCCAGGTCGGCGTCGTCCAGCACGATCATCGCGTTCTTGCCGCCCATCTCGAGCGACAGCCGCTTGTGCATCCGGCCGCAGGTCGCGCCGATGATCGCTCCCGTCTCGGTCGACCCCGTGAAGGAGATCACCGTAATCGCGGGATGGTCCACCATCGCCTTGCCCACGACGGAGCCCTCGCCGTGCAGCAGCTGCACCGCCTCGGGCGGGAGCCCGGCCTCGAGCAGCACCTCGACCAGCAAATGGGCGGTGTGGGGCACGTCCTCGGCGGGCTTGAAGATCACCGCGTTCCCGCACAGCAGCGCGGGGAACATTTTCCACGTCGGGATCGCGAGGGGGAAATTGAACGGGGTGATGAGGCCGGCGAGGCCGATCGGCCGACGGAAGCTCATCGCCCACTTGTGGCGCAGCTCCGACGGCACGGTGCGGCCGAACAGCCGCCGGCCCTCGGTGTGCGCGTAGTGGGCGGTGTCGATGCCCTCCTGCACGTCGCCGCGCGTCTCGGCGAGGACCTTGCCCATTTCGCGCGTCATGGCGCGCGCGATCTCCTCCTTGCGCTGCATCAGGAGGTCGCCCACGCGGTGCAGCACCTCGCCGCGCACCGGGGCGGGCGTCTGCGACCAGCGCGCGAAGCCGCGCTGCGCCGAGGCGACGGCCCGCGCCACGTCCTCCGGCCCCGAGCGCGGGAAACAGCCGATCACGTCGTTCCAGTCGGCGGGATTGCGGTTCTCGAAATACGCGCCGGTCGCCGGGGCGGCCCACTCGCCGGCGATGAAGTTCTGGAAGTTGTCAGTCATGGGTTCGTCCGTCGTCAGTGAGGTTGCACGTCGGGGCACAGCCACAGGACCGTCGCCTTGGCGGTCCCGATCCGCGGCAGCACTTCGCGCGTCGCCAGGAGGATCCCCCAGACGATGAGGGCCTGCGAGATCACGTGCGCGAAGGCCAGGCGCCGTCGCCACGACGCCACGCTCGCCCACAGCCCCGCGGCGATCACGGTTGTGATGCCGAGCAGGTAGAAGATCAAGCGCAGGCCGCAGCCGTGGGAGTACGGCCAGATGCCGGGGGCGACGCCGACGCCGACGAGCACCCCGAGTGCCACTTTTGCCCAGGTCGTGAGCAGCGCACCCGCACTGGACAGCGCGGGGGCGTGCGTGCCGAGGGCGCCCGGGCCCACCACGGGTCGCTTGACGGTCGGCGCGGAGCCGGAGCCCCGTCCCAAGGTGGGGTCGGCCTCTGGCAGCTTCTTGAGCAGCCGGTCGACCTCGGCCATCTCCTTGTCCCAATCCCGATCCTTGTCCGTTCCGGTCACTACGCCTCCCGCGCCAGGCCATAGCGCTCGATCTTCTTGTAGAGGTTCGAGCGCGGCATATCCAATGTGCGCGCGGTCTCCGACACATTCCAGTCGTGCTCCTTGAGCTTCGCGAGGATATAGGTCCGCTCGGCCGCCTGCTTGAACTCTTCGAACGTGGCCGCGCGCATCCACGGGGCGCCCGCGAGGTCCGCGGCACTAGTCCCCCGTCCCTCGTCCCCGCTGCTGAGCCCCGCCACCCGCTCCACGTCCGCAACCGTGACCGCGGGGCCCGGCGCGAGGATGAGCAGGCGCTCGATAGCATTCCGGAGCTCGCGGATGTTCCCCGGCCAGTCATGCGCCGCGAGCCGCTGCACCGCCTCGGACTGGAACGACTTCGCGGTCAGGCCGCCGCCGCGCGTCAGCTGGCCCGCGAAGTGCTCCACGAGCTGCGGGATGTCGCCCCGCCGTGCCCGCAACGGCGGCACCTCGATCGGCACGACGTTGAGGCGGTATAGCAGGTCCTCGCGGAACCGCCCGGCGGCGATCTCGGCCTGCACGTTTTTGTTGGTCGCGGCCACCACGCGCACGTCCACCGCGAGCGTCTTGCCGGAGCCGACGCGCGAGATCACGCCCTCCTCCAGCGCCCGCAGCACCTTCGCCTGGGCCGACAGACTCATGTCGCCGACCTCGTCGAGAAACAGCGTGCCCCCGTCCGCCAGCTCGAACTTGCCCGCGCGATCGGCGAACGCTCCGGTGAAGCTCCCCTTGATGTGACCGAACAGCTCGCTCTCGATCAGCTCGGTCGGGATCGCGGCGCAGTTCACTTCCACGAAGGGGCCGCGCGCCCGGGGGGAGAGCGCATGGATCGCTCGCGCCACGAGCTCTTTTCCGGTCCCGTTCTCGCCCGTAACGAGCACGCGGGCGGCGGTCGGCGCCACTTTCTCGATGCGGTCGATCACCTGCTTGATGGCCTTGCTCGAGCCGACGATTTCGTACTGCGCGTGCACTTCGGCCTGGAGCCGCACGTTCTCGCTCGCCAAGTCCACGTGCTGCAGGGCGTTTCGCAGCGTGAGCAGCACGCGATCGGTGTCGAGCGGCTTTTCGAGGAAGTCGTAGGCGCCGAGCTGGGTGGCTTCGACCGCGGTCTGGATGGTGCCGTGGCCCGAGATCATGACGACCTGGGCGTGGGGATCGAGCTCGCGCAGCTGGCGGAGCGTCTCGAGCCCGTCCATGCCCTGCATCTTCACGTCCAGGAACACGAGGTGGGGCCGGAACTCGGCGTACAGCCGCAGCGCCTCGGGCCCGGACGCGCAGACCTGCGCCGTGATCTCTTCGTACTCGAGGACCTGTCGCAGGGCGTCGCGGATGCCCTTCTCGTCGTCCACGACCAGGACCCGCCGGCTCACGCCTTACTCCGTTTGACGCGGTACAGCACCACCCCGGTGGGATGGATCGCGACGTCCCTGAACGCCGGCGAAACGCGGAGCGGCACCGCCCCGCTCGAATCGGCCCCCGCCACCCGCTGGGCCAGCTGCTTCACCAGCGGCTCCGGAAAGGGAAAGCCGCGCAGCGCCAGCTCCTCCACCTTGAAGCGGGCGATGCCCGGTCGCTCGATCGCGAGCGGACCCGCGATGCGGAGCGGCTCCATGGGCCTGAGCATCCCGGCGAGCGGCCCCAGGGCGTCGGGGGGAATGACGCGTGTATCGAGCCGGCAGTAGACGGCGACGCGGCCTTCCAGCAGCTCGACCCGCAGCGAATCGAAGCTCTTACGCACCGACCAGTCGATGCCGCTGCCCACCATGGCGGCGATCTCGTTGGGAGACAGGACGACGGAGTCGGGCCCGGTCGGGGTCTTGAGGCGGTCGAACTTGCTCTGGCTGGAGGAAAGCGCCTTGGGCGTGGGCGCCCCCACCGCGGTGTCCTCCACGGGGGGGAGCTTCGTCGAATGGGGACCGAACCAGCGCGCGGCCGTGCGCAGGATCGGCTCCCGGAACCACCACGCCACGAGCGCCGCCACCATGACGATGGCGAGGCAGCCGAGCCGCAGGACGCCCTTAAGACAGCCGTTCACTGTGCCTGACGTTGTACACCGCACCTCCCGATTGGAGCGTGCTCTCCATCAGGTCAAGCGCCGCGACGACGACCGTCTCCTCGTAGCGCAGCCTGCCGAGCGCCGCTTCGAGGCCCGCGAAATCGCGCGGCCGCGCGTCGCGGGCCGCGCGCCCCAGCGTGAGGTGGGGCCGAAACGCCCGCGCCTCGGTCGGGAAGCCCAGCGGCGCGTACTCCCGCTCCACCTGGTGCTGCAGCAGCTCGAGCGCGGACTCGGGCGCGATCCCCACCCAGACGACGCGCGGCCGATGAAAGTCGGGAAACACGCCGAACCCTCCCAGCTCGAGCGTCAGCGCACGGGCACCGGCCGCGGCGCGCGTCAGCGCGTCGCGCAGCTCGCGGTCGCGCTCCTCGGGGACCTCGCCCAGGAACTTGAGCGTGAGGTGAATCCCCTCGGCGCGCACCCACTTCACCGCCAGCCCGAGGTCGCGCAGCGGCGCGGTCGCCTGCCAAAGAGCCTGCCGGACCTGGGGAGGGAAATTGAGAGCGACGAAGAGCCTCAAACGGAGGGCCTGGCTTCGAGGAGGCTGCCGCGCCGATAGCCACGCGGGTCCACGTCCACCAGTCCGAAGCCTAGCGCGGCGAGCCGCGCCGTGATGGTGGCGAGCCGCTCGGTCACCCACGGCACCCAACCCGGCTCAACCTCGATGCGCGCGCGGTCGCCGTGATGGCGCACCCGCAGATCCCCCCGGACGCCGAGCTCGCGCAGGTATGCTTCCGCCTGTTCGATCTGCGCCAGGCGCTGCGCCGTGATTGCGATCCCGTAGGCGACGCGGCTCGAGAGGCACGGCGCCGCCGGCGCGTCCCACACGGGAAGCCCCAACGCCCGCGCCGCCGCGCGGACATCCGCCTTGGTCATCCCGGCTTCGGCGATCGGCGAGCAGATCCCCGCGGCCCGGCCGGCGGCGTACCCGGGTCGGTGCTCTCCGAGATCGTCGGCGTTCGTCCCATCACACACCACGGCGAGCCCCCGCGCCCGCGCCACGGGCGCGAGCCGCCGCCACAGCTCCGTCTTGCAGAAGAAACAGCGGTTCGTGGGATTCGCGAGGTAGCGCGGGTCCGCGAGCTCCTGGGTCACGATCTCGACCAGCGGCACATCGAACCGCTCCGCCACCTGGCGGGCAGTTTCCCACTGAGCGGCGGGGTAGGAGGCGCTCCGGCCGATGGCGGCCAGCATGCGCCCCCGCCCCAGCTCCTGGCGCAGCACCACGGCGAGCAGCGCCGAATCCACGCCCCCGGAATAGCCGACGAGGGCGGACGGGAAGGTGCGTACGAGCTGGCGCAGGGAGGCCGCAGCCGGCGTGGACATGGCCGAATAGTACCGACCTAGGCTGTCCCAATCAAAGGACAATTTCCTTGCAAGAATCGGATATTTCGTAGGCCGGAAACCGTTTATTCTGATGATACGTTCACGAAAGCAAGAGGACGTCTACGTCTCGTAGGTGAGGTGACTCAAGAGGCTCCGAAATGACAAACAAGACCGAGCTGGATGCCGTGGACCGCAAAATCCTGCGGCAGCTCGCGAGCGACGGCCGGGCCAGCTATCAGGCGATCGCCGACGAGGTCGGGCTATCGCGACCCGCCGTGATGGAACGGGTGAAGCGGCTGGAAGAAGCCGGGTACATCACCGGCTACGGCGCCCGGCTGGACCGCGCCAAGGCCGGTTTCCCCGTCACGGCGTTCGTCGCCGTCCGCTACGCCAACTCCGACTATCAGGGTGAGGAGCCGCAGATGCGGGCAATGGAGCAGCACCCCGAAGTGCTCGAATGCCACCACGTCGCGGGTGAGGACTGCTACATCCTCAAGGTCGCGGCGCCCGATCTCGAGAGCCTGCAGCATGTGCTGCGCGACCTGCGCGGGTCCACCAAGACTCCGATGACCACGCGCACCACGATCGTGCTGGGGACCGTGTTCGAGAAGCCGGGGTTCGTCCCGGGAGAGCCCGACTGATGGGGGCGGGGCTGCGCGGCAAGGCGCTCGTCGCCTATCTCGTCGTGTGCGTATTCTGGGGCTCGACGTACCTCGCCATCCGGGTGGGCGTCGAAGTGCTGCCGCCGTTCCTGTTCGCGGGCCTCCGCTTCGTGGTGGCGGGCGCCCTGCTACTCACGATCATGCTGGCGCTCGGCGACCGGCTGCCTACGCGCGCCGCTGACTGGCGCACGCAGGCCATCGTGGGCGTGCTGTTGCTCGCTGGGGGAAACGCGTTCGTCGTCTGGGCGGAGCAATACACGCCGTCCGGCGTGGCCAGCATCTTCGTGGTGACCGTCGCCCTGTGGATGGCGTTCTTCGACGCCGTCATCCCAGGGGGCTCGGGTGACCTCAATTGGCGTGTGATCGCGGGGCTGCTGCTGGGCTTCCTCGGCACGGCGCTGCTGGTGGGCGCGAGCCCGGCCGAGATTATGCACGCCGACCTGCGCGGCCCGATCGCCCTGACCGGGGCGAGCGCTTCATGGTCGCTCGGCTCCGTGTACGGCAAGCGCCATCGGACGGAGACCAGTCCGTACATGGGTGCCGCGCTGCAGATGGTCGCGGGCGGCGCGGCGGTGGCGCTGCTCGGCACGGCGCTCGGGGAGTGGAGCCGCTGGCATCTCACGCCCCGCGGCGTGGGCGCCGTCGCCTATCTCGTGGTGTTCGGCTCGATTCTCGGCTACAGCGCGTACACGTACGCGCTGCGCCACGCATCGCCCACGATCGTCGGCACGTACGCCTACGTGAATCCGGTGATCGCCGTGTTGCTCGGCTGGCTGATCCTGCGCGAGCCCGTGACCGCGCGCACCTTCCTCGCGATGGGGCTGATCGTGGGAGCTGTCGTGTGGATCCAGTTCTCGCACCGGATTCCGAAGCTCGGACGCCGCTCGCTCGCGGCGGCTGCGAGCGATTAGAGGGGGAGGCACGATGCAACCGTTGCCGCACAACACCGCTCTGCTGGTGATCGATGTGCACCGCGGCTGCGACGAAGCGGGGGCGATCATGGGACGGGGGCGACGCAACAACCCCGCGATGGAGGAGAACATCGGTCGCCTGGAGGAGGCGTGGCGCGCGAGCGGGCGGCCGATCATGCGCGTGCAGCACGATTCCCGCTGGCCAGGCGCGCCGACTCACTACAGCGCATTCGTCGGCACCTACCTGGAGGCCGAGCTGCTGCGGCGCGGCGTCGGCACCCTCGTGCTCACCGGCCTGGCGACCGATCGCTGCGTGTCCACCACGGCGCGTCTCGCCGCGAACTTCGGCTTCGCGACCTACGTCGTCGCCGACGCCACGGCGACCTTCGATCGCCTCGGCCCCCCTCCCGACGGCCGCCGGCACGCCGCCGAGGACGTCCACGCGGTGGCGCTCGCGGAGCTGAACGGCGAGTTCGCCCTCATTGTCGACACCGATGCGGTGCTCGAGGCGGCGGGCGTGTCGCCCGGAGCGGCCGCATGATCGCGCGTCTGTGGCACGGGGCCGTTCCGGTCGCTCAAGGCGACCGCTACGCCGCCTACCTCACGGAGACCGGGGTGACCGATTGTCGCGCCACTCCCGGGAACCGCGGCGTCCAGGTGCTGCGGCGCAACGCGGGCGGTGCGACGGACTTTCTGTTCGTCTCGTTCTGGGACTCGCTGGACGCGATCCGGGCGTTCGCCGGCGAGGACGTCGAGCTAGCGCGCTACTACCCCGAGGACCGGAAATACCTGCTGGAGCTCGAGCCGCGTGTGGCCCACTACGAGGTGCTGGAGGGCTAGCTCACTCGTTCGTCTCGTGCACCTCACTGGGCCGCCGCCGCGACCGCTTGGGGCGCGCGTCCTTCCCTTCCTCCGTCAGCTTGAATGAGCGCACGGTGTGGTACGCGAGGTCGACGTCCGGGCGGGCATCGAACTCGGTGAGGATCTCCTCCCAGATGGCATGCTCGGTGCCACGCCGCTTGCGGGGCTCGATCAAGTAGCGGATGGTCAGCTCGACGCCGCTATCCACGACTCGGGTGTAGACGATCGGGGTCAGCTTGGTGTAGTTGATGAGGTACTGTCGGGACGCCGCGAGCAGGTCCTGCTCCGCCTGCGCAGTGAGGTGCGCGGCGTGCTTGAAGGCGATCTGCGTGAGGACCTCCTTCGCCTCCCTCCAATCGCTTTCGAACGTGACCAGGACGGGCACTTCGTTCCAGATGTACTTGAAGCCCTTGTCGTAATTGGCCACCGGCTCGGTGAACACCTTCCCGTTCGGGATGTGGATGATGCGACCGCTCGACTGATCCGCGTTGACCCAGTTGCCGATCTCGTTGAGGGTGAAGTGCAGCAGCCGGATGTCGATCACGTCCCCCTTGTGCCCGCCGAGCTCGACGCGGTCGCCCACCTCGAAGGGGCGCCGCCACACGATGAAGATCCAACCGGCCAGGTTGGTGACCGGGTCCTTGAGGGCGATCGCCAATCCGGCCGTGAGCAAGCCGAGGAACGTGGCCAGCGCCTGGATCCCCACGAACCAGGTCCGCCCCACGAGGATGACGCCCAGCCCGAGCGCCACGTAGGTGATCGACTTGCGCCAGCGATAGCGACTCCACGGGTCGCGCACCCGCCGGTACACGAGCGCGAGGACGACCCAATGCAGCAGCCACAGCCCGAACACCGTGAGCAGGGTGACGAGCAGCTTGACCTGAAGGTCGGGGGAGAGGCCGAATCGTGACTGGAGCCAATCGCTCATGCGGACCGCGGATCAGATGGCGGGGACAAGGTAGGGAGCGGGCGCGCGGCGCGCCAGTTACTGAGGTATAATTGCGCCATGCGCGGCCCCACCGTCTCCGCCTTACTGTACGTCGCCGTCGCACTCGACGCGGTCGCCTGTCACGCGCGTCCCGCCGCGCCGCCCAACCCCCGGGCCGAGGTCGCGGTCACGGTGGACAATCAGAACTTTCTGGACATGGACGTGTTCATCGTCCGGACCAGCGGCGAGCGCATCCGGATCGGGATGGTGTCGGGGCTGACGACGCGGATCCTGATGGTGCGGCCGGACGTGATCGGCAACAGCACCGAGCTGCGATTCGAAGTGCACCCGATCGGGGCGAGAGCGAATCCGATTTCCGAAACGGTGACGGTGCGGCCCGGCGACGTGATCCACCTGACGATCCCGCCCTCCTAAGCCGACCGCGATCATCGTCGGCGCCGATGCTCAGGGCTTTGCTTTGCTCGGCGCCTGGGCTTTCAGCTCAACCAGCAGAACGTGCGCTCCCCCCGTCCCGACGTACTCGGTTGCGTGTGTTTCGGGGTCGTGCCACTTGACCTGGCCCGTATTGGCCGGTTGCTCGGTCGTCTTCCCGTCCGGGGACGTGAACCTCGTCATGCCAGCCCCGGAGATGCTGTAGGTCAGGTACGCCGGATGGGAATGCATGGGAATCTTCTCACCGGCCTTGCTGTGGAAGTCGAGCACCCGGACGCTCTCGTTTTCCAGCAGCACCTTGAAGTGATTCGGCGCCACTTGGACGGGGTCCTGCGCCCGTAGTGTTCCCACCGCACAAAACAGAATGACACCGGCACCTATGATGCGTCTCATTACGACCTCCCTCGCTCGCAAGAGATGACGTTCCGCGGGGCGGATGTAACCCCCCGCGGGGGAGGTGTCAAACGCATCGGGGCACGCCCCTACCCCAGGCCTCGCCGATCGAGACTGCGGTATTGAATCGCCTCGCTCACGTGCTTCGGCTCGAGCTCCCCTGCTCCGCTCAAATCCGCGATGGTCCGGGCGATCTTGAGAATTCGGTGATAGGCCCGCGCCGACAGCGCGAGCCGGGTGATCGCGGTGCGGAGCAGCGCTTCCGCGCCGTCCGACACGCGGCAGAACGTCCGGATGTCGCGCGCCGTCATGTGGGCGTTGGCATAGATCCCGGGCCGGCTTGCGAATCGCTCCCGCTGCACCACCCGCGCGCGGTCCACCCGCTCCCGCACCGCGACGCTCGGCTCACCCCCGCCTTGGTCCGCCAGCGCGCGGTACTTCACCGCCGGCACTTCGAGGTGGATGTCGATCCGGTCGAGCAGCGGGCCCGAGACGCGCGCCAGATAGCGCTCCACGCCGAGTGGCCCGCAGACGCAATTGTGCTGAGGATCGCCGAAATAGCCGCAGGGACAGGGATTCATCGCCGCCGCGAGCATGAAGCGTGCCGGATAGCTCAGGCTCATGGCCGCCCGCGCGATCGTGACCACGCCGTCCTCCATCGGCTGGCGCAGCACCTCGAGCACGTTCTTACGAAACTCGGGCAGCTCGTCCAGGAACAGCACGCCGCCGTGCGCCAGGCTCACCTCGCCCGGTCGTGGGTAGGAGCCGCCGCCGATCAGCCCGGCGTCCGAGATGGTGTGGTGCGGCGCGCGAAATGGCCGGCGCGCGACGAGCGATTCGCCCAGCGGCAGCACGCCCGCGACCGAATGGATCTTCGTCGTCTCGAGCGCCTCGTCGAGGCTCATCTTGGGGAGGATGGTCGGCAGCCGTCGCGCCAGCATCGTCTTGCCCGACCCCGGCGGGCCGATCATCAGGATGTTGTGCCCGCCCGCGGCGGCCACCTCGAGCGCCCGCTTGGCGTGCGCCTGCCCCTTCACCTCCGCGAAATCGACGTCGTCCTTGGCCCGCTCGGCGAACAGCGCGGCGAGGTCGACCTGCGCCTCCGGCAGCGTGCCGCGGCCGTCCAGGAAGTCCGCCAGCTCCGAGAGATTCGCCGCGCCGAGCACGCGCACGCCCGACACGACGCCCGCCTCCGGAAGGTTGTCGCGCGGCAGGACCAGCGCCTCCAATCCCGCCGCCCGCGCCGTGAGGGCCACCGGCAGCGCGCCACGCACCGGCCGGATCGCGCCCTCAAGCCCCAGCTCGCCCAGCACCGCCACCCGCCCCAGGCGCTCGGCCGAGATCTGCTCTGTGGCAGCGAGGATCCCGACGGCGATCGGCAGGTCGAAGGCACAGCCGTCCTTGCGAATGTCGGCTGGGGCGAGGTTCACCGTGATGCGCTTCAAGGGGAACGTGTAACCCGTGTTCGCGAGCGCCGCGAACACCCGCTCGCGACCTTCTTTCACGGCCCCTTGCGGCAGCCCCACGGTGGCGAACGTCGGAAGCCCGTTCGCGATGTCGGTCTCGACGTCGACGAGATAGGCGTCGATGCCGAGCACGGCGGCGGAGCGGACGCGGGCGAGCATACCACATGGTACGGCGGCACGCTGGCACGGAGGTAGGCAAAAACGCGCGGGCGGGGGCGAAGTGTTGCCGGGGACCTCACCCCCTGACCCCCTCTCCACTTCGTGGAGAGGGGGAACGAAGGGACAGTGCCGACGCGTAAATTGGCGCCCGACCGACTGAATCAGATCCTCGCTGACTCCCACTCCGCGTTATCGTCCGCGAATGAGGCTCCGGCGTCCGCCGATCCCGCGACCGAAGCTGCAGCGTGCACGCGACCTGCGGCGGGACCTGACGCTCGCCGAACGGCGAACGTGGGAGCTGCTCCGAAATCGGCGCATGCTCGGCCTCAAGTTCCGACGCCAGCATGCGATCAGCGGGTTCATCGTGGACTTCTACTGCGCCGAGCTAAACCTAGTATTCGAGATCGACGGAACCGGACACGCCAGCATGATGCAGTCAGGTTATGATGCCGTCCGTACTGCGCACCTGGAATCGAGAGGGCTCCGAGTAATCCGAATTCCCAACGGCGCGGTGCGGGAAGACGCTCTGAAGTCGCTGCTAGAAGATCTCACACGCCGTTCCCCCTCTCCACGAAGTGGAGAGGGGGTCAGGGGGTGAGGTCACGAGGCGAAGTCGGCGCGTGAGATCCTGCGTTGCGGCGCGCGGGCGCAGCGCGGAGATTTCCGCCATGCCTCCGATCACCTGGGACGACTTTCTCAAGGTCGACATCCGAGTGGGGCGAGTCGTGCAGGTCGATGACTTCCCCAGGGCGAAGAAGCCCGCCTACCAACTCCGCATCGACTTCGGCGAGGTCGGCATCAAGACGTCGAGCGCGCAGATCACGCGGCACTACGCGAAGGGCGATCTCGTGGGCAAGCTGGTGCTCGCGGTGGTGAACTTCCCGCCGCGCCAGATCGCCACCTTCTTCTCGGAAGTCCTGACGTTGGGAGTGGTGCTGGGAGACGGGGACATCGTCCTCGTGCACCCCGACCGCGAGGTGCCGCTGGGCAGCCGGATCGCCTAGCGGGCCACGGCTCCCGCGCCGGCCCCGTAGCGCGCCTCGATGTAGTCCTCGAGGATCTTCAGGAAATCGGCGACGATCGTGTCGCCCTTGAGTGTCACTTTGAGTCGCCCGTCCACGTACACGGGTGCCTTAGGCTCTTCGAACGTGCCAGGCAGCGAGATCCCGATGTCCGCGTGTTTCGACTCGCCGGGGCCGTTCACGACGCAGCCCATCACCGCCACCCGCAAGTCGGCGACCCCGGGGTAGCGCTCCCGCCACACGGGCATCTGCCCCCGCAGGTGCGCCTGGATCGCTTCGGCCATCTCCTGGAAGAACGACGACGTGGTGCGCCCGCACCCCGGGCAGGCGGAGACCTGCGGCGTGAAGCTCCGCAGGCCGAGCGACTGCAGCACCTGCTGCGCGACTCGCACTTCCTCGGTGCGATCGCCGCCGGGCGGCGGCGTGAGCGAAACCCGGATCGTGTCGCCGATTCCCTCCGCGAGCAGGATCGAGAGGCCGGCGGCGCTCGCGATGATGCCCTTGCTGCCCATCCCAGCTTCGGTGAGGCCGAGGTGCAACGGGTGATCGGACAGCCGCGCCAACCGGCGGTACACATCCACCAAGTCCTGCACGCCAGACAGCTTCGCCGAGAGGATGACGCGGTCGTGGGGCAGGCCGCACTGTTCGGCGAGCTCGGCCGACCGCACGGCGCTCGCCACCACCGCCTCGAGCATGACGTCGCGCGCGTCGAGCGGATCGGACCGGCGGGCGTTCTCGTCCATCATCTCGGTGAGGAGCTGCTGGTCGAGACTGCCCCAGTTGACGCCGATGCGTACGGGCTTCCCGTGCGCGAGCGCCACTTCGATGATGGTCCGGAAATTCTCGTCGCGTCGTTTCGCGCCCACGTTGCCGGGGTTGATGCGGTACTTGGCGAGCGCCGCGGCGCAGTGCGGGTACTTGGTGAGCAGCAGGTGACCGTTGTAGTGGAAGTCGCCGATGACTGGCACGTCCACCTGGGCGACGATGGCGGGCACCGCCGCGGCGGCCGCCTCGTTGTTGACCGTGACGCGCACCAGCTCGCTCCCGGCCTGGTGCAGCGCCCGCACCTGCGCCGCCGTCGCGTCCACGTCGGCGGTGTCGGTGTTGGTCATCGACTGGACGACGATGGGGTGGCTGGTGCCCACCCTCACGCCCCCCACGTCGACGACGACGGTTTTCCGACGCTGACATGCGTTCACGTTTCCAATATAAAGCCAACGGCGTCACGGAGAGACGTCACGCGAAGGCGTCGCGAGAAGACATCTTCCCGCGACGCCTTCCTGCACCGCCGTTTCGCGACGGCTCTTCGCGACGCCTCTTAGAAGATCTTGTCCTGGACGACGATCCTCGCCTGCAGCGCCGTGAGCTTCGCCGTGCCCTGCAGCGGACCGGCCGGCGACGAGGCTCCCCCTGGCGTCGCAGAGGCCCGGATGCCGACGTACACCTTGGACGCCAGGAACAGCGGCTTCAGGGCGTCGGGGAGGTTCACGCTGAAAGAGCTATCCGTCGTGGACGCGGGCAGCACGTCCGCCGTCACGCCGAACGCCGGCGCGCTAGTGTACACGGTGTTGGCGACAGAGTCGAAGTACACCTGGAACGCGACGGTCCCGGTGTCGGTGCGGTTGACGAACGAGATCGTCCCGGTCAGAAGGACCGTATCCACGATCGACGACGTGAGACCGAGCGAGTTCACCGTCTGCACCGGAATGGTGTCGGGGACTCCGGGGAGGACCGGCCCGCTGTACGGCAGAGTGTCCGTGTTCGTCCCCTTGAGGAAGCTGTAGATATCCACTACGAAGATGGCGCGGCCTTGCCCGCATCCCGCGGCCACGCCCGCCGCCAGTGCCACGCCGAGCCACTTCGCGTTCATCCTGCCTCCCTAATAGATCGAGAGCGAGGTCGCCATCGTGATGGCACGCTCGTTCGAGAGCGAGTTGGTGTGCGTCCAGAATCCCACGTCCAGGCCGAGCCCTCCCAGCCGCAGCCCGCCGCCCCAGCCGAACTCGACCCGCTTGCGCTGATCGCGCGCGATGCCGCCGCGCAGCGCCCACAGGCCGATCCGTTGCTCCCCGCCGACGTGCACGGTGGCCCCGCGCCCGGTGTTGAGGACGTCTACGCCGAGCGTCGTCATGCCCACCGTGTACGCGAGGTTGGCGATGTACGACACGGGCAGCTTGGTCGTGGTCGTGACGTGGTTGTGGAACAGCGTCGAGTAGCTCGTGTCGCGGTTCGTTGCGGTATCGCGGACGAAGTAGGCGCTGTCCTGACGCGTATCGGGCCACGTGATGGTGGCGCCGATGTCGTTCACGCCGATCCCCAGCTCGATCGGCCCGGAGACCCAAGCGGCGCCGATGTCACCGCCCACGCCATGGCCGAGCGTGTTCCCAGGCCTCGAGTACTGCGTGAGGGTCCGGCCGTCGGGCGTCACAGGGTTCGCGCCGGCGAAGATCGGATTCCCGGTGATGAAGCTCGCGTCGCCGTCGGTCCGGAAATACCCGACACCGAGATAATAGTGCACAGCGCCGCCGACGTAGAACCCTTTCGCGCTGTCTCCGGCGATCCGCCCGGCGTAGCTGATGGTCGGAGCGAACCCGCCCTCGACGAGACCGTGGACGAGCGCGCCGTATGGCGTGTTTGGCTGCGCGTACGCCGAATCGTGGAGGAACGCGAGGAGCGTGGTGTCCAGCTGGAACCCCACGTCGTCGTGCAGCCACCCCATCACGCCGACCCGGACTCCTTTGATGTCGATGCCCGGATCGAGCGGCCGGCTCGAACCGCTGATGCCGAACTGGTCCTCCGGCACGAGTTTCGCCGCCTGGCCCAGATCCACCCGTAGCGTGTCGCGCGCGATGAACAACGTCACGTCGTTTGTCGGCGTCGGCGCCTTCTTCACCTCGTAGTAGAGCGGCAGGTTGAGGATCGTGTTCACGACCAACACTGGGTTGAAACCGGTCGAGCCGGGCTTGAACTCCGGGTCGTTCGTGATGTCGGGGTGGTCGTGCAGGAACTGGATGATGCCGAGCGGGATCGGGATCGTCACCTTGGGCTGGCCGCGGCGGTCCGCCTGCGCCGGTACCGCTCGGTAGGCGGGGTTGTAGCGCACCGCGCTGCCCGATCTGCCGAGCGTCAGGCCGCCCATGCCGATGCGCCGGGCGTCCGTGACGAGCCATTGGCCCGCGGCGGGCGCCGCGTGGCCGAGCATGAGTGTCACAAGCCCCAAGCCCACGACGGATGTGCGCACGATGCTCCCCCGAGAGGTGGCGGGTGACAAGGTTAATAAGGATCGCGGATTACGCCATGCTCGGGCGTGAGCCCGGTCACGAATCGGGGCTCGACACGCCCTGAAACACGATGGTGACCGTCGATCCCTGCCCCAGCACGCTGGTCAGCCCGATGGTCCCCCCCCAGCTCTCGACCAGTCGGCGGGCGATCGCGAGGCCCAGTCCCGAGCCGCTCGAGGTCGTCGAGAACGCCGGGTCGAACACGCGTGGCAGCGCCGCGGGCGGAATGCCGCGACCGTCATCCTCGACGGCGAGCCGGCGGCCGCCGTCGTCGACCCGCACCGTGACGTGCCGCGCGCCCGCGTTACGCGCGTTCTCGAGCAGGTTGACGAGCACCTCCTTCACTTCGTCCTTGCGCGCCAGCGCCGGGGCCCCCCCCCCAGCCGTGCCTGCGACCTCGAACCGCGTCGCCGCCTCCGCGCCGCCCAGCGCGTACAGGCGCACCACCTCGCCCGCGGCCGCGAACAGGTCCACGGGCTCGAGCGGCAACGCTTCCGCCGCGGGCGATGCGAAGCGGGAGAAAGCGCGCGCGATGGCGTCGAGGCGGTCGATCTCGGCCAGAATGCGCTCCGCGGTCTCGCGCAGGGTAGTGTCGAAGTCACGACCCCCGGGCTTCGCCCGCGCGCGCTGCAGGTGCTGGATGCCAAGTCGGATGGGGGTGAGCGGGTTCTTGATCTCATGCGCGATCTGGCGCGCCATCTCGCCCCACGCCAGCACGCGCGCCGCGCGCGTGAGGGCGGTGGCGTCGTCGAGCGCCACGACGCAGCCGTCCGGCAGCGGGGGGCCGAGGGGCGCGAGCTGCACGCGGATCTGCCGCGCCCCGATGTCGAACTCGCGCTCGGCGATCTTGTCACCGCGAGCGGCGAGGAATTCGCCCACGGCGTTCCACACCGGCAGCCATTCGGCAGGCGCGGCCCGTGGCAGCAGGTCCCCGGGCGCGAGCGGCGCGCCCAGCAGCTCGGCGGCGCGCGGGTTGGCCATCGTGACGCGCAGCCCGTCGTCCACCGCGATGACGCCGGTCGCCACGTTGGCGAGCACCTGCGCGGTGCGCCGCCGCGCCTCCTCGAGCGCCGCCTGGCTGCGCCGCACGTCCCCCGCCATGCGATCGAACGCCGACATGACGGGCTCGAACTCGCGCGGCGCCCCCGGCGCGAACGGCGGCGGCGGCGCGCCGCGGCCCACCGCCGCGGCGGCCTCGCGCAGCGCCGCCACGGGGCGCGCCAACCCTCGGGCGGCGAGACCCGCGAGGTACACGGCAGCCACGAGCCCCGCGAGCGTCGCGAGGATCAGCACCAGGGCCAGGTCCTCTTGCTGCTGGCGCACCCGCTCGTCATCCAGCAGCTGGGGCGCCGCGAGGATCGCCTGGATCTGGGGCGGCCCGGCCAGGACGACGCGGTAACCGACGCGGATGGACCGGCCCGCGGTGCGGCCATCGGCCGTGAGCTCGAGCTCGTCCTCGAACGCGAGGCGCACGAACGCGTCGGGCGCGAGCAACGGATCCACCAACCCCAGCTCGCCCAGGACCGGGGCGCTCGTACCCGCGAGGGTGCCGTCGCGGTACAGCCAGAGATCGGCATCGAGCCGCGTGCCGAGCTCCACCACGGAGCGGGCCACCGCCGCCGGCGCCGTGCGGGGGGAACGGTCCTCCGCGAGCGCGCCCGCGGTCGCCGCAGCGTCGCGCAACGTCTGCCGGATGAGGAGGTCGCCCGCGCGGCGCGCTTCGTCGCCCAGGCGCGCGAAGCTCCACACGGCGAACAGGAGCACCGGCACCACCACAAACGCAGACAGGGTCGTAGCGAGCCGCACGCGGTAGCTCGTCCGCAGCGCCCGGACCAAGCCGGGCATCCGCGGGCGCCACCCTTCGGCCAGCACGAGGCTCAGGAGCCAGCACGCGGCCAGCAGTGCCGCATCCACGGCCACCACCAACGCGCCGCGGACCAGTAAGGCCGACGGGCTCCTGAGCTCCACCTGCAGGTGGACGTGGCGCGTGCCCCCCGGCAGCTCGATCCGTCCCTCGCCGCGCACCGACCAGTCGGTGCGCGTCCACACCACGCGTGTACTAGCGCCCCGCCCCCCCGGCACCCCCGGCACCCCCAACTCCGGGAGCGAGAGCGAGATGCTGTACGGCGGCTCCACCCCCCTTTCACCCTCGAGGAACCGCGCGACCCGCGCGGCGGGGATCAGCCGCGTGCGGGGCCCCACGCCCACCGTCAGCACTTCGCCGGTGGCGAGCGGCAGCACCAGGACGTAGTGCACGCCCGGCACCCGCTCAAGCCGCTCCACCTGAGGGGCCCGCGCGGGCTCGGGGGAGCGCGCCAGCGCGGCCACGAGCGGCGACGGCAGGTCCACGCTCGCGAGCCGGATCTCCGCCTCGGGCGCGCCCCCCCCGCCCCCCTCTCCCGGCCCAGAAGGGGACCAGAGCGCGAGGCTCGCCGGATACTGGTCCGCGGCGAGCGGCGATGTGCACCACCACGCGTACAGCTCGCCCGCCGTGCGCGGGGGAATCGCGGGAGGCTCGCGCCCCAGCCGCTCGAGCAGGGCCACGACGGGCGGGTCACCTGTGCGCCCCAAGCGGGCGGCGTCGCGCGTCGCGAGCTCGAGCCGGCCCTCGACCGCCGCACCCCAAGTGACGAGCGCGGCTGCGGTCCCCGCCACCGTCGCGATGCCGAGCACGGCCCAGCGCCGCGGCGCAGGGACCAGCACTCCCGCGAGCGCCGGGAGCCAGACGAACGTGTACCACTCGGGCCACGCGCCGTACGGCTGCCACAGCCACAGCCCGCCCAGCGCGGCGAGCGCGGCCCAGCCGCACGCCGCAGGCAGGGCCCAAGGGACGCGGTCCCGCTCTCGCGCGCCTCGCACCAGGGCCGCAGCGCCGAAGATCAGCGCCATCGCGCCACTGGCGACCGCTACCTCCCACGATATCCACAGGGCGAAGCCGACTCCCCCGGCCGGCGGCGCGATGCCGCGGCCGAGGTAGCGCACGAGGTAGGGGGCCGCGAGGACCAGCAGGCCGGCGGCGGCCGTGCTCCACCAGCGCCGGGGTAGCCCTCGGCGCCACAGCACGCTGGCGGCGACGAGCAGCACGACGCCCAGCACCGTGAGCGAGCCGGCCGACGCGCTGAGGACGCCCAGGAGCGGGCGATAGAACGCCGCGGGTGAGAACAATCCGCTGAGGGGGAGTGCCGGGCCGAGCGGCGCACGCACCAAGCACCACGCGGCCGCGAGCGCGACGAGCCAACGCTGGGCGCCCGGGGGAGGCGTCGCGAGCAGGAGACACAACAGCGCCACGACGAGCGCCGCACCGGCACGGCGGGCGGTGACGCGCAGCGTGGCGAGCTTCGCATCGCCCTGCGATGGCGGCACCGGCTGCACGCTGAAGAGGGTATCCCCGTCCGGGGTCGCATAATCGAAGACGTCCGAATCGGCGGGGGCAAGGCGCGCCTGGTAGAAGCGCAGCGCGACACCATGCGCGTGCTCGAACTGCGCGCTCACGGCGCGCTCGCGGTCCGGCACGGCGCGCGCGGCGTCGAGCAGCACGCTGCCGACGGCGACGCCGCCGTTCTGCGTCTGGCGCCGGGCCTCGAGCGACACGTAGAATGGTGTGATGACGGCGCGCAGCTCGGCGGTATCCAGCGCGGGCAGGAACCGGTGGCGGCCGGCCCAGGCCAGCGGCTCGCCGTTCGCCCCGAGAATCACGACCCCGCGCTCGATGCCGCGCGCCCGGGTCCCCGACCGCACCGCGTCGAGCAGCTGGGGGAACGCCCCCTCGCGTGGCAACAGCGACGCGGTCATCCCGCGCTGGGCAAGCCGCCGCGCCTCGGCCACGGCCGCGGTGAGCGCCCCCTTCAGCTCCGACGAGTCGCGCGGGATCAGGCCCTCGCGCACCGCGGGCCAGCAACACTCGATGCGCCGCACCTCGAAGACGCCAGAAACCAGGATCCCGGCGAGGACGAGGCAGGCGAGCGCGGCTGACCCCGGCGCGATGCCCCGGGGTCTTCTTGCTAGGGCGAATGCCGCGCTCGCCACCGCCCCAGCGCCCGCCGCCCACGCCCACGCGGCCGCGTTGCCGTGCAGCCACTCGCCGGCGGCGACCGCCGCGGCGCAGCCGGCGAGCGCTAGGTGAGTGCGCCGCTCCACCTGAAGACCCTCGTCCCGGACGAGGTGCGTTTCATTCTCGAGCGCGATGCCCGCCTCCTCGTGCCGGTAGCGA
>Ga0209802_1000073_pt1 | contig 66814 bp, 61 predicted proteins | sample GraSoiAngelo_129_FD_185886 | JGI IMG/M metagenome (GOLD analysis project Ga0209802, IMG submission 185886) | Grasslands soil microbial communities from the Angelo Coastal Reserve, California, USA - 14_0927_12_40cm (SPAdes) (version 2) | ecosystem: Environmental > Terrestrial > Soil > Grasslands ...
CGGCGAGGCCGCGGCGAGCAGGCGGAACGTGAGGCATCACGGTCGGCGCAGCGAGGGCCATCAGCGTTCCGCCGGAGACTCCGGCCGCAAAACGCCAGACGAAATACCAGACGAACGAGCGTGGCGTCGCGCAGGCGAAGAACGCCGCGACGGCGATCACCATCATCGCGCGCAGCACGGTGACCGCGCGCAGGCGTGTGGCGATCGGCCGCGCGACGAGCGCACCCGCGAGATATCCGGCCAGGTTGGCGGCGCCGAGGTAGGCGGCGTGTCCGGGTGAAAACCACTCGGCGGCGATCAGCGCCGGGATGAGTGGCGTGTAGGCGAACCGCGCGAGGCCGATCCCGACCAGGCTGCTGCACAGCCCGGACAGCGTCGCGCGCGCGGCGTTCGTGTCCGGCCTCAGTGCATGACGGAGCCGCCGGCCACGTTGATCGCCTGGCCCGTGACGTACTCTGCGCCGTCGCCGGCGAGGAACGCGATGACTTCGGCGACGTCGGACGGCAGCGCGATACGGCCGAGTGGGACCGCGGCGGACTGCTCCGTGATGCGCTGGGCCCGCAGCGCCGGATCGAAGCTTCCATCGGGCCGGCGGCCGAGATGGTCGAGACGCTCGGTGTCGGCGGCGCCCGGACACACGGCGTTCACGGTGATGCCGGCCGGCGCGAGCTCCTGGGCGAGCGACTGCGTCAACCCGATCACACCGAACTTCGACGCGCAGTAGGCGGCGCGGCGCGCCCCACCGACCTTGCCCCACTGCGAGGAGATGTTGACGATGCGGCCGCGCACGCGCCGCTCCAGCATGGTCCTGGCCACCGCGCGTGAGCAGAGGAAGGTCCCCTTGAGGTTGATCCCGACGACGAGGTCCCACGCCTCTTCCGACAGCTCGACGACCGCCGCACGATCCGGGCCGGCCGGCGCGCCGGCGTTGTTCACCAGGATGTCGATGTGGCCGAACGTCTCGAGCGCCCGCGCGACGACGGCATCGACCTGTGCCGCGGATCGCACGTCGGCCAGCGCCGTGAGCGCGCGGCCTCCGTGCTTGCGAACCTCGTCGGCCACCGCGTCGAGCCCGCCCCAGCTTCCTGCGCTCGTTCCGGGAATCGCGCGAACGCCCGTCCGCTCGACGTCGGTCAGAATGAGATCAGCGCCGTCGCTGGCCAACCGCCCGGCGATCGCACGCCCAAAGCCATGTTCGCCGCCACTGCCCGTGACCATCGCGACCTTACCGGTGAGTCGTCCCATGGCCGGTACTTGTACCACGGACGGCGGAGCGGTCGTCAGGAGCCGGCGGCGCGTCGCGGCGAGCGCGACCGGGCGCGAGCAGCTGGACGGCTCGCCGCCTTGGCGGCGCCAGCCTCAGTCGTCGCGGGATCGGCGCCGGCGGCTCGAGCGAGCTGGCGCTCGCTGGCGCCGGCCACGCGCGCGATGGCCGCCATCGTGCGCCCCGAGACCACCGAGCGCGGATTGGCCACGGTGACGTCGTCGGTGGAGACGTGCTCGTCCCGGTGCTTGATGAGCAGCCACTGGCGGCCGCCTCGCGTGCGGACGAGCGTCCACGATCCCGCCAGCTTCTTGCCGAGCAGCACGAACTTCAGCTCGCCCTTGGCGAGCTGGCGATCCACGTCGGCGTCGTCACCGAGCTTGTTGTCGGCCACAGGCGCCCACACCCCTCGGTCCCAGATCATCACGGTGCCGCCGCCGTATTCGCCCTCGGGAATCACGCCCTCGAACTGGTTGTAGTCGAGCGGGTGCGGCTCGGTCTCCATGGCCAGTCGCTTGACGGCCGGGTCGAGCGACGGTCCCTTCGGCACGGCCCACGAGAGCATCACACCGCGGTGCTCGAGACGGAAATCGTAGTGGAGCTGGCTGGCCCGGTGCTTCTGGACGACGAACTCGCGCGGATGATCGGCGGCGCGCTCGACCGACCGCCCAGGCGGCTCGGGCGTCACGGCAAAGTGGCGCTTGCGGTTGTATTCGGCGAGCCGGCCGAAACGACTGAGGTCGGGCAGGGCGCGCTTGGCCATGAGCGGGCCTCCTTTCGTCTCCATCGTCGCACAACTCGTCCTGGCTATCCGGCCTCGGAACCCGTAGTCTGGACGCCGTGCGTGCGCCTGCCGTCGCTGCGCTGACCATCCTCGCCAGCCTCGCGGTCTCCGGCGTCGAGGCCCGGCCCGACTGGAAGGCGCCCCTCGAGCGCGCCGGCATCCGTTTCATCTCGGCCCGGGAACTGCGCGCGCTGATGACGAGTGGCGCACGCCTCACCCTCGTCGACGCCCGCGACGAGGTTCACTTCCGCCGCGGCCACGTTCCGGGCGCGGTGTCGATCCCGGCAGAGGACCGGCCACTCGCCTTCGTGGACCTCGCCCGGCCGAAGCGCCTGCTCCATCCCGAGCGTCTTCCCGCCGACCGCGACACGCTGGTCGTCTTCTATTGCGGTGGGCCGAACTGAGCGCAGAGCCCTGACGCCGCGGTGGCGGCGTATCACCTCGGCTTTCGGCGGATCTTGATCATGCACGGGGGCGACAAGGAGTGGTACGCGGAGGGCTTCGGCTTCGAGCCATGACCGACGCCACCGACGAGCACCTGCGGCTCGATCAGGCGGGGCGGGTCGCCTGGATCACCTTCAACCGTCCCGATGCGCGCAACGCCATGACGTTCGAGATGTACGAACGCCTCCACGATCTCTGTGAGCGCCTCGATCACGATCCGGGGGTCCGCGTGCTGGTGCTGCGCGGCGCCGGCGACAAGGCGTTCGTCAGCGGCACCGACATCCGACAGTTCCTGACGTTCACGACGCGCGAGGACGCGTTGAGCTACGAGGCTCGCCTCACTCGGGTGCTCGGGCGCATCCACGCCATGACGAAGCCCACCATCGCGATGGTCAGGGCGACGCCGTCGGCGGCGGCCTCTTCATGTCGCTCGCCTGCGACCTTCGCATCGCCGCCAGCCACGCACGCTTCGGTGCGCCCGTGGCCCGGACGCTCGGCAACTGCACCGCGCCCCTGGCCTTCACCCTCTTCGCCAACACGGTCGGGCCCGTGCGCGCCCGCAACATCCTCCTCACCGCGCGGCTCGTGGACGCCAGCGAGGCTCGGGCCATCGGCCTCGTCGACGAGGTGCATCCGGGCGAGCAGCTTCTCGGCCGGGTCACCGAGCTGGCCGGGCACTTGACCGAGCTGGCGCCGCTGACGCTGGCCGCCGTGAAAGAGGCCACGCGGCGGGTCACGCGCGCCGCTGCACTCCGTGATGCCGAGGACATCATCCTGTCGTGCTACCTGAGCGAGGACTTCAAGGAGGCGTGCGCGCCTTCCTCGAGAAGCGCAAGGCCGACTGGCAAGGCCGCTGAGGAGACGAGAGCGACGAACGCCGACGAGTCGTGCTAGTGTCCCGCCACCTTTCTATATATCGGACGGAGGACACCATGCGATACGTCGCTGCCATCCTCGCTCTCGCCGTCATGCTCGGCTCCGCCCCGCTCGTCGCCCAGGCCCAATCGTGGCGCCCACCGGCTGACGAGCAGCGGTGTCCCTCCAAGTGGGGTGCCGGCGACCAGCGTGGCTCGGCCAACCACGCCAAACCGGAGAACGTGCTGCGTGCAGCCCGGCTCATCCGGACGGGTGAAGTCATCGAGCTCGCCCACGTCCTCGCCCCCGACATGCCTCTGTCGGGCACACGGCAGTACAACATCCACACCAAGCGCACGTTCATGAACCCCCAATCGAACCGGCGGGGCAGCAACGAAGAGCTCGTCACGTCCGAGATCGGTCAGGTCGGCACCCAGTTCGACGGCTTCGCCCACCAGACGATCGGCGGCAGCCTCTACAACTGCTTCAAGCAGGACGAGATCACGACGCGCTCGGGCTTCACCAAGCTCGGCGTGGAGAACGTCGGCGCGCTCGTCACGCGTGGCGTGCTGATCGACGTGGCCGGCCTCAAGGGCGTGGACATGCTGCCCGACGCCTACGAGATCACCCCCGCCGATCTGCAGCAGGCGCTCCAGCGCCAGAACCTCACCCTGCAGCCGGGCGACGCGGTCATCATCCACACGGGTTGGGGCAAGCTCTGGGGCAAGGACAACGCGCGCTTCATGAAGAGCTGCCCGGGCGTCGGGGTGGCCGCCGCGGAGTGGCTCGCACGTCAGGACCCGATACTCGTCGGCTCCGACAACTGGCCGGTCGAGGTCGCGCCGAATCCGGACCCTCAGATCTCGCTTCCCGGTCACCAGATCTTTCTGGTCGTGAACGGGATCCACATCCTCGAGAACCTCAAGCTGGACGAGCTGGCCGCCAAGCGCGTGAACGAGTTCGCCTTCATCATCCAGCCGCTGAAGCTGAAGGGGGCCACGGGCTCGACCGTGGCGCCGATCGCCGTCCGCTAGCTAGCTGTCCTTCAGCGTCTGCATCGCGCGCTCGGCGAGCGCGGTGTCGACGAGGTCCTGATAGCGGTGGCGGCGCCGGATGAAGCCGCCACCGAGCAGGATGTCGACGAGATATTCGTAGCCCGGCCGGCGCAGCAGCGGGTCGCGCGCCCACGTTCCCTGGGCGAGATAGCGTCCGACCGCGCGCTCGCACACCGCTCGCGGGATATCGGCGAACGACGGCGCGATCGCCTCGACGACGGCCTTGGCGTCGTGCGTCGCGATCCAGCGCTGGGTGCGATAGACGGCGCGGGTGAAGGCCACGATCAGCTCGGGCTCGTGGCGCAGCCGATCGGGCAGGGTCATGTACGAGGAGAACGGTACCGGCCCGGTCGCGTCACCCATCGACATCGCGAGATGAAAACCGTCGTCGAGGAGCATCTCCGCGGTCGGCTGGCCCACCTCGATGAAATCGCCGCGGCCCGCGCGAAAGGCGGCCACCGCATCGGCGGGCGCGAGATCGCGAACGAACGTCACGCGCGCCGGATCCACCCCCTGGCGTCGGAGCACGGTCAGCATCGACTGGTACGGCGTCGGCGCTCCGGTGAAGGAGATCACCGTGCGGCCCACGATGTTCGGCCACGCGAACCGCGCCGGCTGACGGCCGATCAGAAAGAACCCGTTGCGGCTGTTGACCTCGGCGAAGTGAGGCAAGAGTCGGCCGCCGCGGTCGGCGATGTCGAGACTGCGCATGAGCCCGCCCAGGCTGATCTGGGCGCTGCGCTCGATGAGCGCGCGCGTCGTGCCCGCGCTGCTGGCGCCCGTGCGGGTGGTGACGTCGAAGCCCTCCGCCTTGAAGTGGCCCAGGTGGAGCGCGACGTAGTGCGGCGCGTAGAACACGGAGTGGAAGGGCTCCATCACGGTGATCTGCATGGCGCCCGAGTATAGCAGCCGGCCACGACGCCGCCGGGCGTCCCGTTCGAGTACCATCGCCCCCATGCTGACCGTGCGCCGGGCCCGCCCGGGCGACGCCGCGATGATCCTTGCCCTGATCCGTGGCCTCGCCGCCTACGAGCGACTGAGCAACGAGGTGAAAGCCAGCACGGCGCAGCTCCGCCAGCACGGCTTCGGACGGCGGCGCTACTTCGAGACGCTGATCTGCCAGCGCGATCGACAGCCCATCGGCTTCGCGCTCTACTTCTTCACGTACTCGACCTTCGTGGGGCGGCCGTCACTCTATCTCGAGGATCTCTTCGTCGTGCCCGAGGAGCGCGGTCAGGGCGCAGGCCGCATGCTGCTCGGTGCCCTGGCCCGGATCGCGATCGCGCGCGGCTGCGGGCGCATGGAATGGGCGGTGCTCCACTGGAACCGGCCGGCGATCCGCTTCTACGAGCGGCTCGGTGCTCGGCTGCGCCGCGACTGGGTGCTGACGCGCCTCGGCGCACCGGCGATCCGGCGCCTGAGCGCGCAGAACGGATCGCGGCGAGGGTCTCGATCAGCACGGCCACGGCGGCAGGTACGAAGGGCGGGAACGACGGCACGCTGAGAACATCAAGGCTGGGCCGCAGATCGTGTGACCTGCGGCCCAGCCCTCCGACTTCTCGCTAACGTCGCCCTCGTTCTACTTGCACGAATGACCGCCGCCGGTGGCGGGCAGGTCCGGGCCGTTGGGAACCGTCAGCGATGGATGGTCGAACGGAGCTTCTTCCCTCTCGACCCGACAATCGGTGAGCCCATTCATCAGGAAATCGACGAGCGCGGCCTTCTCCTCGGACTTGAAGTTGCGCTCCTGAATCCGCTTGGCCAACTCGGGGTTGGCGAAGTCACCGCCGCGGCTGTAGAAGTCCACCACGTCGGCCAGCGTCGCCTTGCCACCGTTGTGGAAGTACGGAGCGGAGAACTTCACGTTTCGCAGAGCCGGGGTCTTGAACGCACCACTGTCCATGGGCGAGCCGCTCTCGGAGAACGAGACACCACCCTGACCCAGAGCTCCCCGACCGAGATCTTCGGCCGTCGGACGTACGCCGATGTTGTGGAACCCCTGATCGCCGCCGTCCTCGTTGATGAGGCCGTTCCGGGCGGCGAAGCTCGCGGACGCGTCGGTCAACTCGGCGCCCGCATGGCACTTGCTGCAATGGCCCTTGCCGGTGAAGATGTTGAGCCCCTTCTGCTGGCTGCTGCTCAACGCCTTGCGGTCCCCGGCGAGGTACTTGTCCAGCGGGGTCCGGTCCGGGATCAGGGTCGACTCGTAGGCCTGGGCCGCCTGACCAAAGATCCGCGAGAATTTCGCCTCCGCGGTATCCGCCATCGCCTGACCGAAGGCGGCAGCGATGAGCTCGCGGTACCCGCACGGATGGTCACCGCACTTCAATCCCTTGCCCGGCCAGTTCGACAGCCCGCCGAGAACGCTGTCCTGAGGATGAACAAACTGGTGCTGAAGCGCCGGGCGCGCCATCATCTTGGCGGCAAGGCTCGTCTTGAATCCGGCGGCATTCACGGCATTCCCGTTGAAGGCCCTGGCTCCCACCGGGGCGCAGGACATCTCGGGGTTCCTGTTCACAGGACCGACAGCCTGAGAGGCCAGCGCAGCGTTCTGGACCGCCGTGAGCGCTGCATTGGTAGCTGGAATCACGCCGCCGGGCGTCGCGGTCTGGTTCCCGGTCTGTCCGAACGGATTGACGCCGTTGAACAGATCGTTGCCCCGGCCGTCCCAGAACGTCTGACGGAAGAAGGCGAGGCCATTGGTGGTGGTCGGAGCGTTGCGCGTGGTCGTCCGCCGGTTGGCGAAGAAGGGCGCAGCCGTGAGGCCGCCTGGGCCGCAGAGGTCGGCCGCGTTGTGCGGATCGGGATCGATGCCAACGAAGACCAGTCCGGTCAGGCCCTGCGACGTAACGCGATCGTCGTTGACGATATTCGAGGGGTGGAACTGTTGACCGGCCGCGGTTACGCCGCCGCTGCCGAAGATCCCATCGGGACCCGGATTCAGCGTGTTGAACGTGCGATTGTCGGCGCCCCCATGGAAGTGACACGTACCGCACGACGTCTGGCCGTCGCCGCCGACCTGCACGTCCCAGAAGAGCGCCTTGCCCAGGCGAACGGCCGCCGCCTGGTCGACGATGTCGCCACCGATCGGAGTGGGGACAGGTACGTTCGAGAGCGGGCCGCTATCGCTGCTGTCACCGATTGCGACATGAGCGTCCGTTGACAGCAGCAGGCCCGCCGCGAAAATCGCGGTGACCAGAGCGGAGCTCGCGAAAGGATGCTTGCGAAACCAAGATAACTTGTTGCCCGTGTCCATAGAGGGACCTCCGTGCCCGTAGGTGTTGGTTGTGCATAGCAACCCGAGCGCAAACCCCGAGCACGGCGGACAACAGGCAGAGGACGCGGCCCGAAATATACCCGACACCACTGCCCAGCCCCGCGATGGTGGAGCATTTCTCACGCCACGCACGGATACGACAATGAAGTCGACTGCTTCAACAACGCATCCAAACGGCGCCCGGGCGCGATAGGAAGGTTTTTCGACCTGAACGCCCGGTGTTCTCACGTACCGCCGAATCAGGACGAGCGTTCCGATCGCGATCAGCACTGCCGCACAGATAGCCGGCAGAACGCGGGCGGCCTGGGCCGCCAGAACGCTGCTGAGGAACGGGCCTCATGAAGATTCCGCTGTCGGAACCAATCCGGTATCCCGTAGGCGATCAGGATGCGACCGAGGATCCGAGCCCGAATTCGCGATGGCCGCGGACAACGTGCTGCAGAACGCGTACAGCGACAGGAGCACAACCAGGCGGGAACGGCGCACGATCGTACTGGAAAACTTCAGGGCTGGGCCGCAGATCCGACTTCGATCCGCGGCCCAGCCCGGGGTACGGCTGAGTCCGACTAGCTTACTGGCACGTGTGGCCGCCACCCGTTGCGGGCACCGACGGACCGTTCGGAACGACCAGTGACGGATGATCGAACGGAGCCTCTTCCCGCTCGGTGCGGCAATCGGTCAGCGCGTTCATCAGGAAGTCGACGAGCGCGGCCTTATCGGACGAGCTCAGACCGAGGGGCTTGATGCGCTTGGCCATCTCGGGGTTCTGGACATCACCACCACGGTCGTAGAAATCCACCACGTCGGCCAGCGTCGCCTTGCCACCGTTGTGCATATACGGAGCCGTCAGCTTCTCGTTGCGGAGCGCAGGCGTCTTGAAAGCGCCGCGGTCATTGCCGCTCACCGAGAACGAAACGCCGTTCGGGCCGAGGCCCGCGCGGCCGAGATCGTCGGCGGTCGGGGTCACACCGGTGTTGTGGAAGCCCTGGTCGCCACCGTCCTCGTTGACGAGGCCGTTCTGGGCGGCGAAGTTCACCGACGCGTCGGTCAGCTCGGCGCCGGCGTGGCATTTGCTGCAGTGACCCTTACCACCGAAGATGCCCGCGCCCTTCTTCTGGCTGCTGGTCATCGTGCCCATGTCGAACGGCGTCTTGTCGGGGATCAAGGTCGACACGTAGGCCTGGATCGCCAAGCCCCAGTATCGCGAGAAGCCGGCCTGGGCGTTGGCGGCCGCCGCCGATCCGAAGGCGTCGCCGATGAGCTGCGTGTAGCTCTTCGACAGCCCGGGATTCGGCCAGTTGGTGATCCCGCCCAGCACGCTGTCCTGGGGATGGGCGAACTGGTGCCCCAGCGGCGTGCGCGCCAGCATCTTGGCGGCCAGGCTGTTCGGACCATTGAACGTCCGGCCCTCGCACGACATCTCCGTGGGGTTGTTCGGCGGCCCGACGGCCTGAGAGGCGAGGGCGCTGTTCGTCGCCGTCTGGCCGATCCCGGGGCCGGCGTTGCCGGTGCGACCGAACGGATCGCTGCCGTTGAAGTTGTCGTTCGCGCGGCCATCCCAGAAGTTCTGCCGGTTGAAGACCGCGTTGACGACGGAGGGCGTATTACGACCCGTCACCCGCCGGTTGTGGAAGAAGGGCGCGGTCTCGTTCGGCGTGCAGTGGTCGGCCGCGTGGTTCGGATTGGCATCGATGCTGACGAAGATCGATCCGACGATGCCCTGAGAGCCGACCCGATCATCGTTCACGATGTTCGAGGGGCTGAAATTCTGCCCGGCCGCGGTCACGCCGCCGCTCGCGAAGATCCCATCGGGACCCGGGTTGAGCGTGTTGAACGTCCGATTATCGGCGCCGGCATGGAAGTGACAGGTCGCACAGGCGATCTGCCCGTCACCGCCCGACTGCGAGTCCCAGAACAGGGCCTTACCGAGACGGATCGCCGCCGCGTCGTTGATGATGCCAGTGCCCGTGCGTTGTGGGGCAGCGAGCGCCGCTCCGCCCCCATTCCCAGAGCCGCTGTCGGCCTGGGCGTCCATCGACAGCGGCCCGAACGCAATCGCCGTAAAGATCAAAGCGGCGCTCGCGAAGGGGTGCCGTCGAAACCACGACAGCTTATTGCCAGTGTGCATCGGAGACCTCCGTGCCCTACGTGTGTGGCGGTTCACAGCAAACCCGAGCACGGTGCGAGAACTGGCAGAGGAAATGAGGCCCGAGACAACATTCGAAGCCTCCGCCACGACGGGGCGATTTCCAGCATTCCGCGCGCCAGACGTGAAATCGCAATCGAGTCGATGGCTTCCGAGGCGGTTATGCGTTCGCGGACACGGAGCCGTAAGGTTCTTCGACAGAACGTGATCGTAGAGGAGCTCCGAGCGAATCGGCGGTCTTGCTAGCGGATCGAGCTGACGCGCGACGACGTTCGCAGGCGCGGCTCGCCGGCGAAGCCGCGGAGTTTGAAGGCTTTGCCCAGGCGATCGCGAGCGGCTTGCGGCAGCCAGACAGCGGCGGCGCGCAGGAGCAGCTCAGGATCGTGCATGAGCCGGAAACCTCGCAGGTAGATCCCGATGGCCGTGGCGCACTGTCGGCGATCCTCGTAGTACCAGGCGAACTGCTTCACGCGCTCGCGCAGCCCTCGCCGCACGGCGGCCAGCGCCTGGGGGTCGCCGGCCAGGGCATCACGCTCGCGGGCGAGCAAGCCGAGCATCGCCGTCTCGCCACGCGGCTGGTCGACCCGGTGCAGCGAGTCGCGGGAGATTCTCAAGATCACGAGGGGCTCGTCGATGTAGCCGAAGCGCCCCCACTTGGCAAAGCGGAGCAGGAACTCCCAGTCTTCCGACGACGACCACCGCTCGTCGAAACCGCCCGCGCACCGGAACGCGTCGAGGCGCATGGTGAGCGCGCTCGGCTTCACGAACACCTCCTGGAGGAGGTAGAGGTACATCTCACGCGAGGGCACGAGGATCCCCTCACCGCGGCAGACCTCCGTCAGCCGGCGAGAGAAGAGCGGCGACTCACGCATGAACGACGGCACGAACACGTCGCCGTCGTACTTCTCGAGATCGGTGAAGACGGCGTCGACCTCGGGGTGTTTCTCGAAGAAGGCCAGCTCGCACTCCAGCTTGTGCGGCTTCCACTCGTCGTCGGAGTCCAGGAACGAGACGAAGTGGCCGGTGGCGAGCTTCACCCCGGCGTTCCGCGTGGCCGACACACCAGCGTGCGAGCGTACGACGTACTGCAAGCGCGGATCCTCGATGGTCTTCAGACGATCCGCCGTATCGTCGGTCGACCCGTCGTCCACCACGAGGACGTCGAGATCGGCGTGGGTCTGAGCGAGCGCGCTCGTGACCGCGCGCATGACGACGTGTCCGCGGTTGTACGTGGGGATGACGACGGTGACGTGCACGTCTCCTTGTGTTGCACGACCGATACCACGCCGGGGAAGATGCAAAGGAGACCCCTCACCAGGTCGTCCGTTGCACGTCATTCGGGAAATTTCTTCCATCAGGCGGCACGTCGGGAAAGCATGGCGCGCATGCCCGCTGGTAGACGGCTCAGGCCGCGCCACGCCCTGGGCAGGGCCTGACGCTCGAGCAGGCGGGCCAGACGGTAACGCGCGGGCTGGAACACGCAATCGTGATAGCCCACGTTCAGCACCAGACGGGCTCCCAGCTCCTCCTTGAACCGATAGATGCCGAAATTCGTTTCGGTGGGCCGTGGCGGCACGTGAGTTCCACTGCTGCCGAAGTCGATGTCCGTACAGCCGACCTCGCGGGCCCAGCGGATCCACGTCCAGTGGATCGCGTCGCCGACGGGCGCCGCCGGAGGTGACTCGACCGTCGCCGCGTACAGCGTGTGGGCGACGTTGCCGAAGCGCAGGCCCAGCAAGGCGGAAACGAGCGTTCCATGCACGCGACCCAACACGACGCAGAGCGAGTCGCTGGGCGCGAAGGCCGCGTGGAGCGCCTCGAAATGCCCCCAGTCGCGAACCGGGTAGCCCTGATGAGCGGCGTGAACGACCAGCATGGCGTGGAGCTCGCGTAGGGCCGACCGCTCGGTCGTCACCTCGGTGGTCACGCCCTTTTTCGCCGCGCTGGAGACGATGTGTTGCCTCCGCTTGGCAGCCATCCCGGCCAGGAGCTCGCGCTCGGTGCCGGTCACCGACAGGCGCATGACGTTGCGGGGCGTGTTCCAGACCGGCCAGAAGTCGTGGAGCTCCACGAAGCCGGCGCGGGCCAGACGCCGGACGACGTCCGTGCGCTCACCGGGCAAGCCGGGACTCACGCGGAGGAAGACGGCGCCCGTCATCTCGTAGACGGCGCCGGCGAGTGATGGGAGGGCCTCCCATCCGTGGCTGTCATCGGGATCGAGCATCGGCCCGCGAGGCGCATAGGCCACCACGCCGAGGCCGGGTAGCCACCGGGTCACGACGGCGAGCCCGGCGATGCCCTTGTCTCGATCGACCGCGGCCAGTCGTAGGGGGGTCCAGCCCTGGCGGCGGCGGATCTCGCCCCACTCGTAGCTCTGGCGCAGGTCCGCAATCGGCAAGGCGGTGACGAAAGCGTTCCAGACATCGCGGTCCTCGATGACGTGAATCTCAGCCATGGGCAACACCATAATCACGGTTCATGCCGAAGTTTGCGGTGTGCATCGATTTACCTAGCCCCTCCGGGCCATGACCGCCCCTGCCGATAACCTCTCCGTCATGACCCCGAACCCCGCGCTGGCTCAGGGCCCCCCGGCCCACGACGACCATCCATTCGCCAGGGCCAAGCGTCACCAGCGACTCCTGATGCAGGAGCTCGGAGTTCGGGCGAGCGTCTCGATCGTAATCCTGGTATTCGCGGAGATCCTGACGGTCAGCCTCGGGATGGCCGTCAGCCCGATCATCCGACTGGCCGCCCTCACCAGCCTGCTGATGAACGTGCCCTGGTATCTCATCTTCCGAGCCGGACGCACGGGCCGCGTGTTCGCCTATTTCCGGATGCTGAGCGACATCGGCCTGCTGACGTTCGGTCTCTACGGCGCCGGCGGCCTGGGCGCGGCGCCGTATCTCGGCGTGTACACGCTCGTCTCGCTCTACGCCGGGTTCGTGTTCTCGAGCCTGGCCTGCGTCATCGCGACGATAGCGGCGACGGTGGCCTACCTGACCGTCGTGATGATCCAGCACATCGGCTGGCTTCCTCCCGTGACGGGCGCGCGGCCGCCCGACTGGGGCGTGGCGGGCTTCAACCTGCTCCTCGTGAACACGGCCGGCGCCCTCACGGCCTTGCTGGCGGAAGCCTATCGGCGAAGCCGCCGGGAGCTGATCGCCGTGAACCAGGAGCTCGAGCGCGCCCATGGCCGCATCGTCGAGACCGAGCGGCTGCGCGCGATCGGTGAGTTGGCCTCCGGTGTCGCGCATCACCTGAACAACCTCCTGGCCGTCGTGCTCGGGCGCGTGCAGATCGCGCTCCGGCGCGCCGAGGACCAGGACGAGGTCACGCGCAATCTGGAGATCGCCGAGCGCGGCGTGCTCGACGCGGGCGAAGTCATTCGCCGCATGAGCGTGTTCAGCCGGGCTCAGGCCATGCCGGAATGGGTCCCGGTGAACCTCAACGAACTGGCCGAAGAAGTCATCGAGATGACGCGGCCACGCTGGCAGGCCGAAGCCCAGATCCGCGGGATCGAGATCGACGTGCGGCTGGAGCCCGGGGATGTCCCGCCCGCCGCTGGTGATCCCTCGCCGCTGCGCGAAGTCCTCATGAACCTCATCTTCAACGCGATCGAGGCGCTGCCCCACGGCGGAGAGGTCGCGATCACCACCTGGGCGGAAGACAAGGCGGTCTTCTGTTCCGTGGTGGACACCGGCACCGGCATGGCGCCCAGTATCCAGAAGCGCGCGATGGAGCCCTTCTTCACGACCAAGGGCTTCGCCAGCACGGGCCTCGGCCTGAGCGTGGCCTACGGCATCATCCGGCGCCACGGCGGCGAGCTCTCGATCGATAGCGTCGAGAACCGAGGCACCACGGTCACCTTCCGTCTCATCGCGGCCGACCCGGCGCAGCCGTCCGACACGACGCCACCGGCTGCGCTGAGCGAGAAGCTGCGCATCCTGCTCATCGACGACGACTCGCAGGTGCGCGCCGTGGTCGGCGAGCTGCTGACGATGAACGGCCACACCGTGATCACCGCCGGCGGTGGCCTCGAAGGCCTCGCCCGACTCGACGGCGACGACGTGATCGATCTCGTCCTGACCGATCTCGGCATGCCGGGCATGACCGGCTGGGACGTGGCGCGCGCGGCCAAGGCCCGGCGGCCCGAGATCCGCGTCGGCATCATCACCGGCTGGGGGGAGGAAGAGCGCTCGCGCTTCGAGGAGCAGGCCGTGGCCGACTTCGTGTTGCAGAAGCCGATCACGCGCGCGGTCCTCATGGCCGCCATCACCCAGTACACGATGCCCCGCGTGTAGTCTCGCCGCGCCGTCGCGGCCCCGTGCTAGCATGAGACGTCTCATGCGGATGTCGCTCCTCGACGTCGATGACCTCGATCCCGAGCTCCGCGAGGGCCTCACCAGGTGGCTGGCCGAGGGCGGCGATCCCAACTTCTACACCGCTGGTTCGCCGGGGCCTCGTCGAGCACCGCACGAAGGAGCTGGTCCGGCTGCGCCTGGCTCAGCTCAACCAGTGCCACTACTGAATGACGACGCGCTACGCCTCGGGCAGGCGCGAGGGGATCACCGAGGAGCTGGTGAGCGCCCTCGCCGACTACGAGGCCGGGCCGTTCGCCGAGCGCGAGAAGACGGCGCTGCGCTATGCTGATCGGATGTACTTCGACCACCATACGGTGGACGACGCGCTCTTCGCCGAGGTGCGCGCCCGGTTCAGCGAGGACGAGACGCTGGAGCTGACGTGGGTGATCGCCGAGTTCATCGCCCTCGGCAAGGTGATCCACGTCCTCGGGCTCCCCTACGGGGCGGTCGAGCCCATCACCCCATCGCCCTGATCGGTTGGCCAATTGACAAGCCGCACGGTTGACGGATAATCCGTCAACTTCCCCGGAGGGTCATGCACTAGGCCGGCCATGCCGGCCGACGAGGCTCTGGAATGAAGCGATACATTTTCCGCCGACTCGGCTACGCCGTCATCTCGCTCGTGCTCCTCTCGGCGACGATCTTCGTGTTCGTGCGACTGACCGGCGATCCCACCGTCCTCCTGGTGGAGCCGGGCGCCAGCCGCGGCGACATCGAGGCGCTTCGCAAGGACCTCGGGCTCGACCAACCCCTCTGGGTCCAGTACGGGGCGTTCGTCAAGAACCTGGTGCACGGCGATTTCGGGAGCTCCTTCTACTACCGGACGCCCGTGCTCGAGCTCTACCTCTCGCGTCTGCCCCATTCACTGCTCCTCGCCACCACCGCGATGGTGTTCTCGCTCCTGATCGGCATCCCGAGCGGCGTGCTGGCGGCCGTCCGCGTCAACGGCTGGGGTGATGGAGCGGGCAAGGTGTTCGCCCTGCTGGGCCTCAGCATGCCGTCGTTCTGGGTCGGTCTGCTGATGATCCTGTTCTTCTCCGTGTACCTCGGCTGGCTGCCGTCGTCGGGCTCGGGCACGCCGCTGCACCTGGTCATGCCGGCGGTCGCGCTCGGCTGGTATTTCGCGGCCGCCCACATGCGCCTCACCCGCTCGTCGATGCTGGAGGTGCTGGGCTCGGAGTACGTGAAGCTGGCCCGGCTCAAGGGCCTGCCCGAGGCGCTGGTCATCGGCAAGCACGCGTTCAAGAACGCGCTCATCCCGGTGCTGACCCTGGCCGGCATCAACCTCGTCATCATGGTCAACGTGGCCGTCGTCGTGGAGACCGTGTTCGCCTGGCCGGGCATCGGCCGGCTCCTCTACGAAGGCATCGCATTCCGCGATTTCCCCGTCGTGCAGGCCACCGTCTTGCTGGGAGGCGTGATGATTATCGCCGTCAACCTCTTGGTCGATCTTCTCTACGCCGTGATCGACCCGCGGATCCGATTCCAATGAGCACCGCGAGCGCTCCGCTGAGCCCGAGCGCGAGCCCGAGTCGAGCGGCGAGCCTCACCCTCGCGTGGCGCTTCGCCGCGTTCCACGTCGGGGGCTTCCCCGTTCTGCCCACGCTGATCCTCCTCGTGCTCGCCTTCACCGCCGTGTTCGCCAACGTCATCGCCCCGTCCGATCCCGAGATCGGCACGCTGGGCGAGCGCTTCCGACCGCCGGCGTGGCAGGTCGGCGGCAGCGAGAAGTACCTGCTCGGCACCGATCATCTCGGCCGTGACGTGCTCTCCCGGTTGATCTTCGGCGCGCGGGTCTCCATGGTCGTCGGGCTCACCGCCGTCCTCTTTGCGGGCGCAGTCGGGACCGCCCTCGGAATCCTGTCCGGCTTCCTCGGTGGCTGGGTCGATCAGGTCATCATGCGCGTGACCGACACGTGGCTGGCGTTACCCGCGCTCACCTTCGCGATCTTCCTGGCCGCGGTGGTCGGTCCGAGCGAGATGAACATCGTGATCATCCTCGGCGCGGTGTACTGGACGCGCTACGCCCGCGTGATACGCGGCGAGGTGCTGTCGCTGCGCGAGCGCGATTTCGTGCGGCTGGCCATCGTGGCGGGGTGCTCGAAGTGGACGATCATGCGTCGCCACATCCTGCCCAACGTGCTCAACTCCGCCATCGTCCTCGGCACGCTGATGCTCGGCGTCGTCATCGTCACCGAGGCGGCGCTGTCCTTCCTCGGCGTGGGCGTGCCACCGCCCAAGCCCGCGTGGGGCCTCATGCTGGCCGACGGCAAGAAGGGGCTGATGGCGGGCTACTGGTGGCTGACGGTGCTGCCGGGATCCTGCATCATGCTGATGGTCCTCTCCGCCAACCTCCTCGGGGACTGGCTCCGCGTGAAGCTCGACCCGCAGTTGCGCCAACTGTGACGCCTCTGCTCGAGCTCGATCACCTGACCACGCGCTACGTCTCCGCCCGCGGTGCGCGCGTGGTGGAGGCCGTGTCGGACATCTCGTTCCGTCTCGAGGCCGGGGAGACGCTCGGCATCGTCGGCGAGTCGGGCTCGGGCAAGACCACGCTCGCGCTCTCGATCATGCGCTTGCTGCCACCCGCCGCCCGCATCGCGTCCGGCGCCGTGCGCTTCGAGGGCGAGGACCTCGTCACCAAGTCCGACCGCGAGATGCGGCGCCTGCGCGGCAAGCGGATCGCGATGATCCTCCAGGACCCGATGGCGTCGCTCAATCCGCTCTTCACGGTCGGTGACCAGGTCGCCGAGTCGCTGCGCGTGCACGAAGGCGCGTCACGCCGGACCGCCTGGTCGCGGGCGCGCGAGCTCCTGACCGCCGTCAAGATCCCGGCGCCCGAGGCGCGCGTGCGCGAGTATCCGCACCAGCTCTCGGGTGGCATGCGCCAGCGCATCGTGGGGGCCATCGCCATCTCGTGCGAGCCGCGGCTGCTGATCGCCGACGAGCCCACCACGAGCCTCGACGTCACCATCCAGGCCCAGTACCTGAACCTGCTGCGCGAGCTCCAGCGCGAGCACGGCCTGGCGCTGATCTTCATCACGCACAACCTCGGGATCGTGGCGCGCATGTGCGACCGGGTCGCCGTCATGTACGCGGGTCGTCTCGTCGAGATCGGCCCGGTGCGGCGCATCTTCGACTCGCCGGCGCATCCGTACACGCGTGCGCTGCTCGAGTCGATCCCTCGGCTCGCCGACTCGCGGGCCCGCCTGACCGCGATCGACGGCCAGCCGCCCGATCTCGCCGCGCTACCGACCGGCTGCGCGTTTCATCCGCGCTGCCCGAAGGTCGAGGACCGCTGCCGGCGCGAAGTGCCCACCGACGTCACGGTGGCCGAGGACCACCGAGCTCGCTGCTGGTTGGCCGCACGGTGACGCTGCTCGAGGTCGACAACCTCGTCAAGCACTTCCCGGTGAAGGGTGGCCTCTTCGGGGGCGGCGGCGTCGTCAGGGCGGTGGACGGCGTGTCGTTCCGCATCGAGCCCGGACACACCGTCGGCGTCGTCGGCGAATCGGGCTGTGGCAAGACGACGACCGCGAAAGTCGTGCTCGGCCTGGAGGCGCCGACCAGCGGCACGCTCCGCTTCGAGGGCGCCGATCTCCAGACGCTGGACGCGGCGGGCCGGCGCCGGTACCGACGCTCGGTTCAGGCCGTCTTCCAGGATCCCTTCGCCTCGCTCAACCCGCGTATGCGCGTGGGAGCGATCATCACCGAACCGCTCGTCGTCCACGAACAGCTCGGTCGCGGCCAGGTCCGCGAGCACGGCCTGCGTCTGCTCGATCTCGTCGGCCTCCCCGAGCGCTCGATCGACCTCTTCCCACACGAGTTCTCGGGCGGCCAACGACAGCGCATCGCCATCGCGCGGGCGCTGGCGCTCGAGCCGAAGCTGATCGTGCTCGACGAGCCGGTGTCGGCGCTCGACGTCTCCATCCGCGCCCAGATCCTCAACCTGCTGCGCGACCTGCAGGCGCGGCTGGGCCTGGCCTATCTCTTCATCACCCACGATCTGGCGGCGGTCGCGTACATGAGCCACACCGTGGCGGTGATGTACCTGGGGAAGCTGGTCGAGTTCGGTCCGGCGCGCGCCGTGGCCACGGAGCCCCAGCACCCCTACACCCGCGCGCTCTTCGCGGCAGCGCTGCCGTCGCATCCCGACGAGCGGCGTGAGGACGTGCCGCTCGCCGGCGAGGTGCCGAGCCCGCTCGCTCCGCCGCCGGGCTGCCGCTTCCACACGCGGTGTTCGGCCGTGATGGAGCGCTGCAGCCGCGAGGAGCCGCCTCTGGTCCACACCGATGGCCGGCTCGTGGCCTGTCACCTCTATAGCCCGACGCCTGGCGCCGGCCCGTGGCAACCGCAGCGGGCGGCGCTGGGCTCATTGACGTCCCCGTCTTTCACCACGGGAGGAAATCCATGAAACGAGTGCTGAACGTTGGAACCGCGCTGTTCCTGGCCACCACGGTCCTGGCCGGCACGCAGGCCGGCGCGCAGCTCGCCGACAAGAAGGTCCTGACGCTGGCCGCGGCGAAGAAGATGGCCGCCGCGGCCGAGGCCGAGGCGACGAAGAACAACTGGCGCGTCGTCATCGCCATCGTCGACGATGGCGGGCATCTCCTCTACTTGCAGCGGACCGACGAGACCCAGATCGGCAGCATCGACATCGCGATCGGCAAGGCGACGACCTCTGTCGCGCTGAAGCGGCCGAGCAAGGCCGTCGAGGACATCATCGCGGGCGGACGGAACGCGTTCCTCGGCGTGAAGGGCATGACGCCGCTGCAGGGCGGCCTTCCCATCATGGTCGACAACAAGCTGGTCGGCGCAATCGGTGTCAGCGGTGTGACCTCGCAGCAGGACGAGCAGATCGCCAAGGTCGGCCTCGAGGCCCTCGTCAAATAGTCGTTCCGCGTGTCGGACGTGGGGCTCCGGTCGGGGCCCCACGAACTCTACTCCGACCTCCAGACGTTCCGACAGCGCGTCTCGGTGATGCACGCGGCGAGAGCAACTGCGCCGACCGCGACGGCCAGACACAGGCCGAAGGCGGCGCGGTACGCCGTGGCCGAGTAGACGCGCGTCCCCGCCGTCTCGAGCCCCGTCCAGGCCGCATCGAGCGCGAGACCGGTGAGCCACTGCATCAGCGCGACGAACAGGAACATCGGGATGTTGCAGAAGCCGACGACGACTCCGACGCGCGTCGGATCGTTGACTTCTCGGACACACGGCCACACGAGGATCAGCCCGCTCGACGAAAAGCCCAGCAGGAAGAACACCGCCGGCAGCCACGCGATCGGCGGTTCGAGCGCGGGGACCACGAGCGGCAGCCAGCACGCCGCGCCGAGCGCGCTGAACGCCAGGAATGGCGGCCGGCGGGCGCCCAGCCAGCGGTCCGAGATCCTGCCCACCAGCGGCGCGCCCACCATGACACCGACGGCCATCCACGCAATGTCGGCCGCCGCCTGAACGCGGGGCAGGCCGTGGACCTGAGTGAGGTACGAAACGCCCCACAAGCCCTGCAGGGCGATGACCGTCGAATACATCCCGGCGCCGGCGAGGACCGGCGGCCACGTCCTTGGATTGAGGACGATCGCCGGAATCCCGACGACGACGTCGCGCAATGACCGGGTCACGGTACGCGGCGTCGAATCACGGCGTTCGCGAACGCCGAGTACGGCGACGACGGCGAGGGCCACGGTGATGGCGCCGATCGCCTCGAAGCTCGCGCGCCAGCCGATCGCCTCGACCAGGAGGGCCAGGGGCCCGGCGGCGGCCACGCCACCAAGGTTGCCGACCGTTTGCGTGAGCCCGGAGATCGTGGCGAAGTCGTCGGCGCGAAACCGCTCGGCGGCCAGCGTCAGGAACGCGATCAGGATGACCGACGCCCCGATGCTCACGACGAGTCGTCCCAGCACGACCACGGAAAACGACGGGGCCAGGCCGAAGACGAGCGCGCCCAGCCCCATGGCGAGCGCCCCGGCGCCCAGCGTGCGCCGCGGCCCCAACGTGTCGGCCAGGCTGCCCGCCACCAGCGCCATGGCGACGAACACGTACGGATAGATCGCCGCGAGCGCGCCGAGCGTGGCCGCGGTGATGGTGAACGCTCGCATCAGGTCCTGGGCGACGACGCCGAGCGCGATCCGGTGGAAGTGCGAGACGAAGTAGATCGCGGAGGGGATGACGAGGACGGGCCAGCCTGTGCGCAACGTTGCGCCGACCGTGACCGCTTCCGCCATCGCGGCTATTCTACGCGCATGTGGACACTCGACTCCGGCGTCGTCTTCCTGAATCACGGCTCGTTCGGGGCGTGCCCGAAGCCCGTCCTCGACTACCAGCGGATGCTCCGCGAGGAGCTCGAGCGCGAGCCCGTGCGCTTCCTGTCCCGCGAGCTGCAAGCGCGCCTCGACGCCGCTCGCGCGGCGCTTGGCGCCTTCATCGGCGCCGATCCCGATGATCTCGCCTTCGTCAGCAACGCCACCACCGGCGTGAACACGGTGCTGCGCTCCCTGGCCCTGGCACCCGGCGACGAGATCCTCGTGACCGATCACGCGTACAACGCGTGCCGCAACGCCGTGAACGCGGTGGCCGCCGCGCAGGGCGCGCGCGTCGTCGTGGCTCACGTGCCGTTCCCCGTCGACGGCGATGACGCGGTGGTGAGCGCGATCCTCGCGGTCACCACGCCACGCACGCGCCTGGCGCTGCTCGATCACGTGACCAGCCCGACCGCCGTCGTGTTCCCGATCGCCCGCCTGGTGTCCGCGCTCGCCGAGCGAGGGGTCGAGACGCTCGTGGACGGCGCTCACGCTCCTGGCATGCTGCCCCTCGACGTCCGCGCGGTCGGCGCCGCCTACTACACCGGCAACTGCCACAAGTCGATGTGCGCTCCGAAGGGCGCCGCGTTTCTCTACGTGCGGCGCGACCGCCAGGCGAGCGTGCGGCCGCTCGTCATCAGCCACGGCGCCAACTCACCGCGGACCGATCGCTCGCGCTTCCGGCTCGAGTTCGACTGGACGGGAACTCAGGATCCGACGCCAGCCCTGGCGGTGCCGGAGGCCATTCGCGTCGTCGGCAGCCTCTGTCCCGGCGGCTGGCCGGCCGTCATGAAGCACAATCACGTGTTGGCGCTCGGGGCGCGCTTGAGACTGGGCGAGGCGCTCGGGCGGACACCGCCGTGCCCGGACGTGATGATCGGGTCGCTGGCCGCCGTCCAACTTCCTGATGGCACCGATGATCTTCAGAAGCACCTGTTTGACCGCTTCGCGATCGAGGTTCCGGTGATCGCGTGGCCAGCCGTACCGAGGAGGTGGGTGAGGATCTCTGCGCATTTTTACAATCGGGAAGCCGACTACGAGCGACTCGCCGAGGCGCTTGGAACGCTCCTCGCCCGGTCATCGTGATATGGTGGTCGACGTCGTGCGGATGCTCAGCGCCTTACTGCTGACGCTCGGTCTGGTCCTCATCGACACCGCGGTGCCCTCGGCCCTGTCCCCGCACACGGACGCGCCCAGCCATCACGTGCGCGACGGATTTCGCAACGTCGCACCTGATTACGCGTATCCCCTGATTGGACGCGCGCTCCGCACGCTGCGCCTCGGCTTCGAGCACGCGCCAGCGCGCGGTCGCACGCCCGCCGTCCTCACCAACGACGGCGCCGAGCTTCGCGCGAACGGCATGGTGCCCACCCTCACGTGGATCGGCCACTCCACGTTCCTCCTGCAGATCGACAGCGTGAACATCCTCACCGATCCGCACTGGGGCGACCGCGCCAGTCCGGTCATGTTCACCGGACCGCGGCGTCTCGTGCCGCCGGGAATGCGCTTCGAAGATCTGCCGCCGATCCACGCGGTGATCATCTCGCACGATCATTACGACCACCTCGACGAGGCGACGGTGCGCCGCCTGAACGCCGCGTACCACCCGACGTTCTTCGTGCCGCTCGGGATCAAGGCGTGGCTGGCCAAGGTGGGCATCACGAACGTCGTCGAGCTCGACTGGTGGGAGACGCGGGAGTTCCGTGGCCTCACGCTCGTGTGCACACCCGCCCAGCATTCCTCGGGGCGTGGGCTCCTCGATCAGAACCGCCGCCTGTGGTCCTCGTGGGTCGTGCGTGGCCGCGACCGTCGCCTGTTCTTCGCCGGCGACACCGGGTACTACGACGCCTTCAAGGAGATCGGCGAGCGCCTGGGGCCGTTTGACGTGGCCTTCATCCCGATCGGGGGCTACAGCGCGTACGAACGTCACCCCAATCACGTCAATCCCGAGGAGGCCGTTCAGATCTTCGAAGATCTGGGGGCGCGGCTGATGGTGCCCATGCACTTCGGCACGTTCGATCTCAATCGCGAGCCCTTCCGGGAGCCGCCCGACCGGTTGATGCGTGAGGCGCTCCGGCGCGGACTCGAGGAGAGCGTAGCGCTCCTCAGCCCGGGCCAGACCATCCACTGGTAAGGGCGCCGTCGGGCGCCGGCTCCGCGGTACCATCCGCAACACGCCGTCATCCGTCTGAGGAGGTCAGTATGCGTCGCGTCGCCGTCATCATCGTCGCCGTCGTCGTCGCCGTGGCCAGCGGCACTGTCGCCCAGGAGGCCTATCCGACGCGGCCGGTCACGATCGTCAATCCGTTTCCGCCCGGTGGGATCGCCGATCTGACGGCGCGCCCGCTGGCGGCCGCGCTCGAGCGGCTCCTCAAGCAGCCATTCGTGGTCTCGAACAAGCCCGGCGCCGCCGGCGCGGTGGGCGCGCAGTCCGTCGCCGTGGCGAAGCCGGATGGCTACACGCTGCTCGTGGCCCTGGTCAGCATCTCGTCGACACCAGAGGTCGACAAGCTCTTCGGGCGCCCGGCGATCTACACGCGCGATCAGTTCGTCGGCATCGCGCGGCTCAACGCCGATCCACCGCTGCTCGTCGTCAACGAGGAGTACGCGCGAAAGTACGGATGGACGACGCTGAAGGAGCTGGTCGACGACGCGCGCAAGCGGCCGGGCGAGATCACGTACGCGTCGTCCGGGCCGTACGGTGCGTCGCACCTGCCGATCGAGATGCTGCTGGCCGTGGCCGGATTGAAGATGCGTCACTTGCCGACGACCGGGGGGGCGCCGGCCACGACGGCCGTGCTGGGCGGTCACGCTCAGCTCTGGGCCTCACCGCCGGCGCTGGCCCTGTCCCACATCCAGGCCGGGAAGATGCGCCCGCTGGCGTCGTACGGCGCGACGCGATTGGCCGCCTTCCCCGACGTGCCAACGCTGAAGGAGCTCGGCTACGAGGTCGAGTACTACGTGTGGACCGCGCTCTTCGCGCCGCGGGGCGTGCCGGCCCACGTGGTCCAGACGCTACGCGACACCACCCGCAAGGCCATGCAGGATCCGGAGCTGCGCGCATCGATGGAGAAGGCCAAGACGCCGATCGCCTATCAGGACGCCGACGAGTTCAAGAAGTTCTGGGACGAGGACGCGCAGCGAATTGCCGCGGTGATCCAGAAGATCGGAAAGGTCGCGGAAAAGTAGCCCCGCGCACCTCGCACGGGCCACCCACGGAGCGAGCCGGTCTCGAGGCTTCGCTACAAAATAGCCGTCGCTAGCCGCGGCGGGCGAGCATCTTCACGAGCGCGTCGGGGTCGACCGGCTTGACCAGGTGCGTGTCGAACCCCGCGGCTTCGGCGCGCCGGCGATCGTCGGGCTGCCCGTATCCGGTGAGCGCCACGAGGTAGGCGGTCTTGCCGTGCGGCGTCGAGCGGATCCGCCGCGCCACGTCGTAGCCGTCGCAGTCGGGCAACCCGATGTCGATGAGAGCCGCGTCGAGCGGCGCCGTCGATCGTTCGACGCCCTGGGCGCCGCTCTCGGCCGTCCGCACGCGGTGGCCTTCCAGCTCCAGGAGCATCTGCAGCGTCGCGCGCGCGTCGGCGTTGTCTTCGACGACGAGGATGTCGAGCGTCCGCCCGTCAGTCATGGCGCCCGGATTTTAACGCACGTTCAGGAGATCGCGTAGCCCATCGCCCACGAGGTTGATCGCGAGCACCGTGGCGGCCAGGAAGATGCCCGGGAAGAGGATGATCCAGAAGGCGAGCTGAACGTAGGCGCGGCCTTCCGCCATGATGTTGCCCCAGGAAGGAATGTGCGGCGGTGTTCCCGCGCCGAGAAACGACAGATACGCCTCGAAGAGAATCGCCGACGCGGCGATGTACGTTCCTTGCACGATCAGCGGAGCGACCAGACCGGGGAGCACGTAACGCGCCAGGATGCGCGGCGTCCGCGCGCCGAGCGCCCGCGCGCCCTCGACCATCAGGTGCTCGCGCAGCGACAGCACCGACGCGCGCGTCAAGCGAACCACCCGCGGAATCTCGGGGATGAGGAGCGCGATGATGACGTTCTGCACGCTTGCCTTCATGAGGGCCATCAACGCGAGGGCCAGGAGAATGGCCGGGATGGCCATGAGCCCGTCCATGACGCGCATGGCGATCATGTCGAGCCTCCGATAGAAGCCGACGACGAGGCCGAGCGTCGTGCCCAGCACGAGGCTCAGCGTCGAGACCGCCGCGCCGACGGTGAGCGAGATCCGCGAGCCGTACAGCGTCCGGGTATAGATGTCGCGGCCGAAGTTGTCCGAGCCGAACCAGCGTTCGGCCGACGGCGGCCGCAGCCTCACCGCGGGCTTCATCTCGAGGGGATCGCCCGTCCACCAGAGCGGCGCGAGGACGCCGGCGACGAGGATCACGACGAGCGTGAGGGCGCCGGCGATGAGCGTCGGGTGGCGCAGGAGCGCGCGGCGGGCCGTATCGAGCGCGCCGGCGCGCGCAGTCGGCGCCGGGAGCGCGAAATCGGCGGCGACGGGCGGCGACAGCGCCATGGCTCAGTACCGGATCCTGGGATCGAGCACCACGTAGAGCACGTCGACGACCAGATTGATCAGGACGTACACGCCGGAGACGACGAGGATGACGCCCTGGATCACGGGGTAGTCGCGGCGGATGATCGCGTCCACCGTCAGGCGCCCGAGTCCGGGCAGCGCGAAGACGCTCTCGGTCACCACCGCGCCGCCGATGAGCAGCGCGAATCCGATGCCGATGATCGTGACCACCGGCAACGAGGCGTTCTTCAGCGCGTGGTGGATCAGCACCCGCCGGGGGGCCAGGCCCTTGGCGAAGGCCGTGCGGATGAAGTCCTCGGAGAGCACCCCGAGCATGCTCGCCCGCGTCATGCGCGCGATCAGCGCCATGTAGACGACGGAGAGTGTGACGGCGGGAAGGATCAGATGGCGCAGGAAGGGCCACACGCCGTCGGCGAGCGGCCGGTAGCCTTGTACCGGGAGCCAGTGCATCGAGATGGCGAAGACGTAGACGAGCAGGAAGCCGAGCCAGAACACCGGCATGGAGAAGCCGGAGACCGCGAACAGCATCACCAGCCGGTCGACCAGCGACGCCTTCTTCCACGCCGCCAGCACGCCCAGCGGAACGCCGACGCCCACGCTGATGAGCATAGCGAAGAGCGTCAGCCCGATGGTCGCCTCCGTCCGCTGGCGAATCAGCGTGGACACCGGCAGGCCCGAGAAGATCGACGTGCCGAGATCTCCGCGCACGATGCGGCCGAGCCAGATGCCGACCTGCGTGACGAAGGGCTCGTTCAGGCCGAGCTTGGCCCGGATGCGCGCGATGTCATCGGACGTCGCGTAGTCACCGGCGATGATGACGGCCGGATCGCCGGGCGTGATGTGCAAGAGGGCAAACACGGCGATGGCCACGACCCCCATGACGGGGATGGTGGCCATCAGTCGCCGCCCGATCTGGCCGATCACGCGATGGAGACGCTCCAGAAGACCGGCGCCGGGAACTGCAGGAAGCCTTGCATGCTCTTGCGAAACGCGGTGGGTGAGACCCACTGGCCGAACGGCACGTACATCACCTCGTCGAGGGCGACCTTCTGGATCTCCTCGGCGATCTGCTTCTGCGCCGCCTTGTCCGTCGCGCGCGCCCACTGGATCTTCAGCTCTTCGATGCGCCCGTTCTCGGGCCAGCCGAACCAGGCGCTGGAACCGGCGCCGGAGATTCCGGCGTGCACGGCGGGGTTGATGACGTCCGACGCGATCCACCACGTGAAGAGGACGTTCCAGCCGCCCTGGGCCGGCGGATCCTTCTTGGCTCGGCGAGCGACGACCGTGGACCAGTCCATCGCTTGCAGGTCCACGTTGAAGCCGACCTGGGTCATCAGCTCGCGGCTCACCAGCGCGGCGCCGTGGGTGAGCGGGATGTCGGTCGGATCGAGGACCACCACCGGTTTGCCGTCGTAGCCCGAGTCCTTCAAGAGCTGCTTCGCCTTGTTCACGTCCTGCTTCACCGCGCCGGCGCCCGTCTCGAACGGCCCCCCGCAGGTGAACACGGCCGGGCACGTGCGGTAGTACTTCGGCTGCCCGAGGGCGGCCTGCAGGTACTTCTCCTGGTCGACCATATAGAGGAGGGCCTGGCGGGCCTTCTTGTTGTTGAAGGGCGGCTGCAGATGGTTCGGCCGGATCCACCCTTGCGTCCCGCGCGGGTCCTGGATCGCCACCATGATGTCCTTGTTGCCCTCGAGCCGGGCGGCGATGTCGATGGACGGTTGCTCGTACCAGTCGACTTCGCCCGCTTCGAGCGCGGCCGCCGCCGTGGCCGGATCGGGGATGTACTTCCACACGACACGATCGAGGTTGACCTTCTTGCCGCCGGTCGAGCCGCTCGGCGCGTCGTTGCGCGGTACGTAATCCGGATTGCGGACGTAGACGACCTGGTTGCCCGGCTGCCACTCGTCCTTCACGAAGCGGAACGGCCCCGAGCCGATCGTCTCCTTGATCTGCTCGCTGTCGGGCGTGGCGGCGATGCGCGCAGGCATGACGAAGGGCACGTTGCTCGACGGCTTGCCGAGCGCTTCGAGCACGAGGCCAAACGGCTGGGCGAGCTCGAGCGTGAAGGTCTTCTTGTCCTGAGCGGCGATCCTGGCGGTGTGGGCCGCGAGCAACTTGCCGAGCGGATCGCGCTTGCTCCACCGTTTGATCGATTCGACGGCATCCTCGGCGACGACCGGCTGACCGTCGTGCCACTTGAGGCCGTCACGCAGCGTGAACGACCACTTCATCCCCTTGTTCGCCGAGGACCACTTGTCGACCATCTGCGGCTTGATCTGCAGATTCTGGTCGGTGCCGAAGAGCGTGTCGTAGATGAGATAGCAGTGGTTGCGTGTGATGTACGCCGTCGTCCAGATCGGATCGAGCACCTTGAGATCGGCGTGGGGGACGAACCGCATCGTCCCTCCGCGCTTCTGCGCGTGGACCGCGGGGAGGCCCGCCGACGCGGTCGCCGCGACGGCGGCAGCACCGGCGATGAAGTGGCGACGACTGAGATCGGCCATGACGGATGTCCTCCTCGGAGGGAAGGCCAGATACTAGCACGCGGCCCCGGGGCCATGTTAGAGTGGCGTCCTGATTTCAAACCCTCTCCGATCGACCGCTGGGCACCGCGCATGAAGCGCCGCAATTACGGGTTCGACCGGCGGCGCCGCGAAGACCTCCGCCGCGCCAAGCAGGAAGCCAAGACCCAGCGCAAGACCGACCGCGAGGCGAGCGGTTCGGTCGGTCCCGAGATGGGTGAAGCGCAGACGACGGGTGCGCCCGAAGGAATGTGGGAGTGGTTCTCGGCGAGCCGGGCGCGCACTCTGGCGACACCGCCGCGCACCCGCCCGCCCGCTGATCCGCCCGACGACTGGATCCTCCTCACCGAAGCGAGTGAGGAGGAGGCCGCGCCCGAAGCCTAGACTACTTCTTCTGCTCCTGCGCCACGGCGGCCTCGGCCGCCTGAAACCCGATCTTGCTGTGGGTCCCGTCACAGAACGGCTTGGTGACGGACGCGCCGCACCGGCACAGCGCGATGCGCGGGCGCCCGGTCGTGTCCACGCGCGCGCCCGTCGGGTCGTAGATCTCCACGTCCCCTTCGACCAGGTACGGGCCGTTCGGACGGCAGGTGATCTTCACGGTCATCGACACGCCTCCTCGCTCGAATTGGGCCTCACGATACACCCAGCCGCAAACGCGGGCGTAGAATGACGGGCGTGCGCGAGCCCGGCGCGATCCTCCTCGTCGGCTGCTACGAGCTGGGCCACCAGCCGCTGGCCGTGGCGTGGCCGGCGGCCTTCCTCGAGCGCGCCGGCTATCGGCCAGCCGTGCTCGACGTGTCCATCGAGCCCTTCGATGCCGAGCGCGTTCGCCGCGCCCGCCTCGTCGCGATCTCCGTGCCGATGCACACGGCGCTGCGCCTCGGCGTCGGGGTCGCCGCGCGCGTGCGCCAGGAACATCCGTCGGCCCACATCTGCTTCTACGGCCTGTACGCGACGCTGAATGCCGAGCATCTCTTGCGACACAGCGCGGACTCCGTCATGAGCGGCGAAGTGGAAGACGCGCTCGTCGAGCTGGCCCGCCATCTCGAGGCCGCCGCGGATCGCGGACCGGTCGGGCCTCGCGCTGCGTCGGCTCCGATCCTCACGAAGCTCGACTTCCCGGCCCCATCGCGCTCGCTCCTTCCGAGCCTCAAGAAGTACGCCCACCTCGAGCGTGGAGACGGCCGCCTCGAGCTGGCCGGCTACGTCGAGGCCAGTCGCGGCTGCAAGCATCACTGCCGTCACTGCCCGATCCCGCCCGTGTACGGCGGGCGCTTCTTCGTCGTCGATCGCGCCGTCGTCATGGCCGATGTCCGCCAGCTCGTCGACGCCGGCGCCACTCACATCACGTTCGGCGATCCCGACTTCCTGAACGGCCCCCGCCACGCGCTCGACGTCGCGCGCGCGCTTCACCGTGAGCTCCCGGCGGTCACCTTCGATATCACGGCGAAGATCGAGCACCTGCTCCGCCAGCGCCAGCACCTGCCGGAGCTTCGCGCCCTCGGCTGTCTCTTCATCGTCTCCGCCGTCGAGTCGCTGAGCGATACCGTGCTCGCCCATCTCGACAAGGGCCACACGCGGGCCGACGTCGCCGCCGCCCTCGGAGCCGTGCGGTCCGCTGGCATCACGCTCCGGCCCACCTGGGTCCCGTTCACGCCGTGGACCACGCTCGACGCCTACGCCGAGATGCTCGACTTCGTGGAGGGCGAGGATCTGGTGGACGCCGTCGATCCCGTGCAGTACTCGATCCGCCTGCTGGTGCCGCCGGGATCGCTGCTCGCGGAGAGCGAAGCGCTGCGACCGTACCGAGGCCCGCTCGTCGAGCACGACTTCTACTACCGCTGGACCCATCCCGATCCTCGGATGGACCGATTGCAGGAACGTGTCGCGTCGTTGGCCGCCAAGGCCGCCGAGGCTCGCGAGGATGCGGCGCTGACGTTCGGGCGGATCAGAGCGCTGGCCGACGAGGCCCGTGAGGTTCCGTCCCGGCCATCGTCACCCCCGCCTCCGTCCGACCGGCGGCGGGCGCCGCGGCTGAGCGAAGCGTGGTTCTGCTGAAGCGAGCCCATCCAGGGCCAGGTGGCCTTGATCGAGCGAGTCGGGCCCTGAGGGGGCCATGTCGTCTGGTACCATGAGCCACGGAGAGGTGATGCCATGACCACCGAGAGCACCGATAAGCCCGACCTCAAGACCCGGGTCCAGGAGATCATCGATAGCATGATCAATCCGGCCGTGGCCGGTCACGGCGGCTTCGTCGAGCTGATCGACGTGCAGGACAACCGCGTCTATCTCGTGATGGGCGGCGGCTGTCAGGGCTGCGGCGCGGCCGACGTCACGCTCAAGGCCGGCATCGAGCGCCTCATCAAGGAAGAGATCCCCGAAGTCGCCGAGGTGCTCGACACGACCGACCACGGGGCCGGCAGCAATCCCTACTACACGCCGGGCAAGCAGTAGCCCTGGCCCGGCTGCTGCTCCTCCTCCCTACCCGCACGTACCGCACCGAGGCCTTCGTCGACGCCGCTCACGGCCTCGGTGTCGATCTCGTTTGCGCGTCCGAGCGGCCCAGCACGCTCGAAGATCTCGCCCCCGACTCGTTGTTGACGCTCGACTTCGCGGATCCCGCCGCCGCCACCCGCAAGGTGGCGGACTGGAGTCGCCAGCGCCCGCTCGACGCCGTGGTCGGTGTCGATGATCAAACCGCGACCGCGGCGGCCGCGATCGCCGAGCGACTCGGGTTGAGGACGAGCCCGGTGGCCGCGGTGGCGGCGGCCCGCAACAAGTTCGAGATGCGCCAGTGCCTGGCCGCAGCCGGGCTTCCCGTTCCCCGCTTCCGCCGCATCGCGCTCAAGGAGGATCCGTTCCTGGCCGCGCGCGGCGTCGCGTTTCCCTGCGTGCTCAAGCCGCTGGCGCTGTCGGCAAGCCGCGGCGTCATCCGAGCCAACAACGTCGATCAGTTCATCGCCGGGTTCCGCCGCATCGGCGCGCTGCTGCGGCGGGACGACGTCAGCGTCACCGGCGACGCCGCCGACGCCTTGCTGGCCGAGGAGTACATTCCCGGCGTCGAAGTGGCGCTCGAAGGCGTGCTGAGTGGCGGACGGCTCCAGGCGCTCGCGCTCTTCGACAAGCCCGATCCGCTGGAAGGGCCGTTCTTCGAGGAGACGATCTACGTCACGCCGTCGCGGCTGCCCGCGAGCATCCAGAGCGCCGTCACCGACGCGACGGCCAGCGCGGCGGCCGCCCTCGGACTGGAGGAGGGCCCCGTGCACGCGGAAGTGCGCGTGAACGAGCACGGGCCGTTCGTCATCGAGCTGGCGGCGCGCTCCATCGGCGGGCTCTGCTCGCGGACGCTGCGCTTCGGCACCGGCATGACGCTCGAGGAGCTGATCCTGCGCCACGCGCTCGGCTGGGAGGTCCCGTCGTACGACCGCGAGGCGCGCGCTGCCGGCGTCATGATGATCCCGATCCCGCGCGCCGGCCGGCTCGGGGAGATCCACGGCATCGCCGACGCCACCGCCGTACCGTCAGTGGAAGAGGTCGTGATCACCGCCCACGTGGGTCAGGAGCTGATCCCGCTTCCCGAAGGCTGGCAGTACCTCGGATTCATCTTCGCCCGCAGCGACACGCCCGATCAGGTCGAGAGGGCTCTCCGGGCGTCACACGCGCAGCTCCGCTTCGACATCGCCTGACCGGAGAAAGACGCCATGACCACCGACTATCTCGCGCTCGCCCGCTCGCTCGCCCAGAGCCTGCGGCTCCAGGTCCCGCCGATCGCCGTCTGTCTCACCGATCAGGTGCCGGCAGGCGTGCCGGCCTTCGCGGGCCGCGCGCCCGCGGGCTGCTCCTTCTGGCAGGAGGCGGTCAAGGGCGCATTCGCTACGTCGGCGCGCGATCACGACCTCTGCGCGATCGGGACGTTCACCCACAATCTCGATGCGACCGCTGCGCACGAGGCGGATCGCCGCGACGCCCTCCGAGTCTTCGCGGATCTCGGCTACGTACGGCCGCAGGATATCCCGCTGATCCCCGTCCTGGCCGAGCGCCGCCGCCACGTCGTCTACGCGCCGCTCGCCGCCACCCCGCTGCCTCCGGATGTCGTCGTGCTCTTCGTCACTGCGGCCCAGACGCTCGTGCTCGTCGAGGCGGCGGAGGGCGTGGATGGCGGGCGCCCGCCGGCGATGGGCCGGCCGGCCTGCGCCGTGGTGCCGCAAGTGGTGAATCAGCGCGCGGCCGCGCTGAGTCTCGGATGCTGCGGAGCGCGCGCCTACCTCGACGTCCTCTCCGACGACGTGGCGATCTTCGCGCTACCGGGCGCACGGCTGGACGCGTACGTGGCCCGCATCGCCGAGCTGGCCAAGGCCAACTCGGTGCTGGCGAGCTTTCACGCTTTGCGCCGGCAGGACGTGGAAGCCGGCGCGAGCCCGACCGTGAAGCAGTCGCTCGAGCGTCTCAGCGCGCGTTAGTCGATCGCGGCGGGTCAGTCGGGGCGGGTCGACCGGGGCGCTTTCGTGTCAGGCGCCGCCACCACCAGCGTCGGCCGCGAAGACTCCGCTTTCCTGAGCCCCAACCGCTGGCCGATGATCTTGACCGCCGCAAAGACGGGCACGGCAAGGAACATACCCGGCACGCCGCCGATCTCGCCGCCGGCGAGGACGCAGAAGATGACCACGGCGGGATGGAGCTCGACGCCTTTGCCCATGATGAGCGGGCTGGTGACGTAGTCCTGCACGCCCCGCCACAGCACCAGGAAGCCGACGAGCAGCCACGGGTGGGTGAACCCGGCGAAGAGACTGACCGCGACGACGATGACGCCAGACGTCACCGGTCCAACGACCGGAACGAACTCGAGCGCCCCGCCGATGGCCGCCAGGAGCAGCGCGTACGGCACGCCGGCCACGTAGAACAGCACCGACCAGACCACGAACGTGACCACGCAGAGCACGATCAGCGCGCGCACGTAGTTGCCGAGGACCTGATCGACGTCGCTGACGATCTCGCGCCACAGCCCACGTCCGGCGCGGCTGTCGATCACGCCTTCGACGGCGGCGGCCAGGCGCTCGCCGTCCTTGAGGATGAAGAACGCGAAGATCGGCACGAGCACGACCATCCACGCGCTGGCCAGCCACTTCAGACCGGCCGTCACGACCGCCTGGGCCTGGCCGGCGAGATCTTGAGCGTGCGCGCGCACGGCCCGTTCGATGCTGGCGATCGTGGACGCTTCCCAGCCGTAGCGTCGCAGGAGCTCGCCGATGATCTCGCCGCTCTGGACCCGCTTCGACATCTCGGGCAGCCGCTGCGCCAGCGCCGTCGCCTCGTCGGTGAGCATGGGCACGAGCGCGGCGCTTCCCCCGAACAGGACGCCGAACACCGCGAGGTACACGAGGCCGATGGCGACCGCGCGATGGCGGACGTGGAAGACTCGTTGAACGATGCTCACGAGCGGAAACACGAGGTAGGCGAGAAAGACCGAAAACGCCAGGAGCACCAGGAGGTGGCGAAGGACGTAGATCAGCCCGAGAGTGGCGGCGACCACCAGCGCGGTCCAGATGACGCGCAGCGCGCGGGTGTCGAGACCGAGCATCCGCTCCGGCCCGTCAGGGCCGGCCGTAGCTCCCGCCGCCTCGAGCCCGGTCGCGGCGCCGCGCCCGAGGGATCACCACGCCAGCGAGCGCGAGAATGGCGACCAGCGCGTCGCCCTGCGGGCTGCCCGGACGAACTTCCTCCGGGTTCGGCTGCGCACCGTGCTGCACGGGACGGTTGTCCGACTTGGCTGGCGGCGGCGCCAGGCGAGCGTCCGTCGGCTGCGCGAACGCCGGCGTGACGAGAGCGAGCACGAACGCGAACGCGATGTTCAGCATGCCGACCAATCCAGCAAGGCCGGTGCCAGCCAAGAGATCATCCACGAGTGCAATCTACCCGATGACGGGACCGAATTCCCAGGCTTGCGTCGAGCGCCGCGTGCTCCTCAGCGCCTGTCAGCTCTGGCTCTTCGGATCGAGAACGTCTCGGAGGCCGTCGCCGAGCAGGTTGAACCCCAGCACGGTGAGGTAGATCGCGAGGCCAGGAAAGGCCGAATACCACCACCACGTCGGCAGGTAATTGCGGCCGTGGCTGATCATCGCGCCCCACTCCGGGAACGGCGGCTGGGCGCCGAGGCCGATGAAGCCGAGGCTCGCCGCGGTCAGGATCGCCGTGCCCATGTCCATGCTCGCCTTCACGAGGATCGGCGAGAGGCAATTGGGCAGCAGGTGCACGAACGCGATGCGAAGACGGCCGACGCCGACCGCGCGCGCCGCTTCGACGTACGACTCCTGGCTGATGGCGAGCGCCTTGCCCTGGACCAGGCGCACGTAGCCGGGCCACCACACGAGCGCGATCGCGAGCATCGCGTTGACGATGCCCGGCCCCAGCGCGCTGACCACGGCGACGGCGAGCACCAGCGCCGGCACGGCCAGGAACACGTCGGTGATCCGCATGATCCCCTCGCCCAGCCGGCCACCCACGTATCCAGCCACGACGCCGAGCGGGACGCCGATCGTCGCGGCCACCAGCGTGATGACGAGACCGATCTGGAGCGAGAGTCGGGCACCCAGCACCACGCGCGTGTAGACGTCGTCGCCGACTTCGTCGGTGCCGAACCAGTGGGCGCGGCTCGGCGCCTCGAGCTTCCGGTCGAGGTGCACGGTGCCGGTCGCGTCCTCGGGATACGGGACGATCCAGGGGCCGACGAGCGCGATCAATAGAAAGGCCACGACGAGGCCGAGCCCGGCCACCGACGCCGCGTTGCGGCCGAAGATGCGCGCGTAGCGCCGGGCCTCGCGCGCGGCGGTCGCGCGGTCCTCCCACCAGCCGCGGAAGGCGAGCGATTGAACGCGCGCGTTCACGCCGCCGTCCGTCGGAGACGCGGATCGAGCCACGCGTAGCCGAGATCGACGAGCAGGTTCGCGAGCATGAAGTTGAAGCCGATGACGAGCGTGACGCCCATGACCGGCACGAAGTCGGAGGAGAGCGCCGAGTTCACCGCGTAGAGGCCGATGCCCGGCCAGTCGAAGACGCTCTCGACCAGCAGGGTTCCGCCCAGCATCCAGCCATAGCGCAGGCCGATCATGGTCAGCGTCGGGATCATCGCGTTGCGCAACGCGAGCTTCGCGACCACGCGGAGGCCGCCGAGTCCCTGAGCGCGCGCGTTCAGGATGTAGTCCTGGTGCAGCGTCTCGAGCATCTCGGCGCGGTTCACGCGGAGGATCGAGGCCAGGGCGGGAAACGACAAGGTGACGACGGGCAACACGGCGTGACGCAACCCGTCGCCGAGCGTCGCCCACTGGCCGCGCAGCACGGCGTCCAGCAGGAGCAGGTGGGTGATGGGCGGCGGCAGCTCGGTGGTCAGGTTGAGCCGGCCGCCCAGCGGCAGCCAGCCCAGATGAAGCGCGATCACGAGCTGGAGCATGAGGCCGAGCCAGAACGCGGGCACGGCCACGCCCGAGACCGACATGACCCGCGAGCCGTGATCGATCCAGGTGTCACGATAGACGGCCGACAGCATGCCGAGCGGCACGCCCACGGCGACGGCGAGCAGCAGCGAGAGCGTGACCAGCTCGAACGAGTTGGGAAAGAAGCGGGCGAGGTCGTCGGCGACGGTGTTGCGGCTGCGGAGCGAGAGCCCGAAGTCGCCGCGCAGCAGGCCGCGCGTGTAGACGACGAACTGCGTGCCGAGCGACCGATCGAGCCCGTACTGGGCGCGAAGCGTCTGCACCATCGCCTCGGAGGCGTCGGGGCCGGCGGCCAGGCGGGCCGGGTCGCCGGGGATCACGTGCGAGATCGCGAACGTGATGCAGAGCAGCCCGAACAGCAGCACGCCGAGCGCGAGGACGCGCCCGGCGACGTAGCCCGTCACGCCATCATTTCGCGGTGATCGCCAGCGGGTAGAGATCGACCTCGCCGGTGAAGCGCACGGGCGAGAACGAGAAGCCCTTCACGTGGTCGCGCATGCCCCAGCGGCGGTTCATCAGCATCCCGAAGACCTCGGGAACATCGTCCGCGATCTTCTTCTGGATGTCGGCGTAGAGCGGCGCCCGGTCCGCCCACTTCACCGTCGTGCGCGCCTGGTCGATCAGCGCCCACACGCCGTCGTTGGTGTAGAACGACGAGCCGTAGTACTTGCCCCAGGAGCTCTTGTGGTACTGGTACGCGACCGCGTCGGGATCGGTCGACACCGGCGTGGTGAACACGGCGAGGAAGTCGGGCGAGGTCTCCACCTTCGAGGCGCGCGCCACCATGTTGGGCCACGTCGTCGCCGTCATCTTGACCTTGAGGCCGAGCTTGGCGAGGTTGTCGATCAGGACGAGGCCCATCTTGCGCTCTTCCTCGAGGCCGTCGAAGTAGACGTACTCGAGCTCGACCCCGCCGTTCGGATAGGCCGACTTCGCCAGGTACTCGCGCGCCTTGTTGAGATCCTGACGATAGAAGGCGGGCACCGCGACGTAGCCCCGGGTCGCCTTCGGGAACGGACTGTCCTCCAGCACGGCGTGGCCGTTGTAGATCTTGAGGAACGCGTCGTAATCGAACGCGTACGCGATGGCCTTGCGGAGGTTGACGTCCTTCGTCGCGCCGCGCTGCGTGTTCATCTTGAGGCCGAACGTCGTCATGCCGGGGAACTCGGGGACGACGACGCCCGGCATCTTCGCCACCTGGTCGTAGTCGTCGGGCGTGAGGCCTTCGGCGATGTCGGCCTCGCCGCGGATGAGCGCCGCGCGCTGGGCCGCCGCCTCGCGCACGAGCTTGTAGATGACGCCACCGACGTGGTCCTTCGACGGCCAGCCCTTCCAGTAGTCGTCGACGGCTTCCAGCTCGTAGAGCGTGCCCGGCTGCCAGCGCTTGATCTTGAACGGCCCGCTGCCGGCCTCGTTCGTCGTCAGCCACTTCTGGCCGGCGTCGCCGCTCTGCTCGTTGGCCGTCACCTGCTTGGGGTTCATCACGTACCACCACGGGACGACCGACAGGAACGGACCGAACGGCTGGGTCAGCGTGAACTGCACGGTGGTGGGGTTCACGACCTTGATGCCGTCCTCCTTGAGGAAGTCGGATAGCATCCACGACGGCCCCTGATTGAGCTTGAGCGTGCGCGCGAACGACCAGCGCACCGCTTCCGCGGTCACCGGATCGCCGTTGTGGAACCGGGCGTTCTTGGCGAGGTGGAACGTCCAGGTCCGGCCGTCGGCCGACGTCTCCCACTTCTCGGCGAGCCACGGCACGATCTCGGCCGACGGGCCGACGTACTTCACCAGCGCGTCGTAGAGCGACTGCTGCATCATCCGGATCGACCAGTCGTACTTGATGCTGGGATCGATCGTGGGCACTTCCTGGCGGCCGACGAAGACGAGGATCCTCCGGTCACCCACGCGTTCGAAGGCCGACGCGGGCGAGACCAGGAGCAGCATCAGGGCAAGGATGACCGCGACGTACATACGAGCCTCCTCTCGCAACGCGCGACGGGGGGTGAAGAATACCACTGTCAGTAGATCCCCGACGGCAGGTAGGAGCCGCGCGACTCTCGCCAGCCTCCGCGGGCCATGAGCGTGAGCGGTTTCTCGACGCGGAAGCCGAGACCGAGGCAGCGGCGGAAGAACGCCGTCCCCGTCGGCGCGTTGACGCCGACGGGACCCCTGACCGCCGCTCTGACGCCGGCGAGCAGCGCCATCATGTCGTCGTCGGTCTCGGCCACCGCCCACGCCACCACGCCGGCGTACAGGACGTACGTGCACGCCACGATCCTGCCGTCGCGGAGCGCGGCATACCCGGTGAAGTCACCGAGCGCGTCGCGCGGGTCGACACGGCGGCTCCATCCCTGCACCCGGACGTAGAGCCGATCGCACTCGTCGACGTCCTCGCGGCATATCGTCCTGACCGCGACTCCCGGCGGCACGGGCCCGGGATGACCCACGATGCGGGCCAGGGGCGCTTTCACCTCGAAGCCGAGCGACGTGTAGAGTCCCAGCGCGTGGACGTTGAAGGCCTCCTGGATCAGTCGCACGCCGGCGGCGTTCGTCGCGCGCGCCAGCGCGGCTTCCATCAGCCGACGCCCGATGCCGCGACGCTGTGTCCCGGGATCGACGCTGACGAGAGCCACACCGTGAATCGGGTCCCCTTCGTCGTAAAAGATGCTGCCCACGACGCGGCCGTCCACCTCGGCGGCGCCGCTCCACATCGCGTCGAGGCCGAGGAACACGCGGACGACGCGCCTGGCCACCTCCACCGTCGCAAAGCCCGACGTGAAGCCGTGACGTTCCGAGACGTCCTTGAACGCGTCGTAGACGAGGCGCGCGCACACCGCCTCGTCGGCGGGGCCGGCGCGGCGGATCGTGATGTCCATGCGCCGGGCACCGTACGCTGCGGTCGCCAGCCGGTCAAGCGCCCGCCGTGGTAGGCTGCGGCCTCGTGGCGCGCCGTCCCGTGTCCGCGGCCGAGATCGAATCGCTCGCGATCGGCGCCTGGATCCTCGGCACGGGCGGCGGCGGCAGTCCCTATTACGGCCTCCTCAACATGCGGAAGCTGTACCGTGCCGGCACCGTCGTCGACCTGCTCGATCCGGACGATCTCGCCGACGACGATCTCGTCGCGGTCGTGTCGAACATGGGTGCGCCCCTCGTCGGACAGGAGCGGCTCACCGACCCTCAGACCATCGCCCGCGCCGTCACGATGATGGAGGAGTATCTCGGCCGCACGTTCCGGGCCGTGATGTCGGTCGAGATCGGCGGCGGCAACGCCATCCAGCCATTCATGGCCGCCGCCCTGCTCGGCAAGCCCGTGGTGGATGCCGACGCGATGGGACGCGCGTTCCCCGAGGCCCAGATGACGTCGTTCGCGATCCACGACCTCCGGCCCTGGCCGCTGACGCTCGCCGACGTGCGCGACAACGGCGTGGTGGTGCCGCGGGCGGCGACGTGGAAGTGGATGGAACGGCTCTCGCGCACGGCCTGCGTGGCCGTCGGCTCCATCGCCGGGACGTGCAAGGCCCCGCGCACCGGCAAGGAAGTGAAGGAGTGCGCCATTCTCAGGACGACGACCAAGGCGATCCGCCTCGGCGAGGTCGTCCAGGCCGCCCGTCGGGCGCATCGCGATCCCGTCGACGCCGTCCTGGAGGCCGAGCACGGCTGCCTGATCTTCGCCGGCAAGGTGCACGACGTCGCGCGCCGGACGACAGAAGGGTTCCTTCGGGGTCGGGCCACGCTGGAAGGCCTGGACGACTGCAAAGGCCAGCGGTTCGAGCTCGCGTTCCAGAACGAGTTCGCGGTCGGCTGGCTGGACGGCGAGCCCCGCGTGATGACGCCGGACCTGATCTGCGTGATGGACGCGATCAGCGGTGAGGCCGTGGGCACGGAGGTGATCCGCTACGGCCAGCGTGTGAAGGTCATCGCGCTTCCCGCCCCGCCGATCTTGCTCACGCCGAAGGGGCTCGAGCACGTCGGCCCGCGCGCGTTCGGCTACGACCTCGACTTCGTCTCGGTGTTCGCGGCGTGAGACGGGTCGGCATCGACGTTGGCGGGACCAACACCGACGCCGTGCTGCTCGAGGGTGACCGCGTCGTCCACGCCGTGAAGACCCCGACGACGGGTGACGTGACGACCGGCATCACCCGGGCCCTCGACCTCCTCCTGAAGGCCGTTGGTGGGCAGCCCGTCCACGCCGTGATGATCGGCACCACGCACTTCACCAACGCCGTGGTTCAGCGGAAGGGCCTCGTGCCGGTGGCGGCGATCCGGATCGGGCTGCCGGCCAGCGCCTCGCTCGAGCCCTTCATCGACTGGCCCGACGACCTCGCCGCCATCGTGCGCGGCGAGATCTTCATGCTCGAGGGCGGCCACGAATACGATGGCCGGCCGATCGTTCCCTTCGACACTCATGGCATGCGGCGGGCGGCCCGGCGCATCCGCGAGCTCGGCCTCCGCTCGGTGGCCATCGCCTCGGTGTTCTCGCCGCTCAACGCCTCCTGCGAGGACGAGGCCGCGGCCATCCTGCGCGACGAGTGCCCCGGAGTGACCGTGACGCTCTCGCACCACCTCGGCCGCATCGGCCTGCTCGAGCGCGAGAACGTCGCGCTGCTGAACGCCGCGCTGGCCGATCTCGCCGAGCGTACGGTCGGCGCGTTCGTGGAAGCGCTCGAACGGAGCGGCGTCGCCGCGCCGCTCTATCTCACGCAGAACGACGGCACCGTGATGCTGGCCTCGCTCGCTCAACGCTACCCGGTCTACTCCTTCGCCTCCGGGCCGACCAACAGCATGCGCGGCGCCGCCTTTCTCTCACGGCTGTCGGACGCGATCGTGATCGACGTGGGCGGGACCACCACCGACATCGGCTGCCTGCGCCAGGGTTTCCCGCGCGAGGCCAACAACGCCGTGGAGGTGGGCGGCGTGCGCACGCTATTCCGGATGCCCGACCTGCTCTCGCTCGGGCTCGGCGGCGGCAGTCACGTGAGCACCAACCCGCTGGCCGTCGGACCACTGAGCGTCGGCTATCAGCTCACCGAGCGGGCGCGCGTCTTCGGCGGCGCCGAGCTCACCGCGACCGACGTCGCCGTCGCCGCCGGCCTCGTCGACCTCGGCGACCGCACGCGCGTGGCCGACGTGCCGGCCGATCTCGTGAAGCGCGCCCTGGCCTCGATCCACGCGACGATCGAGGAGGGCGTCGACCGCATGAAGACGGACGCGCGCGCGGTTCCGCTCGTCGCCGTGGGCGGCGGGTCCTTTCTCGTTCCGGCCGCGATCGACGGTGTTTCCGAGGTGGTCCACGTCCCCCACCGCGCGGTGGCCAACGCCGTTGGCGCCGCCATCGCCCAGGTGTCGGGCGAGGTCGATCAGATCTTCCAGAACCGGAGCCGCGAGGAGGCGATCGCCGAGGCTCGCCGACTCGCCGAGGCCAAGGCGGTGAGCGCGGGGGCCGATCCGGCCACGTTGACGGTGGTCGAGGTGGAGGACATCCCGATTGCCTACCTGCCCGGAAACTCGCTGCGGACACGCGTCCGGGTCATCGGCGACATCGCCGGGCACGGCGCGCGGGTCTAGGTCGAGAGCAGCTCGGCGACGACGCGGGCCACGAGCAGATTGGCGACGATCACCGGAACGTCGAGCGCGGCCTGCAACGCGTCGCGCTGCGATCGTTGAAAGCCGATGCAGTCGAGGACGACGAAGCCGACTCCGCCCGCGCGCAGGCGATCCGCCACGACGGAGATGGGAGCGGCGTGACGGTAGGGCGACGCCGCGACGACGACGGGATCGAAGCCGTGCTCGCGCCAGCGTCGAGTCGTCGGCTCGACGTGGCGCTCCGACGGCGTCAGCACGCCCAGCCGTCCCTCGAAGCTGACCCCGCGCAGCACGCCGAGCAGGATCTTGTCGGGCTCGACGAGCGGGCGGCGGGCCCGCAGACCGCTGAAGTGCCCCGTGCACAGGACCACGGTCATGCTCACGCCGAGCGCGTCGAGCTCGGCGATCATCCGCTGGACTCGGGGCGTGACGCCGCGCTTGCCGACGAAGACCGACGAGCCGTCGGTCAGGCGCGTCACCAGCACCTCGTCGTCGGACTCCGGCGCCAGCTGCGCAATCTCGTCACCGCCCAGGCCGTCGAGGGCGCCGCGCTCGATGATCTCGACGTCGGGGCCCAGCACGTCGGCCATCGCCGGGACGACGTCGACTCGCGGAGCCTGGCCGATCGTCACCATGCCGACCCTCGGCTTCATCGGCCGGCATGATAGCATCGGCCTCCACATCGCCCGAGAGGTGACGTCGATGAAGCCGACATCCCAACTCCTCGAGCATCTCTACCGGACCATGGTGCGGATCCGCCGCTTCGACGAGAAGACGACGGAGCTGTTCCAGGCCGGCCTCGTCAAAGGCACCGCGCATTCCTACGTCGGTCAGGAGGCGGTCGCTACCGGGGCGTGCGCGGCGCTGAGCGAGCAGGACGCCATCGTCGGCAACCATCGCGGCCATGGCCACTGCATCGCCAAGGGCGCGCGCATCGACCGGATGATGGCGGAGCTGATGGGACGCGAGACCGGCTACTGCCGTGGCCTGGGCGGCTCGATGCACATCGCGGCGCTCGATCTCAACATCCTCGGCTGTAACGGGATCGTGGCCGCCGGCCTGCCCATCGGCACGGGCGCCGCGCTGGCCGCGCGCCTGCGCAAGAGCGACGTCGTGGTCACGATCTTCTTCGGCGACGGCGGCGCCAATCAGGGCACGGTCCACGAGTCGATGAACCTGGCGGCCATCTGGAATCTGCCCGTCGTGTTCCTGTGCGAGAACAACCACTACGCGCTCTCGACGTCGTCCAAGCGGACGACGGCCGGCGAGGGCATCGCCGCCCGCTCGGGGGCCTACGGCTTCCCGGGGGTCCGCGTCGACGGCAACGACGTGCTCGAGGTGTACCAGGCCATGCGGCACGCCGTCGCACGGGCCCGCAGCGGCAAGGGGCCGACGCTGCTGGAAGCAGTGACCTACCGCTGGGGCGACCACAGCATGCGCGCGAACCTGCCCGGCTATCGGACGAAGGACGAGGAGCTCGAGTGGCAGCGGCGCGATCCCCTCGCGCGGTTCGAGATGCGCCTCATCGACGAGAAGCTGGTCGCGGCCGACCGGCTCAAACAGATCCGCAACGAGGCCGAGCACGAGCTGGAGGCGGCGGTCGCCTTCGGCATGGCCAGCGCCGAGCCGACGGTCGAGGTCATGGAATCGTCGGTGTACGCGCCCCACATCGAGGTGAGCGAGCCCGCCCGTCCCGCGGCGGGAACGCGCGAGATCACCTTCGTGCAGGCCCTGAACGAGGCGATGCACGGAGAGATGGCGAGGGATCCCCGCGTGTTCGTGATGGGCGAGGACGTGGGATTGATCGGCGGGATCTTCGGAGCGACACGCGGCCTGCGCGAGGCGTTCGGCGAGGAGCGCGTGCGCGACACGCCGATCTCGGAGCCGACCTTCGTGGGCATGGGCGTGGGCGCCGCGGTGAGCGGGCTCCGCCCCATCGTCGAGCTCCAGATCTTCGACTTCGTCGCGATGACGATGGACCAGATCGTGAACCAGGCGGCGAAGTTCCGCTACATGCTGGGCGGCACCCCGACCGTGCCGCTCGTGATCCGCGGCCCGCAGGGCGGCGGCATCCGCCTCGCCGCTCAGCATTCCCAGAGCCTGGAAGCGTGGTTCATTCACGTTCCCGGGCTCGTGGTCGTCGCGCCGTCGACGCCTGCCGACGCCAAAGGCCTGCTGACGTCAGCCATCCGCGACGACAACCCCGTGATCTTCCTCGAGCACAAGGTCCTCTACGCTCAGAAGGGCCCGGTGCCCGAGGCCTCGTACGCGATCCCGCTCGGCAAGGCCGACGTCAAGCGCGCCGGCACCGACGTCACCGTCATCGCCACCCAGGTGATGGTCCAGCGCGCGCTGGCCGCCGCCGAGGAGCTGGCCGGGGACGGGATCAGCGTCGAGGTCATCGACCCGCGGACGCTTGCCCCCCTCGACGAGGCGACGATCCTGTCGTCGGTGGAGAAGACGGGGCGCCTCGTGGTCGTCCACGAAGCGGTCAAGCGCGGCGGCTTCGGCGCCGAGGTCGCGGCGCTCGTCAGCGAGAAGGCGCTCGACTGGCTCGACGCGCCCATCGTGCGCGTCGGCGCCCGTCACGTGCCCATGCCCTACAACGACGCGCTGGAGCGCGCGACCATTCCGACCCAGGAGGACATCGCAGCCGCGGTGCGCTCCCTGGTCTGACCCGGCCACCCGGCGGCCAGCCTGCCGCCGGGGAGTGTCGGAAATTCTTAGGTTGACGAGATGCCTGGAGTTAGGTCACCCTAAGAACTCTAGGGATCCGAACGTGGGCGCCACTTTCCTCATCACCGCGCGCGAAGGCTTCGAGGCCGCGCTGCTCCTCGGCCTCGTGTACGCCTCGCTCAATCGCCTCGGACGCCACGACCAGTTCCGCAACGTGACGATCGGAGCGTGGGTCGGCTTCCTGGCCAGCGTCCTCATGGGCATCGCCGTCACCGTGCTGTCGGGCCCCCTGCTCGACCTCGGCCCCGACCTGATCGCGGCCGCCGTCATCTTCGCGGCGGTCGGCCTGCTCACGTGGCACGGCTGGTGGATGCGCCAGCACGCTCGCGTGCTGCGCGGCGAAGTCGAGCAGCGCGTCGAGGCCGCCGAGGCGAGCCGCCGTCTCTGGGCGGTTGGCCTCATCGCCTTTGCCGGAGTCTTCCGCGAGGGTGCCGAGACCGTCCTCTTCCTGTGGGGCCTGATGACGCAGGTCGGATCGACGCACGGCTGGGACAGCGCCATTGGCGCGGCGCTCGGTCTCGTGGTGGCCGCCGCCCTGGGCTGGGCCGTCTATCACGGTGGGGCCAGGCTGAGCCTGCCGCGCTTCTTCACGGCGACGTCGATCCTCATCCTCTTCCTCGCCGCCGGGTTGTTCAGCACGGGGTTGGGCCGCCTGCAGGCGCTGGGCGCGCTGCCGCCGGCCGACATCTTGTGGGATACCTCGGCCGTGCTGAGCAACGAGAGCATCGTCGGCTCGTTCCTCAACGGCCTCGTGGGATATCGCGCGCGGCCGTCGACGATCGAAGCGTTCGGATATCTCGCCTACCTGGTCGTGGGGACCGCGCTGTTCTTCGGCTCCGGCGCGCTGACGCCGTGGCGGCGCATCCCGGTCGCGGCGCGCGACTGACGTTCTAGCCGGAGGTTCGCAGCGCCGACTTGAGAACCTTGCCTGTCGCGGCCTTCGGCAGGGCCTCGAGGATCGTGACGAGGCGCGGATACTTGAAGCTGGCCAGGCGCTCGCGACACCAGGCGACGAGAACCTCGGGGGCGACGTCGGCGCCATGGCGCAACGCCACGAACGCCGTGACCTCCTCACCGAGCTCGGGATGGCCGACGCCGATCACCGCCGCCTCGGTCACCGCCGGGTGCGCCATTAACACCGCTTCGACCTCCTGGGGAAAGATCGAGTAACCACCTCGCAGGATCCTTTCGCGCTTGCGACCGTCAATCCGGACGAAGCCGCCGGGATCGATGGTGGCCAGGTCCCCGGTCCTGAACCAGCCGGCGGCGAGCACCGCGCGCGTCTCGTCGGGCGCGCCGAGATATTCGTCCATCGCGGCGGGTGATCGGATGAACAGCTCGCCGCATTCGCCGGCGGCCAGCCCCGCTCCGTCGTCGTCGACGATCTTCAACTCGACACCCGCGACCGCACGGCCGATGGCGTCGGGCCGGTCCTCGGGATCACCGGCGACGTACGAGATGGGCCGGAACAGCTCGGTCATGCCGTAGCCGCGCAGGATTCGCACACCGGTCGCCGCCCGCCACTCGGACGCGAGCGGCCACGGACACGGCGCCGCTCCCGACAACGCGATGCGCAGCCGGCGCAGGTCGCCGAGCCCGGCGTCGGCGTCGAGCAACCGGCGGAACATCGTGGCCACGCCGGGAAAGACGCTGACTCCGAGATCGCGGATCGACCCGAGCACGGCCTCGGGCGAGAACCGCTCGAGGAGACCGACCGTCGCGCCGGTGACGAGGGGCGCGAGCAGCGCGCCGTTCAGCCCGTACGAATGGGACAGCGGCAGGACGGCCAGCACCACGTCGTCCGCGGTGAGCGCCATGACGGGATCGATCCACGACGCGACGCCCGCGGCGACGGCGTGCTGCGAGAGCACGGCGCCCTTCGGGGCGCCGGTCGAGCCCGACGTGTACAGGATCAACGCCGGCGCGTCGCTGCTCGGAGACGGCCAGTCGCACTCGTCGGCGGCGACGTCGTGCACGACGACGGCCGGCGCCAGATCGTCGATGATCCTCGTGCGCTCCTCGTCGATCAGCCGCGGATCCAGCGGGGCCACGGTGGCTCCGAGCTTGAGCGCGCCGAGCAGCGCGACGACGAACTCCGCACGGTTGCCGATGACGAGCGCGACACGGTCGCCGGCCCGGACGCCGCCGTGATGGAGCGCCCGCGCGAATCCTCCGGCGCGCCGATCGAGCTGGCGATAGGTGAGGGCGCCGCCGTCCCAGCGGAGCGCCACCTTCTCGGGCCGGCGGCGCGCCGTGACTTCGAAGCGCGCGACGACCGGGTCAGCCACGCCGCTTACGGAAGGTAGTCCTTGAGATCGAGCCGCTCGAGGACGGCGGGCGGCACGCGGTGGCGGGGCGTGTACGCGGCCAGCGACGGCTTGGCCGTCGCGTCGATGCCCCACTTGGCCGTGTAGCCGTCTTCCTTGGTGGAAGGATCGAGGTCGGAGCCACGGGCGTTCGTGATCACCGTGATGTCGCGATCGGGCTGGCAGCGCGTGGCGATCGCCCAGTTGACCTGGCGGTCGTCGAAGACGTCCACGTCGTGATCGACGACGACGACACGCTTCATGTAGAGGTCGGCGCCCAGCACGGCGAGGATCGCGTTCTTGGCCTGACCGGCGATGCGCTGCTCGAGCGAGACGAAGCAGGTGAAGGGCGCCGGCACGCGCACGGCCTTGACCGACGGCACCATCGCCCGCACCGCGCGGTAGAGGTTCGCCTCGATCGGAATCGTCGAGAGCAGCATGTGATCGAGGTGCGCCACCGAGATGTCCTGGAAGATCGCGTCCCGGCGATGGGTGATCGCCGTGACCTTCACCACCTCGCGCTGGCGCTCGCCCAGGCTATAGCCGGTGAACTCGCCGAACGGCCCTTCCGGCACACGCTCGTGAGGCCGGATCTCGGCTTCGATCACGAGCTCGGCGTGGGCCGGCACCACCACGTCGCTCGTCTCGCACTTCACCAATTCGAGCGGCTCGCCGAAGAGCCCGCCCATGATGCCGCGCTCGTCCTCGTCCACAGAGCCGATGGCCAGCGCGCCCAGCGCGATCGCCGGATGGGCGCCGATGACGAAGGCGACCGGCAGCGGCTCGTTGCGCTTCTCGGCCAGGCGGTGGAACTCCCACAGGTGCTTGCCGAGCGTGAGATGGATCGACGTCGTGTCGCGGCCCTTCAGCATCAGACGGTTGTAGGCGCAGTTCCAGATGTCGGCCGTCGGGTCCTTGGCAAACGAGATCGCCGAGGTCAGGAACACGCCGCCGTCGCCCTCGTGATGGATGATCTGCGGCAGGTCGAGGAGGTTCACGTCCTTGCCGGTCCTCACCACGTCCTTCACCGCGCCCGTCCTCACGACGCGAGGTGCGATCGGCCTCTCCATCGCGCGGAGGTACGTCGTGAGCAGCGCGTCGGGCGCGGCGTTCAGCGCCAGCGCGAGCCGAGCCCGGCTGGCGTGGAGATTCGTGAGCACGGGAAACGAGGTGCCGCGGACCTTCTCGAAGAGCAGGACGGGGCGCTTGCGCGCCTCTTTCTCGAGCTTCACCACCAGCGCGGTGATCTCGTACGCCGGATCGACCTCGCGCGAGACGATCAGAAATTCTTCGGGACGCTTGCGCTTGAGGAGATCGAGATAGCTACGCAGATCCTGGGCCATGGCGAGTCCCGATGGTACACGGGGAGGGCCGATCTCGACAAACCTCGCGGGGTCGCGTTAGTCGTTCAGGGGGCTCGCTGACGGCGGCGGGTGGAGCCTCTGCTCGACCTGGGAGATGATCTCGCCGGCGGTCGCCCGATCCTTGCCGATGCCGTGCTGGCTGACGACGAGCTTCATGCGAGTGAGCGCCGGCGTGATCGGATCGAGCTTGACAGTGAACTTTCGGTCGATGGCCGCGCCGTGGATCGTCACGTCGGCGCCGTCGAACGACTCGTTGGTCGGCGTGATTTCCAGCTTTTGAAACGTTTCGTGCACGGCCTCGTACACGTCCTTCACAGGGCTGCTGAACGTCCGGTAGGCGGCGCCGGCCATCGTGTACTCCGTGCCCGCCCTGACGAGGCCCCCGGCGCTTCCGCTGACCGCGGCCGCGCCCACGGCGGCGGGCGGAATCGCGATCGCCGCGCAGCCTGAGCACGAGAGCGCCGACGCGAGCGCCAGGACGAGGAGCGCGACGCGGACCATCCTCCGAGAGCACACGCAACGACGATGCCAGCGTGAAGTAAGCTATGGCCCCATGACACCGCCACTCGAGGGCATGGTCCCCTGGCCCGCCGACATCACCGAGCGGTATCGCGCTCGCGGCTACTGGACGGGCGAGACCCTCGGCTCCGCGTTCGACCGTTCTGTCGCCGCCCACGCCGACCGCGTCGCCGTGGTCGAGGGCGATCGCCGGCTGACTTACCGTCAGCTCGCCGGCCTCGTCGATCGCCTCGCTCGTCATCTGGTCGAGCGCGAGATCGTCGGCGGCGCCCGCGTCGTCTTCCAGCTTCCCAACGTCCTCGAGTTCGTCGTCGCCTACTTCGCGTGCCTGAAGGTCGGCGCAATCCCGCTCGCGTGCCTGCCCGCTCATCGCCACGCCGAGATCGAGTATCTCGCCAGGTTCACCGAGGCCAGCGCGTGGTTCCTCCCGTCCACGTTCCGCGGGTTCGACTACGTGGCGATGGCCGAGGAGTTGCGCGCCGGGCTGCCGTCGCTCCGCGAAATCTGGGTGGCCGGCGATCGCGTCGGTTCCGGCATGACGCGCTTTGCCGATCTCCTCGCCGACCCTGGCGCGACGCGCGCCGCGGCGACGACGCGAGCGGTGACGACCGCGCGAGCGCACCCACAGCCGAGCGACGTGGCCGTCTTCCAGCTCTCGGGAGGGACGACGGGCCTTCCCAAGGTGATCCCACGCACCCACGACGACTATCTCTACAACTCCCGCGTCTTCGCGGCGATCACCGGCGTCGACCGCGAGACGGTTCTCCTCGTGACCGTTCCGATCTCACACAACTTTCCGCTCGCCTGTCCCGGCATCCAGGGCACGCTGCTGGCCGGCGGGCGCGTCGTGCTGGGTCCCTCGCCCGACGCCGAGACCGTCTTCAGCCTGGTCGAGCGCGAGCGAGTGACCTGGCTCCCCGCGGTGCCGGCCAGCGTCATCGGCTGGCTGAACGATCCGCGCATCACGCGCACCGACCTGACGTCCGTGCGTACGCTGGCCGTGGGCGGCTCCCGGCTCAATCCCGAGCCGGCCCGCCGCACGCTGAGCGAGATGGGCCCGGTGCTGATGCAAGTCTTCGGGATGGCCGAGGGCCTGCTCTGCTCGACACGGGCCGGCGATCCGGCCGAGGTGATCGTGGAGACGCAAGGCCGCCCCGCGTCGGACGGCGACGAGATTCGCATCGTCGACGACGACGGCAAAGAGGTCTCGCCCGGCCAGATCGGGGAGCTCCAGTGCCGCGGGCCCTATACGATCCGTGGCTACTACCGGGCCCCCGAGCACAATCGCGCGGCCTTCACCGACGACGGCTTCTACCGCACCGGCGACATGGTGCGCATGCACCCGAGTGGAAATATCGTCGTGGAGGGCCGCAAGAAGGATCTGATCAACCGCGGCGGCGAGAAGATCAGCGCGGAAGAAGTCGAGAACCTGATCCTGAGCCACCCGGCCGTGCTGAACGTGGCGGTCGTCGCCGTCCCCGACGAGGTCCTGGGGGAGCGCGCGTGCGCCTGCGTGATGCTTCGCCCCGGAACGACGCTCACGCTCGCGGACCTCACCGACTTCCTCCTCCGCGAAAAGCGGATCGCCAAGTTCAAGCTGCCCGAGCGGCTGCAAGTTCGCGATCGCTTTCCCACCACGGCTGTCGGTAAAATCTCGAAGAAGGATCTGCGCGAGGAGGTCCGGGGACTCTCATGAGCGACATCGTCGAAGAGATCCGTCGCGCCTACGCGGGCGTCGGCATCCGGCTCGACCAGCCCGCCTCCTACGGAACGTACTATCGGCTGCTCTGCGCCGGCTGCGGCCGGATGCTGGGCAACGTCGGCGACCGCCTGCTGCCCGGCCAGGCCCAGGAGATCGTCGACGCCCAGCGCGAAATGTACGCGAGCGGCCTGCTCGGCTGCGCGTGCGGCCACCAGCAGGAGCGCCTGAAGGGAGCGCGAGCATGAGCGAGATGGACGTCATTCGCGACGCCGAGGAGCGAGGGCGCACCGACCTCTGGCCACTGTGGCGGCGCGTGTACGCGCAGGGCGACCCGCTGCCGAAGTTCACGCCGCCGGCCCGGCCCGCTCACCGCTTCGACGAGGGCCAGCCGCTGCCCGAGGAGTACAAGAGCCTGCTGTTGAAGATGCTGCGCCACGAGGGCGAGCGCGCCGGCAACAAGTCGTTTCTCGGCTTGATGGGCACGTGCCTCGATCTGGCCGAGGCGCTCTTCCCCACGCGCGAGATGCGGCTGCTCAAGGCCGAATACCTGGCCGAGGAGCTGAAGCACGCGATCATGTTCCATCGCCTGGCCGTCGGGCTCGAGCACGACTTCGCGCTGCGCGACGTCCCCTACGCCCACTACGCGTTCCACCTGCCGCGGGAGTCGTGGGCCGACGACGCGTTCTTCCACTTCTTCGTGGACCTGAACGGCGCCTTCCACGCGCGCGACTGGCGCGAGTCGTCCTACGTCCCGCTCCAGAAGATGTCGGCCACCGTCGAGCGCGACGAGCTGGGCCACTCGGAGATGGGCTACTACTTCCTCCAGGAGATCTGCTCGACGCCGCGCGGGAAGGCGCAGGCCCAGGCGCTGCTCGCCAAGTGGTATCCGGCGACGCTCGACATGTTCGGCCGCTCCGACTCGCCGAACGTGCCGAAGTTCATCCAGTGGGGGCTGAAGTCGGTCGGCAACGCCGAGATCCGTCGAGCGTACAAGGCGTACGTCGATCGCAAGCTGGTCGCGCTGGGCCTCGACCTCCCCGACGAGCGCGCGCGACGCCGCTTCCTCTGAGTGGACGTCCGGCACTTCGAGCTGCAAGACCTGCTCGCCGAGGCGCTGATCGCGCTCGAGGCCGGGAATCATGCGGCGGTGGAGACGGCATTGAAGAAGGCGCTCGCGTGGGTGGAGCACGACTGGCTGGCCACGCCGGGTGAGATCAGGCTCGCGGCCGACGGCCCGGCGATGTCCGACGACGACGAGGACGACTGAATCATGACGTGGCTCACGGTTCCGGTCATCGACATCACGGCGTACTGGACGGGCGTCGACGCCAGCAAGCGTGACGTGGCGCGACAGATCGGCGAGGCCTGCCGCGACATCGGCTTCCTCGTCATCGCCGGCCACCGCGTGCCTCCGGATCTGATCGCCGCCGTCGACGACGTCTCCCGGGAGTTCTTCGATCTGCCGCTGGACGAGAAGATGAAGGTCGTGCGTCCAGCTCCGGATGTCACGCGCGGCTACATTCCCATGGAAGGCGAGAGCGTCGCCCGGAGTCGCGGCGAATATGCGCCGGGGGACCTGAACGAGTCCTTCATGATCGGCCCGGTCGACGCCGCCGAGACGGCCTACTTTCATGGCCCCCCCGCGGGCAAGCACTTCGCGCCCAACCTGTGGCCCGAGCGCCCGGCTCGCCTGCGCGCCATCTACACGCCCTACTATCGGGTCATGGCTGATCTCGCGCGCACGCTGATGCGCCTGTTCGCGCTGGCGCTCGATCAGCCGGAGACGTTCTTCGACGAGAAGATCGACCGACACATCAGCCGTCTCCGCGTGCGCAACTATCCGGCGCCGCTCGAGCCGCCCGCGCCCGGGCAGCTACGCGCCGGCGCCCACAGCGACTACGGCAGCCTCACCATCCTCAAGGCCGAGGACAAGGCCGGAGGCCTGCAGGTCCACAACAAGGCGGGGGCGTGGGTCGACGTGCCGATCGTGCCCGACTGCTTCATCGTCAACCTCGGCGATCTCATGGCGCGCTGGACGAACGATCACTGGGTCTCGACGCTGCACCGGGTGGTGAACCCGCCGATGGAGCTTACGCACCTCAGCCGTCGTCAGTCGCTGGTGTTCTTCCACAACCCGAACTACGACGCCGCGATCGCGTGTATTCCGAGCTGCCAGGGTCCTGACCGCCCGCCGAAGTACCCGGTCATCACGTCGGGCGACCATCTACGCCGGCAGTTCGTCCGGACTCAGACACAGGCGGAAACGACCACCTGACCTCAGGCGTTCGGCATCTGCTCGGCCTCGCGAATGCGCCGGGACAGCACGGCCATGATGCTGCGGGTGAGCTCGGGCAGCTCGTTGAGCAGCCGCGCGAAGTCGCGGCGGTGGATGACGAGTAGCCGGACCCCCGTCTCCGCAATTACCGTCGCCGAACGCGGCCCGCCGTCCAGGAGGCTCATCTCCCCGAAGAACGCATACGGCTTGAGGATGACGCGCTTGCGGGGCGACACCTCCACTCGCGCGCGCCCGTCCAGGATCAGGAAAAACTCGTCGCCGGCCTGATCCTTGCGGGTCAGGACCGCGCCGGCCGGCGCCACCCGCACCTCGGCGATGCGCGCGACGGCCTTGAGCTGGCTGCGCGAGCAGCCCTCCAGCAGCGGGACCTCGGCCAGTCGCGTGATCTTCTCGTTCTGCTTCACGCGAAAGCCGAAGAACGAGCGCTCCTGGCCGCTGCCCTTGTTGGGCTCGGGAATCGAGCCATCGAGCATGCGACCGATCAGTTCCATCATCGAGCCTCCTCAGTCTAGAGCCTGTCGCCTAGAGCCCGTAGAGTCGGCGCGCATTGCCGCCGAGGATCTTCTGTTTCTGGGCCTCGCCGATGTCCCCGCGGTTCTTGATCTCGTCGAGCGAGCCCGGGTACGAATTATCCCAGTGCGGGAAGTCCGAGGCGTACACGATCTGGTTCTCGCCGACCCGCTCGAGCGCCTGGGGCAAGAGCCACTCGTCGGCCTCGCACGAGAAGTAGATGGTCCCGCTGCGCACGTACTCGCTCGGCCGCTTCTTGAGCGCCGGCGCCTCGCTTCGCCGCTTGGCGTACTCGTCGTCCATGCGCTCCATCCAGTACGGCGCCCACCCGCAGCCCGCCTCGAGGAACGCCACGCGGAGCCGCGGGAACTTTTCGGGCACGCCTTCGAAGATCATCGAGGTGAGCTGGCGCATCTGCCCGAAGGCGTGGGAGCACGTGTGGGTCTGGATGAAGCTCGGAAACAGGTCCACGCCGGCACCGCCCAGGTGCGAGCCGGAGGCGTGAATGCCGAGCATGACGTTCAGGCGCTGGGCTTCTTCGTAGATTCCGTGGAAGCGGGAGTCCCCGAGCACGTGCTGGCCGTCGGCGGCGAGCATCGCGCCGACGAGGCCGAGCTCGCGCACCGCCCGCTGCAGCTCGACGGCCGCCGCGTCGGGGTCCTGCACCGGCAGCAGCGCGACCGCCTGCAGTCGCGGGCTGACCTTGACGAAGTGCTCGTGCAGGAACGTGTTGTAGGCGCGGCAGAGCGCCACCGCCCACTGGCGATCGCGCAGGAAGGAGAGAAACAGGCCGAGCGTCGGATAGAGCACGGTCTGGTCGACGCCGCCCTTGTCGAGCGCCCGCAGCCACGTCTCGGCATCGCCCGCCCAGTCGCCGAGCGTCCCGAGCAGCCGCCGGTCCCACCCATCCCACGGATAGAAGAACGCGCCGCTGGGCCGCCGGCGATACGGCTCGTCGAGATACTTCACGATCTGGTCCTGAGTCTCGGTGACGTGGCCGTCGGCGTCGAGGATGGTCATGGTGCTCACCTCAAGCTCTTGGCGGGATGAAAATGTTTGAAAATGGCCAGGATCAGGGCGACGGACACGAGGACCGACACGGCGCCGGGAACGAGAGCCAGCACTGCGTCGGTGGGGTGGTCACGGACCCAGCCCTCGGCCGTGAGCCGCCACACGCCGACGGCCCAGGAGATCGTCAGCATCGCGGCAATCATGTAGATCACGTATTGAGACCACCGGCTGTTGCGCAGCAGGCCCCAGGCGCTGGCCAGCGCCGCGATTCCGAACACCGCCCAGATGAGCTGGTGATTGTTCACGCCCTCGCCGAGGGCGTAGCCGCCGTAGGCGGCGACCACGAGCACGATGAGCTGAATGACCCACGACATCATGGACGCACCACGTGGCCCGCGACAGGCGCGTTGGTCATGGCTTCTTGCAGACGACGTTCAACAGGGCCTGGCGCTTCTCGTGGCGCACCACCCGCAGCGCCTGGTCGAGCATCTCGGGCAGCGCCGCCGGGTCTTCCAAGCGTTCGCCCCAGCCGCCGCAGGCGCGGGCCACCAGCTCGTAGTCCGGCGCAGGGTCGAGCTCGCTGAGCGGCATCACGCCGGTCCGCACGGCCCAGCCCTCCGGCGCGTAGGCCTTCACCGAGCGCTTGACCGCGTTCCACGCGCGGTTGTTGAAGATCACGAAGAGCACCGGAAGGTTGTGGGCGCGGGCCACCCAGTGGGCGGCCAGCGGCGCGCCGAAGATGTAAGAGCCGTCGCCCACGGTGCAGATCACCGTTTTCTCCGGTGCCGCGAGCTTGGCGCCGAGCGCGGCGCCCAGGCCCCACCCGAGCCCCGATGAGGCCGGAGCGCCGAAGTAGGTGCCGGGAGCTCGGAAGCAGGTCTGCGTCGGGTCGAGATCGTACTCGTTGACGACCAGCGTGCTCGCGTCCAGACGCTCGCCGATCGCTCGCGAGAGCCCCAGCATGTCGATGGGACGATCGTCCTGGGCCTTGCGTCCCGCGGCGCTCCAGGCCTGGCGCAGTCGGCGATGCTCGGCCTCCCAGCGCGCTCGGCGCTCGGCGACCGCGTGGGCGTCCACACCGATCCGACGCGCAGCGTCGGTCAGCGCAGCGAACGTCAGCCGCGGCGCCCCCCCGAGTCCGAGGTCGACGGCGAACCCACGGATCGGATAGCGCGAGAACAGCGGGTCCTGACCGATCTGGATGATCTTCGCCTCGGGCCTCGGGGCCTTGAGCTTGGGGAACCACGGCGCGTCCGACTCGACGACCACGACCACGTCCACGTCGCCCAGGTGCGGCGTCGGGTCGTAACCGGCGTGAAGCGGGTGGTCCTGGGGAAAGTTGACGTGAGAATGGTGCCACTCGAAGACGGGCAGGCCGAGCGTCTCGGCCAGCGTGACCAGCGGAGCAACGGCCCGCGGATCGCGGCCGCCCGACTTGGCGATCACAATCGGATTCCGGGCGGCGATCAGCGCCCGTGCCGCCTCCTCGATCACCGCCGGGTCGGGCACGCGCTCGGCGTCCGCCCGCAGGCGCGGCGGATCGAAGTACTCGATCTCTTGCAGGCGCTCGGCCAGGACCTCGCGTGGCAGCGTGAGGTACACGGGCCCGGCCGGCTCGCTCGTCGCCACGGCGAGGGCCCGATCGACCACGGTCTCGAGCTGGGCGCCCATGCGGAGCTCGTAGTCCCACTTCACGTACTCGCGCAGCATGCCCGCCTGGTCGAACGACTCCTGGGCCCAGTGGATCTGACGGTTACGGGCCCCCGGCAGCGCGCCCTCGGTCAGCGGCGTGCGCCCGGCCGAGAACAGGATCGGCGCGTTGGCTCGGGCGGCGTTGATGATCCCGCCGGCGCCGTTGGCCGTGCCGACGTTGACGTGCACCATGACGACCTGAGGCCGGCCGGTGACCATCGCGTAGCCGTGGGCCATCGCGACCGCGGGGATCTCGTGCGGGATCGTCAGCGGCCGGGGCAGGACCTGGCCCTGGGCCTCGCGCTTGGCGTAGGCGTCGATGATCGGCGCGAAGTCGGTGCCGGCATTGCCGAAGAAGTACTCGACACCCCTGGCCGCCAGCAGCTCGAGGTACGCCTCGGCCGTGCTCTCCACCGCCACTCGCTTCCGCATGAGGGAGCCTCTCCTCCCCGGGTTCCCGGGGCTCGTATTGTAAAGGACCGCACGAGTGCACGAGCCGGTCGGTTGACAGCAAGGAGGAGAATGTGTCGGGCGAGGTGCTACCCGGGCGCTACGCGGCGCGACGAAGGTTGGGAGGTTCCTAGGCCCGTCGAATCAACGAGATCCGTTGAAATACGTCAGTGCCTTGGTCCACGCCTGCACGCCAATCAGATAGCCCACGTTCTGCGCGGTGGTGTTGTCGTCGGCGAAGTGGATGCCGCCGTAGAGACGTGACAAACCCGCCTCGTTCGCCGCATCGCTGAACGTCGCGTAGAGGAATGTCGTCGGCACGAGAGGGATCCCCGGCTCCACGCGACCGAAGCCCGCTGGCAGGACGGTCGAGAAACCGAAGTCATCGCTGCCCGTGAAGAGCTGCAGCACGGTCGCGCTCGAACGCGAGAAGACCGAATGACCCGAGAAGTACCCGGGGAACGATGGCGTCAGGTTGGTGCCCGGGTTGTACGGCGACCACTTTTCGCCCGGGATCTGCTCGATCGGCCGTCCAGGGCCACCCCACGCGTGGATGTTCTTTCCCCGCTTCACAACGCGGATCGCCGTGATCGGACGCACCCCGTTGTACTTTCGCTTGATGTGCCAGGCCACGATGCCAGCGTCGAACGACGCGTTGTGCATCGCGAAGAACATCTTCGCGTCCTGATCGATCGTGTGGTGGTCGCGCTGCGAGACGAACTGGGCGAAGAGTCCCCAGTGGCCCGGCGGCAGCTCGGATGACGGGCCGTCGGCCCAGTATTCGACGATGAGCTTGCGCCCGGTGTCGAGGCTCCTGCTGAACTGGATCATGTCGTCGACGTTCTTGTGATAGTGGCCGGAGTTCTTCAAGTAGTCCGGCGGCGGGATCGTCAGGATGTCGTCGAACTGATCCGCCGACGTCAGCGCGAACGGTGTCACCCGTTCCCACTGAGGAGCGATGAAGAGCTGGATCCCCGGACACGTCTCCTCGGTCCCACTGCCGGAGTCCAGGCACGCCTGTCCATTGGAAAAAATCAGCGGTTGCCAGTGATTCGGGTCCACGATGTCCTGTCGCTCGCAGACCACGACGAGTGGATTGCAGTAGCCCATGAGCGGATTCGTCGGCACGTAGGGCTGGTAGTCCGCCGCAACGTAGTCGGAGTACGCCCACACCTCATCGAGCCTCGGCGTCGGATGAGCGGACGTCTGCCCATACGCGGTGGCCGCGCATGGCAGCGGCCACGGGGTGGGCACCGGACACGGTGCCGGCGTCAGATCTCCGTACTGGTTCGAGCCATCGTGACGCCGGGCATCGATCACCGCCTGCGCGGCGATGTTTCCGAGCCCCGCCGCAGTCTCCGGACTGGAATTCCGGCAGTCCTGATCGGTATTGCACGTCTCGTTCAGGCTGTACCCGAGGCTCAACAGCATGGTGTTCAGACGCACGCTTGGCTGCGCCAGGGGCGGCGGCAACGAGCCATCCGGATACAGATTCCGCAGGCAACGATACGCGGCAAAGCTGATCGCCTTCGCCTTGTTCTCATCGGTGCGCTCGTTCGCCGGTCGGCGCCGGCTCCCACTGCTATCGGTGGTGCCGACGGCGACGTCGGCAAAGGCGGCCCACGCGTCGTACATGCACGTGTGGGCAATCGCCAGTGCGCGCGCCACGATCGGCGGCCCGTTGCGAAGCGCCTTGCTCAGGCGTACCTCGGCGAGGGCGGCCGCGTTCCAGTCGCTCACGACGGTCGCCGAGGCGGACGTCGCGCACCCAAGCACCGCGACGAAGGCCGTCACCCGGAGCGCGCGGTTCACGAGAAGCTCATCCACGATGTGCTACGAAGCCAGACAGGATCACCGAGCTGCGTCGCCGCACCGGGCATGATCGAGAGAGCACTGTCATGACGCTCTCCTTCGCACTCACCGAAGGACAGTCCACGAGCAGGCCATTCGGCCAATTCCATGGCCGAATCCCTCAGCGCTGGTTGGGGCAAGAGCCATACCAGGCCGGAAAGATTCGGGCAGCGCAAAGAATCCGCGACTCTACCCGCGACACGCGTCCACTTCAGTTGGACAGGATGGCCCCCGGCGTTGCGCCGCTGGCAAACCAGCCGCTGCGGACGACGAATCTCATCGAGACGTTCCGATGAGGAGCGCCCCGAGAGAGAGGTGGAACGAATCCGTCGGCGAAGCCTGATGCTCTACGCTTTCGACCAACCGCCCAGTGAGCCTTTTCCGTGCCCGCTGTTAAATTCCCGCCAGATCGGGTGATGCCAGGTATAAAAGACGTAGGTGCTCATCTACGCCACCCGCCGAATCCTGTGGCTGGTGCCCACGCTGATGGCCATGGCGCTCGTGACTTTCCTGGTCATGCACGCTACGCCGGGCAGCCCGCTCGATCCCATCGCCGAGGGCGCCAACCCGCTGTCGCCCGAGGCTCAGCGCAATCTCGCCGCACACTACGGCCTCGACCGGCCGCTCTGGGAGCAGTTCGCGATCTTCGTCGCCAAGGCCGTCCAGGGCGACTTCGGATCCTCGTTCGTCTATCGCTCGCGCACGGTGGCCGAGATCATCGGCGAAGCGCTGCCCGTATCGCTCATGCTGGGAGCCATGGCCATGGCCGTCGCCGTCGCCGGTGGCCTGGCCCTCGGCGTCGTGGCCGCGGTCCATCAGAACCGCACCTGGGATTACGTCTCGGTCAGCGTGGCCACGGCGGGCGTGGCCGTGCCCAACTTCGTCCTGGCCGTCTTCCTCATCATCCTGTTCTCGCTGGTCGTGCCGCTCTTTCCGACCGGCGGCTGGGAGTCGCCGCGCGCGTGGGTGCTGCCGACGCTGACGCTGGCCCTCGGCCCGCTCGGCATCGTCGCCCGCTTCACGCGGGCGGCCGTGCTCGACGTCGTGCGCGCGGACTTCACGCTCACGGCGCGGGCGAAGGGGCTGAGCGAAGCGCCGGTGATCTTCAAGCACGTGCTGAAGAACGCGATGATCCCGGTGGTCACCGTGCTCGGCCCCATGTTCGCCGCCATCGGCACCGGCTCGTTCTTCGTCGAGTCGATCTTCCGCGTGCCCGGGCTCGGCCGCTTCTTCGTGCTGTCGATGACCGGACGCGATTACCCGATGATCATGGCCGTCGTCCTCACCTACGGCGCGTTTCTGGCCGTCATGAACCTCGCGGTGGACCTGGTCTATGGTTTCCTCGACCCTCGCATCAGATACTGATCTCGGAGGGGCGCTGCGCGCCCCTTCCGAAGCCTCGCCCGACGAGTCGCACGGGCAGAGCCAGCCCTCGAAGGGCGGTGGTCTTGCGCGCGATGCCGTGCGGCGCCTGCTGCGCAACAAGCTCGCGCTGGCCGGCGGCCTGGTGGTGATCGCGCTCTGCCTGGTTGCGATCTTCGCCGACGTGCTGGCCCCCTACGCCTACACCAAGACGAACTTCGGCCGGCTCAACGAAGGGCCTTCGCTCGACTATCCCTTCGGGACCGATCAACTCGGCCGCGACGTCCTCTCGCGCATCATCTACGGCGCGCGTATCTCGATGCTGGTCGGCGTCGGCGCCCAGATCATCATCGTCCTCATCGGCGTACCGATCGGCGCGCTCTCCGGCTATCTCGGCGGCCGCACCGATCTGGCGCTCACCCGGATCATCGACGTGATGTACGCCTTCCCCCGACTCCTCTTCGTGATCCTCGTCATGTCGATGCTCGGCGCCGGCCTCGCCAACATCTTCATCGCCATCGGCGTCACCGGCTGGGTGGGGATCGCCCGTCAGACGCGGGCCCAGGTGCTCGCGCTCAAGGAGAAGGAGTTCGCCGACGCCGCGCGGGCCCTGGGCGCGGGCGGCAGCCGCGTCCTGGCCCGCCACATCGTGCCGAACGCGCTGACGCCGATCGTCGTCGCCGTGACCTTCGGGATCCCCGAGGCGATCTTCACCGAAGCGGCGTTGTCGTTCATCGGCGTCGGCATCAATCCGCCCACCCCCTCCTGGGGCCAGATGGTCGGCGAAGGCCAGCAGTACCTGCGCTCGTACTGGCACCTCTGCGTCTTCCCGTCCATCGCCATCGCGGTGACGATGCTCGCGTTCACGTTCCTGGGCGACGGCGTCCGCGACGCGCTCGATCCGAAACTGCAGTAGCCGCGCCCGCGAGAGGAGTGTGCCGATGGTGCAGCTCGATCTGCTCGAGCAAAGGCTCGCCGTGCTCGGTGTCGACCGGCGCGAGTTCTTGCGCGTCGCGGCCGGCGTGGTCGCCCTCGGCGCCACCGGCTTCGGCGCACGGCGCGCCGCCGCGACGCCGCGGCCGGCGCCGGGTGAGCGCCTGGCCAAGGAGCAGATCTTCCGCTACGGCGGCGGTGGCTGGTACCAGAAAGATCCGTCGAGCCACGACTACAACAAGGACCTCTACTGCCTGGGCGTGCCCGCGCTCTTCGCCGGCCTCCTGAAGTTCAACGCCGATCTCGAGGCGGTCCCCTACGTCGCGGAGAAGGTGACGTCCAACAAGGAGGCCTCGGTCTGGACGTTCGCCATCCGCAAGGACTCACGCTGGTCCGACGGCACGCCGTGCTCGGCGCACGACTTCGAATGGTCCTGGAAGCGCCAGCTCGATCCCGCGACGGCCGCGCCGTATGCCGCGTTCCTCTACGACATCAAGAACGCGGAGGCCTTCAACAAGAAGCAGATCGCCGACCGCAACCAGGTGGGCGTGCGGGCCAAGGGCGACTTCCTGCTCGAGGTGACGCTGGAAGGGCCGCGCGCCTACTTTCCGGTCCTCTGCGCCTACCTGGCCGCGCTACCCGGGCACCGGCCCTCGGTCGAGAAGCATGGCGAGAAGTGGACGGAGGCCGCCAACATCGTCGGCAACGGCCCGTTCGTGCTGGAGAGCTGGGAGCACCATCGGACGATGGTGCTGCGGAAGAACCGGCACTTCTTCGGGGCCAAGGACATCGTCCTCGACAAGGTCGTGATCCCGATCATCCCGAACACGGCCGGCGCGCTCCCCTACGAGAACAACGAGATCGACATGACGTCGCTCCAGGTCGGCGACCTCAAACGGCTGCAGTCGAATCCCAAGACGGGCCGCGAGGTCTTCCGCTATCCGTTCCCCGGCACCTGGTACCTGCTTCCCCAGGTGACCAAGCCGCCGTTCGACAACATCAAGGTCCGGCGCGCCGTGGCCCACGCCATCGACCGCGAGAACGTCGTGAAGGTCGCCCAGGGCTTCGCCGTCCCGGCGCACGCCATGATCCCGCCCGGCGTTCCCGGCTCGCTCGATGATCCCAAGATCAAATCGATCCAGCGCTTCGATCCCAAGCTGGCGATGGAGCAGCTCAAGGGCACGCCGTACGAGCGCGGGCGGAACTGGCCGAAGATCACGCTGTCGATGCGCGAGCAGGCCCTCGGCTCGAAGCCGCTGGCCGAGGCCATCCAAGCGGTCCTGCTCGAGCACCTGGGCCTGCGCACCGAGCTCGAGGTGCTGGAGCCGCGGGTGTTCCTCGAGCGCGTGTGGAAGCAGGATCTTCAGTTCATCTGGATCAGCTGGTTCATGGACTACCCGGACCCGCACAACGAGTACTTCGACACGTTCTACGGCAAGAAGACGACGGGTCGGCGGCAGGCGTGGGTCAACGACACGTTCGATCGCGAGCTCGAGGCCGGCCGCGACACGCGGGATCAGGCCAAGCGGCTCCAGCACTACGCGCGCGCCGAGGAGATCCTCCAGACCGACGTCGGCTACGTCCCCGTGGCGTGGTTCGTGCGCTACGGGGCGGCCAAGTCGTGGGTGCGCGGGATCGAGAAGAATCGCCAGGGCGAGCCCGTCATCGAGGGCAACGCCTACGTCGACATGCTCTCGCACCTGTACATCGTCGAGCGCACGTAGGCGGCTCGCCCTCTCAGCATCGGAGCCTCCACTGCGCCTGGCGGCTTCGGAGCATCCGCTCGATGGCGACGGACCGCCGACGTCAGCGTGAGTGACATTGCGTTCATGGTGAGCCTCCTGTGAGCGGTGTGACCCCAGCCGGAGGCGCGCGTGAAATCGCCTCGAGCCGCGAATCTCCCAGAACGTGGCTCGCATCAAAATGGCGCGTATCATCGCGGACGGAGGGTAAGTCATGCTGGGGGTTGCACTCGTCGTCACCGTGGGTGTCGTGATCTCGATCGGCGTCCGCTACCTCGAGCGCCGGCGACTGTGGCGTGAGCGCGCGGAGCACCTCCAGCGTCGTCTCGTCGTCGCGTTGAAGCGGGACACGACGCTGGCCGGGCTCGTCTTCGTTCCCGAAGTCTCGGTCGATGCCGACGGCGTGACGAACGTCGCGCTCTCCGGGGTGGTGCCGTCCGAGGCCGATCGCGATCGCGTGATGCACGCCGTCAGGCGTCAGGTGGCGCGACTCTTTCCCGGGGCCACCGTCGACGACGCGATGCAGACGGAACGGCCAGGACAGCGTGCGGCGAGCTAGCGTCCGCCAGGCAACCGCAGCTTGAGCAGCCGGCGCGCGTTGCCCTCGTAGATCGCCGCCTTGTCCTCGGCGCTCGCCCGCATGCGCTCCATCGCCGCGATCGTGTCCCGCACGAAGCCGGGCCCGCGCTCGGGATCGAACGGCATGTCGGTCCCGAACAGGATGTGATCGGCCCCGAAAAAGGCCAGGCCCGATTCCATGGCGTGCCAGGCGCCGAAAAGCGCGGTGTCACCGTAAAACATCTTGAAGTAGTCGATGGGCCGCTTGCGAAGACGGCCCAGCGCGGTGCCGTCCTCCGGGTCGTCGCTCCGCGTGCCGAGCTGGTCGAGGCCACCGCCGACTCGCCCCGCGCAGAACGGAATCATCGCGCCCATGTGATGGGTAATGATCACGAGGTCGGGGTGACGGTCGAAGACGCCTGAGAAGACGAGCCGGCCCATGGCCACCGACGTTTCGTACGGCCAGCCGAACGCCCACCACAGATCGAACTTCGACCGCGGCTCCCCCGCGTAGTCCGCGACGAGGGCGGGCCGGGCCGGATGCAGCCAGATCGGCAGCCGGCGCTCCGCCATCCGATCGAAGAGCGGCTGGAACTCCGGCAGGTCGAGCGGACGACGATTGACGTTGCTGAACATCTGGACACCGGTCGCGCCGAGGTCGCCGATGGCGCGGTCGATCTCCTTCAGGGCCGCATCGGGATTGTTCATGGGCAGCGACGCGACGAAGGCCGGGAACCGGTCGCGATGCTTGCTCACCAGGGCCGCCATCTCGTCGTTGGCCAGCCGCGCGAGATCGGGCGTCACGTCGGGGCCGCCGATGACCTCCAGCGGAGGATTGGCCAGCGTGAGGACCTGCACGTACCCCTCGTAGCGATCCATGATCCTGAAGCGCTGCTCCACGTCCACCAGGACGGGGATCCCGCTCATCCGCTTCTGGAGCGTGAGGCCGGGCGGCGCGACCGCGATCATCCGGTCGAAGAACTTCCGCGGCATGATGTGAGGGAACACGTCGATTTTGGTCGTCGTCACGCGCGATCTCCGGTCACCGTCGCGCTCGTGACGGCTCTCAGCGTGGCGGTGGAGCTGCGCTCGGACAGGACGAGCGCCATCCCGAGCGCGAGCCCGAGTACGTCGATCAGAATCTCGCCCACCGTCTCCGACAGTCCCAGGCTCTTCCCGAACGGCAGGACCGACAGCGGCGGCATGAAGAGCAGGAGCCCGGCCACCCACGCCCACGTGCGCCGGAACCAGTCGAGCGGGCGGAACAGATAGCCGGCGCACCCGACACCGAGCAGGATCACGCCGATGCCGGCGGTGATCACCGCCAGCGCGATCTCCGCGAGGCTCCCCATCGCGATCAGCGGGGGGTGGAAGACGAAGACGAACGGCACGATGTACGCCACGATGCCGAGCCGCATCCCCGCCCAGCCCGTCTTCCAGAAATCCGATTTCGCGATGGCGGCGGCGGCATACGTCGCCAGGCAATCGGGCGGCGTGATGAGCGAGAGCATGCCGAAGTAGAACAGGAACAGATGCGCGGACAGCGGCACGATACCGAGCTGGGCCAGGGCCGGGCCGACGAGCACGGCCAGCGTCACGTAGACGACCGTGGTCGGCAGCGACATGCCGAGGATGATGCTGACGATTGCGGTCATGACCAGCAGCAGGACGATGTTTCCACCCGCCATGCTCACGAGCAGCAACGGCAGCTTCGACGTGAAGCCCGAGAGCTGGAGCGATCCGATGACGATGCCGGCGAGCGTGGTGATGGCCACCAGGTCGAGCATCGTCCGCCCGGTGCCCTCGAGCGTCTCCATGATCCCGCGCCAGGTCGGGCGCGTCTCCTTCTGGAGCGCACCGACGCCGAACGTGACGGCGACGGCGAGCATGCCCGCCTGACCGGCCTCCCAGTTCGAGATGATGAGCGTCCACACCAGGACGCCCAGGGGAGCCAGGAACACCCAGCCGCGGCGCATCACCAGACGGATCTTCGGGAGCTGCTCGCGCGGCAATCCGGCCAGGCCGTGCTTGGCGGCCTCGAGGTCCACCTGAACGAACAGCGCGAGGTAGTAGAGTGCGGCGGGGATCGCGGCGGCGAGCGCGACCTGACCATAGGGAATGGCCAGATATTCCGCGATGAGGAAGGCCGCGGCGCCCATGACGGGCGGCATGATCTGGCCGCCGTTCGACGACACCGCCTCGATGGCGGCGGCCAGATGCGCAGGATAGCCCGCGCGCTTCATCATGGGAATCGTGATGGCGCCGTCCACGACGACGTTGGCCACCGCGCTCCCCGAGACGGTGCCGTAGAGGCTCGACGAGACGACGGCCATCTTGGCCGGGCCACCTCGGTACGAGCCCATCGCCCACATCGCGACGTCGGTGAGGAACTTGTCGCCGCCGACGGCGTAGAGCGCCTGACCGAAGAAGATGTAGGCGACGACGATCGACGCGGTCACGGCCAGCGGTACGCCGAAGATGCCGTTGCTATCGAGGTAGAGGTAAACGGCGATGCGCTGCCAGGTCGAGCCCTTCGCATAGAGCACACCCGGCAGCAGCCACGCGAACTTCGCGTAGAGCACGCACCCGAGCGCGATCCACATCAGCGCCCAGCCGGCGAGCCGACGGACGCCTTCGAGCACGAGCGCGATCGCGAGCACACCGAGCAGCAGCTTGTCCCAGGTGATGATGCCGAGCGTGTAGGCGATCGTCGGATAGAAGACGGCGACGTAGCCGCCCACCACGAGGGCGCCGGCGGTAAGGAGCCAGTCGTACCACGGCACCCGGTCGAGCGACGCCGCACCCCCGGCCCGCACGCACACGAACACGGGCGCCAGGCCGAGCGCGAGAAAGACGCCGAGGTATTGCTCGTTGAAGAAGGCGAACGGCAGGTAATGGTGAACCTGGGTCGCCCACAATCCACCGACGACCGCGAGGGCGGTCAGCAAGGTCCGCTCGACGACGCGCGCCCCACCGTCGAGCTGACGGAAGCGGGCGATGATCTCGGTCACGCGCGCATCACTTTCCGCCGAGCAGGCGCTGCTGGGCCTGCTCCATCTCCGGCTTCCAGAGGCCCTGCTCCTTGAAGAATCGTACGGCCGCCGGGTGATACGGGATCGTCACGTCGCTCCCCACCGCGCGATCGCGCGTCCACTCCTTGAGCATGGGATGGACCGGCCCGAGCTCGCTCTCGTGATCCCACAGCGCCTTCAGCGCGGCCTCGACCGCGGCATCGGACATGCCCTTACCGGCCGCCAGGTAGGTGTCGTAGGCGATGAAGCACGTGTCCTCGACGACGGCCGTGGCCTCGCCTTTCTTGACCCAGCGCGGGTAGTAGCCGGGGACGCCCGCGCGGATTCGTTTTTCCCCTGCGGGCGAGCAATCGTCCGAAACGTGACGGACGCCGACAGAAGCGTCGGCCTCCTTGACCTTGGCGGAATTGAGGGCGTGCTGCGTCACCTCGGCGCGACCCTGCAGCAGCGCGTCCACCCCATCGTTCACGGCGGGCACCGGTACGACCTTCACGTCACTCCAGGTGAGCCCGGCGCTCGAGAGATGGCCGAACATGTTGTACCAGACCGCCAGGTGGGCCGGGTATTCGCCGGTCATGCGCTTGCCCTTGACGTCGCGGGCGACCTTGATCGGAGAGTCCTTGCGCACGAGCAGGCCGACCATCAGCGGCGAGCCGCGCATGACCAGACGAAGGTTGGGCGCATGCGGATACGGGTTGCGACCGCCGATCTTGAACGACGGCCCACGATAGGCGAGCCCGAGATCCACGGCGTTCACGAGACCGAAGTCGACTTCGCCGGTGTTCAGGAGCGGCAACATCGTGCTGGTTCCCGTGTAGGGCTGCACGACCATCTGGTACCCGGCATGGGACGAGACGACCTTGGCAAGCCCACTCGCCACCGCGTAGTAGGCCGTGCCCGGCGGATTCGTGGCCAGCGTCACCTGTTTCGGGAGCTGCGCGTCGGCGGTCGTTGCCGCGAGCAGCCCGATCAGGATCGCCAGGACGATCATGAAGTTGGGGGGACCCGTCCCGCTTCCCCCCAAACCCCCCTCATCTGCGTGGCGTGTGACGTCAATTGGGGGGACCCGTCCCGCTTCCCCCCAAACCCCCCTCTTTGCGTAGCGTGTCACCACCGGAATCTTCTCACTTGGGGGGACCCGTACCGCTTCCCCCCAAACCCCCCTCTTCGGGTGGCGGCCGACTGCGGTTCCGAATTTCCCGCGTTCAATCTTCCAGCGCCCACAATTGCGGGGGCTGGCCGGTGAAGCCGAGCTGAGCCCAGCGTGCCGCGACATTCTCGTACACGGACCGACGGATCTTCGTCCGCTTCGAGAACTGCTTGATGTAGCGGTGCTCCATGCAGGCGTTGATCAACGCCTTGGAGCCGTAGGGCCGCTCGTCGGGAGGGTTCTGCGTCGGGTCGAGCCAGGTCGACCAGGTGTTGCGCAGGATGTCGATATCCTCGACGGGGTTGCAGCGCGTGGACATCGCCCAGATGACTTGATTCATGTTCGAGGGATCGACGTCCTCGTCCACGGCGATGATCCACTTCGCGTAGTACGCGCCTCCCGGACACTGGGCGGCCAGCGCCAGCGCCTGAGCCGCGTGGCCGGCGTAGCGCTGCTCGAGCGAGACCACCGTCATGCCCCAGCCGCCCGCCGCGGCGGGATGCGAGTAGACCCCGCGGATACCGGGGACGCCGAGCCGATCGAGATCGTTCCAGATCCGCGCCGACCGCGCGACGGAGAACAGTGTCGAGTTCTCGTTCGCCGGGTAGTCGGCCATGAGCGCGTGAGTGAGGATCGGGTTGTCGCGATGGTGAACGGCCTTCACGTGGACGAGGAACGCCAGGTCCTCGGGACGGCCGTAGTACCCAGTGAACTCGCCGAACGGTCCCTCGAGCTTCTGAGAATCCGGCGGGATGATGCCTTCGGCCACGATCTCGGCGCGCGCCGGATAGACAAGGCTCGTCACCTCTCCCTTCACCAGCTCCACCGGGCGCCCCATCAGGCCGCCGGCGAAGTCCAGCTCGGAGACGGTCTTGGGGAACGTCTGACAGGCGACAATGAAGAGCGCGGGATCGATGCCCCAGCACATCACGACCTCGCACGCCTCGCCGCGGCTCCAGCACCGC
>Ga0209802_1000074_pt1 | contig 66522 bp, 61 predicted proteins | sample GraSoiAngelo_129_FD_185886 | JGI IMG/M metagenome (GOLD analysis project Ga0209802, IMG submission 185886) | Grasslands soil microbial communities from the Angelo Coastal Reserve, California, USA - 14_0927_12_40cm (SPAdes) (version 2) | ecosystem: Environmental > Terrestrial > Soil > Grasslands ...
GTGCTGTGAACACCGTCGTGGTCCGGCGCGACGGCTCGCTGTACGGCTGCAACACGGATTACGTCGGTGTGCTGCGCGCGCTGCAGAAGAAGTTTCGCCTCAAAGGCAGCCGCGCGTTGATCTTCGGCGCGGGTGGTTCGGCGCGCGCTGCCGCGTTTGCTTTGTCTCGTGCCGGTGCCGTGGTCGGGATTTGCGCCCGGCGCGAGAAGGCCGCGAAGGGATTGGCGCGCGCCGTCGGTGGAGAAGTCGTGCCTCGACTTGCTTTGCGAACAGAATTCTTTGACGCCATCCTGAACGCCACGCCCGTCGGCATGCTTCCCCATGCCGCAAATTCGCCTCTGGCGGCTGCCGAGCTGCGCTGCCGCGTCGTGATGGACCTGGTCTACCGGCCGCAGCGCACGCAGCTCCTAAAAATCGCCGCGAAAAAGGGCATCGCCACTGTCTCGGGCCTGGAGATGTTTCTGGCGCAAGGAATCGCCCAATGGGAGATCTGGATGGAGAAGCGCGCACCGGAAGCAGCGATGCGCGGCGCGGTCCTCGCCGCGCTGCGAACCGAAGAGAAGTCGCGCTCTCGCTAACCGCAGAAGTCAATTGATCCAGGATTCGAGAGGAATCGGTTTGGTACCCTGAGGCACGAGGGTTCAGTGCTGCCTTTCCTTCTACTATCTAACCTCCCGAGTGAACGCAGTCTATGTCTCCTGGTCACAAGTAGGACACTTTCGGTTATACAAGTCAGGCGAGACGTGCGGGGAGTTAAGCATCTGATGGAACCAATCCTTTCGGCACTTTGGACACTGGTGCCAGCATTGGGTGAATTCAGGGTTTTTAATTTTGACCGTGACTGAAGGAAAGCTGGCCGCACGATGGAGTCCGCGCTTCATCGCAATAGGCTAACACTTTCGTTCGTAATCCTAACTGTTCTGTATTGCGAATCTGGAACAATTTCGGCATCTTCGTCAAAGACGGCGGGCTGTGCGATTCTAGACAGTGCAATAATATACGCAAGGACCAAATGAAACGTGTGCAAAACTGCTCAGCATTCAGGAATTTGGGACGAAACCAACAGTATTCTGCGGCCCGCCTACATCGCCTTACGCGCGATGAGGAGGCTAGTCATGCAGGACGATATTTAGAAGGGACCTGCGCACTCGCAATCCGTTCTTGTAATCGATAAAGCCCAACTTCTTGAACTTAGTCATAAAGAAGTTCACGCGCGACCGGGTTGTGCCAACCATTCCTGCTAGGGTTTCCTGGGTTATCTCCGGAGCTACAGCATCGGGTGTGCCTTCCTTACCGTAGTTGGCGAGCAACAAAAGAGCGCGGGCCAGCCGTTGCTCGCTGGAGTTGAAAAGTTGGTCGACCAAATCCTCCTGGGCGCGCACGTTGCGTGAAAGCACGTACGGTATGAAAAGGTCTGAAAACGTGCGCTCCTCGTGGAGGACGCGCTGCATTTCTTTCTTGTCAATCCGAAGTATAGAGCTAGGCACAATCGTCGTAGCCGTCGCCAGGCAGACAGTCTGCCCTATTAAACATGCCTCACCAAGGAACTCACCCGCGCCTAGGATCGCGATGACCGCTTCTTTGCCCTGTTTGGATTTGACCTTGAGCTTCACCCTACCTTGCTGAATATAGAAAACACTCTCGGCGGGATCACCTTGAGAGAAGATTTTGTAGTCTTTTGGGCACTGCGTAATAGTCCTTGCCACGCCCACTGTTGCAAGAAACAGTTGGGGATCGAAAGAAACCCCTCCCTTTTGTTTCCCAGTCGACTTCGGTGGCGAACTCATCCGACTGCCCCAGAACAAACGTTCTTCTCTTTCATGCCGCTGGGCGTCATGTTCACCTACAGTTTCGTCCCCAGTTTCGGATGGCCACGTTTTTGCGAGTACGTGGCGCGATTGCATGCCCCAGAAGTTCCCCGAATGAGAGGGAAGTCTCTCGCAGCTTCGGATTGAAGAACTAGCTTCCGGGAGGGCCAGATGCAAGAGCACTTTCTATCTGGGCATCACAGAACTTGCATAGCATTACCCAGAATGGCTCTCAAGTGGGTGGAGACCGTAATTCTCCGTCAGGTGATCTGCTTAACTATCGCAACTTCAATAATTGCTATCTGGTGGAATTCGTCGGCTCTAGCAGACGACACGGCAAAGCTTAGGCACTCACGGTCTCGGTTAAGCCTGCTCAAGTACAATAATATACGCAAGGATAGAATGATGCGTGTGCAAAACTGCTCAGCATTCAGGAATTTGGGACGAAACCAACAGTATTCTGCGGCCCGCCTACATCGCCTTACGCGCGATGAGGAGGGCTAGTCATGCAGGACGATATTCAGAAGGGACCTGTGCACTCGCAATCCGTTCTTGTAATCGATAAAGCCCAACTTCTTGAACTTAGTCATAAAGAAGTTCACGCGCGACCGGGTTGTGCCAACCATTCCTGCTAGGGTTTCCTGGGTTATCTCCGGAGCTACAGCATCGGGTGTGCCTTCCTTACCGTAGTTGGCGAGCAACAAAAGAGCGCGGGCCAGCCGTTGCTCGCTGGAGTTGAAAAGTTGGTCGACCAAATCCTCCTGGGCGCGCACGTTGCGTGAAAGCACGTACGGTATGAAAAGGTCTGAAAACGTGCGCTCCTCGTGGAGGACGCGCTGCATTTCTTTCTTGTCAATCCGAAGTATAGAGCTAGGCACAATCGTCGTAGCCGTCGCCAGGCAGACAGTCTGCCCTATTAAACATGCCTCACCAAGGAACTCACCCGCGCCTAGGATCGCGATGACCGCTTCTTTGCCCTGTTTGGATTTGACCTTGAGCTTCACCCTACCTTGCTGAATATAGAAAACACTCTCGGCGGGATCACCTTGAGAGAAGATTTTGTAGTCTTTTGGGCACTGCGTAATAGTCCTTGCCACGCCCACTGTTGCAAGAAACAGTTGGGGATCGAAAGAAACCCCTCCCTTTTGTTTCCCAGTCGACTTCGGTGGCGAACTCACCCGACTGCCTCATTGCAGAGCGCAAATTTCTTTTTAGCAAAAAATTCAGTTTACTGTCAACTAAAATCTTGAGGATCGAAAAGGGAGCCCTTCTTTGTATCGGTAGCGGGTCCACAGACTGCCTCACGGAGTTACTTGTGTAGTACCGCAAAATCCAGTGGCAGTCCGCCGCAGCCTAAAACTCGTGGTCAAATTTGGACATCCCATCTGAATAGGCGAGTTGCTGTTTTGAACACACCATGAGGATTAGCCCTTGACTAGTATGGTGCATCTAGCGCAACAGTTTGAATGGGTGTAGGGATGCGAACCATCTGAAAACAGGGTGGTTACCTACAACCGCCCTTAACAGGGCACTGTGCGAAGGAGGAGGTTGACATGTTTGCACGCAAAGTCTCCATGCATCTGAAGGGCAGTGTTCCCGAGTTCACCCAGACTCTGGAAAGGGAAGTCATTCCCCTGCTTCGAAAACAGAAGGGATTCCGGGACGAAATCACGTTTGTCGCACCAGGAGGAAAGGAAGCATTTGGCATCAGTTTGTGGGACCAGGCCGAAAACGCGGAAAGCTACAACCGCGGAGCTTACGCCGAAGTGGCGAAGGCCCTGGCGAAGGTGATTGACGGAACTCCTCAGGTAGAGACCTATGAGGTTGCCAATTCCACGTTCCACAAGATCGCCGCTGCCGCAGCGGCCTGAAGCCGATAGGTCTCTTCGTTGGGGGCGGTCCAAGTCCGCCCCCCTTTAGTCTTCGAGGAGGGACGACTACAACAAGGATTTTCGATGTTCATGAGAGCTACAAAGCGGGCCGAGGAAGCCCCGAAGAGTAAGACGCTCCGGGAGAACGAGGCGAGCTTCCACTTCCTGGTCGAGACGATTGCAACGCCGATATTCATTAGCCGCGGAGAGCGGCTGCATTATGCAAATCACGCCGCGGAGGTCCTCACCGGCTACACGCAAAAAGAACTCTTATTAATGAATTTCCGGGATCTTGCCCCCCCTGATAGTCGAGAACCAGTCGGACTCGCTTCGCGGTGTGAGGTCAGGATTCTTACGAAGAATCATGAGGAACGTTGGCTTGATATCACTGCAACACCGTTTGATTTTGATGGCCAGCAGAGCAGGCTGATTTCAGCCTTCGACCTGACTGAGCGCAAACGAGTGGAATCGCAGGCACGACATTTGGCTATTACGGACCCCCTTACCGGCCTGGGCAATTACCGTCGGCTCCTAGACGTCCTCCACGCAGAGATCGAACGATCCGGGCGCACGCGACGACCCTTTGCCGTTTTGCTGCTCGACTTGGATGGGCTGAAGAAGATCAACGACTGCTACGGCCACTTGGTCGGCAGCCGGGCACTATGCCGCGTCGGCGATGTGCTCCGTTTGTTTTGTCGGGCTATCGATACAGCCGCGCGATACGGGGGCGACGAGTTTGCCGTCGTGCTGCCCGAGACAGCCGCCAAGGCCGCAGGGCTTGTCGCGTCTCGCATTCGCAGTCGGCTTGCAACGGATAGTGAGCAGCCGCCACTTTCCGCAAGCATTGGCGCGGCTGCCTATCCGCAGGACGGCGAAACGATTGAAGCCCTCCTGCAAACAGCAGACCGCGAGTTGTATGGGATGAAGAGCCACGTCGCGGAAGAACCTTCTTTGTCCACACCGGACGGCCAACTGCTAGTGCCAGTTGCTGCAGAACAATGCACCACTGTGGACGCTGAGGAGACCCCAAGTGTCAGACACAATCAAAACGGGGACCATCCTGATCAAGGAGGGCGCGCTCTTGCCAGAAGCCGTGCAGTTCGAAAGTGAGTGCAGTGTTCCAGGTTGGAGATTAGTCAAGGATCTCGATAGGTGCGGATTAGATCGAGAAATCCGCGAAGCGGGATGGACGTTCTTCCGCCTGGCTGGTGAAATCAGAGCAACTGTCTTCGGTATTGACGAAGAAAAGATGGTCCGCAGGTCGATCGAGGAAATGCTAGCGAGACTGAAGTCGGAGAAATTTAATTCCTTGGAAATCACACGAGTAGCCTCGGAGGCCTCGAAACGTTTCTTGGGAGTGCGCTACGTGACTGTCTCCGCCCAGTCACGACATATCCAGGGCCCGGCTCGATCGGCTGCCGCTTAAATAACCGGAGAAGTGAAATAATTTTCGAGTTGACACAGCGGTCAGTAATCTGGTATACAAGCTCTGTGAAGTAGTTCGCCTTTCCGTAAGAAACCTGGTTACAACCCTCCGAGAGCTTCTTTTTGAGGATTTCCGCGTGTGCCCAGCGCTCGAAGGACCGCCGTGGCGTTCTTTCGATGGATCCCCGCATTTCGTTCAGGAGGAGTGAAAGGCATGGCTCGCCCGCTCTACGGATGACAGGTTCGTGGCTAGTTTAACCCATTTAGAATCAACACTTATAGGAATGCCCGCAAGTGTTGATTCTAAACCACTTACATAAACACTAAGTCCTTTAGATGCAACACTTACAAAAAACATAGGGGGTAGGTCCGTTATGGTTAACTAGACATGCGACGAAGCATGTCTATCCGGAACGACCATCGGGAGTGAAGGATCTCTCTTGGAACCGTGGAGTGCGGCGGCTTGTTTACCCTGAGCTTCGAAGAGCCGCCGCTTTTCCTCCTGCTTCTTCCAAAAATACCCTCGGCCTCTGACGAATAATCTGGTCCAGCATAAAGTAATGTAATAATAGGTCTCTTTTTCTGTGAACTGAAAACTGTCGATCGAAGATTCCGACTCGGTCGGAACCGTGAACCTACTCCCATGATCCAGCCTGGCTTCCACGAATTCCAGCGCCTCGCCAAACAGGGAAACCTTATCCCTGTCTACGATGTTTTTCCCGCGGACTTGTTGACGCCTGTGAGCGCGTATTTGCGCATCGCCCAGGGCGCGCGTTACTCCTTCCTTCTCGAAAGCGTCGAAGGCGGCGAAAAAATCGCGCGCTACACGTTCGCCAGCGCCCATCCGGAAGAAATCTTCCGCTACGCCAACAGCGCCTGTGTCCTCGAAAGCCGCGACCGCATCGTTTGGGAAGAGCGCGACCCGATCTCTTTTTTGCGCGAGCGAATCGAGCGCTTCCGCCCTGTCCGGCTTCCTGGCCTGCCTCCCTTGGTCGCCGGCGCCATTGGCTACTTCAGTTACGACATGGTGCGGCTGATCGAGCGCCTGCCCAAACGCCTGCGCGACGAAATCGGCCTTTACGACGCCATGCTGATGTTTTACCACGGGCTCATTGCCTTCGATCATGTGCAGCACCGCCTGTGGATCGTTCGCAACGTTTTCACCGAGGGCCACGGCAGCGTGCGCGCGAAATACAATGCCGCTGTTCGCGAAATCAAGGAGACGAGGCGGCTTCTCGAAGAACCTGTTGCTGCGGAGCGTCCGAAAAAATCATCGAAAGTTCACCGGCGCAGTTCGTTGAAAGTGAACTCGAACTTTCGCCGGTCCGAATACCTGGCCATTGTCCGAAAGGCGAAGCAGTACATCCGCGCGGGCGACATTTTTCAGGTCGTGCTCAGCCAGCGCTTCTCCGCGAAAACACAAGCGGAGCCGTTTGAGGTCTATCGCCAACTGCGCGCTCTGAATCCCTCGCCCTATCTTTTCTATCTGCAGCTCAACGACATTGCCGTCGTCGGCAGCTCTCCGGAAATGCTTGTGAAAGTTCAGGGACGCGACGTCTTCTACCGTCCTATTGCCGGAACTCGTTGGCGCGGCAAAGACGAAGCGGAAGACCAGCGCCTGGAACGCGAAATGCTCGCTAGCGAAAAAGAGCGCGCCGAGCACATCATGCTCGTCGATCTCGGCCGCAACGATCTCGGCCGCGTCTGCGATTACGGCACCATAAAGGTGGAAAAGCTCCTCACCGTCGAGCGCTACTCGCACGTCATGCATCTTGTTTCGAGCTTGCACGGCCGCCTGCGCGAGGACGTCGATTGCTTCGACGCGCTCATGGCTTGCTTCCCGGCGGGAACGGTCTCTGGCGCTCCCAAAGTGCGCGCCATGGAAATCATTGAAGAGCTGGAGCGCACTCGCCGCGGCATCTACGCCGGCGGCATTCTCTACCTCGACTTCGCGGGCAACCTCGATTCCTGCATCGCGCTTCGTACTATGGTTGTCAAAAATGGCGTGGCCTACGTGCAGGCAGGCGGCGGGATAGTTGCGGATTCGACGCCGGGGGGCGAATATCAGGAGAGTGTCAACAAGTCGAAAGCGCTGCTGACCGCGCTGGAATCCGCGCAGCGAGGGAGTCGACCAAGGAAGTCTCGATGATTCTGTTGCTGGACAACTACGATTCGTTCACCTACAACCTCGCGCAGTATCTCGGCGAACTAGGTTGCACGGTGGAAGTCCACCGCAACGACAAAATTACTGTCGAAGAAATCGCCCGCCGCAAGCCCGAGCGTATCGTGATTTCTCCCGGCCCCTGCACGCCCCAGGAAGCGGGAATCTCCGTCGAGCTCATCGAGCGCCTCGCCGGAAAATTTCCAATCTTAGGTGTTTGCCTCGGCCACCAGGCTATCGGCGCCGCGTTCGGCGGGAAAATCGTCCGCGCGCCGAAGCTTTTCCACGGCAAAACCAGCCAGATTCATCACGACCACAAGAACATTTTTCGTAAGCTGCCCGATCCTTTCACCGCAACGCGCTACCACTCCCTTATCGTCGAGAGAAAATCCTTGCCGCGCGAGCTGACCATCACTGCGGAAACCGACGACGGCGTCATCATGGGCCTCCGCCACCGCCGCCACAAAATCGAAGGCGTGCAGTTCCATCCCGAATCCGTCCTCACCGATTCCGGCAAGCAACTCCTCAAGAATTTCCTCTACTTGTAGGGGCGCAGCACGCTGCGGCCCATCTTGGCAGGGTGCATGCCCTTGTCGGCAGACTTTTTCACCAATTCAGGTCCGCGAGAATCGCGCCGTAAATCTCCATCCCCCGCCAGAAATGTCCCAGCCGCAAATTCTCATCCGAGCTGTGCTGATGATTGTCGTAATTCACGATGGGCACGCCGATCCACGGCAGCCCCAGGTCTTCGAAGATGTACATGGGCACGCTACCGCCCAGCGTCGGCGCGATTACAGCGGTTCCGCCCGTCGCGTCCTGAACGACTCGCACCAACGCCTTGGAAACTGGCAAATCCATCGGCGTGCGCGAGGCACGATATCCGCCCTCATAAATGACTTTCGCGATTCGCTCGTGCGACCTCCGCTCCTCCATTGTCGGCTCGTGGTCGATCGTGTAGTAGCCCTGCCTGCGGATAAATGCCGCGATCTGATTGAACTTCTTTTGCGGATCCTCCCCTCTCACCAACCGCGCGTCGAGCGAGGCCTCCGCCCGGTCGGGCACCACATTCTGGGCTTGGGCGCCCACGTATGCGCTGCGCAATCCGCGGGCATTCAACGAAGGCTCCATAATCAATTCCACCAGTTTCTTCCCGCCGCCCTCCGGCTTCGCAATGCCCAGCTCGCGTTCAAGATCCGCGTCGTTCTCCGGCATTTCCGCGAGCGCCTTTTTCTCCGCTTCGCCCAGCGGCTTGGCGTCGTCGTAATACCCGTCGATCAGCACACGCCCATCCTCATTCTTCATCGATGCAAGTAGCCGCGACAATGCCATCGCCGGGTTTGGCGCCCAATTCCCGTAATGCCCGCTGTGTAGCGCGCGCACCGGACCGTACACGGTCACTTCAATTCCGATGTCTCCGCGGTTTCCAAAGAAAACCAGCGGCCGCCCGCTCTGATGGACCGGCCCGTCAGCCGTGATGAGTAGGTCCGCGCCGAGGAGATTCTTGTGAAGTTCCAGCGTGCGCTGGAGATTCGCTGAGCCCGCTTCTTCTTCGCCTTCCAAAATGACTTTCAGATTCAGTGCGAGAGAGATTTTCCTGGCGCGCAAAGCATCCAGCGCTGCCAGTAGCGCCACAATGGGCGACTTGTCATCCGAAGCCGACCGCGCGTAAATCCGCCAGTCATCGTTATATATGCTGCGGTGTCCAGCGCTATTGGCCGGGAAGGGAATTCGCTTTCCGCCCGCCTCGATGACCGCATCGCGTAGCGCCGGTTCAAACGGCGCACCATCCGTCCACGCCGCAGGATCCACCGGCTGCCCGTCATAATGCGCATAAAAAATCACTGTGCGCCTCGCTTCCGGCGTAATCAGCTTCCCGAAAACTACCGGCCCGCGTCCGGTGACCGGCAGCAAGTGCGTCTCAATCCCCCGCGCCTCCAGCATCTCCACCAGATGCGCCGCATTCTTCTGAATGTTGGCAGTGTCGCTCGCGACATTGGGAATTGCCAGAAATTCGCATAACTCCCGCACGATGCGGTCCTCATTCTCCATTCGGTAGTTGCGCACCTCCTGCGCGACCTGCGCTGGCGCCGACGGAGCGGCTTTCTGTCCCCTTGCTGCGCACGGCAAAAGGACAGCCACCAATGCCATCACGATGTGCTTCAAAGTGTTCCTCCCGGAACTTCCCATGTGCGATTAATCCGCATTCGTGAATGTCCTGAGCCTCGCCAGCTTCTCGCTAGCGGCCCCCGACGAGATGGCGGAGCTTGCAATTGCGGCCGCTTCCCGGAAATTTGCGGTCGAGCTCGCGGCCACCAGTGCTGCCGCTGCATTGATCACCACAATATCGCGCGCAGGCCCGGCTTCTCCGCCCAGGACGCGGCGGATGAGCGCGGCATTTTCAGCGGCCGTTCCGCCTCGAATCGCCTCTAGCGGGGCCCGCGCCACGCCGAACTCTTCCGGAGTCACCGCAAATCTTCGCACGGTTCCAGCGCGTACCTCTGCAATCATCGTCTCGCCTGCAAGCGAAATCTCATCTAGCCCGCCTGCGCCATGCACGACGAACGCATGCTCCACTCCAAGTTCAGCGAGCGTTGCCGCCATAAGATCAACCACATCCGCCGAGAAAACACCGAGAACCTGCGCCTGCGCGCCCGCGGGATTCGTCAGTGGTCCCAAGAGATTGAATACCGTTCGAACGCCAATCTGTTTCCGCGCAGGAGTCGCATGGCGTGTCGCCGTATGCGCCGCTTGCGCAAACAAGAAGCCAATTCCGATTTCCCGAATCGCGTGTCCGTATCGTTCGAATGGCAAATCGATCCGCACCCCCAGCGCTTCCAGCACGTCCGCTGAACCGCTCTGCGAACTTGCCGCGCGGTTCCCATGCTTTGCCACCCGCGCGCCAGCGGCCGCCGCGACAAGTGCCGCCGCCGTCGAGATATTAAACGTCCCCGAACCATCTCCACCCGTTCCGCATGTATCCACCATGTTCGCGGGGCGCGTTTCGCCTTCCGCGAACACTTGCGTGGCATGCCGCCGCATCACCTTTGCAAAGCCTGCCAGTTCCTGTACTTGAACAGATCGCTGGTTCAGCGCTGTCAGCAAGCGCACGATCTCCGGCGTTCCCACGCGTCCCGAGAGCAGTTCTTCCATCAACTCCTCGGCTTCGCTCCGCGTGAGGATGTGCCCCGTTTCCGCATGTCCAATCAAAGGCAGGCTCATCGCGTGGCGGCCGTCTCGTGGTGCTGGCGCAGCAATAACAACTCGCTTTTTTTCTTAATTCTCATTCGCAATTCGTTGCGTCCTTGCCCCCATTTCTGGTTCCGAGTACACTTTTATGTTTCGAATGACGTCAAAATTCTAACACTGGCTGACTGTTTCAGGCCCAAGCGGAAAAACGAAACCTCGATGAAGATTCATGAGTACCAGGCCAAAGCAATTCTCGCTCGTTACGGCGTCACCACCCCCCGCGGCGAAGTCGCTTTTACCAAGGAAGAAGCCCGCGAAGCCGCCCAGCGTCTGAAATCCCATATCTGCGTCGTCAAAGCCCAAATTCATGCAGGCGGACGGGGCAAAGCCGGTGGCGTCAAGCTGGCGCGTTCGGCCGACGAAGCTGCAGACATCGCCGGCCATATTCTCGGCATGAAGCTCGTCACGCCGCAGACGGGTCCTGCTGGCCGCATCGTCAAGCGCCTGCTCATCGAAGAGGGCCTGGACATCAAACGCGAACTCTATCTTGGACTCTTGGTGGATCGCGCCTCCAGCCGCGTCGTGTTCATGGCCAGCACCGCGGGCGGCATGGAAATTGAAGAAGTCGCCAAAGAAAATCCCGCGGCAATTTTGCGCGAAACCATTCATCCCGCGGTCGGTTTGCAGGCCTATCAAGCTCGTAAGATCGCTTTCGGACTCGGCCTACCCATCGAAGTGATGAACTATGCCACTCCCTTTCTGCAAGCTCTCTACCGCGCCTTCACCGACACCGATGCTTCACTTCTCGAAATCAATCCCTGCGTCCTGACCGGTGACGGCAAACTCGTCGCCCTCGATGCCAAGATGACCTTCGATGACAACGCGCTCTTCCGCCACAAGGAACTCCGCGAGCTGCGCGACCTTGACGAAGAAGATCCTCTCGAAGTCGAAGCCTCCAAGTACGGCCTCAACTACATCAAGCTCGATGGCAGCGTCGCTTGTATGGTCAACGGTGCGGGCCTCGCCATGGCCACCATGGACATCATTAAGTATGCCGGTGGCTCACCCGCGAACTTCCTCGACGTCGGCGGCGGCGCCTCCGCCGAACAGGTCAAAAACGCTTTTCGCATTCTTATGAACGATCCTGCCGTGAAGGCCGTGTTCATCAATATTTTCGGCGGCATTCTCCGCTGCGATGTCCTCGCCACGGGCGTAGTGGCCGCCGCAAAAGACCTTCACCTGAAAGTTCCCATCGTCGTCCGCATGGAAGGCACGAACGTGGAAGTTGGCCAGCAGATTCTCCGCGACAGCGGCTTGAATTTCACCATTGCCAAGGACATGAAAGACGGCGCCCAAAAAGTCGTAGCCCTCGCCGGGGGCGCCCGATGAGTGTTCTGGTCAACGAAAAAACGCGCCTCATCGTCCAAGGTTTCACCGGCCGCGAAGGCACGTTCCACGCTCAACAAATGATCGAGTATGGCACCAACGTTGTTGGCGGTGTCACGCCCGGCAAAGGCGGCACCAAGCATCTCGAACGGCCTGTCTTCAACACCGTCGCCGACGCTGCCAAAGCCACCGGCGCAAACGCCTCTGTCATTTTTGTTCCGCCTCCGTATGCCGCCGATGCCATTCTCGAAGCTGCCGACGCCGCCATTCCCCTCATCGTTTGCATCACCGAGGGCATTCCCGTGATGGACATGGTCCGCGTGGCATCGGTCGTGGATTTCCAGAAAACGCGCCTCATCGGGCCCAACTGTCCGGGCATCATTTCTCCCGGCAAATGCAAAATTGGCATCATGCCCGGCCGCATTCACAAGCAGGGAAATGTCGGCGTCGTCAGCCGCAGCGGCACGCTGACCTACGAGGCCGTCGATCAATTGACGCGCCTCGGCATCGGCCAGTCCACCTGCATTGGCATCGGTGGCGATCCCATCATCGGCACGCCCTTCCTCGATGCTATTAAACTTTTCAACGGCGATCCCGACACGCACGCCATAATCTTGATCGGTGAAATTGGCGGCAACGCCGAAGAAAAAGCCTCGGAATGGATCAAGGCCAACGTGAAGAAGCCCGTCGTCGGTTTTATCGCCGGCCAGACTGCGCCGCCGGGACGCCGCATGGGCCACGCCGGCGCTATCATCAGTGGTGGCCAGGGCACGGCCAAGGATAAGTACGCCGCCATGGCTGCCGCCGGCATCCGCTGCGTCGAAACTCCAGCGGACCTCGGCTCCACCGTTGCCACGGCCCTAAAATGAGGGAAACTGTGGGTCTGGCTCTCGAGCCTGAAGGTTTTCCGATTTTGTAGCGTCGGGCTTCAGCACAACATCTTCGATTCAAGGTTCTGGAGGATTCTTTCGTGGCTCTCGAGCGTACCTTCGCAATCCTCAAGCCCGACGCCGTCGGTCGCAATCTTCAAGGCGAGATTCTTTCTCGTATCCACAAGGCCGGCTTCAAAATCCTCGCCATCAAATCCATGCGCCTGACCAAAGAGGAAGCCACCGGCTTCTACGCCGTCCACAAAGAGCGTCCCTTCTTTGGCGAGCTCATCGACTTCATGAGTTCTGGCAAAATCTTCGCCATGGTCCTCGAAGCCGAAAACGCCATCTCCAAATGGCGCGACGCCATGGGCGCAACCGACCCCAAGAAGGCCGCGCCTGGCACCATTCGCCGCGACCTGGGCACGAGCATCCAGATGAACTGCACGCACGGCTCTGACGGCCCGGAAACTGCCGCCTTCGAAATCAGCTACTTTTTTTCCACCGTTGAACTGATCTGATCCGCCGCCGCGCCCAATTCTACTGGCCTCCTTGGCTCCCTACTTCACTGCTTCCTCTTCTATCGCTACAATCTCCTGCGTGGACCCACTTCGCGAACTCGGCCGCACGCTCTTTTTCCTCGGCGCTCTCCTGGTCCTCATTGGCGCCGTTCTCTACTTCGGTGCCAAGCTCCCCTTCCGCCTCGGCCGCCTCCCCGGCGACATCGTGCATCGCGGCGAACACACCACCTTTTACTTTCCCATCGTGACCTGCTTGCTCCTCAGTATCGGCCTGAGTCTGCTTCTCTGGCTCTTCTCCCACTTCCGCCGCTGATCCGTATCTATCCGAGCGCATTGACCGCGCTGCTGGTATATAGTCTCGATGTCCGATAACCGGCCATTCACGATTCCAGTTCCCAATGGAGAACATCCCAATGAGACGCACTCTTTTAGCGTTACCCGCAATCCTTGCCCTCTCTCTTCCTATCGCAGCTCAAACCCCTGAAAAACCTGCCGCAAACCAGCATCAAGCGCCCCCACAAGCTGCTCCCGATCTCTCTGCGAAGGTTCCGCCTCCTGGCCCCGAGGATGTGAAGTCCATCGATAGCATCATGGCCGCGCTGTACGGTGTCATCTCTGGTCCTGCCGGTGAACGCGATTGGAATCGCTTCCGTTCGCTGTTCCTCCCTCAGGCACACCTAACCTCCGCGGCCAAAGGCGGGGATGGTGTTGTTCGAATCCACCCCATGAGTGTCGAAGATTACGTCCGGCTGGCTGGCGATTACTTCGCGCAACACTCCTTCTTCGAGAGCCCCATCGTGAGTCGCGTTCAATCCTTTGGAAACGTCTCTCAGGTTTTTAGCAGCTATGAATCCTGGCACGCTGCCGGAGAGACGCCCTTCGCTCGCGGCATCAACAGCATTCAGTTGCTCTATGACGGCAACCGCTGGTGGATCGTGAGCATTTTGTGGGACGAGGAGCGTGCTGGCAATCCTCTTCCAAAGGAATTTGCCGTCAAGGAGCCTGGTGGTCAAAAATAATTTCAGCATGCGGGGCTAAGGCCGGCCTCAAGGTGCAATCGGGATGCCGGCCAATTGGTTTTCTCCCCGCAGCCAGCGTCTCACTGCATTGCAAATTCCGCGCGAATGAACTGCTTGATGCCTTCCTCTCCCGTCAATCGCAAACACAGCAGCTTCCCTTCGTTTTCCAGATCAATATGAAAATCAAAGAACGGGCAGCACTTGCTCTCTGCCACGACCCACTCCGCCAATTCCGCAAGGGAAATGCTCTTCGGGCTGAATTGAAATTCATATCCCTTCGTTGTCTCGACAATTTCCTTTCGGGCCGCCATCAATTTGTCGCTCAATTGCTTGTGCTGTATGCGCTCCTCCGGCGTCAGCGCCTTACTGTTGCAATAGAACTTGCTCTGCGTTGTCGTCATCTGCTTTTCTCCGTTTCCTGCTGTCGGGACGCCTTGCGCCGCCAGGCCCGCTGCCGCGCCGCCCCCAAGGAATACCGCCAGCGTCGCAACCGCCGCCTTCCGCTTGCTCTTTCCTGCAAACCGCTCTTCCTTGTTCATCATTGCTTTCCTCCAAATAGGATTTGCCACGTCCCATCCTCAAATGCTAAAAGTTAAAGTCAGCTTTAAGTCAAGCGCTCTTTCGGAGGCGAAATCCTCGCGCGTCTTCTTTGTAGGGGCGCAGCATGCTGCGCCCCAGATGGCAAGATTGCTAAGAGTTTTAGTGTCCCGGCTGTCATCCTGAGCGCAGCGAAGGATCTCAACTGCTCAGTACGACTAGCCACTACGAGAGACGCGAACTCATCCTACGAACCAGGGAGGAAACATGAAAATCGGAGAACTCGCCACTCGCTCGGGCCTAAATGCTTCCGCCATCCGCTATTACGAAAAAATCGGCCTCCTCGCCCCGCCCCAACGCACGAGTGGCCAGCGCCGTTACGCAAGTGACGCCCTTCACCGCGTCCTGCTCATCCGTTTCGCCAGCAAAATGGGCTTTACCCTCGGCGAGATCAAGCTCTTTCTCAACGGTCAACGGTCTCCGCGACGATGCCCCGGTTGGCTCTCGCTGGAAAAAACTCGCGCATCGCAAAATCGCCGAAGTCGAGAACACCATCCAGCGCTCCCTCCGTCTCAAAGCGCTCCTCAAGCATCTGCTCCATTGCCGCTGTGCTTCTCTTCAAGTATGCGTCCAGCGCCTGAGCCTCAGCCCCAATCTCAGTCGCCTAACTACGAAGCGGTCCCTCTTCGAGGCGGACGCCTCCCCCATGTAAGCCACAGCCTAAAGCTTGAGAAAAATTCGGCGGGCATACAGCCAATAGCACAGGTACCACATCACCAGCAGCACCGTAATCCCCTGCGCGACCGGGGCCAGCTTTCCAATGAAACTATATTGGAATGTGAACACGCCAACCGCATGGTCCAGCCATTCGCGCAGGGTCTCGCTCACGAAGTAGATGAAAATCGAATTCATTCCCACCACGACCAGAGGAAAGCTCCATTTTCGGTATCCCCACACTTCAATCACCGCGTAGAAGCCGATCAGCATAAACAGCACCCACCCAAGGCTATATAAAATGAACGATGCGGTACACGGTTGCTTGATGAAGGGAATCCAGGGACGCAACGCAAACGCTAACGCAAACGACAGGATCATGCCGCCGGTCAGCCTCTTCAAATTGCTTCCGTGCGATTCCTGCTGCATCAGCAAGCGTCCCGCCCACGCCCCGCTGAGTGTCCACACGGTACTCGCCAGGAAATTCAACGTGGAGTAGGCCGGGTCGTAATCGTAGTGAAAAATCATTCGGTCAACGACCAACCCGATATGATTTCTTTTCGAAAATGGCCCGTCAGGGCCGGGAAACGCGAAGAGTAGCGCCGTCCACCCAGCCAGTAGAACCGCGGCGGCAATCACCTGATAGCGCCAGCGCCACTTCAAAATCAAGTAGGTCAGAAAATACGTAAACGCGATCTGTGACAGCACGTTGATGAGCTGCGGCTTGATGCGGCCCGCCTCGACCCAAATAATGATTTGGCTGAGAAGGATCAGCCGCAGCGATCGCCCCAGGACGTGGCGAAAGTTATCGCTCTCGGTCGCGCCGAGTTCCTTGCGGCGGGCCAGCGCAAACGGCATGGCCACACCCACCATGAACATGAAGGCCGGCTGAATCATGTCCCAGAAAACGCCGCCCTCCCAAGGCACGTGATGAAACCAGCTCGCAATACGGCCCCAGGTCGGATCGTTCTGCAGCGCGGAGAAGCCAAACCCCTCCGAAGCGAGGATCAGCATGATGAAGCCGCGGTACGCGTCGAGCGACGTATAGCGCTTCAGTTGTATCGCACCTTCGAGCTGCCCGCGTTTCTCCGCTGCCGGTGTTGCGTAGGTCTCCTGAGCTGTGGTGGCCATGTTTACCTCTCAGATCCGCGCGCAGACCCTAAAGGTGCGAGTGGGAAACTGGACTGTCAATTACGGCGCGTCCCATTCGAGGGCGACGATTTCCTGGCTTCCAGTATCTTTGAGCAATAACGGCGAATCATCTGGCGCAAGGCCGAGCCACATGCCCCAGTAACCCGTCAACTGGAACCCCTTCACACTGACCACTTGCTCCACCTTTCGGTCACGGATTCCTACCCGAAACACTCCTACATCCGGCTCTTGCTGCAGGAAATAAACATACTTCCCGTCCTGAGACCAACCAGGATACCCCGCCGCCGTGTTGCTCAGCACCGCCCACTTCTCGGTTTTGAAGTCGAACAGCCTCAAGCCCAGCGAATCGGTCGGCATCCCTACCATATACCGCCCATCCGGCGACCAACGGGGAGAAAACAGTTTGTCGGAGCCGGGGAGCGTAGAGACTTGGCGCGTCTTCAGATCAAGGATGTGAATGCCATCCAGCGCGGAGAACACCCCTCCAAAGGCTACAGAATTGCCATCCGGAGACCAGGTCGGATCGGCCTGAGATTGAGGGCCGCCGGGCATCATCGCCTGAGGTGTGCCACCATCGGCCGAAACAAGATAGATGCGCGTCGGCTTGCCGGTCTGATAGTTAAAGAAGACAAGCTGTTTTCCATCCGGCGACCAACGAGGCAGCATGGCATAAAGCGGCGGAAAGCTGAGCTGAAGCCGGTCACTCCCGTCTGCCTTGCTTCGCCAGAGTGTCCCCTCGGGATACGAAACGTAGGCTACCCATTGGCCGTCCTTCGAGAAGGCCATGTCCTGGGCTGAGATTCCCGAAAGAAAAGGCTCGATGGCCTTGGACTTGCCGTTGTAGCGCACGAGTTCTCCGCGCACCAGGCCCGCTACCGCGAAGAGCTTTCTTCCATCTTTGCTGGGAATTGGAAATCCGTAGTTGATTGCTCCTGAAGTTAACTGCATGGGCTCGCGGCTGACCTTGCGCAGAAGACTGTCCTTCTCGCGCAAAGCCCAGAGTTGACCACCGGAGTCGAAAACGAAATACTTCCCGTCGGGCGTCCACCGGCCGCAGCATTCCCCACTTAAACCAGAAATATCACTCCTGCGAGTGGATTGACGCCAGCCAGCGAGCAGCGGGTGGAGGTTCGTGCCGTCGGCCAAAACCTGCCAGAGTGAGCTGACTCGCGTCTTGGGATCCAGCACCGCGAAGCGTATCAGGCTTCCGTCGGGAGACCATGCAGTCCCCCATGCACGGCCCGATAAGGAAGCAAGCCTATGAGACTCCGTCCCGTCACCGCCAGCAAGGTGGAGATCGTTTCCCTTGGCGTAAACGAGCTTCTTCCCATCCGGGGACCACGCTCCATCGTGACCGGCGGTATCCGCCAATCGGCGCGGCGACCCGCCTAGGACCGGTAAAGCCGAGAGCGGCCCTTCCGCCACGGTGCCAGGCCTGTCCGCCACGAGGAGGTCCGAGCCGTCCGGGGAAACATTCAAAACAATCAGGGTAGGTGGCGAGACCGGAATGGGCGCAACTTGTCCTCCAGCAGCCGATACCTGAGCGATGGGAAAACTGAAGCCCTGGGCTTGCTCTTGCAAGTAGAGGCGCGAGCCATCCGTCCCCATCAGAAACTTGGGGCGGGCATCGTGAGTGATTTGTGCATACCCCGAGACTTTGGGCGAAGGCAAGGGAGGCACAAGCCAGTAGACGAGAGCTGTGCCGGCCGCGGCGACGGCAGCCAGCCCGCCGAGCAAAGCTTTCCTGTGTCGTTGGGCGAGATGAACGGCTAGAGCCCGGTCGCTCGAGTTATCTGTTATTGCTGCGACTGTTGTGCGGGCTCCGCCATCTCCCGTGGCGAGAGGCACCCTGCCGGAGGCTGGTGCCACGGCCGTGGGGGTCCCTGAGCTCGTGTCGCGCCTCAGTCGCTTCAGTTCGGACCGCAGATCGGAGGCGCTTTGGTAGCGCAGGTCGCGGTCTTTCTCCATGGCGCGATTGATGATTTCCTCGAGCTTGGGCGGAAGATCAGGATTCACCCGGAAGGCGGGCGTGGGTGCCTGGCTCAGGATGGCGTTGAAAACAACCGCGGATGTCGAGCCTGAAAAGGCTTGCCGGCCCGTAGCCATCTCGTAGAGCACCGCGCCGAAGCTGAACAGGTCGGTGCGGGCGTCGAGTTCCTCACCCCGCGCCTGCTCCGGCGACATATAGGCCACCGTGCCCATGGCCACTCCTGGGCTGGTTAGCAACTCTTCGATCGTGGCCGTCGGCGCGCTTGAGACACCAGCAACCCCTACCGCAAGACCTCTTCCTGGCACCAGCTTGGCCAAGCCGAAATCCAGAATCTTGGCCTGGCCGCGCTGGGTCACAAAGATATTCGCGGGCTTGATGTCGCGGTGCACGATTCCGTTGGAGTGCGCGGCGTCCAAGGCATCCGAAATCTGGATGGCGAGCTCGAGCAGCGTCTCGATCTTGAGCGGCTTATTTTCGATGAGAGTCCGGAGCGTATGCCCTTCCAGCAACTCCATGGCAATGAAGGGTTGTCCGTCGAACTCGTCGATGTCATGAATGGTGCAGATATTGGGGTGATTGAGCGCGGAAGCGGTCTCCGCTTCGCGCCGGAAGCGCTCCAGGGCCTGATGATCTTTGGCCGACCCTTCCGGCAGGAACTTAAGCGCCACGGAGCGACGCAGCTTGGTGTCTTCCGCCTTAAAGACCACACCCATACCGCCCCCGCCGAGCTTTTCCACGATGCGATAGTGCGAGATGGTTTGGCCGATCATGGCAGAAGGTTGTAATTCTTGGCTGGCATCTTAGGAGCCGCAGCACAGCAATGTCAATTACTGTGTAACTTCCCGGAGCGCAAAGGCTTCCCCATCGCCGGGCCGCCGTGGCCTTCCTGACGCTTCGTGCACTCGCGCCGCCGATTGAACGTTGCGCGCCTCACAGCAAACTTGCTAAGCCAGCTTGCTTTCGCTATCTCACTGAACCTCAACAACTTATTAACTAGCTGGAACTATTACTTGACAATTAGCAATAAAGTGCTATAATAGGGGTGTTGCTTCGGCACGGTCCTCTAGTGCCAGCCCACTTATGCGCCCTCGCCGTTCCGTTCTTTTCTCCCCTTCAGGACCAATCCATCCAACCCACGCTTCTCGTCCACGCGCTTTACTTGGTACCGCATTCATCTCCTTTCCCTTCATACGGTTCCACACTCTTTGGGCTAACGGCGCACTCGCAACCCCTTTGAAATCAATTGGTTCCGCACTCTTTTCATCGCAACGGAAGGGTACCCCTTTCCCCTCCATCCACTGCCCGCTATCCACTCGCTCTATCTTCTTTAGAATCAATATTTGCAAAGTGTATCAAAACAAAGCACTTTATCTTCATTTAGAATCAACACTTACAAAAAAACAGGGGGAGGGGGTATCACCCGACTGTCGCGCGATTCGCCAGTCCCCAGTCACGAATCACTGCCTATGAGCCAACTTACCTTCAATCTCCAGCCCACCCGCCAGGTCCTCACCGTCAGCGATCTCACGGCCCGGATCCGCGACCTGCTCGCCAAAAACTTCACCGACATCTTCGTGCAGGGCGAAATCTCCAACTGCCGCGAAGCCCAATCTGGCCACATCTACTTCACCCTCAAAGACGACCGCGCCCAAGTCCGCTGCGTCTTTTTCAAGCAGCAGCAGCGCGGCATCAAGTTCCGCCCCGAAGATGGCCTCCAAGTCACCGTGCGCGGCACCATCAGCGTTTACGAACAGCGCGGCGAATATCAGATTTATGTCGAGAAAATCGAGCCCATTGGTCTCGGCGCGCTCCAGCTTGCCTTCGAGCAATTGAAAAAGCGCCTCGAAGCCGAAGGCCTCTTCGATCCCGGGCGCAAAAAACCGTTGCCGCTTCTCCCCAGTCGCATCGGCTTAGTTACTTCGCCGCGCGGCGCCGCCGTCCGCGACGTTGTGCGCATCCTCACGCGCCGCTTCCCGAATATTCATCTCACGCTCTATCCCGTGCGCGTGCAGGGAGAAGGCGCCGCCGAAGAAGTCGTCAAAGCGCTGAAATTTTTCAACGCCAAAAAAATCGTGGACGTGCTCATCCTCGCGCGCGGCGGCGGTTCGCTCGAAGACTTGTGGGCCTTCAATGAAGAAGCCGTCGCACGCGCCATCGCCGCCTCCGGAATTCCCGTCATTTCCGGCATCGGCCACGAAACTGACTTCACCATCGCCGATTTCGTCGCCGACGTTCGTGCCTCCACGCCTTCGGCTGCTGCCGAACTCGTCGTGCAAACGCGGCGCGAGTTCGATAAGCACATCGCCGACCTGCGCGGCGCTCTCGCGGAACAACTGCGCTATCGCATCCTAGTCCTCAGCCGTCGTGTCCATGAGCTTTCCGCGCGCCCTGGTTTTCGCCGCCCGCTCGATCTGCTCCGCCTGCAGCGCCAGCGCGCCGATGAGATGACTTCGCGCCTGGCCCTCGGCCTCCGCGCGCGCCTCGAGCAATCGCGCAAGCGCTTCACCGTCGCGCATCTGCGCATCGTCTCCTTTGATTTTCGAGTGAAAATTGCTGCGTTTCGTCTGCGTCTGGAAAAACGCTCCGCCGATCTCGGTGTCCGTGCCGAACGTCTACTCCGCGCCAAGCGCGAGCGCCTCGCTCGCTTTGCTTTGCAGCTCGAAGAACGCAGCCCCTTGAAAGTGCTCGAACGCGGCTACGCCATCCCCACCGACGCCAATGGCATCGTCCTCCGCGACGCCGCCCAGGTCCAAATCGGCGACTCCGTCGGGCTCCAACTCCACCGTGGCAAACTCTCAACGGAAGTTAAGAAAAAGGAGGTTTGACCGATCTCGGGTCACCGATCACTGTAAACTATTCTTCGTCGGAGGAAGAAACTTTCAAAACTGCGAGAAAGGCTTCCTGCGGGATATCGACTTGGCCGACGCGCTTCATGCGCTTCTTGCCTTCTTTTTGTTTTTCGAGGAGCTTGCGTTTGCGCGTGATGTCGCCGCCGTAGCATTTGGCGAGAACGTTTTTGCGAATCGCCGCCACCGTTTCGCGCGCGATGACGCGGCTGCCAATGGCCGCCTGGATCGGCACTTCAAAGAGTTGCCGCGGAATCAGTTTTCGCAGGCGGGTCACGAGTTCGCGGCCGCGCTCGTAAGCGTATTCGCGGTGGCAAATCAGCGCCAGCGCGTCAACTGGTTCGCCGCCAACCAGCACGTCCAGCTTGACCAGGTCGGACTCGCTGTACCCCGCGAGGTGATAGTCGAGCGAAGCGTAGCCGCGTGAAACAGTTTTCAGGCGGTCGTAGAAATCGAGCACGATTTCGTTCAGCGGCAGTTCGTATGTGAGCATGACGCGCGTCGGCGACAGGTACTCGAACTTTTTTTGCGTGCCGCGCTTCTCCTGGCAGAGCTTCAGGATTCCACCGATGGAATCGTCGTTGGTGATGATCATCGCTTTGATGATGGGCTCTTCGATCTTGTTGATCTCGCCGGGACTCGGGAATTTCGCCGGGCTGTCCACCTCGATGACTTCACCGGTCACGCGCGTGATGCGGTAGCGCACGCTCGGAGCCGTGGTGATCAGGTTGAGCCCGAACTCGCGCTCCAGCCGCTCTTGCACGATTTCCATGTGCAGCAGGCCAAGGAAGCCGCAGCGGAAGCCGAAGCCGAGCGCCACGGAATTTTCCGGCTCGTAGAAAAACGACGCATCGTTCAACTGCAATTTTCCGAGCGCGTCACGCAACGGTTCGTAGTCGTCGGCCAGCACCGGAAATAATCCGGCGAAAACCATCGGCTTGATGGCTTCGAAACCCGGCAGCGCCGGAACGGGCCGGTCGACTTCGATGACCGTGTCGCCCATGCGCGCGTCGGCTACGCGCTTGATGTTGGCAACGATGAAGCCGACGTCGCCAGCTTCGAGTTCTTCGAGCGCTACGGGTTTGGGAGTGAGAGTGCCGAGCTGCTCGACCTCGTAGGTTTCATCGCCGGCGACGAGTTTGATTTTCATATGGTTCGTCACGCGGCCTTCTGTGACGCGCACTAGAATCACGGCGCCGCGATAAATGTCGAACCACGAATCGAAAATCAATGCCTGCAGCGGATTTTCCGCGCTGCCTTTCGGCGGCGGAACGCGCGCGACAATCGCTTCGAGCACATCTTCCACGCCGAGCCCGCTCTTCGCGCTGATCAGCAACGCGTCGTCCGCCGGAATCGCCAGCACGGTTTCGATTTGTTCTTTCACGAATTCCGGCTGCGCCGCCGGCAAATCAATTTTGTTGATCACCGGCAGAATCGTCAGATTATGTCCGGCGGCGAGAAAAGCATTGGCGACGGTCTGCGCTTCGACGCCCTGCGAAGCGTCAACCACCAGCAGGGCGCCTTCGCACGCGGAAAGAGCGCGCGAAACTTCGTAGGAAAAATCCACGTGGCCCGGCGTGTCGATCAAATTCAAGCGATACGTATTTCCATCTTTTGCTTTGTAGTGGAGGCGGATGCTTTTTGCTTTGATGGTGATGCCGCGCTCGCGTTCCAGCTCCATGGAATCGAGAACTTGCTCGTGCATTTCGCGCTGCGTCAGCGCGCCGGTCATTTCGAGCAGGCGGTCGGCCAGCGTGGATTTGCCGTGATCGATGTGCGCGATGATGCAGAAATTCCGTATGAATTTTGGATCCATGCTATCCGGTTACCGGCAGGAGCCGCTTTTCTTGAGGACAATTCGCCACACGCAGCGAAAAAAACCGTGCCGAGTAAACACTTAGTTTGCCACAATTCGAATGCTCCGTCAGCTTGGTTCGCGTCGCTGGAAACTCGGTCTTGCTTGACGGTTTTGGGCTCGCAGAATAGAGTTCCCGAAACCGCGGACCTACTTGCCTCATGACATCCACAAGAAAACGTTCGCGAGGCAAAGACTCAGGAAAGAGGCGAACTTGGCGAACGGCACGAGCGCTGTGGCAAAAGCCATCGAACAGAGAACGATTCGGAAACTGCAAATCCGCCTGATTCCGTTTCTCTTCCTGCTTTACGTCATCGCCATGGTCGACCGGATCAACATCGGCTTTGCGGCGCTGACGATGAACAAAGAGCTGGGGATCACCGGCCACCAATATGGAATCGCCGCCGGCATTTTCTTTATCGGTTATTTCCTTTTTGAAGTGCCGAGCAATTTAATACTTCACAAAATCGGGGCGCGCGTCTGGATTGCGCGCATCCTTTTGAGTTGGGGACTTGTAGCGACCTTGACTGGCCTGGTGCAGAGCTTGCATCAATTGTATCTCGCACGTTTTTTGCTCGGGCTGGCGGAGGCAGGCTACTACCCTGGAATCGTTCTGTACTTGACATATTGGATTCGCCAGCGCGAGCAGGCGCGAACGCTCGCGCTGTTCCTGACCGGCTATGCGGTTACGAGCATTGTGGGAGCGCCCATCTCCGGCTTCATTTTAGATCACGTGCACTGGCTGAGCGTGGCAAGCTGGCGGTGGCTCTTCATTCTGGAGGGAATTCCGGCTATTGCTCTTGGGCTGCTCACTTACTTTGTGCTGCCGTGCCGTCCGAGCGAAGCCAAGTTTTTGACTGGTGAGGAAAAGGAATGGCTGCAAGTGGAATTGGAGCGCGAAGAGCAACTCAAACTACAACAGTGGCGACACTCGGTGATGGAGGGACTGACAAACGGGCGAGTGTGGCATCTGGTCTTCATCTACTTTGGAATGATGATTGGTGGCTACACCATGGGCTTCTTCATGCCGCAACTCGTGAAGTCTTTGTCGAACGAGTATTCGAACAGCCTGGTTGGATACGTCGTGATGATTCCTTACCTGGCGGCGCTTGTGGGGATGATTGTGGTTTCCCGCAGTTCGGACCACCGGATGGAGCGCAGGTATCATCTCGCAATCTCCTTATTGGTCGGAGGAATGGCATATTTGTCGCTGGGCTGGATTCATTCTCCTTTTGTGACCGTGACCCTACTGTCGCTTCTCGCGGTCGGTTATTGCAGCTCCCTCAGCCCTTTCTGGGCATTGCCCAGCGAATTCTTGACCGGATTCTCGGCCGCCAGCGGAATCGCGTTAATCAATTCGGTTGGGAACCTCGGCGGCTTTGCTGGACCTTACGTCGTCGGGTTTATCAGCCAGAGGACCGGCACTCTGTATGGCGGGCTGGCTTTCGCAGGGATTTCCATGCTGCTGGCAGCAACGCTTGTGCTATTCCTTCCAAAAACAGCGGACGTCCGAGTACCCGCAGAAGCGCAAACAAGTCCACAAACTGATGCTTAAGTCTGGGAACTCAGTTGGAGCGGAGCAACGGGGCCGCGCGCACCAGGCGTTGTGAAATGCTCTGGTGGCGTGGTTGCGGCGGGTGCCAGATCGGAAATGTGTGACCGTCGTTCCCTTAATGCATACTGCAACCGGATTTGCGATGCCTTTGGTGGGCCTCTAGTGCGGGGTATATAGTTACTAAAGGCAGCGTGCACAGCACACGCGTGCAGGCGCACGGAATCTTTCTACAAGGAGCGTCCGGTGGACGCCCGATAGGTGCCAGACCAACACCAGTTCGGCACCTGTTTGGCAGTATTTCGAAACCGCAAAGGCAATTCGAACGCATGGCCTCAGACGTCAGCAAGCATTTGGACCGCGCCAAGCGCTTCCTTGAGAAGAACCGTGTCGAGGATGCGATCGAGGCCTATCTGGGGGTGCTGGATGAAGCGCCGCAGCATCAGGAAGCGACGCAGGCACTCGGTGATTTGTATTCGCGGATCGAACAGCCGGAGCGCGCAGCGGTGTATTACGGAATGCTGTTTGACCTGCTCATTGATCCGAAGGATGAGACCAAGGCGCTGGCGATCTACAACCGCTTTCTGCGTTCGAATGCAGCGCAGCAGCCTCCGGAGCGCATCGCGCGCTACGCCTTCCTGCAGCAAAGACAGAACCGGGTGGACGAAGCGGCAGAACAGTACGGCATCGCTGCGGAGCTTTTCATCACGGCGGGGCGTGACGAGGATGCGCTCTTCTGTCTGGAACGGATTGCCCAGATCGAGCCCGACAACCTTGCGCGGCAGACCCGGCTGGCGGAAGCTGCGGAACGGATCGGGAAGAACACGCTGGCGGCCCGGGCGTTCCTGAGGGCGGGACAACTGGCCACGGCCACCGGGGCTGCGGCGGATGCGCTGCAGCTTCTGGGCCGGGCACACAAACTGGCTCCGCAAGAGCGCAGCGTGGGGCTGCTGTACGCGCAAGCGAACCTGCAAAACGGAAATGCAGTGCGTGCCGTGGCGCTGCTGGAACCGTTCGCGGCATCGGAAAGCGACGTGCCATTTCTCGTGACGTACAGCGACGCGCTGATGCGGGCGGGCCAACTGGAGCGCGCGAGCGGGGTGCTGGAGCGGCTGCTCCGGGAAAAGAACGAAGGGCTTACGCAATTTTTCGACCTTGCAGACCGCTACGCCGCCGCGGGACAAGACCAGAAAGCCACGACGGTCCTGCAAACGCTGAAGCGCCGCATGTTCGCGGACAAGCGGGAAAACGATTTCGCGACGATGATGGATGGATTGGGCACGAAATACCCGCACTCGCAAGGCCTGCTGGAATTCTGGGCCGGCATTCACAACGAACTGAACCGCGAAACGCAGTACTTCGAAGTGCTGATCAAGCTGTTCGACCTTTATCTGACCTCAGGAAATGTGAAAAAGGCAGCGGAGACTCTAGAACGGCTTGTGGACATTGATCCGTACGATTACCGGAACCAGGAGCGTCTGGAATCACTGCGCGGGCGCGTGGAGGACGCGTACGTGAACCGGCTGGCGAGCCGGCTCTTGAGTGCGGGTCAGGCCACGGGAGGACACGCACCCAGAACGGCGTCGCAGACATCCACTGTTCCACCCCCCAACACGGAAGAGGGGCGGCAGATGCAGGCCCTGGAAGACCTGATCGTGCAGACGGAGATCTTTCTTCAGTATTCGTTGCAGAGCAAAGCGCTGGAGCGACTGCAGAAGATTGCGGCCACGTTTCCCGGGGAAGAAGATCGAAATGCGCGGCTGGCGAACTTGTATCAACTGGCGAATTGGTGGCCGCGCGGAGCGCCAAAGGCCAAAGCGGAACCGGCGTCGGCGGCCAAGCCTGCAGTGCCAGCTCCGGCTCCGGAGGCTCAACCGGCGTCGATCACCACTCGGACCGGGGTTTATTCCGCGGAGACGCTGCGCGATCTCTCGAAAATTTCGGAAATCAATCAAAAGATTTTCCGGCAGCAGACGCCACGGGCGATGCTGAACACGGCGGTCAGCGAAGTCGGGGCCTATCTGCACGCCACACGTGCGCTGGCGGTAGTTGGGGCACCGGGCCGCCGTCCGGAAATGGCCGCGGAATACTGCGCGACCGGCCTGAAGCCCACGCCAGGAGCACAGGTGGTGCTGCTGCTGGCGCAGATGGAAAAAGTCGAGCCGGATCCACTGGGCGGACTGGTCCTCGAGGCTGCGGAGGGCTCGATTCTGCGCGATCTGAAGATGGAGACGGCGCTGGGAGTGACGATTACGGATAAAGAAACTCAGACGCCCGCGGGAATGCTGATCGCCGCGCATGCCGAAGACCACAAGTGGAAGCCCAACGAAGTTTATTTTCTGCAAGCCATTGGCGACCAGTTGTTGATGAGCGTGAGCCACACGCGGCTGCGGTCGCTGGTGCGGCGCATGGGCGTGTCGGATGAGCGCTCGGGCTTGCTGAGCCGCAGTTCGTATCTGAGCTGTTTGCTGACGGAAGCGGATCGCGCAAAAACGCAAGGGACGCCGCTCACGCTGACGATTCTGCAAATTGACCACGGCGCGGACATTTTGCGGCAGCATGGCGAATCGCCTCTGGAGCGTTTTTTGGAGCAATTGGCGCGGTCGCTCCAGTCGATCGTGCGGCAAAACGACGTGGCGGTGAAGTATACGTCGTGGTCGCTGGCGTTCATTTTGCCGGATACTGCTCTTGCCGGAGCGCAGAACTTAGCGGAAAAATTGCGGCGCGCTGCGGCGGGATTGCGGCCGCCGTGGGATTCCACGCAGATTACGCTGAGCGCGGGAATTGTCGAAGCGGTGGCCAAGCACGAGTACGAGAGCGAAGATATCGTGACGGACTTGATCAACCGCGCGGAACTCTCGATTGAAGAGGCAAGGAAGAGCGGCGGGGATACCGTGGTCACGCTGGAGACGCCAAAGCTGTGAAATCCAACCATTGACCATCAGTGGGTCAGCTCCTGAATATCGGAAACTCTAAAGAAATTCCATGGGCCGCGAGTTTCCGGGAATGGAAGCGGAGCGGTAGACTGTCACGTGTAGATTTCCCCAAAGTGAGGAAAATATGTTTCCGACCGATGTAGTGATTGTGGCGGGGGCGCGGACGCCGATGGCGCGGTATACAGGCGCGTTTTCGGACGTGAGCGCTATTGAACTAGCGGCGCATGCTTCGAAAGAAGCGATACGACGGTCCGGCGTGGATCCGGGCGAGTTGGATCACGCGATTTTTGGCAACGTGATGCAGACCAGCGCGGACGCCATTTACGGCGCGCGGCACGTGGGATTGAAAGCAGGACTGAAAATCGAGACGCCGGCGGTGACGGTGAACCGGCTGTGCGGCTCCGGGGTCGAAGCGATTGCGCAGGCGGCGCAGCGGCTGCTGCTGGGCGAGGCGACGATGGTGCTGGCGGGCGGAATGGAAAATATGACGCAGGCGCCGTTTGTGATTCGCGGGTTGCGCAATGGGTTGAGACTGGGCGGCGGAGCGCTGGAAGATTCACTGATGGCGGGGCTGACCGATACGTATTGCGGATTGCCGATGGCGCTGACGGCGGAAAAATTGGCGGAGCAGCACGGGATCACGAGAAAAGATGCGGATGCCTATGCGCTGAGGAGCCAGCAGGCAGCGGACGCGGCGTACAAGGCGTGCCGGATGAAGGAAGAGCTGGTACCGGTGGAAGTGAAGCAGGGCAAGAAGATTATCGTGGTGAGCGAAGACGATCACCGGCGGCCGGAAACGACGATGGAGACGCTGGATCAATTACCGCCATCGTTCAAGAAAGACGGAATCGTCACGGCAGGAAACGCCAGCGGGATCGTGGATGGAGCGGCGGCAGTCGTGGTGACGCGCGAAAAAACCGCGAAGGAGCGCAGGTTGAAGCCGGTGGGGCGGATTGTGTCGTGGGCGGTGGCGGGAGTCGATCCGAGCATCATGGGGATCGGGCCGGTGCCGTCTTCGCAGAGGGCACTGCAATTCGCTGGACTGACGCTGGAGCAGATGGACCGCGTGGAAGTGAATGAAGCGTTTGCCGCGCAATATCTGGCAGTGGAAAAGGTGCTGGGGCTGAAACGCGATAAGACCAACGTGAACGGTGGAGCGATCGCTCTGGGGCATCCGCTGGGAGCGAGCGGGACGCGGCTGGTGATTACGATTCTGAATGAGTTGCGACGAAATGGTTTGCAGTACGGGCTGGCGACGGCGTGCATTGGCGGCGGGCAGGGGATTGCGATGATTGTGGAAGCGATGAAGTAGAGCTAAATGACGCTACGGCCTAAAATGGCGGTGAACCGCCGCACTCCAAGAAGATTCTGATAAACTTTCCGTTCCCGGACGGGGGTTCGTCCGCGGTCTCTGCGAGGAAAAGCATGGCGATTCAAAAAGTGGGAGTCGTGGGGTGTGGGCTAATGGGCTCGGGCATCGCGCAGGTCGCTGCGGCGTCGGGATTTCAAACGGTGGTGCGTGAGGTGAACGCGGCGTTGGTGGAGAAGGGACTGACGGGAATCGAAAAGAATCTGAATCGGCTGGTAGAGAAGGGAACAATCAACGAGGCCGTGAAGGTAGAAATTCGCGGACGGCTGAAGGGCACCACGTCGATCGAGGACTTGAAGAGCTGTGACCTGATTATTGAAGCAATCATCGAGCAGCTTCCGGCGAAGCGGGAGCTGTTTGCTGCTCTCGATGCGATCTGTCCACCAGCCACGATTTTTGCGAGCAACACGTCTTCCCTGACGATTACCGAGATTGCGACGGCCACGAAGCGGTCGCAGCGATTCGTGGGGCTGCACTTTTTCAATCCCGTGCCAGTGATGAAGCTGGTAGAAGTGGTACGAACGATCGCAACGGATGAAGTGGTATATGAAGAAATGGTGGCTTTCGGCACGAAACTGGGCAAGACGCCGGTGCGGGCAAAAGACAGCACCGGGTTCATCGTGAACCGGTTGCTGGTGCCGTATCTGCTGGACGCCATTCGCGCGCTGGAGGAAGGCGTAGGGTCGATCGAGGACATCGATAATTCCATGAAGCTCGGCTGCGGACATCCGATGGGGCCACTGACGCTGCTGGATTTTGTGGGCCTCGATACGACGTATTACATCTCGCAAATCATGTTTGACGAATTCAAGGAGAGGCGATTTGCCGCCCCTCCGTTGCTGAAGCGCATGGTGCTGGCAGGATGGAATGGACGGAAGTCGGGGCGGGGATTTTACGATTACACGGATCCGCAGAAACCGAAGGCGATGAAATTCTAGCGGGGAGTTAAGAGAAAAAGATAACGCAGAGACGCAGAGCGGAGAAGCAGAGAGACAAGATGGCTTACGAAAATTTGTTGTACCAAAAAAGAGACGGGATTGCGTACATCACCTTCAACCGGCCGAAGGTGCTGAACGCGCTGAACCGGAAGACGATTGAAGAATTGCATCACGCGTTGCTCGACGCGCGCGATGATGAGAGCGTCCGTGTGCTGATTTTGACGGGCGCCGGAGAAAAATCGTTCGTAGCGGGAGCGGACATCAGCGAACTGGCGCTGCAAACTCCGGTGAAGGGAAAAGAATTTTCGCTTTACGGGCAGAGCGTCTTCCATTTGCTGGAAACGATGGGGAAGCCATCGATTTGCGCGATCAACGGATTTGCGCTGGGCGGCGGATGTGAAATGGCTCTTACGTGCACGATTCGAATCGCCAGCAAGACGGCGAGGCTGGGGCAGCCGGAAGTGAAGCTGGGAATCTTGCCGGGCTATGGCGGTTCGCAGCGGATGGCGCGGCTGTGCGGCAAAGGCGTGGCGCACGAACTCTGCCTGACCGGCGAAATGATCACCGCGGACGAGGCATTGCGAATCGGCCTCGTGAATCATGTTTATGAGCCGGCGGAGCTGCTTCCCGCCGCGGAAGCGATGGCGATGAAAATCATTGCCAATGGGCCGCTGGCCGTGAAGTTCGCGATGGAAGCGATCGAGCAAGGCGTGGAGATGCCCCAAGAAGAAGGGCTGTTCCTCGAGGCGACACTCTTTGGCGTGGCCTGCGCGACGGAGGATATGCGCGAGGGGACCAAGGCATTTTTGGAGAAAAGGCCGCCACAATTCAAGGGGAAATAGGGGAAGTAAATGAGGTACAGGAAGTAGAGGAGCAGAAACAGCAAGGCTGCGGTGCGATAAGGCGATGGCGGAGAAATTACAGCCCGGGAAAATAAATGGAGGACTCAGCGCAGAAGGACTGCGATTTGGCATTGTCGTGAGCAGATTCAATAGTTTCATCACGGAAAGGTTGTTGTCCGCTGCGGTGGATGCGCTGGAGCGCGCGGGTGCGGGAAGCAAGGATGTGGACGTGGTACACGTTCCGGGCTCATTCGAATTGCCGCTGGCGGCGAAGAAACTGGCGGCGACGGGAAAGTACGACGCACTGATCGCCATCGGATGCATCTTGCGCGGCGCTACCGCGCATTACGATTACGTCTGCTCCGAGACCTCGCGCGGGTTGCAGCTCGCGCAGCTGGATATCGGGGTGCCGATTATTTTCTGCGTGCTGACATGCGACACCCTGGAGCAGGCCATCGATCGCGCGGGTCTGAAGGGTGGGAACAAGGGATTCGAAGCGGGGCTGGCGGCGATCGAAATGGCACGACTCTCCCACAAGCTGCGCATGGCCCAGGCGAAGCCGGCGCCGACCGGAAAGCCGCGGCGCAAGTAACGTGTCGCTCCGCACCAAGGCGCGCGAATTTGCCATGCAGATGTTGTTTCAGTGGGACATGAGCCAGCAGGATTTTGCCAAGCTGGAGGCGAAATTCTGGAGGAGCGCCAAAGCTGCGGACAGGACGCGCGCGTTTGCGAATCAACTCTTTGAGGGTGCGGCAAAGGAAGTGGGCGCGCTTGACGAGATGATCGCGAAGCATTGCGAACATTGGCGGTTCGAACGGCTCGCGGCGATTGACCGGGCGATTTTGCGGCTGGCAATTCACGAAATGGGTGCGGCAGAGACGCCGCCAAAGGTGATCCTGAACGAAGCCGTCGAGCTAGCGAAGAAATTCTCTTCTGAAGAGTCCGGAGCGTTCGTCAACGGCGTCCTCGACTCCGTCCATAAGTCATTATAACTAAAGTAATTAGCCATTCCTCAGCCCCCTCTAACCCTCCAAATAGAGCATTCGGCATGGCCGCAAAACTTTTAGACGCGGCGTGTGTTTGATTTCCTAAGTGTGGTGGTGACTCCAGGAATGAACTCACGAGGAGAGAACATGATGAAGGCAGAATTCGTGGTCCGACGAGGTGTGCTCGCAGTTGCATTTGCCGGTTTGCTCGCTGGAGGCATATACGCCCAGGATCCCACTCCGCAGCAACAAGACACCCAGAACGACAAGAAAGACATCCGGCAGGATAAAAAGGATCTGGCGAAAGATCGTGCGGATCGCAACGCCGATCAGCGCGACATCAACCACCATAAGCGCGATCTGGCCAGGGACCGTGTCGACCGCAATCAGGACCAGCGGGACATCAATCACGACCGCCGCGATTTGAACAAAGACCGCACGGACCGCAATGCCGATCAACGCGACATCAACAAGGACAAGTCACAGCTTGCCAGCGACGTGAAGAATTATGGGGCCAACAGCTCGCAAGCACAGGCAGATCGCAAAGACCTGCGCGCCGATCGCGTCGACCGGAACAAGGACCAGCGCGACATCAATCACGACCGCCGCGATCTGAACAAAGACCGTGTGGACCGCAACGCAGACCAGCGCGACATAAACCACGACAAGCGTGACTTGGCGAAGGACCGCAAGGATCGGAATCACGACCAGAAGGACATCAACAAAGACAAGAAGGATCTGCGCAAGGACCGCAAAGACCTGCGGCACGACAGGCGCGGACACTGAGAGACGCATCAGTTCTTGGTGGTCGGTTTTTAGTCAGAGCAAAAGGGAGGCCGCTCGAAATACCGGGCGGCCTTCTTCTTTTTTGCAGCGACAGAAGCCCTATTAGATTCGAATCGTGCCTTCAAACACCTTGACAGCGGCGCCGCTGACGCGAGGGACAAGTTTCTTGCCGGATTGCGTCACTTCCACTTCCAAGTGGCTGGGACGGCCCATTTCCGCGCCTTGTAGAATGTTCAGCGTGTGGCCTGGGACGAGCTTCCCGCGACGGACGAGATACGCGCCGAGGGATCCAGCCGCCGAGCCGGTTGCCGCGTCTTCGTAGAGTTCCCAGGGCAACATGCCACGCGAGAAGGCTTTGCCGTTTCCCCCTAGGGCAAAGCAATAGGCCATGGTGGCATTCTTGCCCTGCAGTTTTCCAAGCTCGATCATATTCATAGCGATCTTGCCGAGCGCCGCGCGATTGCGGAGCGGGACCATGAGATTGAAGATGCCGGTGGATACAAATTCAGGCTCAAGTTTCGGGTCGAAATCTTTTGGCGAGAGTCCGAGCGCAGCGGCCAGTTTTTTCTTGTCGATCTTCGCGGGTTTGAAGACCGCCTCCCGCTGCGTCATGGTGACACGTTGCGGACGACCGCCCTTAAAACGGATTTCCACCGGCAGAACCCCCGCCCCGGTCTGCTGAAGAACGTGAACGCCGCCTTCCTGAGCGGGAACCACGCCAAGCTCCGCGAGCAGGAACCAGGTTCCAATGACGGGATGCCCGGCGAGCCTCAATTCTTCCTTTGTGGTGAAGATACGCAGGCGGGCCAGGGCTTCTTCTTCCGTCGGTTTCTGGACGAAAACGGTCTCGGAGAGATTCATCTCGCGCGCAATAGCCAGCATTTCATCGTCGGAAAGCTCATCGCCATCGGTAAAAACGGCGAGCGGATTGCCCTCGAATCGCGTGCTGGTAAAAACGTCGAGTGTGTAGAAGCGATGTTCCATGGCGCGGAGCAGTTCGCCGCTAGAGCGGATGCCGGTTCAAATGCGCTCGAGCTCGGCGACGGTCCTTTCATTGGTGACGTTCCCGGTATTTAAAGTCGATTTTGGCTCGATCAGCACGATGTGCGTTTCTTCGTCAGCGACGGGACAATGCTCGACGCCGCGCGGCACGATGATGAATTCGCCTTCCTTGATCACGGCTTCATGATCCCGAAACTTCATCCGCAAGGTGCCTTTGACGACCAGGAAGAGTTCGTCCTCGTTCTCGTGATGATGCCAGACGAAATCACCCTTGACTTTGACCGCCTTGAGGTAGCAGTCGTTCACCTCGCCGATGATGCGCGGTTTCCAATGATCGGAGAAGAGACTGAATTTTTCCTTCAGATTGACCGTGTTCATGAATTCACCAAGAGCTGATGCTAGAGATTGTGAACGATTTGTGTTACTGTTTCGAGAACGCGTTGCGTCGTTTCCGCCTTGGCCGTCTCGGAGTAAATGCGAAGCACGTTCTCGGTGCCCGACGCGCGCACCATCACCCAGCCCGTTTCGTCAAGATACAGCTTGATGCCATCCAGGTCCTCGCGGCGCACGATCGGAAGATCCAGGATACGGCTGAGCCTGCCATCTGCGAAATGAACGATGACTTTTTCTTTCTGGCTGGGCCTGAGTTCGAGATCAACGCGGCCGTAGTGAAATTCGCCAAATTCCGCGTGCAGCGCCGCGAGCAATTCCCCGAGGGATTTGCCGTGCCAAGCCATCAATTCCGCGAGGAACAGAGCGGAGACCGTGGCGTCGCGCTCGGGGAGGTAGAGACTGGTGCCGATGCCTCCGCTTTCTTCGCCACCGATCAAAATGTCCTGCTCCAGCATCAATTCGCAGATGTATTTGAAGCCGATAGGAACTTCGTGGAGTTTGCGGCCGAATTTTGCGGCAAGTTTGTCGATGAGTTTGGTGACAGAAAAAGTCTTTGCGATATCTCCCGCGAGATTGCGAGTTCCAGCAAGATGCCAGACGAGCAGAGCAAAAATCTGGTGTGGATTGACGAAAGCACCGCTGCGGTCAATGGCGCCAATGCGGTCGCCGTCGCCATCGGCGCAGAAGCCGGCATCGTATTTCCCTTTGACCACGGCCTGCCGTAACGCCTCGATATGAGGCTCAATCGGCTCGGGATGGACGCCGCCGAAGCGCGGATCGCGCGTCCCGCGAATTTCGTCGCAGGGAATGCCGTTGCGCCGGAACAGCTCGGGTAATAAGCCGGCGGCCGATCCGTGCATGGGATCAAAGATGAAGCGGAGCTTGGCGCCGCGGAGACGCTTCCAGTCCACTAGTTTTTCGAGAGCTTCGAGATAAGGCGCGCGAGGCTCGAGGGAGTGGATCAATTCCTTCTGTGGCGGAAGAGGCGGCACACCCTTCTGTAAGACAACTTCGAGTTCCTTTTCAATTTGCGCGACGATGGAAGGCAGGGCGCTGCTCCCGTAGCTTGCTTTGTATTTGATGCCGTTCCAGCGGTAGGGATTGTGACTCGCAGTGATGACGATGCCCCCCGCGGCATTCTGGTGCTTCACCAAAAAGGAAATCGTTGGTGTCGGACAGGGCTTGTCCGCGAGCCACACCGGAGTTCCGGACGCGCTGATGACTTCAGCGACCGCGGCGGCTATGCGATCCGAAGCATAGCGGTGGTCGTAGCCTACGATCATGCCCTTGCGCGCGTCCTCGCCGCGAACCACGTAGCGCGCGATGGCGTGCGCCACGATGCTCGCGTTCGCGAAAGTGAAATCCTCCGCGATCACGCCACGCCAGCCGTCCGTGCCAAATCGAATCTCAGTCACGGCTTCCGAGTATATGCGAAAGTCGGGTGGCCCCAACAGCCGCATTGGCCTGCTCTACAGGAGATCTTTTCGTTTCTGCTCTTCAAACCATTTCACGATTTTGGCGACGTCCTGGGCGCGATCACGGGGACAAATGAGCAGCGCATCGGACGTTTCCACGACGACGAGATCGCGGACGCCGATAGCCGCGACGAATTTCGACGGGGACCACAGGAAGTTGCCCTCGGCGTCAAGCGCATGGCCTGCCCCCGCGAGCACGTTCTCGCCGCTTTTCGTGGCGAGAAGTTCGTACACCGCCGCCCAGGAGCCGATGTCGCTCCAGCCAATTTCCGCGGGAATCAAAAAGACACGCGGCGGACCTTCCGTGCGCGTGGCCGGTTCCAGCACCGCGTAATCCACGGAAATACTGTCAAGTTTTTGATACATGGCGCGGAGCTGCCGCTCGTAACCGCGTTTGCCGATCAAAGTCGCCAGCGTTTCCAGAGCGGCATGAGTCTTCGGCAGAAAGCTTTTTAGGTTTTCAAGGAACGTGGAAACGCGCCAGAAGAACATGCCGGCGTTCCAGTGGTATTTGCCGGAAGCGACGTATTCCACAGCAAAGGGCAGCGCAGGTTTTTCCGTGAAGCGCTTCACAGCAAATACCGGAAACCCTTTGGTGGCAATCGACTCGCCCATGCGTTCAATGTAACCGAAACCAGTCTCCGGGCGGATTGGAGGGATGCCGAGAACGACCATGCGCCCGGGTTCGCGGGCGACGTCCAGCGCAGCGGAGACGATCTCGCGGTATTTTTGCGGCTGAGCAATATAGTGATCTGCGGGCAGAACCGCGAGCAAGGCATCGCCGCCCGTTGCTTGGCGGACATGAATTGCTGCCAGCCCGATTGCGACGGCAGTGTTCAACCCCTTCGGCTCGATCAGCACGCGCCTGCGTGACGCCGCTGGGACTTGCTTGCAAACGGCCGCAGCTTGCTCCGCGTTCGTGACCGTCCAGATGCGCTCCGCAGGGATCAAAGGGCGCAGCCGCGCGACGGTCTGCTCCAGCATCGTGTCCTTGCCGATGATATTCAAAAGCTGCTTCGGCGTGCGCGTGCGGCTGCGCGGCCAGAAGCGCGTGCCGCGCCCTCCCGTGAGGATCACCGCATGTGGAATCAGTTTTTCGCTGGGCATCGAAGATCTTTCCTAATCGAAAATGATTTGCGAGAGGACTGCTGCGGAGATCCCTCCGCGATGTAATTCCGCACGCAGGGCAGCAAGATCCGGAACAAACGACCGGACGAGAGCAGTAGGCGTTACCGGATGGACTTCCACGCGGCCCTGTGACGCAGGCACGATCCAGCATTCGCCGCGAAGATAGCGCGTGGCGCTGTCTGGCCAGGCTAGGCTTCCCGTACCATCCAGAATCACCAGGACTTCAAATCGTGCGGGATCGACCGGAATTTCGCATTTCACTGAACATTCCCAGCGCTCAGTGGCGAAGTGGCGGCAAGCCGCTAACAACGAGCGTGAAGCGCCCTCGGCGTGAAGGGGCAAAGGATTCACCTTGCCGCCATCGCGGGATCCGAATTTCATGACCTCCAGCGCCTTTTCGATGTGCAGTTCGCGCGGCTTGCCCTGTGCGTCGACGCGCCTGTAATCGTAAACCCGGTAGGTCAAGTCTGAGTATTCCTGGACTTCACACAGAACCATGCCAGGACCGATGGTGTGCGGAGTGCCAGCCGGGACAAAAAATGTATCGCCCGCTTGCACGGGGTGGGGCACGAAAAGACCTTCGAGAGTATTTTCCTGGAGGGCTCTGAGAAATTTCTCTTTGGTTGCTCCAGGTTTTAGGCCAACGAGAACAAGGGCGCCGGGTTCTGCCGAAACAACGTGCCACATTTCCGTTTTTCCGCAGCCGCCAGCCGCTTGTTCATGAGCGACAGCGTAAGCGTCGTCGGGGTGCACCTGGATGGAGAGCTTGTCGTTCGGAAAAATAAACTTGATGAGGATGGGAAAATCGCCTGGCTCCGTGAAACGTGTGCCGCGCCATTCGGGCGGCATCTCCCGCCACGCTTCGCCAAAGGTCTTGCCGGTAAAGGGGCCGGAAACAACTTTACAATCGACGCCGGTGAGCCAGACTTCACCGATCGGTTCCTGCAAGTTTGATTTCTCAGGATACAGAGGAGCCAGCGAGCGCGCTCCCCAGATACGCGGTACGAACATCGGCTCGATGCGAAACGGCTCAGGATTCACGGGTTACACGGCGGCTTCCGCGCGCGCAAAAAAACGCTCCAGGCGGCGCAGTCCTTCTTCGATGCGTTCGATGGAGGTGGCGTAGGAAAGACGCAAATAGCCCGGCGCCCCAAAGGCTTCTCCGGGGACGACCGCGACACGCGCTCTCTCGAGAAGCATCTTCGAGATTTCCGTGCAGGATTTCGCCAGCGCCGGCCCGCCTGCGCCGTTCGAAAGATGGGCGGATATGTTAGGAAACGCATAGAAAGCGCCGCCAGGCCATTCGCAAGTCACGCCGGGAATGGCGCACAGGCCTTCGACAATGCGTTTGCGCCGCCGCCCGTATTCGGCCAGCATCACGGGAACGGTTTCCATCGTTCCGCGCATGGCTTCGAGTGCGGCATATTGCGCAATGGAAGTGGGGTTCGACGTGGATTGGCTCTGCAATTTGATCAGCGCCTGGATCAGTGCTTCGGGCCCGAGCGTGTAGCCGATGCGCCAGCCGGTCATCGCAAAAGTTTTCGAGACCGAGCCGATGATGATGACCTTTTCCTTCGAGCCGGGCGCACTGGCAATCGAATACGGCTTGTGCGGTTCATAGGTGAAGTGCGAATAGCACTCGTCACCCATGAGCCACACGTTGTGCTTTTTGCAGACCGCGAGGATCCGTTGGTACTCATCCGGAGGAACGACGCCGCCCGTCGGGTTGCATGGCGAATTCACGATCAGGAGCTTTGTTCTCGGCGTGATGGCTTTTTCGATCGCCGCATCCCGCACGCTGAAACCCTCTTCGGGACGCGTCTCCACAAGAACCGGCGTTCCGCCCGCGTACTTCACGATGTCCGGAAAACTCACCCAGTAGGGAGAAGGAATGATCACTTCGTCGCCCTGCTGGATGAGCACGCTCATGACATTGAAGATGGAATGCTTGCCGCCGACGCTGACCACGCATTCTTTCGCTTCGTACGTCGAGCCGAGCTCCCGCTTGTGCCAGGTGCAAATAGCTTCGCGCAACGGCATGATGCCGCTCGCGGGCGTGTACTTCGATTTGTTCTCTTCTATGGCCCGGATTGCTGCCATCTTGATGTGGTCCGGGGTTGGGAAGTCCGGCTCGCCGGGACCGAAATCGGCAATGTCGACGCCGCGCGCTTTCAGCTTGTCCGCTTCGGCGATGACTGCGGCGGTGGGCGAGATTTGGATGCGGTTGATGCGGTCCGTTAGTTGCACGCTGGCTCCTCGGGGAGAGTTTACACTGACTGTTGACAGTTTACCGTCAGGGGAGGAAAGGACAAATACCGAATTGGCCTGATCCGAATTTCGTCTGCCTCACAAGCTAGTCCGCAGGGCAGACTAAATTGGGTCCATTTGCAAACTAGTTTGCGGCGCAAACCAAATTTCCCAATCCCATTCGATTGCTGGTCTGGAATCCAACCTTCTGTAATCAGGAGACTTAGCCCTGAATTCGACCTTCGCAAATCAAGAAACCTTTGCGCGCAGCCGCTGCTCGACTATGGCGGGCACTAACCCCTCCAACGAGCCACCGTGCTGCGCGATCTCGCGCACCAGCTTGGAACTCAAGTAGCTGTACGGCTCCCCGGGCAGCATGAAGACCGTTTCCAGGCGCGGCTCGAGCTTGCGGTTCATCAGCGCCATCTGCAGTTCGTATTCGTAATCCGAAATGGCGCGGATGCCGCGGAGAATGACTCCCGCACTGCGCTTGCGTGCATAGTCGACCAACAATCCCTCGAAGACGTCTACTTCCACGTCGGCCCACTTTTTTGTGACTTCGCGCAACATCTCGACACGCTCGGGAACGCTGAACAACGGCTGCTTTTCCGTATTCCGCAGCACCGCAACAATCAAGAGATCAAACATCTTCTTACCCCGCTCGATCAGATCCAGGTGGCCGTTGGTGACCGGGTCAAACGAGCCCGGATAAATGGCAATCGATGTTTTCATTGAAGATTCATCAGTGGCTCAAGGCCACCGCTATTCTAACCTACGCTGGCAAGGGCGCGGCTTGCAAACTTGTGGACAACCAATGCGGCCGGTTTCGTCATTCTACAAATCCTCTTCGCAGGAGGACGGAGATGTGACAGTATGCGTTAGTCGGTGCTACATAGCAGCACGAAATGGTATGAATCCTAAGCGGGAAGGATTAACCCAGACCATGATTCTGAATTCAGATGGGAGAGGTTTTGGCTTGGTTTTTCTGTGCCTGCTTTTGCTCCCGAAATTAACCACGGCTCAACAGCTGACGCTGAACCTTACGCCTATGCCCGTGAGTGTGCAGGCGGGAACCGGAAGCCTGCGCGTGGACTCTTCCTTTTCCGTGGCGCTAGCCGGACACACCGAACCGCGCCTCGAGCGGGCCGTGGAGCGATTTCTGCAGCAGCTTGCGCGTCAAACGGCCCTTCCCTTGAGCCTCAAACCAGCTAAGACGCCGCAGGCGACACTGATCATTCGGACCGATCACGCCAGCAAAGAAATTGAGGAAGTTGACGAGGACGAATCCTATGTCCTGGAAGTGAGCACAGCGGGCGCAAAGCTCACCGCGCCCACGCCCCTGGGCGCGGTGCATGGCTTACAGACTTTTCTTCAACTGGTCGATATTTCGCCTGACGGGTTTGCCGCGGCCGCGGTCGCCATTCAAGACAAGCCGCGTTTTCCGTGGCGCGGACTAATGATCGATTCCGCGCGCCATTTCATTCCCGTCGAAGTGATTCGGCGCAATCTGGACGGCATGGAAGCAGTGAAGATGAATGTGTTTCATTGGCACCTCTCGGAAAACCAGGGCTTCCGTGCCGAGAGCAAGAGATTGCCGAAACTGCATGAGTTGGGCTCCGACGGCTTGTACTACACGCAGGAAGAAATCCGCGACCTGATTGCCTATGCGCGCGATCGCGGCATCCGCGTCGTACCGGAATTCGATCTGCCGGGCCACAGTACGGCGTGGTTTGTCGGCCACCCCGAACTGGCGAGCGGGCCGGGGCCGTACCAGATCGAGCGCCGCTGGGGTGTTTTCGATCCGGCCTTCGATCCCACGAGCGAACGGACCTACAGATTCCTTGACGAGTTCATCGGAGAGATGGCGAAACTCTTTCCGGATCAGTTTTTTCACGTTGGCGGCGACGAGGTGAATGGCAAGCAATGGGACGCGAACCAGCAGATTCAGGAGTTCATGCGCGCGCACGGCATCAAGAACAACCAGGCGCTGCAAGCCTATTTCAACAAGCGGCTCCAGGCCGTCGTTGAGAAGCATGGCAAGAGCATGATTGGCTGGGACGAGATTCTGGATCCCAGTCTGCCCAAAGACATCACCATCCAATCCTGGCGCGGCCCGGCTTCGCTCGCTGCCGCCGCAAAGCAGGGTTATCGCGGGCTCCTTTCGAACGGCTATTACCTTGACCTGGGCTGGCCCGCTGCCCGCCATTACGCGGTCGATCCCATGAGTGGGGACGCCGCAAATCTTTCGCCGGAAGAGAAACAGCGGATTCTCGGTGGCGAGTCTTGCATGTGGTCCGAGTACGTCAATGCGGAAAATGTGGATTCGCGCATCTGGCCCAGAAACGCCGCCATTGCCGAGCGTTTGTGGTCGCCGGAAGAAGTCCACGATCCCGCTTCGATGTACACGCGTCTGGATTCCATCAGTGCACGGTTGGAATGGCTGGGACTCACTCACCGGACGTATTACCGCCGCATGCTCCAGCGCATTGCGGGATCCGCCGCGACTCCCGATGAGTTCACCGCACTGCGGACGCTCACAGATTTGGTTGAACCGGTGAAAGATTACACCCGCCAACAGACCGCCCTGGCTGAGGCAACCAGTCTCACCCCGATGAACCGTGTGGTTGACGCCGTGCCGCTGGAAAGCGACACCGGAAGACGCTTCGGCGAACTTGTGGACAAATTTGTCTCCACCTCCTGTCTGGATGCGGAGATCGAGGCTCGCCTTCGGACACACCTTCTCCTGTGGCGCGACAATGACGCCAAGCTCCAGCCACTGGCGCAGCGCTCTCTCCTCGTTCAGGAGGTGGCGGGGCGCTCGCAAGACCTTTCGGCGCTTGCCTCGGCGGGACTTTCGGCGCTCCACGCCGTCTCAAAGAGGCAGCCCGCACCGGATACATGGAAGGTCCAGCAGTTCGCCATAATGGAGCAACTGAAGAAACCAAAAGCCCAGTTACTTCTGATTCCCATACCGGCAGTGCAGAAACTTGTAGAGGCGGCTGCTTCCGGCGGGGCGTGCGTTGGTGCCAAGCAATGAAACGAAACGTGAAGTCAGGGATTTACCCGTTCGGCTGGAGTTTGCGCAGGTGGCTGCTATAAGTAGCCTTGCCCAAAGAATCTTCTCAAATACGACCAATTTAGTCTTAGTATAAGTTATAAGAAATAAAGGATTTGTATGGTAAATTTAGCAAAACTTCTAGGTTGACTTTTAGCCTCCCCAGGATTATAGTGTATGTGCGACTGATTCGGTCGTATATTTGAGGAGCTTCCAGCAAGCGTTGGAGCGATGTTCAAGCTTTCCAAGAGGGCTGATTACGGGTTGATTGCCGTGAAGCATTTGGCCATGCACCGAAGGGAGCATGCCTGTAGCGCCAACGAGATCGCGGAGGAGTACGGCATTTCCTCAACGCTGATGGCGAAAGTGCTTCAGAAGCTGGCCCACAATTCGCTGGTGGCGGCAAAGCACGGTTCGAGCGGGGGCTACCAGTTAGCGAAGGAGCCTACACAGATTAGCGCGCTGGATGTCATTTCGGCCATCGATGGCCCGGTGCTGATCACTTCGTGCGTCACGAACCACGGGAATTGCGACGCGACGGAACGGTGCTCGGTCAAAGAGCCGCTGCGCCGGGTCAATGAGAGCATTTTGAGTGTATTGGGCTCGGTTACAATTGCGCAGATGAGTGAAGATCCGCACGAGCCCACACTGGTGGCATTGAGAACGTAGGAGAAGAGGAAACATGGCTGTCAAACTGCCGATTTACATGGACAATCACGCGACCACGCCGGTGGATCCGCGCGTCGTCGAAACGATGCTGCCGTATTTCACCGGAAAATTCGGCAACGCCGCCAGCCGCAACCACTCGTTCGGCTGGGCTGCGGAAGAAGCCGTGGAAAACGCGCGCCAGCAAGTTGCCTCGCTGATCAATGCCACGGCGAAGGAGATCATCTTCACCAGCGGTGCCACGGAGTCCGACAACTTGATGATTAAGGGCATCGCGGAGATGTTCCGTGAAAAAGGCAATCACATCATCACTCAGGCCATCGAGCACAAAGCGGTCCTGGATACTTGTAAGAACCTGGAGAAGCATGGCTTCGAGGTGACCTATCTCCCGGTTCAGCACGATGGACGCATCAGTCTCGACGATCTGAAGGCCGCGATTAGGCCAAAGACGATTTTGATCACCATTATGTATGCCAACAACGAAATTGGCGTGATCAACCCGATCGCGGAAATCGGCAAGATTGCCAAGGAACACGGTATCTTTTTCGCGGTGGATGGCGTCCAGGCCGTAGGCAAGATTCCGGTCGACGTCCAGAAGGACAACATCGACCTCCTGGCTATCAGCGCGCACAAGATTTACGGGCCTAAGGGCGTGGGCGCCTTGTACGTTCGCCGCCGCAATCCCCGCGTGCAACTCTCCGCCATTATCGACGGCGGTGGCCACGAACGCGGCATGCGTTCTGGGACGCTGAACGTGCCCGGCATCGTAGGTCTTGGCAAGGCCTGTGAGATCGCGCAGAAAGAAATGCCTGAGGAAGGCGCCCGGTTGCGCGCGCTGCGCGACCGCCTGAAGGCCGGGCTGGAGGCCAAGCTGGACGAGGTTTACGTCAACGGTTCGTTGGAGCACCGCCTGCCCAACAACCTCAACATGAGCTTCGCCTACGTTGAGGGCGAATCGCTCCTCATGGGCATCAACGATGTCGCGGTTTCCAGTGGTTCTGCTTGCACTTCGGCAACCCTTGAGCCCAGCTACGTACTCAAAGCATTAGGTGTTGGCGAGGACCTCGCCCACACCTCGATTCGATTCGGCCTCGGTCGTTTCAATACGCAGGAGGAAGTGGACTACGTTATCGACAAGATGGTGCAGGTGGTCACCAAGCTGCGCGAGCTATCTCCACTTTACGAGATGGCCAAAGAGGGAATCGATATCTCAAAAATGAAATGGCAAACCGCCTAAAGGATTGAATCACAGATCATGGCAAATGAAGGAACAATTCGCATTCATCGCTCGATCGGAGGCACCGGCGCGGCATTTCGCGTGGCGTTCGTGCCTTACGACGGGGAAAAGGAAGACGCCGCCGGAGGCGAACGCTCGTTCCGCGAGCTTCAGCAGGTCCGCGCATTTCTCAAAATGCTCGGACTTGGTGCGGAATACATCAAGGACGCTCTTCGGCAGCTGACCGCGGGCCGCTCGGCATCCGTGCCGAACGTTTCGCTCTCGGACAAGGCCGTGAAAAGCGCGGGTTTCGTAAATCTCGTGGATCTGGCAAGGAGCAACGGGTAATGGCATACAGCGACAAAGTAGTGGATCACTACAACAATCCGCGCAACGTCGGCAGCCTCCCCAAGACCGACCCCAACGTCGGCACGGGTCTCGTCGGCGCGCCGGAGTGCGGCGACGTGATGAAGCTGCAGATGAAGATCAATCCGGAGACGCAGGTCATTGAAGAAGCGAAGTTCAAGACCTTCGGCTGCGGGTCGGCCATCGCCAGCTCCTCGCTCGCTACCGAATGGGTGAAAGGCAAGACGGTCGATGAGGCACTCGCGATCAAGAACACGGATATCGTGCGCGAGCTCTCGCTTCCTCCGGTGAAGATTCACTGTTCGGTGCTTGCCGAGGACGCCATCAAAGCCGCCATCGGCGACTGGAAGAAGAAGCACGGCGTGGAAGTGCTGATCTCCGAGAAAGCCTCGCACTAAAGCCAAGCCTGCGACGCTGTCTCCAGTTTGTCATCCTAAACGCATCCGATGAGGATGCGTGAAGGATCTCAACGGAACCAGTCGCCGGCCGCTTTTCCGTTGAAGAGGAATTTGCATGGCAACAGAAGTCGAAAGTCCGAGCATCGCGAAGATCCACCTGACCGAGCGTGCCGCACGGCAAATCCGTGTGCTGCTCGAAAAGGAAGGTGTGTCTCCGGATGTTGGCGGGCTGCGCGTCGGTGTGCAGGGCGGTGGCTGCTCGGGTCTGTCCTATGCCATGCGCCTCGATACCCAGCCTCGTGATCGCGACAAGATTTTCGAAGAGCATGGCGCGCGCATCTTCGTTGACCCGAAAAGTTATCTGTACCTGAGCGGCACGACGCTGGAGTACGAAGAGACGCTCATGCGCCAGGGATTTGTGTTCCAGAATCCCAACGCGGCGCGGAACTGCGGCTGCGGCAGCTCTTTTACGGCCTAGGAGAACAGGCGTTCGCCTGTTCCCCGGTCAAACGCGGCGCAGGCTGGAGCCGGACAAGTGGTTGGCAGCCGCACCCGCCAGCCACTTTTTTTGTGCCCGCAGGCGGGGGAATGAATGCCGCACTTGCTTTTGATCTGGCTTGTAATTCTGATTCTCGCGCGTGAAGAGCTTTTGCTGGACGTCTTCCTAAATTGGAAATGGTTTCAGACACTGGGAAAACGCAAAAAGCGATTTGAATAGTTCAGATGAGCATTTCGTCTACATCCACGAATCCGCCGCTGGTCTGCTGGAACTGCCACGAGCGCACGCTGGGCACGCACTTTTGCCCGAGTTGCGGCAAGCTGCTGCAGTTGCCGCAGAGGATCGACTATTTCGCTCTGTTTGAAATGCCGCGCAAACTCTGGATCGAGATGAACGGCCTGGAGCAGAAATTCCTGCAGCTCAGTTGGAAACTGCATCCCGACAATTTTGTCAACGCGACAGAGCAGGAGCGTGAACTGTCGCTCAAGCGCAGCTCCGAGTTAAACGATGCCTACCGCACGCTGCGCGATCCCGTCTCGCGCGTCGAGTATTTGCTGGCCATCGAAGGCGAACGCAAGGAAGGGGAGAAGAAGCAGCAAGCCCCGCCCGAATTGCTTGAAGAAGTATTTGAGCTCAATGAATCGCTGGATGAATTGCGCGAAGCGAAGGCCGCAGGAGAGGATCTCGCAGAACTGAAAGCCGGCCTCGAATCCGCTGAAAAGAATTTTCAGGAAAAGCTTGGCGAAGTCGACAAGCAACTCCAAGCCGCCGCGCACAAGTGGGACGCCGCTCTCCAGGGCGACGCCGCCACGCGAAAAAAGATCATGGCGCGCCTTAACGAGTTACTGAATCGCCGTTCGTATATCCGGAATCTAGTGACGAACGTTGCCAAGGAATTGGCAGAGGTTTGATCGAAGACATGGGCAGAATCGTCGGAATCGATCTGGGAACAACCAACAGCCTCGTCGCGTACGCCGATCCGCAAACGGGCCAGCCGAAGTGTATCCCGGGTCCCTACGGCGACACCCTCTGCCCTTCGGTTGTGAGCCTTGATCCCGATGGCGCCATCATCGTTGGCGAACCCGCTCGCCGCCGCCTGCTGACGCAACCGGAGCGCACCATTTACTCCGTGAAGCGCCTCATGGGCCGCGGCCCCGCGGATGTTCAGGACGAATTGCGACTCTTTCCGTTCCGCATCGATCCCGCGAACAAAAATGTCATCCGTGTGCTGCTTGGCGATAAAGTTTTTACTCCGCCGGAAATTTCCGCCTTCATTCTTCGTGAGCTGAGAAACTGGGCGGAGGCTTATTTTGGCGAACCCGTGGATCGCGCCGTCATCACCGTCCCCGCTTACTTCAACGATGCCCAACGCCAGGCTACCAAGGATGCCGGGAAAATCGCCGGCCTCGAAGTTCTGCGCCTCGTGAACGAACCCACCGCTGCGGCGCTGGCCTACGGCCTCCACGAAAAGCAGCGCGGCCGCGTCGCGGTCTACGATCTCGGCGGCGGCACGTTTGACATTTCCGTCCTGAAGCTCATCTCCACCAGCGAGGGCGACATCTATCAGGTACTCTCGACCAACGGCGACACCCACCTCGGGGGCGACGACATCGACAATTTGCTCCAGGCCTTTGTCCACGAGCAGATTCTCCGGCACGACCGCATCGATTTTTCGCCGCACGGCGAACTGGCGCAGGAACTCCGCAAGGCTCTCATCGAAGTGAAGCATCGGCTTTCTGAATCCGAGACCGCGATACTCCACTTTCCCTTGCCGGACGGAAAAGTCTTTACGCATGAATTTACCCGCGGCGAATTCGAGGCGCTTATTCGGTCCGTCGTGGACCGCACCATAGGGCCCGTCAAGCAGGCGCTCGCCGATGCACAGCTCAAGCCTAGGGACATGGAGGAAGTGGTCCTCGTCGGCGGCGCCACGCGCACGCCGCTGATTCGCCGCACGGTGCAGGAGTTCTTCGATCGCAGGCCGCACACGGAGCTGAATCCCGATGAAGTCGTGGCGCTCGGCGCAGCGGTGCAGGCCAACATTCTCGATCGCGGCGTCAAGAACATGCTGCTGCTCGATGTGACGCCGCTTTCGCTGGGAATCGAAACGTATGGTGGTGCGGTTGCGAAAATTATACCGCGCAACTCCACGATTCCCGCGAGCGCGCAGGAGCTCTACACCACCGGCGTCGACAATCAAACAGGTATCGAGATTCATGTTCTCCAGGGCGAGCGCGAACTCGCAAAAGACTGTCGCTCGCTCGCACGTTTCACGCTGAAAGTGCCGCCTGCTCCCGCCGGGCTGCCCCGCATTGAAGTAAAATTTCTGATCGACGCCAACGGCATCCTGCAGGTTGCCGCAAAAGATCTCCGCAACGGCCAACAGCACTCGATTGAAGTTCAACCGAGCTATGGCATCAATGATTCGGAAATCGAGCGCATGCTCGAGGAATCCATCGAGTACGCCGAGCAGGATTTCGCCGAGCGCCAGGTCATCGAAGCGCGCACTGAATCCGAATCCATCCTGACGGCGACCGCGAAAGCGCTGGCGAATCCCCAGGTGGCCGAACTGTCCACCGAAGAGCGCCGGAAAATCGATGAGAGCGTCGCCGCCTTGAAAAACGCCGTCACTGGCAACGATTACAAGCTGATTCGCAAGCGTATCGACGAATTAAATCACGCGACGGAGCATCTGGCGGAATTGCTGATGGGTTCGGCCGTTTCAACGGCCCTCGAAGGCCGCAAGCTCGCGGAGGTCTAAGCGCAGAACGCTTTTGTTCGTCATTCCGAGCGAAGCGAGGAACCTCTCTTCGAATTCGGTTAGACGATGACGAAATTGGGGGAATAGATCATGGGCGGCAGCAATCCATACATCGAAGAAGTCAAATACAAACCCGCCACGAAGAAATACAAGGTCACCTTTCTTCCCAGCGGCAAAACCATCGAGGTCGACCCGGAGCAAATTCCATACGGCCACAACGGCCTTCCGGGAAGCATCCTCGACATTTCCGAAGGCATCAAAGCCGGCCTGGACCACGCCTGCGGCGGCGTCTGCGCCTGCTCGACCTGCCACGTCATTGTTCATCAGGGCCTGGAGTCGTGCAACGAAGCTACCGACGCCGAACTGGACGAGCTCGACGAAGCTCCCGGCATCACGCCAAAGTCGCGCCTCGGCTGCCAGACCGTTCCCGATGGCACCACCGACATCGTTGTGGAAATCCCTGATTGGAACAAGAACTACGCCAAGGAACTCGATCACTGATGCTGTTGTAGCGGCGGGTTTTATCCCGCCATCCTTTCTCTGTGATCTTTGCGCCCTCTGTGTTAAATCTTTTTCTGGAGTTGACATGCCGCCGACATTCGGTTGGGACAATTTCGAAGACATTGCCATCGCGCTCACCGACAAATATCCAGACACTGATCCGCTGACCGTGCGCTTCACCGACATGCACAAATGGATCACCGAACTTCCCGGGTTCACCGGCGATCCGGCGGCCTCGAACGAATCGAAGCTGGAAGCCATCCAGATGGCTTGGCACGAGGAATTTCAGGACCGTCAAAGCTGAAGCGGCTTTGCTGCAGTCTTAGTTTTCATTTAGGCCGCAACCGGCGATTTTCGTTCGCTTGTGGCATGCAGGATTTTTCCGTATTCTAGTTGGGTTGGACTCACATTTAAATCTGGCGCTATGGTGCAACGGTTAGCACGCGGCCCTTTCAAGGCCGAAATACGGGTTCGATTCCCGTTAGCGCTACCAAATTCCTGCTGTCCTCAGTTTTTGAGTAACCCGAACCCAGGCGTTACTGATTCAACGTGAAGATCATTTCGGTTTTGAAAATGCCGCACCCTGGCCGCGGCTTGAAGCTGATGGTCTTGGCGGTGGCGAGCAGGGCGTCAGCCGCCTCTTTTGATGAAGCTTCAAGGAGCTTTGCCTCGGAAACATGGCCGTCTTCGTCTATTACTATCGCGACCTTGCCCTGCACCTTCATTTTCTTCCACTTTTCGCGATACTCTTGCGGTGTCTTGGGTTGGCTCACTATTTCGGGCGGTTTACGACATGCTTTCTGGTTGCTCTGACCGCCTGCGGAAAGCGCTCCACAAGCGGCAAGAGAGAGTTGAACCAGCAATGAGAATAATCGCGGGAGCCTGTGCCGCACGAACGAGAAGTTAGCAGGAAAAGCCTGTCAATTCAATATTCGAGGAGCTGCCTTGAGTTACGTCGAAAAACATCTTATCCCGGGCGAATCTATCCAATACCAGACCAAGCTCCACTGGATTGTCATGCTGGGACACATCGCCATCGCCGCGGTTTTCGAACTGCTCGCCATAACATTTCTCCTCGCGTCTTTTTCCAGTTGGAAAGGAGCTAGAGTTGCACCTCCGCGCAGCGCCATGTATTGGGGTGCTGTTCTTTGTTTCGTAATCGGGGCGATTTTCTTCAGCATCGGTCTGCTGAAGCGCACGGTCACGGAGATGGCCGTCACCAACAAGCGGGTCATCGTAAAGTCCGGTCTCGCGGAGCGCCGCACAACCGAAATCCTCCTCTCCAGAATCGAAAGCGTTGTGGTCGATGAGCCGGCCTTGGGAAGAATTCTGGGCTACGGCACGGTGATTGTGCGCGGCACTGGTGGTACTCCCGAAATATTCGAAAAAATCCAGCACCCTTTAGAATTCAGGCAACAGGTGCAAAGCCAGATCGCTAGCGGAGCGAAAGCAAAATGAACGGCCATCTTGCCAACTACCTTCACCCTTGCACATTTGTCTCCGCCCAAGATGCATCGATGGATTGACGCGAACACGTCTCATGACGCGCCAGGAATCGACAAAAGGAAAGCCGGTTTTCACCCGCCGGTTCGTGGAAGCCCTGAGCTATACCGCGCGGCTTCATGCGCGGCAAGTTCGTAAGCGCACCGGTCGTCCGTACATTGGCCACCTGCTGGGCGTCACATCCATCGTGATCGAATACGGCGGCGACGAAGAAATGGCCATCGCTGCACTGCTGCACGACGCGGTCGAAGATCAAGGCGGCCTGCCCCGCCTGCGGGAAATCCGCAGAAAATTCGGCGCACGCGTGGCGCGCATCGTCGACGGCTGTACCGATTCTTACACCGAACCCAAACCTACCTGGCGTGCCCGCAAACTCGCTTATATCCAGCGCGTCGCAGCAGAACCCGCCGACGTTCGCCTGGTTTCTGCCGCCGATAAGCTTTCCAACGCTCGCGAAACACTCCATGAACTTCGCGTGCACGGCGATTCGGTGTTCGAGAAATTCGAGGGAAAGAAGGAAGGCACGCTCTGGTATTACCGTGCGCTCGTTGAGGTGTTTCGCAAAGCTGGCACGAATCCGCTCATTGACGAGCTCGACCGCGTCGTCACCGAACTCGAGTCACTCGCAAAGTAGTCCGCATTTCCCACAATGCGAGTGAATCGCATTCGTAGACTCTTTGCAGGGGCGCAGCATGCTGCGCCCCTGCCACTCGGGCGTCCGCTAAAATGTCAGCTTTAATTTCGCCGACACACTCGGTGGCGGCTCCACTGCCGTCCCGGAAAACAAGCTTGCGAAGTTGATCACGTTCACGCGATCGGCCAGGTTGGATACCTGAATCTGCAGCGCGGCGCTCCGCTGTTCTTTCCGGTAAATCTCCGCTCCCCCCGCTGCCTCCACGGAAAGATTCGGCCGCACGCGCCCGCGGCTTAGGTTCACCTGGCTCAGAATCGCCGGGCCATACTGTGCCAGCAGGAAATTCGGGTCGGCTTCGCCCGTATCCGCCGGCAGGCCGCTGCCGTATTGCGCGCTCATCGCCAGCCAAACACGCCCTGGCGCCTGGAAACGAATTCGCGTGCGCAACGTATTCCGCTGGTCCTGCGTGACCGCAAACTTGCTCGTGACCGTCAGCAGGTTTGCCGCGTTGCTTCCGAGAAAGAGCCCGCCGGTAATCGGTCCCTGACCATAACCGGATTGATTCGCATAGCTCAAGTAGCCCGAGAATCTTCCCCACTGCGGCACTTCCAAACGCAATTCCTCGCCAAAGATGCGCGCCTTGGTGAAGGCAATCGGGAAACCAATGCCGGTGTCCAGCAGCACATCATCATCGGGATAATTGCGGAAGCCGCGCCGGAACACCGTCGCATCCAGCCGCAGCTTGCCGAAAAAAGCCTTTGTGAATCCGGCTTCATAAAAATTCGCTCGCGCCGGCCGAACCGGGAGCCGCAACACGGAAGGACTGATGGCATCGAGCTGCGAGGAACTCGCCAGGAGCAAATTTTCGACTGCCGGCGTTTGGGACACGCGATCGTAAGAAACGTGCAGCAGCAAATTCAGTGCGGGAACAAATCGCGAAACGCCCACGCGCGGGTTCCAGGCCGATTCCTGCACCATAAATCCATAATGATCGAAGCGCAGCCCGGCGCTTACGTTCCAATGATTCAGGCGAAACTGATCCTGCACATACGCGGAAGGCTCGGCGTCCCAACGACGATCCGCAAACTGAAACTGCAGTTGGGTCCCCGGATCGAAAAGACTCGGATTCGTGATGGTGTACTGCAGCGCTTCGTGCACCGGACTGAAGATGCCATCTGCCCCGGTTTTCCAATCGTGACGCCCGCGATGTCCCGCGAGGTCCGCGCGCAAATATCCCTCGCGATATCCGCGATCTTGAAAAACAATGACGGGGGTTGCCGCTGCGTTCGAGTGCAGCATCGCACTCGCGTCGCGCACGCTGCCGGAAAAACTCAAGAACAAGTCTTGGGAGATGGGGTGCTGAAAATAAATCTGCCCGCTCGTTTCGGTATTCGCTATATCTTGTCGCTGGCCGGCAATTTGCTGCACCAGTTCATCGGGCACCAGAAATCGCACTGCATTGCGCGTGACCGTAACGCGCAACCGGTCTCCTCCCGCAAAATCCCGTTCGTAGGATCCCGAGAAGCCTCCGGCATTTCCCCGGTTCGTGAAGTTTTGCAGGACGGGGGGATCCAGATACCGGGCGGTGTGAAATCCGTCGCCGCTCGCCGAAAAGCGATTCTGCCCTTGAACGAAGGAGAGGCTCCCCGACCCGTTCACGGTCGAAAAACTTCCTCCGCTTGCATTGAGTTGCCCATGCAGCCCTGCTGGTACATCTTTCTGCGTCGTGAGTTCCACGATACCGCCCAGCTTCCTTCCGTACTCCGCTGGAAAATTCGCGGTGATCACGCGTAGCGATTCCACGTTGTCCGCGTCGAACGCAGGCGCAAAAGCCGGAGAACGGTTTTGTGTCATCGGCAGCCCATCCACGACAAACTGCACGTCATATTCCGAGCCGCGCGGGTGCAGCACGCCGTTGGCCTCCAGCAGCCATCCGGGTTGATCGGCCACCAAATCCAGCAGATCGCGCCCCGGCTGCGTCGCGGCTTGCTCCCCGATCGCCTGCCGACCGACGGTATAGAGCGTTCCTGTGCGATTTGGATCCACCAGTGTCGCCGTGTCGTTCACTTGCACTCGTGTTGTCAGCGGAGCTACGCCAAGCGTCACCGTCAGATGCACCGGCACTTCCGAGCGAATCTCCACCAGCTCGCTCCATGGCGCGAATCCCTCCGCATGCAAACTCAGCCGGTAAACCCCGAACGGCAAATCCTGCGCCACGTATCGCCCGTCCGCGCCTGCGACAAACGTCCGCCGGAACTCGTTTGCCTCGCTTGCCAATTCGCCGGAGGGCGCCACCGCCGCGCCTTGTGCGTCGCGCACTTCAATGCGCAACTCTCCGCGCACGCGCTGCGCCTTCGCGTTAGGCACGTAAAGGAAAAAAAACGCAAAAACTCCTGCGGACATCAATGTGTCTCTAAAAAGCATTTTTGGCGATCAATGCGCCACCGTGTCTCACGGAACCAAACGTTTCGCTCTCCGGTGAGCCTCTTTAGCAGTCTTCCCCTTGGCGCAACCTATTACGTTAGCATGTCGCCCGTTCCGCTTACGGAATGCAATGGAATTGCGGCTAGCGAAATGTCAACACCCGGTTTAAGTGCTCATGAAACCCTTGCAAAACTACGCCGCGCCTTGGCCGGCTTTTCCCTGCCTACTTGTACTAGGAAGTGTTGATGGTCTGATGGAAGATAGAGTCGCCATTCTCGGTGGGCGCACTTCACCGAGTGGCTCGAGGAAAGGTGATGAGGGATCGGCCAGCCGAAGGGCGGGAAAGCATTTCTAGAGAACCAGTCCACGTCCTCGTTGTTTCTTCAGGGTTTGTATCGGGCTCGCGGTCGTTGCCCTCCGAAGAAGTGGATCGCGCGTTCGGCATGCCGGTCGGCAAGCTCCGCAATCGCGCGGGAATCGAATCACTCGCTTACGCCTCCGAGGGCGAGACCGAATTGACGCTAGGCGCAAAGGTGGCGCAAGAGGCGCTGCGTGGCACCTCCTGCGGAGCGCAGGACCTCGACTGGATTATCGCCACCAGCGAAACGCATCACGACTACCCGTCGCTCGCCGCGCAACTGCACTCTCGATTGCTGGCACGCGAAAGCTGTGGTGCTCTGGACCTGGGCGGCGGGTGTCTCGGATTGCTCAATGCGCTCGCTGTCGCTCAATCCTTGATCGGTTCTGGCGCGGCGCGCGCTGTCGCCGTGATCACCGCTGACCTGCACAACCGCGCACTCACTCCCGGCCGTGTCGCTGGCGAGTTCGGCGGGCTTTTCGGCGACGGCGCCAGCGCTTTTTTGCTGCGTCCCGGCGATGGCGTGAAAGCCGCCTCAAGCTATCGCCTTGGCGAATTTCTTTTCGGCTGCGCGGGACAATATGCCGCAGCCATTCAGGTTGTGTACAGAAAAGATATTGGCGTTCATGTTCAGTTCGATGGTGAAGCGCTTTCTCGTGCCGCGATTACCCGCCTGGAGAAAGTCATCACCGCCGTGGAATTACGCAGCGGCATCCCTCGTGCTTCTGTCGGTGCCTTCGCCACGCATCAACCGAATCCGCGCCTTTTGACTCTCCTTGCGAAACAGTGCGGCGTCTCGCCGGACGTTTTTCCTCCGATCTCCCGCATCTACGGGAATCTCGGCTCTTCCACGTGCGGTGCCGCCCTTCACGCTGCTCTGCAAAAAGCATTCCAACTGGAACCGGCTGAACGCAAACCGATCTTCCTGGCGTCGCTTGGCCCCGGCCTGCTCTTTGGTGGCGGCTGGCTCACTCCAGGATTCTAAGCCACTCACGAAAAGCTAAAAACGGAAGACCGGAAACCAAAAACCAAGATTGCAGACTTAAGACTTAAAACTTAAACTCTCCTCACGGCCCGGGCCGCGTGCGCGTCGTGAAGCTAATGTCGACTGCCGGAACCACGCACGCTTGCACCGGCGGCCATCCCGGATCAGTCATCGTGTTTCGGCAAAGCGACATCATGGCGTTGTTGAATTGGGATGGATTGGCTGCCCCATTGAGTGCTTCCGCATAAATGGTGTAGTCGCTTCCTACGGCCAATCCCGCAATTTGATACGTGCCATCAAACTGCGCCGGACCCGGCGCCGTGCAACTCCATCCTCCCATCGTTGCTCCAATCGCTGCGCCCGTCGAATTGTCCACCGCAACAGCGTGCGAACCAAACACGCCCGTCACTCCAGGAGGAAAAGTGGGCAGCGCGAGCGAGTTTGCGGGAGTAATCCTCCCGCTGATCGATCCCTGGTGCAGCGTGTCCGCCGGATCGGGATAAAGCACGCGCAATCCGGTCCGATCGTCGTCTCCGAGCGGAGCATCCGGCTGCTGCGTCGTGGGCCGCGTGCCGCTGATGGTTCCGGGCGCCGGAGCAAACGGAAACATCATCGCGCTCCAAACTGCGGAGTGGCTGAATCCGAGGAAGTGTCCAAGCTCGTGAGTCAGCACGGATTCAAGGTCGTAGGCCTTTGGGAACGATGGCAGTGCTTGTGGTGTTGCAAATGTCGTGTTCGAATCGCTTGGATTGAAATAGATATCCGCATCGAGAATCTGCCCCAGTTCTGTGGAAATTGCGCTGCTGCCCACCTGAATCCCGGTGACGTCCGCGGTGATCACGCGGGTGAACGCGAGCACGCCCGGTGTGAACGCCATATCCGCCTGATCGAAGCAGATGCTGTTGAGACCGTCCGCGCCGCATGCGTTTTGCGTGGCGGTTCGCGCCAAGGGCGCGAGAATTCCCGGCAACAGCAGGGTTCCGGTTACGCCCGTCCACACCCCGAGCGACTGCGTGATGGTCTGCTCGATTTCCGTCAGCCGTCCGCCCGTGGTCTGGTTTTGCGTGAGGACCGTCACAGGGCCGGTACTCAACGCGGTGCTCCATTGAGCGGCAATGCTTCCCGCGGTGGTTAGTTGATGCGCACGCACGGGACAGGCCGAGCCGCTGGAAATCGCCGCTGGCTGCCGCACATCTGGGACGATCAGGTTGAACGAATAAGCTTGCACCGCGAGCGCGCACCACGTTCCATAGAGCAACGCTAAAATAGAAGCACAAATTCGCTTCCCACCGTTTCTCATTTCGCTCCTCCCCGGATCCTTTCCATTTTAAGGCGCGCTTTGTTCGAGCGCCTTTTTCAGCTTTAATTGAAAAACCGCCAGCGGCAGATTGCGGATTCCTCCGTGCTGGAAGCGATGCGTTCGCGGATCAAAAACGGGAACTGCCGCTGAATCCTGCGTCACGGTTTCCACGCCGGTTCTAACGTCTCGCGCAATTCGAAACGTTCCCTGCGCCCATCCCAACACGCGCAAGGGTTCTCCTTCGCGGCCCCAGAGAAACAAATACGCTTCCTCGCCGGGATGAAAAACCGGCACATCCTCGATTCTCGAATGGAGATGGCCAACACTTCCGCCCTGCGTTCGAATCTTTATCACTCCAGGAAGAAACCCTTTCGCTTGCTCAACGACCGTGAAGGTCGTGTCCGTCCAGATCTCACCGTTTTCCCAAAAACTCGCCCTGGCCAAGCAGCGCACTCGTGCCACGGCCGTTGCCTGCCGGGCAAGTTCCTCGAAGCGCATTCGCGAGAGCGTGGTCGCGTTCGCCACCACGGCTAGCAGCGCGAGCGCCACCAATAACAGAATCCACAAAAATCTCCGCCGCTCGACGTAACTCATCTCAACGGACCTCCAGCGCGCCGCTCGCCGCGGTCTTGTCCAGATTGGTGTTCTGAATGAAAAGCGTTCGCGCACCCGGCGCGGCGCTCGCCGGAACTTGCAACGTAAGGTGGATGATGCCCAGCCCCGCAGGCTGCTTCGCGATGACTGCGACGTCGCCGGGCCAGGACACCGTGTACGTCATGCTGGTGTCAAAACCGTTTTGCGAAAAAAGGCAGATGTCTGCCGTGGCCGTTCCGCTCGCGGGCCTTTGCAGCGGAATGGGATTCCCGCCAAGAGTGCAGGAATTGTTCGCTGTCGAGAACACACCCAGCGCCGCCACACTCAAATCCAGGTCGAGGCCCGGAGTAGAAACTCCCGCCGTAGTCGGATCCACGGCCACAATATCTTTCCCGGTAGCGCCCGGCGCCGAACTGCTGAGTGCAATCACATCATCGAAAAGGTTTGGCGGGGCGACGACCAGCGACACCGCGTTTGATTTAGTGCCGTCTGGGTTCTGCACCTGCACGGAAACGTTTCCGGCGATGGCCACGTCCGCAGCGGTCACGGGCGCGGTGCACTCGAGGCTCGAAATGCACGAGGTTGTTCTGGCCGTCCCCGCAACGAGCATCGTCGAACCAGGTCCGGGGTTGGAGGCCACGAGGCCGCTGCCATCCACGCGCAGCGTGAAGCCTTGTGCCGCGCCCGCATACACGCTGGACGGATGAAGCGTGAGAATATCCGCGCCGGTGGAGATCGTCACGTTCGCGGCGCCCGATTGCGTTGGATCGTCGGAGCTGATGGCCACCACTTGAATCGCATTCGGCGACGGAGGTGAGGCCGGCGCCGTGAAAATTCCATTGGCATCGACTGTTCCACAAGCTCCCGCCGTCGAACAAGCGGTGCCCTGCACCTGCCAAACCACGTTTTGATTGCTGGTTCCTAGCACCGACGCCTGGAAGCCCTGCACCGCGAGAGGGGCCAGCGTGACACTGGCAGGCTGAACGGACACCACGACGTGATTGATCACCGTGATTTGCGCGCTCGCGCTTTTCGTGGAATCGGCGACGCTCACGGCGGTGGCGCTCACCGGATTCGGCGAAGGGATGGCGCCGGGCGCAAGATAATCCACCTGCGATGCCGTGGTGCTCGTGACTGTCTGGCAGGGACTCGAGCCGACGACGCAGATTTGGCCGAACGTGGAGTTTCCTCCGGGGATACCGTTCACGCTCCAGTCCACGCCGGTGTTCGAAGTTCCGTTCACCTGCACCGTTAGGGTCGCGCGATGTCCCCCCGCGAGGGTCGCCGTAGCAGGCGAGACACCTACGCTGACTCCAGCTTGAATCGCGATTGTTGCTTGCGCTTTCTTGGAAGGGTCTGCTTGCGGCGTAGCCGTTACCGTGACCGTGTTTGGATTTGGCGCCGTGGCTGGCGCAGTGTAGGTCGCAGAATTTGAAACCGAACCTCCGCTGCTGGACTGCGTCGTCACCACGCTCAATACTCCGCAGGAAGATCCGCTACACCCCGGGCCGCTGAGCGACCAGGCCAGCACCGTGCTGGGATTGGAATTGGGAACCGGCGTCAGCGTGGCCACAATCGTCGCGGATCCTCCTGCCGGCACGCTCGATGGCGCGGAAAGCTGCACCGTAAAATTGCTGGCGATGGTCACCAGGGCGGACACCTGCTTCGTAGGATCCGCAACACTTTGTGCGGTCAGCGTCACGCTCGCCGGCGAGGGAAGGATTCCCGGGGCGGTGAACCGCCCGCTCGAATCCACCGCACCGCACGCGCTTGGGCACGCCGCGCCCGAAAGGCTCCAGCGCATGGAGGTATCGGGATGACCGCTGCTCGTAACCGCGACTTGAAATGCCTGTGAGGCCCCTAGCTCCACGCTTGCGGGATTTGGCGTCAGCGCGAGAGTGATGTCGCTGATGATCGTCACGTTTGCCGTAGCGGATTTCTTGGCATCCGCGTGACTTGTCGCCGTGATTTGTACGGTGACCGCGGAGGGCAGGTCCCCCGGCGCGGTGTAGACTCCCGCCGCGGTGATTGTTCCTGCCGCCGCATTGCCACCGGCAATGCCATTTACGCTCCAGCTCACACTGGTGTCGGTTGTGTTGGTCACGGTCGCTGTGAACGTCATTTGGTTCCCAAGCACGATGGAGCCGCTCGACGGGTTCACGGTCACTGTGATGGAGGGAGGAGGTGGTGGCGTAGGGACGACTGAACCTCCTGCGCCGCAGCCCAACATCCATGCTCCCGCCGTGAGAAGAGCAATGAGGGCAACTCGCGCCTTCCAGAATCTTTTTCCGTAGCTTCGCGGAAGGGGCCGCATGCCCAGCGGAAAGCAGGCGAAGGGCCAGCGAAGAAACCAGGAGTGATTCAGGGGCTAGGAACTATGAAGTTGAGCGGTTTTGTCAGAAGGGGTCGTGAAATGAGCACTTTGCGGTTTCAAAGCGGCTTCCTGCTCTCCCGACTGCGTGCTCGAAACTGATGCAGAGGCTCTTTGTGAAACGGAGTTCGTTCTAATTTGGCACCCGGCGCCAATAGGTCTGTTTCATTTCGGTACCACATCACAGCTGAACTCCTGCGTTGACTTCCCGCGGTCCGCCTCCAATAATCCAGCCATGGCTCGTCCCGATGCCGTGCGCCGCGTCAAGAGCTACTCTGCCGCCGACGGCTACGTCTATCAGTATTATTTTTTCGAAGGAAATCGCGCCAAACGCGGCGCGAGCCCCGGCGGCGAGTTCACCTATGTCGTTTCCATCGACCGCCACTCCGCCTTTCCCTTCAAAATCTTCGTCCACCAATCCGCGCTGGACACCTGGGCAAGCCAGAACGGCCGCCGACTTACCAGTTCCGAGGAATACGCCGTCGCCAAGATGCGTCTTTTTCAGGCTTTTGATGAAGGCGCCGTCCAGGCGGTTCCCGATGGAGAGCCGCCGCGGGAAGTCGTGGTAGACGATTCCAATCTCGAAGAGCTCTTGGGACAACTGGGGATTTAGCGCAACCCGGCCCGAAGCAGCCCTATGGCAGTGAACCAAATTCGCAACCACGGCGTCTGGCAGTTGTACGGGGACCGAGCGTCCCATGCCGACTCAGGCAGCCGGGCGTTGGGAGCTTTCCGAAGGAATCCTATGCAGGAGCTGGTTCTGATCCAGCCAGGCAGCGCAGCGAGGAGCGAGTGGGTGCGCGAGGCAGCTCAAGCGGATGCCCGGCGGGAGTTCGAAGAGCGCCTCAGGGAATGCGGACCGCTGGCTTACCGTGTGGCTCGCGGTGTATTGCGCAACGCCGCCGACGCGGAGGATGTCGCGCAGGAAGCTCTTTTGCGCGCTTATCGCGGATTCGATCGGCTGCGCGATCGCAGCCGCTTCCGCGCCTGGCTCGTTCGTATTGCGTTTCGTCTCGCGCTGGATCGCCTGCGTTCCGCGAAGCGCCGCGAGCAGCGCGACACGCTCTGGTCGCAGCCGGCGCATTTGCCGCCGCCGGCGACCGCTGAAGACATCGCCGTTTCGAATCAGTTTCAAGGGCACCTTGAGCGTGTTCTTGACGAGTTGCCGGAGAAATTGCGCTTGGTGCTTCTGCTCTCGGCGATGGAGGGCTACACCATCGACGAAATTGCCGAGATGGTCGGCGTGCCAACCGGCACGGTGAAATCCCGGATTTTTATCGCTCGAAAGAAACTAGCGGAGAAGTTACGATGCCATGCGAACACTATAAAGATGCCTTGACCGAAGCCGCGGCTACCGGAGTCGGCCCGCAAGGCGCCCTGCGTGCGCATCTCACCGCCTGCGATTCTTGCCGTGCCGCGTTCGAACAGGAACAGTCTCTGTTTACCGCAATCGATTCCGGCCTTCACGCCGCCGCCAACGCCGAAGTTCCTCCCTCTCTTCTTCCCCGCGTCCGCGCTGGACTCGACGAAGTTGCCGTCGCGCCACCGCCGCGATGGCTGCAGCCACTGGTCTTTGCCTCTGCGGGTGTTGCTCTCGCCTTCGTGGTTTTTCTGATTGCGCGACCCTATCACGCAACGCCCGAAAACGTAGTCAGGCAAGGTCCTGTCTTCGCCCCGACTGCAATAACGCCTGGAACAAACGCGAATCCTGGGAAGATTCCTGCCGCGGCCGCTGAGACGGCTTCCACCGGTGCCAATCCTTCCCATACAGCGCGGAATTCAACTTTCTTCCATCCCGTGGCGTCTAGCAATCCGCAAGTCCTTGTTCCTGCGGATGAGCATGAGGCGCTGGCCCGCTTCGTTGCCACATTGAGCCAGCGCAGTGATGTTGCGACAGCTTTTCTCGCGCAAACGCCGGAGAGAAAAGATGCTTTGGTAAGTCCAGACCTTCTACAGATTGCGGACATCGAGATCAAACCGCTTGAAGGTGGAGAAGCCGAAGCGTCGCACAGTGTCGGCGAAAAACGTTAGCGCTGGTCGAACAAAGATCGAGTGACTGTGGAGGGAAGAATGAAAACGAGTGCAATTCACGTGGCATCAGTTCTCTTGCTTGGCATGCTGTTGCCGGTCTGTCGGGCTCAGGACAAGCCCAAGCCGGAAGAAAAGCCGAAAGGCGAAGTTTCAACGACCCCAGTCAAGGCTCTGATCGTCTTCACCGAGTATGACGGCGACAGGAAAATCAAGAGTCTTCCTTACACCCTTTATATCAATGCTCCCGACGCTTCCGACTGGCGGGGCCCGGCGACTAAACTCCGCGTCGGCAGCCGCGTGCCGGTTTACACTGGGAAGGATCAATTCAGTTACTTCGATGTCGGCACAAATATTGACGCACGCGCCGTGCACACGCCCGAAGGCCGTTTCCTTCTTGGTTTGGGTCTGGAGCGTTCCTGGGTCGAAGGCGACGTTGCCATCCCCGTGACAAAAACGGATCCTGCGCAGCCAGAAGCTGCGGCAGGCCACTTCCGAGAGCCGGTCGTTCGGCAGTTCCGGTGCGACCTCGAATTGAAACTACGCGAGGGGCAGGTCATGGAATCCACAATGGCAACGGACCCGCTCAGCGGCAAAGTCATGAAGGTCGAAGTTAGTCTCTCCATCGTCAAATGATGGCTGCAGCTCACGCCACCATAAGGATGCTGGCAAGCGCCGCCGACAGGTCTAGATGAAGAAACACGTACCCGAGCTGCTGCAGGATGTGCGGCACGACGCGCTGGCTGGAGAGCAGCAGGGCGTCGGCCATTTCGCCTAGCGCCAGCCGCAGCGCAAATGCCGGAGCAGGGAAGAGCGCAGGCCGGTGCATGGCCTTCGCCAGCACCTTCGTGAACTCGGCATTTTGCAGGGGTTGCGGCGCGACCACGTTTACCGCGCCTCTCACCGAGGAATTCTCCAGCGCGAATCTTAGAATCCCGACAACATCTTCGAGCGTCACCCACGACATCCACTGCTTCCCCGAGCCGAGTTTTCCGCCAGCGCCGAATTTGAACGGCAGCATCATCTTCGGCAGCGCTCCACCATGCTTCGCGAGAATGATTCCAAACCGTGCAATCACCACGCGAATTCCCAGTGCCTCGGCCTTCCTTGCCTCGGCCTCCCATTCCTGGGCAAGTCCGGCAAGAAAATCCGTGCCTGCCTTGCTCTCCTCTGTCAGTAATTCGTCGCCTCGGTCCCCGTAGTAACCAATTGCGGACGCCGACACCAGCACTCTAGGGCGCGCGCTCATTTTCGCCAGCGCATTGACCAGCGCGCGCGTCGTGTCGATCCGGCTTGTGCGCAGCAGTTCCTTCCGTTCCTTCGTCCACCGCCCATCCGCAATCGACGCTCCGGCCAAGTTCACGACGGCGTCCGCGCCCACACCCGCCCCGCCCAATTCTCCCGTTGCGGGATTCCACGCGACGTCAAAACCATCTTTGCTGCTTGCCGGGGATTTACTCTGCGGTCTCATCAGCCGGCACACCGTATTTCCATCGCGCGCCAGCACATTCACCAGCGCCGTCCCCACCAGGCCCGTCGAACCCGTCACCAGAATCTTCATCTTTTTCCGTTTCGCTCTTCTTTTTGTGGCGCCAGCCAATGAGCGATACCTGCACGGTATGCGACTCTCGCACTGTGGTCAAGCAATCGAAGCTTTCAAAACGTACCAGGCGGGCAGCAATGTCGAATACTCCGTAACTCCAGATAGCGGTTCTGAACTGCGCATAGACGTGGGCACAGCCAAGCATGCCTACTAGCCCGCCACCGTCGCGCGGGTTACAATTCCTTTATGGCCCCTGTCTCACAAACCGTCCGCGTGAAGGTCCTGTTCTTTGGCCGCCTGAAAGATGTCCTTGGCCATTCCGAGGAGTTCCTCGATCTCGCCGACGCCTCCACCATCGAGGAACTCTTCGCTCTCTATGCGGCGCGCATTCCCGAACTCGCAAAATACCGCTCTTCCGTGGTCGCTTCCCGCAATGAGGAATTTGCTTCCTGGGACACTCCGCTTCGCTCCGGCGACGAAGTGGCCTTCCTTCCGCCCGTGAGCGGCGGCTGACCCATCCCCATGGCCGCGGCCCTCCAGGACGACATTTTCCAGCTGGTGCGCGAGCCTATCGACGTAGGCGCTCTCATCCGCCACGTTCGCGCCCCCGGTGACGGCGCCATCGTGACATTTGACGGTTTCGTCCGCAATCAATCGCACCATCGCCCGACACTTTACCTTGACTACGAAGCCTACGAATCCATGGCACTCGCCAAAATGCGCGAAATCGGAGCGCAGCTCCACGAAAAATTCGCTATCCACTGCGTCGCCATCGTCCATCGACTCGGCCGCCTCGAAATCGGCGAAACCAGCGTTCTCATCGCCGTCAGCGCTCCTCACCGCGCTGCTGCGTTCGACGCCTGCCGCTTCGCCATCGACACGCTCAAGCGCACCGTCCCCATCTGGAAAAAAGAATACTTCGAAGACGGCGCTGTGTGGGCCGATGGCGAACTTCCTCCCGCACCTGCGGTGACCTTGCGCGTCAAACCAGCATCTTAACTCCCAATGCTAATGACAGCCCTTCGCACCCACCCCGTCTCGGTTCTGGTCGTTGCCGTCGCGCTCTCGAGTGGAATTGCCTTCACCCAGGACAATCCCAACCGCCCGCCCTGGGCGCAAAAGTCAAAGTCCAATTCCAGCACGACCGCAAAAACGAACGCCGGCTCAACTTCACCTTCTCCCAATGCTTCCCCTGTCGGCGAGCCCGGAAAAATCGTTCAGCCCACTCCGCCCGCGGAAAAAGAGACTCCTCAGGACTCCGAAGCCCAACGCAACCGCATTCGCGTCAACGTTAATCTCGTCACCGTTCTCGTCAGCGTTCTCGACGAGCACAATCGCCCTGCCCCCGACCTTCCGCGCGAAGCGTTTCAGCTTTTCGACGAAGGTAACGGGCAGAAAATCGACATTTTCGAGCCGGAAACGTCCCAGCCGCTTGACCTCGCGCTCATGATCGATGCCAGCCTCAGCGCCCACAAAGAAATTACCTTCGAACGCGAAGCTGCCGCGCACTTCATTCGCCAGGTCATACGCCCCGGTGACCGTCTCTCCGTTTTCTCTTTCGACGAGGAGGTCAGAGAGCGCGCACCTTTCTCCGACAACGTCGCCGTTCTTCAGGACGCGGTCCGCAAAATCCCTGACGGTGCGGGTACCTCCATTTACGACGCCGTTCTGCTCGGCTCGCGCGCCCTCGAGCGCCGCGGCGACGACCGCCGACGTGTCATCATACTGGTCACCGACGCCGGCGAAACCACCAGCCGCTCCGACTTCGATGCCGCCCGAAGAGAAGCGGTGCGCTCCAACGTGCTCCTTTACTCCATCATCATTCGCCCCGTGAAAAACGAAAACGGCCGCAACACCGCCGGCGAACACGCCCTCGAAACCATGACAGACACGACCGGTGGCGCCATGTTTTATCCCGACACCCCTCAGGAGCTTGGCGCCATCTTCGATCGCATCGACCGCGAACTCCGCACCCAATACCGCCTCGCCTACTATCCCAATCCCCGCGGCTCCGCCAACACGTACCGCTCCATCACAGTCAAAGTCGCCACCGGCAACTACCAAGTCCGCCACCGCCGTTCCTACCTCACCGCGCCGCAGTAAGCAGCCAACCCTGCCACGACGAACGGTAGCGTTTTAGATAACGCAGTACTCTCGGCCTATAGCTTCCCAACGCTTTGGGCGAGAACATGGCCAGACGGGTATCCCGTTCCGAGACAATAGGGCGTTTTGACACGGAGGCGAGCATGTTCCGAAAAATGACTTTCCTGGGAGCGTTGATCTGGCTCGTGATTCCCTCGACGCCCGCCTTGGCTCAAGACCAAGGTCAGCCATCCCTGGGCGACGTCGCGCGCGCGGCGCGCAAGGACAAAGAGAAGAACAACGCCAAGCCCAAGACGGTGATCACCGACGACACTCTTCCCTCGAGCAAGGGTCTGGGTGGGCTGTCTCTGGGTGACCTTGGCGGTTCCCAGACCTCAGGCGGCGGGAACGCCTTGACCCAGGCCATGGCTCGTGTCGACGAGGCCGAGGCGGGTCTGAAACAGCTGGACGCCCTCGACCGCGCCACGCTGGCCAAAGCGGTTTTGCTCGACAATGATGTGGACTTCCCTAACCGGCGGAACTGGGAAGATAAGCTCTATGCCGCGAAAGATCGCTACGTGTCTCATGAGCGCGAGTTGATCGTGGAGCTAAAGCAGATTGTGGCGCAAGTGCAGTCGATGCAAGCTTCCCAGGGCAAGCAGAAATTGAACCCCGAGGATCCCCAGGCGCAGCAAATGCTACGAAGACTTCAGGAAATCATTCAGGACGCCGTCCGCACCGAACAGACGTATCGTGCTGTCGTCATGGAAGGCTGGGATCTCGCCAAGCAAGCTAAGCATTAGTGCCACTCCGACCTATTCGGGCGGACCTTCGTTGGGCTCGGTCATTGCGCTCTCCCCGAAGCAGTTGCTCTTGCGTTTGATTCCAATTTCTTGGAACGGCATTTCCGCGCCACGATTCCCGCAAAAAAATAGAGGGCGGGCCGAACCGCCGGTGAGCCAAATTTCGTTTGCTCAAAACCCGCGGGGGCCCGCCCATTTTTTCCATCCCCGATTGGGGATGAGATGGGTTGACGTCAGCTCTTATTGCTGAAAGTGGCTGGCTGCGCCAGGTGGAATGTGAGCTGCGTTTCCGCGGGATACTTCACATTCCTCTTGGTAGTGAAATACGCGACCCCGGCTCCGGCAGCCGCTCCCACCGGACCGCCGATCGCCGCGCCTTCACCGCCGCCCGCGAGCGCGCCGATCAACACTCCGCCGCCCGCGCCGCCGCCGATCCACAGAAGATTGCGCTTTGTGTGGACGATGCTCTTGCGGCCCACGGACGTTGTGCGCACCTCATACGATTGGCCATTCACGCGGACATCTTGGAGAGCTAGGCGAAGATCCGCCTTGCCCTTCAGGTATCCGGCCTTGCGCGCATCCACGACTCGCCCTTCAACACGCGCGCCTTTCGGGATGACCGTGTTTCCGTCCACAACCACCGGCTGGGAGACCGTCGCCTGGAAATGATCTCCGGCCTTGTTCTTATTGGTGGCCAGAGTTTGATCGAGCGTCACGTGTATGGGCGTGCGCTCGGGTATGGTGAGGGCATCAGGCTGGGCGGCGTGCAGAGTGGTGGCGATGGCCACCAAAGCTGCCAGCGGCACCGCTCCTCCCATGAGGAGATAGCGGCGTTTGGGCAGCTTCAGTTTGTCATAATTCAGCTTCGGTAGATGCAGATTCGGCAAATGCATGTACACCTCCCTCCTGATCAGAGGCAGTGACGGTTCCATAGGATGCTCGGCTAAAGTATTGATGTGATAGGGAATAGAGCGCGGGTGGCCCAGGGAGGGAAGTAAGAAATGCAGGCCCGTGGGAAGGATTGGGTACTGATAGTCCTAGACGAGTTGTAAATTCAGCTCGTTGGTGGTTTTCGAGCAGCTAAACATTCCGAACGTGCGCGGGCCCTGTTTTTCGACTTGCGCGCGGAATCCTGCGGCAACGCGATCCAATGCCTCATCCCAACTCGCGGGACGATGCTTCCCGTTTTCCCGGATCAACGGAGTCGTCAGCCGTCCTTCCGTCGTATGGCCCACACTTGACCTAGCACGCCACTGCTCTGTTTCCGTCCAACTATTATGCTCTTTTGTCAGCGCAAACTTCTATTTCGGTGCGCAGGACCGTATCTCGGCCTGCCCAAGGCATTCCACACAAGTGTTAGACGAGGCGGTTTTCCTGCGGACTTACGTAGCGTTCGTTACTACTATCTGCTCGCCGGCTTGTTGCGCAGCTCCGCGAGCTT